>Ga0172372_10004327_pt1 | contig 20256 bp, 12 predicted proteins | sample LakKiv5m_2_FD_114544 | JGI IMG/M metagenome (GOLD analysis project Ga0172372, IMG submission 114544) | Freshwater microbial communities from Kabuno Bay, South-Kivu, Congo - kab_092012_9.5m | ecosystem: Environmental > Aquatic > Freshwater > Lake | place: Democratic Republic of the Congo...
CACGCGACCTTGAAGCCCAGCTGGGCTGCGCGGATGGCGGCGATGTAGCCACCGGGGCCGGCGCCGATCACGACGACGTCAAATGCTTGAGACATGATTCTGTTCCTGAATGGGGTTGGACAAACGCCCCCGAAGGGGCGTCTGCTGTGTCACGGTTCGATCAGATGTCGAAGAGGAGACGGGCCGGATCTTCCAGCGCTTCCTTCATGGCCACCAGGCCCAGCACGGCTTCGCGGCCGTCGATGATGCGGTGGTCGTAGGACATGGCGAAGTAGTTCATCGGACGCACGACGACCTGGCCGTTTTCGACCATGGCGCGGTCCTTGGTGGCGTGCACACCCAGGATGGCCGACTGCGGCGGGTTGATGATGGGGGTGGACATCATCGAGCCGAATGTGCCGCCGTTGGAGATCGAGAACGTGCCACCGGTCATTTCATCGATGCCCAGCTTGCCGTCCTTGGCCTTCTGGCCGAACTCGGCAATCTTCTTCTCGATGTCGGCAAAGCTCATCTGGTCGGCGTTGCGCAGGATGGGCACCACCAGGCCGCGCGGCGAACCGACGGCGATACCGATGTCGAAGTAGCCGTGGTAGACGATGTCGTTGCCATCGACCGAAGCATTGAGGATCGGGAACTTCTTGAGGGCGTGCACGGCCGCCTTGACGAAGAAGCTCATGAAGCCCAGCTTGACGCCGTGCTCCTTCTCGAAACGCTCCTGCATGCGCTTGCGCATCTCCATGACCGGGGCCATGTTGATTTCGTTGAAGGTGGTCAGGATCGCGTTGGTCGACTGCGACTGCAGCAGACGCTCGGCCACGCGGGCGCGCAGACGGGTCATCGGCACGCGCTCTTCCGGACGGTCACCCAGGTCGGGGGCCACCACTGGCACCTGCGGCAGAACCTTGGTCGGGGCGCCGGTCGGGATGGCCACCGGTGCGGCCACAGCCGCCTTGGGCGCGCTGGCGGCTGCCAGCACGTCACCCTTGGTGACGCGGCCATCCTTGCCCGTGCCGGCCACGGAGCCAGCAGCCATGCCGTTGTCGGCCATCAGTTTGGCTGCGGCCGGCATGGCCACGCCAGCCTTGCTGGCGGATGCGGATGCGGCAGGCGCCGCGGCCACGGGAGCGGGCGCCGCCACGGCAGCGGCCGGCGCGGCAGCGGGTGCGGCAGCACCGGCGACCGCCGCGGTGTCGATCTTGGCGATCAACTGGTCAGCGGCCACTGTTGCACCGTCGCCTTGCACGATCTCCACCAGCACACCCGACGCCGGGGCCGGGCACTCGAGCACGACCTTGTCGGTCTCGATGTCGATCAGGATTTCATCGGCGGTGACCGCGTCACCGACCTTTTTCTTCCATTGCAGCAGGGTGGCCTCGGCCACGGATTCGGACAGCTGCGGGACTTTGACTTCTACGATTGCCATGTGTCTTCTACCTTGATGTGTTCGATGCGCGCCGGCCGGACCCTCAGCCGCACAGGGCCAGGAAGGGACGGCGCGGGTCCGGGTTACTTGGTGAGAATGAAGCCCTTGAGCTTGCCGAAAGCGGCTTCGATCAGGTTCTTCTGCTGCTCCTGGTGCAGGTGCGCATAACCCACGGCGGGCGAGGCCGACGCGGCGCGGCCGGCATAACCCAGCTTCTGGCCCTCGAGCATGTTCTCGTGGATGTAGTGCTGCACGAAGAACCAGGCACCCTGGTTCTGCGGCTCATCCTGGCACCAGACGATGTCGGAAGCGTTGGGATACTTTTTGATCTCGGCGCCAAAGGCCTTGTGCGGGAACGGGTAGAGCTGTTCCACACGGATGATGGCCACATCGTCGTCGCCCCGCTCTTCGCGCTTCTTGACGAGGTCGTAGTACACCTTGCCCGAGCAGCAGATCACGCGCTTGACCTTGTCGGCCTTCTTGATCACCGCCTCGTTGTTCTCCGGGATCACGGTCTGGAAACCGCCCTTGGTGAACTCGGACAGCGGCGAGGTCGCATCCTTGTTGCGCAGCAGGGACTTGGGCGTGAAGATGATCAGCGGCTTGCGCAGGTTGCGGATCACCTGACGGCGCAGGATGTGGAAGATCTGGCTGGCGGTGGTCGGCTGCACGATCTGCATGTTGGTGTCAGCCGCCAGCTGCATGAAGCGCTCCAGGCGCGCCGAGCTGTGCTCGGGGCCCTGGCCTTCGTAACCGTGCGGCAGCATCAGGGTGATGCCGTTGACACGGCCCCACTTGACTTCACCAGAGGCAATGAACTGATCGATCACCACCTGGGCGCCGTTGGCGAAGTCGCCGAACTGAGCCTCCCAGATCACCAGCGTGTTCGGGTCGTTCGATGCGTAGCCGTACTCGAACGCCAGCACAGCCTCTTCGGAGAGGATGGAGTCGATCACCACGAATGGGGCCTGGTTGTCGGCCACGTTCTGCAGTGGCGTGTAAGTGCCTTCGTTCCACTTCTCGCGATTCTGGTCGTGGATCACGGCGTGGCGGTGCGTGAAGGTGCCGCGACCGCAGTCCTCACCCGACAGACGCACCGGGAAACCGCTGGCCACCAGCGAGGCAAACGCCATGTGCTCGCCCATGCCCCAGTCCACCGGAATGTCGCCACGGCCCATGGCCGCGCGGTCCGCGTACACCTTCTTGACCAGCTGGTGCGGCGTGATGCTGTCCGGCAGCGTCGTCAGACGATCGGCCAGGCGCTTCCACTCGGCCATCGGAATGGCGGTGTCGGCAGCATCGGTCCACTTCTTGCCCAGGAACGGCGACCAGTCGACCGCGTACTTGCTCTTGAAGTTGGTCAGCACCGGATCCACCGTGTGGCGGCCGGCATCGAGCGCTGCGCGGTAGGCCTTGACCATATCGTCGCCCAGCGTCTCGCCCAGTCCTTGGGCCGCGAGCTTGTCGGCGTACAGCTTGCGCGTGCCAGGGTGTGCCGCGATCTTTTTGTACATCAGCGGCTGGGTCAGGCTCGGGGTGTCCTGTTCGTTGTGGCCCAGCTTGCGGAAGCAGATGATGTCAACCACCACATCCTTGCGGAAGGTCATGCGGTATTCGAGCGCCAGCTGCATGCACAGCACCACAGCCTCGGGGTCATCACCGTTGACGTGCAGCACCGGCGACTCGACGCCCTTGACGATGTCGGTGCAATACAGCGTGGAGCGCAGGTCGCGCGGATCAGAGGTGGTGAAACCGATCTGGTTGTTGATGATCAGGTGCACCGTGCCGCCGGTGGTGTAACCACGGGTCTGGGCCAGTGCCAGCGTTTCCTGGTTCACACCCTGGCCAGCGAAAGCCGCGTCACCGTGCACCAGCACCGGCAGCACCTGCTTGCCCAGGGTGTCGCCGCGACGGTCCATACGGGCGCGCACCGAGCCTTCGACCACCGGGTTCACGATTTCCAGGTGCGAGGGGTTGAAGGCCAGCGACAGGTGGACGGGACCGCCGGGGGTGGTGACATCCGAGCTGAAGCCCTGGTGGTACTTCACGTCACCGGCGGGCAGATCTTCAGGGGCCGTGTGATCGAACTCGGCGAACAGGTCCTTGGGCATCTTGCCCAGGGTGTTGACCAGCACGTTCAGACGACCGCGGTGGGCCATGCCGATCACGATTTCCTGCACGCCCTGGGCGCCGGCCTGCTGGATCACCTCGTCCATCGCCGCGATGAAGCTCTCGCCACCTTCCAGCGAGAAACGCTTCTGGCCCACGTACTTGGTGTGGAGGAAGCGCTCGAGACCTTCGGCCGCGGTCAGGCGGTCAAGGATGGCCTTCTTCTTCTCGGCATTGAAGGAAGGCTTGGAACGGATCGACTCCAGCTTTTCCTGCCACCAGCGCTTCTGCGCCTGGTCGCTGATGTACATGTACTCGGCACCAATGGTGCTGCAGTAGGTCTCGCGCAAGGCGTTCAACAGATCGCGCAGGCTCATGACCTCCTTGCCGAAGAAGGTGTTGCTCGTGTTGAACACCGTCTCGTAGTCAGCATCGGAGAAACCGTAGAACGACGGATCGAGTTCGGGAATGTGATCGCGCTCGGTACGCTTGAGCGGGTCCAGGTCGGCCCAGCGCGAGCCGACGTTGCGGTAAGCGGCAATCAGTTGCTGGACAGCAACGCGTTTGCGGCCGAGGTCGGAGTCTGCGCCAGCGGCAACCACAACCTTGGTGCCACCTTGTTTGGCGCGCTCGGCGAAAGCATTGATGACCGGCTGGTGGGGCACATCACGGGCGTCGGTGCCATTGACGGCGGGCACGTGCTGCAGGGCGTCGAAGTAGCTGCGCCAGTTGTCCGGCACGCTGCCTGGGTTCTCCAGGTATTTTTCGTACATCTCTTCCACGTACGGCGCATTGCCGCCGAAGAGGTACGAATTGCTCTGGTAGGCAACGTAGACGTTGCCCCCATTTGATGGGGAATTGCTCATGGATCCGCTGACCTCCGCTTCCCTGAGGGAAACATTAGCTGGTTAAAGAAACCTTCCGCGACACGGCTGGACCGATTGGCGGATGCGACAGTGACTGTGGAAGGACCTGACTGCAGCCTGCGATTGTGCCACCGGCAAGGCTGCAGCGGGAAAAAAGATGGGCAGGGAATATCCCGAGCGCGAACCGACGCCCGGCCGTGGCGCACAACGCAAAGCGCAAGCCCTGCGTCAGGCTGAACAGCTCAGGAAACGATGCGGGGTGACAGCCGCTCGGACGCGGGCACCGTGCTGGGCTCGTCCATCTCGATGGCAATTTGCGTGCACACCGTGCGGCACAAGGTGACGGCTTTCTCGCTCTGCACCCGGTAGATCACCTGCGTGCCCTCCTTGCGCTTGGCGAGCACGCCGGCACGGTAGAGCAGGTTCAGGTGCTGCGACAGGTTCGGCTGGGTGGTGTCGATCTCCTGCAGCAGTTGCGAAACGGATTTCTCCTTGTCGCACAGGGCACTGAGGATGCGCAGCCGCATCGGGGTGGCCAACACGCCGAACAGCTCGGCAGCCATCTCGAAGACACGCACCTTCTCCACGCCACTTTGAGAGTCGATCATCTGATTCATGGCACCACGTTTTTGTCAATATAAGCATGCATGATACGCAGAAAGTGCTAGCACGCCCATGTTTTTTTGACGCCAAACTGACACCAGCGCCAGCCACCCACCCAAAAGAAAGCCCGGCGGGACGCAACGTCCACACCGGGCGGCAGCAGAACCCAGCGGCGAGACTCAGGCCTGCAGATCCTTGATCTGCTGCAGCGCGGCCGGATCGTCCATCGTGGTCAGGTCACCGGGGTCACGCCCCTCGCAGACCGCCTGAATGGCGCGGCGCAGCAACTTGCCGGAACGGGTCTTGGGCAGCACATTGACGAAGCGCACCCGCGCCGGGCGCGCCACCGCCCCCAGCTGCTCGTCCACCAGCTTCATCACCTCGCCTTCGAGCTTCAAACAGGCGGCCTCGTCGGCCAGCAGGCTGGCATCCTTGACCACCGCAAAAGCCATCGCGACCTGCCCCTTGAGGTTGTCGGCCACCCCCACCACCGCCACCTCGGCGATGCGCGGATGGCTGGAAATGCTCTCCTCGATCTCGCGCGTCCCCAGCCGGTGCCCCGCCACGTTGATCACGTCGTCGGTACGCCCGAGGATGAAGTAGTAGCCGTCGTCATCCCGGATACCCCAGTCGAAAGTGCTGTACACCATCTTGCCCGGCACGCTGGACCAGTAGGTCTTGACAAAGCGCTGGTCATCGCCCCAGATGGTCTGCATGCACCCGGGCGGCAGCGGGCCCTCGACCGCCACCACGCCCTTCTGATTGCCGCCCTGAAGCTCTTCACCGGTCTGATCGTCAAGCAGTTTGACGTTGTAGCCATACACGGCTTTGCCCGGTGAACCGAATTTGCTGGGCGCAGGCTCCACGCCGTTGCAGATCGCCAGAATCGGCCAGCCGGTTTCGGTCTGCCAGTAGTTGTCCACGATGGGCTTGCCAAGTTCGTCGGAAATCCATTTCGCCGTCGGCTCGTCCAGTGGCTCACCGGCGAGAAACAGCGCCTTGAGGCTGGACAGGTCGTATTGCTTGATGAACGAGGGGTCGTACTTCTTGAGCACGCGCACAGCCGTGGGCGCACTGAACATGACCGTGACCTTGTACTTCTCGACCAGTTGCCACCAGATGCCCGCGTCCGGACGGATCGGCAGTCCTTCGTACATGATGGTCGCCATGCCGCCAATGAGCGGGCCGTAGATGATGTAGCTGTGCCCCACCACCCAGCCGATATCGCTGGTGGAAAAGTAGGTTTCGCCGGGGTTGCCCATGTAGATGTGTTTCATGGACGCCGCCAGAGCCACGGTATAGCCCCCGGTATCGCGCTGCACCCCCTTGGGTTTGCCGGTGGTGCCGCTGGTGTAGAGCGTGTAACTGGGGTGGGTGGACTCGACCCACTCGCAAGGCACGACAGCATCCATCACCTGGGCCCGCGCCAGCGCGTAGTCGACATCACGCCCCTCGACCGCAGTGAAGGTGGCCAGGCCGCGGTTGACCATGACCACTTTGCCCGGCTTGTGAGACGAGAGTTTGATGGCCTCGTCCAGCAGGGGCTTGTATTCGACCACTTTGCCACCACGCGAACCGGCGTCGGCACTGATGATTGCAACTGGCGAAGCATCCTCGATGCGGCTGGCGAGGGCGTGGCTGGCAAATCCGCCGAACACGACCGAATGGATCGCACCGATGCGCACACAGGCCAGCATGGCAAACGCCGCCTCTGGAATCATCGGCATGTAGATCAGTACACGGTCACCCTTCTTGACACCCTGCGCCTGGAGAATGGCTGCCATACGCTGCACCTCGGCATGCAGCTCGCGGAAGCTGTAGGTCTTCTCTGTGTTGGTTTCCGTCGAGACGAAGATCAGCGCGTTCTGATCGGGCCGGTCCTTCAGGTGTCGGTCCACAGCGTTGTGGCAAAGGTTGGTCAATCCGCCCTCGAACCAGCGAGCAAAAGGCGGTTTGTCGTAGTTGCAGACGCGATCGAACGGCTTGTGCCAGTCCACCAGTGCCGCCTGTTCGGCCCAGAAGCCCTCGCGGTCTTCGATGGAGCGGCGGTGGAAGTCGGCGTAGCCAGGGTCGGTGCGCATAGGGGTCTCCTGCAGTGGGTGCGGCGGTGGTGCAAACACGACGGCGCCCGGCTGGCCAGTGGCCGCGTGCGCCCTCTCAAACTGAATTCATAATTATGGATGGCTGGCTTGCGGGAGTCTGACGCACCCCTGCCCGAACTGCGGGCCGGTCAAGGCCACGACGGCGCAGCTTATTTGATCAAGGCGAGCACCGACCGGAAATCGGGATGCTCGGCCGTGCGCAACCATTCGAAAGCCACCATTTCCGTGGTCACGAGTTCTGCACCCGCGCCGGCCAGGCGATCAAAAGCGGCATCGCGGTTGCGTTCCGTGCGCGAACCGCAGGCATCGGTGACCACCCACACATCCAGTTCCTGCTCAATGAGTTCCAGTGCCGTCTGCAACAGACACACATGGGCTTCACAGCCTGCGATCACCACGGTGTTGCGCTCCGGCGCCTGACTCGCGGCAGGCTTTTGCAGGTGTTTGGGCAGGCTGCGGGCGTTGCCACCCGCAGGCCGTAAGGGCGGTCGAAGCATGTCCACCAGGCCGTCGGCCACCGCACTGAAATGCATCTTGGACAGCGTTTTCCGGCACAGGGCACGCAACGCGGCGTCGTTGGCTCCCAGCTTGTCGGGGTTCTGCTCGGTGCCCCAAACAGGCACCTGCAGCGCGCGCGCCATCTGCCCCAGGCGCAACGCGTTGGCCAGCACCAAGGGGCCTTCATGGATGGCGGGCATGAGTCGGGACTGGTAATCCACCAGCACCAGTTGGCAATCGTTCACATCAAGCAGCATGGTCATCCTTTGAAGGGGCTAGGTGCAGCCGTTCGGGCCGCGCCACAAAGTGCCGATTGTGGCAAACCCATAACGCCACCCGCGCCGCAAGACGAACGCACACACCGCAAAAGGCAGTCGCGGGTGAATGACCTGCGCTGAAAAACGCCAAGCACACCACAATTTATAGAAAAATCAACGCACTGGATGCGGCCCCACCCCTTGACGAGCAGTCCCTTGGCCCTTATGTTCGAAGGGTTCATGAAGTCATCCCTTTGCGCACTGCTGATCGCCTTGTCCTGTGTGTCGGCCCAAGCGACACCCGATGAGGTTCCCCCGACCGATATGGAAGCCCTGCTCAGCAGCAAGGCGGTTCTGATGCGACTGGGTGACCACATCGGTCAGGCCCGTGACGGGATGGGTGAACGCGCTTCGCGCCTAGTCTCCAGCGCCATGGGTTTCCTCGGTGTGCCGTACAAATATGGTGGCAACAGTGTCGAGTCGGGCGGTTTTGACTGCAGTGGCTTTGTCCGTGCGGTGTACGAACAATCGATCGGCAAGGTGCTACCGCGCCGCGCCAGTGATCAAGCGTCGGCAACCGAAATCATCGACCGCCAGGAGCTCAAGCCGGGCGATCTGGTGTTCTTCAACACCATGCGCCGCGCTTTCAGCCATGTGGGTATCTACGTGGGCGATGGCAAGTTCATCCATGCGCCGCGCGCCGGCGCAACGGTACGGGTGGAAGACATGCGGCAGGCATATTGGCAAAAGCGCTTCAACGGCGCGCGGCGTGTGGCGCCCACACAAGGCTTGGATGCCTTGACACCGAAACAGCCATGACAGCTTGCGGTATTTGACGAGCCGGGTTTGCCCCGGCTTTTTCGTGTGTGCCTTTGCCTTGACACCACACGGTGTGCGGAGGGTGTGCGGCGTCACCGTGGCATCTGCACAACAAATCCAGCCTGAAAACCACTCCCATCACAATGCGCACGGGTTGCCCGACCCTCACGACCAAGTGCATCGACGTCTCAAACCCTGCGCCATGAACAGCTCCGAAGCATCATCCGACTCGGGCATCCGCGATCTGCCTTCGCGCGCCGCCGAGGCTGGCGCTGGCGCGCCCCATTCCACAGCCGGCGCACGGGATATGGCGGCCATGCACAAGCGCCTCGCGCAATTGCAGCTTGCCATGGGGTTGAACGCAACAGGCACCGGAGGGGACGAAATACGCCAACCCCCTCTTCGCGATCGTCACATCGATGTGTTGAGTTCACTTCACCACAGACCGACGATCGGTATGCGGTTGCCTCTTTCTGCGCACGCCATGCTGATGACGCTCGTCCTGGTGGCAACAGCCATGGTGTGGTGGGCTTTTCAACCGCAGGAGCTGCTGCGCGACCCTCACACGGCTGCTACTTCAGAGACGAAACGTTGGCTCCCGACAGCCGACCCGGCCGTGCCGGCCATCAACCCTGGGCCACTGGTCACGCCGACCACATCGGCCGTGCTCACCGCTGAGGCAGAACCGACGCTGGCAGTAGCAGTACCCGCTGCACAGGCTGGCGCGGCCACTGCTTCACCGACGACGGAAGCTGTCTTGAAAGAAAGGCTGGAGAGCTGGCGGTTGGCGTGGGCAAGCCGTGATGTAGACACCTACCTTGCGCACTACAGCAGCGGATTTGTGCCGGCCAACGGCCTGACACGTGCAGCCTGGGCAACCGCACGGCAGCGGATCATCAGCTCGCGCCCCGAGATTGTGTTGAGCGTGAGCAAAGTGGACATTCAACCGATCGCACACGACCGCTGGCAAGCCCTCTTTCTGCAGGATTACGCATCGGCTGGCCACGTCGAAAAGGATGCGCCCAAGACACTGGACTGGGTCGACGAGGACGGCGTCTGGCGCATCGTTGCAGAGCGTCAGTTACCAGCTGACGCCGGTAACGGTAGCCGATAACACTTGAATATAGGGCACCACACCGGTACCCGCACCGCTTGCGCACAGCCGTCGTACCCTGAACACCTGCGCCACAGCCTTGGTGAGAAGGTCACACGAAGCGATGCAGGTTACGGCAACGGGGGGCGAATCGACATGGACCCGTAGCCTGGATGGACCAGCGCCACTTAACAGGCCGTTGAAAAATCCCCTGCCGGCGCCCGCGTGGGCCAGTACGATCTGAAGCCATCCGCGAACGACCCAGACGAGGACGATGAGAGGCAACCAAGACTTCCAGGGGGCGATGTTCAGCTACATCAGCATTGAAGAGCGCGTGCCGCAGACACACCCGCTGCGCAAACTGCGAGCCGTGGTCGATGCGCTGCTGGCGACGATGAACCGCGAGTTCGAAGCGGTGTACGCCCACCGGGGCCGCCCCTCGGTGCCGCCGGAGATGCTGCTCAAGGCCCTGCTGCTGCAGATCCTGTTCTCCATCCGCATCGAGCGCCAGTTGGTCGAGGCCATCAACTACAACCTGCTGTACCGCTGGTTCGTGGGCCTGAACATCGAGGACAAGGTCTGGGAGCACTCTACCTTCAGTGCCAACCGCGAACGCCTGTTCAACGAAGACCTTGCGCGCGCCTTCTTCGAGCGCGTCAAACTCAGCGCCCAGTGGAGCCGGCTCGCCAGCGACGAACACTTCAGCGTGGACGGCACGCTGATTGAGGCCTGGGCTTCGCACAAGAGCTTCAAGCGCCGGGATGACGACAGCGGCACGCCGCCCGGGCGCAACCCCGAGGTGGACTTCAAAGGCCAGGAGCGCTGCAACGACACCCACGCCAGCACCACGGACGCCGATGCCCGCCTGTTCAAGAAGAGCCAGGGTGACAAGTCCCGCCTGTGCCATATGGGGCACATCCTCATGGAGAACCGCAACGGCCTGATCGTGGATGTCCAGATCACCCGCGCCAGCGGCACCGCCGAGCGCGAGGCGGCGCTGGCAATGCTCAACCGCCGGGGAAATAAGAACAAGCGGGTCACGGTGGGGCCGACAAGGGCTACGACAGCCAGGCCTTCATCAAGGGCTGCCGAAAGCTCAAGGTCAGGCCGCACGTGGCGGCCAAGGACAAGCACTCGGCGGTGGATGGTCGCATCCAGCGGCACGAGGGCTACAAAACCAGCCTGAAGGTGCGCAAGCGCATCGAGGAGGCCTTTGGCTGGATCAAGACCGTGGGTGGTCTGGCCAAGACCCGGCTCATCGGTCAGGCCAAGCTCACGGGGCAGGCGCTGCTGTGCTTTGCCACCTACAACCTGGTACGCATGGGCAGCATCGGCGGCTGGTGGGATGCGCATCATGCGTGAGCGGTGGGATACGTGCGCCCGAAATGGGCGAGACGGCCTGCAAACAGGCCAGATTGGCCGTCGCAATCGCTGCGCAGACGCGTCTGGGCGGCTCGTTTCTTCGAAATCAGCGTCCCTGGTGCGTTCGAAGAACACTTTTTCAACGGCCTGCTAAAAGAAGCGACCCCATTACCGTCATCGACGAAAAAGCCCGAACCGTTGCCGGCCCGGGCTTTTGTTCTGTCTGGGCTCGCCGACCCTATTTCTTTTGCGGCGGCAAGTCCGTGCAGCTACCGTGCGCCACCTCCGCCGCCATGCCGATGCTCTCGCCCAGCGTGGGGTGCGGGTGAATGGTCTTGCCGATGTCCACCGCGTCGGCGCCCATCTCGATGGCCAGCGCAATCTCGCCGATCATGTCGCCGGCGTGCGTGCCCACGATGCCGCCACCCAGGATCTTGCCGTGGCCATGGGCCTCGGGCGAGTCGTCGAACAGCAGCTTGGTGAAGCCTTCGTCGCGGCCGTTGGCAATGGCCCGGCCCGAAGCCGTCCAGGGGAACAGGCCCTTCTTGACCTTGATGCCCTGGGCCTTGGCCTGGTCCTCGGTCAGGCCCACCCAGGCCACCTCGGGGTCGGTGTAGGCCACGCTGGGGATCACGCGGGCGTTGAAAGCGGCCGCGGCCAGTTCCTGGTTGCCCTGCAGTTCACCAGCAATGACTTCCGCCGCCACATGCGCCTCGTGCACCGCCTTGTGCGCCAGCATGGGCTGCCCCACGATGTCACCGATGGCGAAGATGTGCGGCACGTTGGTGCGCATCTGGATGTCGACGTTGATGAAGCCACGGTCGGTCACCGCCACGCCGGCCTTGTCGGCGGCGATCTTTTTGCCGTTGGGCGTGCGCCCCACGGCCTGCAGCACCAGGTCGTAGGTGCCTTCGCTCTTGCTGCCGTCCAGGCCCTCGAACTGCACCTTGATGCCTTCGGGCGTGGCCGTGGCGCCCACGGTCTTGGTCTTCAACATGATGTTGTCGAAGCGGCCCTTGTTCATCTTTTCCCAGACCTTGACCAGATCGCGGTCGGCACCCTGCATCAGGCCGTCCATCATCTCCACCACGTCCAGGCGGGCGCCCAGTGTGCTGTAGACCGTGCCCATTTCCAGACCGATGATGCCGCCGCCGACGATCAGCATCTTCTTGGGAACGCCCTTGAGCGCCAGCGCGCCGGTCGAATCCACGATGCGCTCGTCCTGCGGGAAGAACGGCAGACGCACCGCTTGCGAGCCGGCGGCGATGATCGCGCGCTTGAAGGCCACGACCTTCTTGCTGCCCGTCTTGTCCTGCCCGGTGCCGGTCGTCTCTTCCACCTCGACGTGGTTGGGGCCGACGAAAGCGCCGTATCCGCGCACGGTGGTGACCTTGCGCATCTTGGCCATGGCGGCCAAGCCGCCGGTCAGCTTGCCGATGACCTTTTCCTTGTGGGCGCGCAGCTTGTCCACGCTGACCGTGGGCTTGCCGAACTCGACGCCCAGATCACCCAGGTGGCTGACCTCGTCCATCACCGCCGCGACGTGCAGCAGCGCCTTGGACGGGATGCAACCCACGTTCAGGCAGACGCCGCCCAGTTGGGCGTAACGCTCGACGATCACGACCTTCAGACCCAGGTCGGCGGCGCGGAAGGCGGCCGAGTAGCCGCCGGGGCCGGCGCCCAGCACCAGCACGTCGCATTCGATGTCGGCCGAGCCGCCGAAGCTGGCGGCCGTGGGGGCGACCACCGGCGCAGCGGCCGGGGCCGCAGCGGGTGCGGCAGCAGGCGCGGGTGCCGCGGCTGGTGCGGGAACCGCCGCAGCGCCCTCCGCTTCCAGCACCAGCACCACCGAGCCTTCGCTGACCTTGTCGCCCAGCTTGACCTTGAGCTCCTTCACCACGCCGGCGTGCGACGAGGGGATCTCCATCGAGGCCTTGTCGGACTCGACGGTGATGAGGCTCTGCTCGGCCTTGACCGTGTCGCCGGGCTTGACCAGCAGTTCGATGACCGCGACTTCGTCGAAATCGCCGATGTCGGGAACCTTGATGTCCATGAGTGCCATGTTCCGGTTCCTTTACAGCAGCACGCGACGGAAGTCGCTCAGGATCTGGCCGAGGTAGGCGTTGAAGCGGGCCGCCGCAGCGCCGTCGATCACGCGGTGGTCCCAGGTCAGCGACAGCGGCAGCATCAGGCGCGGCACAAACTGCTTGCCGTCCCACACCGGCTCCATCTGGCTCTTGCAGACGCCGAGGATGGCGACTTCGGGCGCGTTGATGATGGGCGTGAAGTAACGGCCACCGATGCCACCCAGCGACGAGATCGTGAAGGTGGCGCCGGACATGTCGGCCGGGCCGAGCTTGCCGTCGCGCGCCTTCTTGGCGAGTTCACCCATTTCCTGGCTGATCTGCAGCACGCCCTTCTTGTCGGCGTCCTTGATGACCGGAACCACCAGACCGTTGGGCGTGTCGGCCGCAAAACCGATGTGCCAGTAGTTCTTGTAGACCAGCGAATCGCCGTCCAGCGAGCTGTTGAACTCGGGGAACTTCTTGAGCGCGGCGACCGAAGCCTTGATCAGGAAAGCCAGCATCGTCACCTTGACGCCGCTCTTCTCGTTCTCCTTGTTGGTGGAGACGCGGAAGGCTTCGAGGTCGGTGATGTCGGCGTCGTCGTGGTTGGTGACGGCCGGGATCATCACAGCGTTGCGCAGCAGGTTGGCGCCGCTGATCTTCTTGATGCGGCCCAGTTCCTTGCGCTCGATCGGGCCGAACTTGGCGAAGTCCACCTTCGGCCAGGGGATCAGGCCCAGTTCAGAGCCACCACCGCCGGCGGATGCCGGGGCCTTGGCGGCCTGCGCCTTGGTCTGCACCGCACCGGCCATGACCGACTTGGTGAAGGACTGGATGTCTTCGGCCGTGATGCGACCCTTCAGGCCCGAGCCCTTGACCTCTTCCAGCGGCACGCCCAGTTCGCGTGCGAACTTGCGCACCGACGGCGAGGCGTGCGGCAGACCCAGCGCCGGGGTGGCGGTGGGGTTGTGCGCCGGAGCGGTGGCCGGAGCCGAGGCGACGGCAGCGGCTACCGGAGCGGCCACAGCCACGGCGGGAGCGGCCACCGGGGCGGCGGCTACCGGTGCGGGCGCAGCGGCACCCGCGGCACCTTCCAGAATCGCCAGCAGGTCACCGATGTTGACCTTGTCGCCCACCTTGACCTTGAGTTCCTTGAGCACGCCGGCGTGCGAGGACGGAATCTCCATCGAGGCCTTGTCGGACTCGACGGTGATCAGGCTCTGCTCGACCTTGACCGTGTCACCCGGCTTGACGAACACCTCGATCACCGCGACGTCCTTGAAGTCACCGATGTCGGGCACGCGCACTTCCACCGGGCCCGGCGCAGCAGGCGCGGCGGCCGGTGCGGCCACCGGGGCAGCAACGGGCGCGGAAGCAGCCGCTGCCGCGGCAGGCGCCGCAGCCGGCGCCGGCGCAGCGGCGTCACCCGCGGCTTCCACCACCAGCACCACCGAGCCTTCCTTGACCTTGTCGCCCAGCGCCACGCGCAGCTCCTTCACCACGCCGGCGGTGCTGGAGGGAATCTCCATCGAGGCCTTGTCGCTCTCGACCGTGATCAGCGACTGCTCGGCTTTCACGGTGTCACCCACCTTGACCAGCAGTTCGATGACCGCCACCTCGTCGAAGTCGCCGATGTCCGGGACTTTCACTTCTACCAGTGCCATGTTCTTGTCTCCGGTTATCAGGCGTACAGGGGGTTCACTTTGTCGGTCTTGATGCCGTACTTCTGGATAGCTTCCGCCACCTTGGCCAGCGGCAGCTTGCCTTCGTCGGCCAGCGCGCGCAGGGCGGCGACCACGATGTAGTGGCGGTTGATCTCGAAGTGCTCGCGCAGCTTGCTGCGGAAATCGCTGCGGCCGAAGCCGTCGGTGCCCAGCACCTTGTATTCGCGACCCTTGGGGATGAAGGGGCGGATCTGCTCGGCGTAGTTCTTCATGTAGTCGGTGGAAGCGACCACCGGGCCAGCATGCTTTTCCAGCTGCTGCGCCACGAAGGGCACACGCTGCGGCTCGGTCGGGTGCAGCAGGTTGAAGCGCTCGCAGTCCTGGCCGTCGCGGGTCAGTTCGTTGAAGCTCGGGCAGCTCCACACATCGGCCTGCACGCCCCAGTCGGTGGCCAGCAGCGCCTGTGCGGCGATGCTCTCGCGCAGGATGGTGCCGGAGCCCAGCAACTGCACGCGCTTGTCGCCTTCGGCGCCCGGCTTGCACAGGTACATGCCCTTGATGATCTGCTCTTCCGTGCCGGGCGTCAGGCCGGGCATGGCGTAGTTCTCGTTCAGCAGCGTCAGGTAGTAGAAGACGTTGTCCTGCTTCTCCACCATGCGCTTGAGGCCATGGTGCAGGATGACACCGACTTCGTGCGCAAAGGTCGGGTCGTAGCTGATGCAGTTCGGGATCGTGCCGGCCAGGATGTGGCTGTGACCATCTTCGTGCTGCAGGCCTTCGCCGTTCAGCGTGGTCCGTCCGGACGTACCGCCCAGCAGGAAGCCGCGGGCCTGCATGTCGCCAGCCGCCCAGGCCAGGTCGCCGATGCGCTGGAAGCCGAACATCGAGTAGTACACGTAGAACGGCACCATGATGCGGTTGCTCGTGCTGTAGCTGGTGGCCGCCGCGATCCAGCTGCTCATGCCGCCGGCTTCGTTGATGCCTTCCTGCAGGATCTGGCCGGCCTTGTCTTCCTTGTAGTACATGACCTGGTCCTTGTCGACCGGGGTGTACTGCTGGCCCGCCGGGTTGTAGATGCCGACCTGGCGGAACAGGCCTTCCATGCCGAAGGTGCGGGCCTCGTCCACCAGGATGGGCACCACGCGCGGGCCCAGGGCCTGGTCGCGCAGCAACTGCGTCAGGAAGCGCACATAGGCTTGCGTCGTCGAAATCTCGCGGCCTTCGGCGGTCGGCTCCAGCACGGCCTTGAAGGTTTCCAGCGAGGGCACGGTGAAGCTCTCGTCAGCCTTGGTGCGGCGCTTGGGCAAGTAGCCGCCCAGGGCCTTGCGGCGCTCGTGCAGGTACTGCATTTCCGGCGTGTCGTCGGCCGGCTTGTAGAACGGAATTTTGGCCAGCTCGCTGTCGGGCACGGGAATGTTGAAGCGGTCGCGGAAGTACTTGATGTCCTCGTCGGTCAGCTTCTTGGTCTGGTGGACGGTGTTCTTGCCCTCGCCAGCCTTGCCCATGCCAAAGCCCTTGACCGTCTTGATCAGCAGCACGGTCGGCTGGCCCTTGTGATTGACCGCCTTGTGGTAGGCCGCGTAGACCTTTTGCGGGTCGTGACCACCACGGCGCAGGGCCCAGATGTCGTCGTCGCTCATGTGCGAGACCAGTTCCAGCGCCTTCGGGTCGCGGCCGAAGAAGTGCTTGCGCACGTAGGCACCGTCGTTGGCCTTGAAGGCCTGGTAGTCGCCGTCCAGCGTCTCCATCATGATCTTGCGCAAGGCGCCGTCCTTGTCGCGCGCCAGCAGCGGGTCCCAGTTGGAGCCCCACAGAAGCTTGATCACGTTCCAGCCAGAACCGCGGAACTCACCTTCGAGTTCCTGGATGATCTTGCCGTTACCGCGCACCGGGCCGTCCAGGCGCTGCAGGTTGCAGTTCACCACGAAGATCAGGTTGTCCAGGTTTTCGCGCGCGGCCAGGCTGATGGCGCCCAGCGACTCGACCTCGTCCATTTCACCGTCGCCACAGAACACCCAGACCTTGCGGTTCTCGGTGTTGGCGATGCCACGGGCATGCAGGTACTTCAGGAAGCGCGCCTGGTAGATCGCCATCAGAGGGCCCAGGCCCATCGAGACGGTCGGGAACTGCCAGAACTCGGGCATCAGCTTGGGGTGGGGATAGCTCGACAGGCCCTTGCCATCGACTTCCTGGCGGAAGTTCAGCAGCTGCTCTTCGGTCAGGCGGCCTTCAAGGTAGGCACGGGCGTAGACGCCTGGCGAGACGTGGCCCTGGATGTACAGGCAGTCGCCGCCATGGTTCTCGGACTCGGCGTGCCAGAAGTGGTTGAAGCCCGCGCCGAACATGTGGGCCAGCGAAGCGAACGAACCGATGTGACCGCCCAGGTCGCCACCATCTTCGGGGTTGTGGCGGTTGGCCTTGACCACCATGGCCATCGCGTTCCAGCGCATGTAGGCGCGCAGGCGCTCTTCGATCTCGATGTTGCCGGGGCAGCGCGCCTCTTCGGTCGGCTCCAGCGTGTTCACATAACCGGTGTTGGCCGAGAACGGCATGTCGATGCTGTTTTGGCGTGCCTCTTCAAGCAGCTGCTCCAGCAGGAAGTGGGCGCGCTCGGGGCCCTGCTTCTCAATGACGGCGGCCAGCGCCTCCATCCATTCGCGGGTTTCCTGGGTATCGATATCCCCGGCTCCCCGGTTGTTCTGAGCGTCGGACGCTGACATGTTTGTCTCCTATGGGTTGGTCATGTGGCCCGGCAGCACCGGTCCTGCGGTTCAGATCCCATTGTTCCACAAGCTTTTTATAATTTCAATATGTGCCTGATCATTTCTTATTATGAAACTGCGAGACAAGCAAGCCACCGGCGGGCTTGGCTGCTCACGTAGACTCGGACAGCCATGATGTCCAACCCGGAACCCGCCCGCCATCCCAAGACACCCCGATCACCCCTGGCCTGGTGGCGCGGCTGGTGGCGCCGCCTGCCCCCATCGCGGCAAGACCGCTTTGCCACCCTGGCGCCGCTGCTGTCGGTGCTGCTGTTTCTGGCCGCGATCGTGGTCGCCATCACCTACCTGCGTTACGAGGAACTGGACCGCGAACAGGAGGCGGTCACTCGCGATGTGGAATACGCCCAGCAGCGCCTGCGCCTGCGCCTGCTGGAGCGACAGGAGCAACTCATGCGTCTGGCGCGCGAGGTCGACAACCAGGAGATCAACACCGAGGAGTTCACGTTCCAGGCCGAAACGCTGATCAGCCAGTTTCCCGAACTGCTGGCCATCTCCTGGCTGGACGCGCGGCGCACACTGGTGGCCAGTTACACGTCCCCGAGCGCGCCGCTGGCGCTGATGCGCCCCGTCGGCGGCACCATGCCCGCCTCCGAAGGCGATGGCTCGTTCGAACTCGCCCGGGACCTACGCCAGCCGATCTACTCCCGCCCGCTGGGCGAAGACCCGCGCCAGGCCACGCTCATGCTGCAAGTGCCCTTGAGCGAACAGGGGCGATTTGCCGGCACCGTCATGGGCGAATACTCGGTCGACGGCCTGATGCGCTTTGGCATGCCACCCGAGATCATGTCGCGTTATGCGGTGGCCCTGGTCGATGACCGTGGCCGGGTGCTCGCCGGCAGTCTGCAGACCGTGGGCAACGTGCTGCGCCTGCTGCCCTGGTCCGAGCAATCACTGGAACACGAGGTGCCGGTGTCCCCGGTCGGCAACGGCCTGATCCTCAAGGCCCAGGGCTACCGCACCTCGCAGGACATCGTGGGCTCCGGCTTCTTCTGGGTCATCGGCTCGCTCTCGGCCCTCACCGTCTGGATGCTGCTGGGCACCTGGCGCCACACCCGCCGGCGCGTGCAGGCCCAGCAGGCCCTGGTGGCCGAAACCAACTTCCGCCGGGCAATGGAAAACTCCATGCTCACCGGCATGCGCGCCCTGGACATGCAGGGCCGGATCTCGTACGTGAACCCCGCCTTCTGCTCCATGACCGGCTGGACCGAAGCGGAACTGGTCGGCCGCACAGCGCCCTTTCCCTACTGGCCGGAGGATGACCACGAACTGCTCATGGCGCGGCTGGAAGACGAGATCAGCGGCCGCTCTACCCCCGGCGGCTTCGAGGTGCGCGTGCAGCGCCGCGACGGCAGCATCTTCGATGCGCGCATGTACGTGTCGCCCCTGATCGACCCCAAAGGCGTCCAGACCGGGTGGATGACCTCGATGACCGACATCACCGAGCCCAAGCGCATCCGAGAAGAACTCTCGGCCTCCTACGAGCGCTTTACCACCGTGCTCGAATCGCTGGACTCGGCCGTGTCGGTGGCGCCGCTGGGCAGTGACGAAATGCTGTTCGCCAACAAGATGTACCGCCTCTGGTTCGGCACCCGCGGCCAGGGTCACCGGCAACTGATCGAACTGGCCGGCTCGCTGCCCACGCCCACCGGCGACCAGGGTGACGCAGTGGATGCCTTCGCCGGCATGCCCACCGACAGCTTCACCGAGGCCAGCTCCGAAAACGCCGAGGTGTTCGTCGAAGCACTCGACCGCTGGCTCGAAGTGCGCTCGCGCTACCTCACCTGGGTGGACGGGCGGCTCGCGCAGATGGTCATCGCCAGCGACATCACCGCCCGCCGCAAGGCCGAAGAGTTGGCGGCGCGTCAATCCGAACGCGCCCAGACCGCCAGCCGCCTGATCACCATGGGCGAGATGGCGTCCAGCGTGGCGCACGAACTCAACCAGCCGCTGACCGCCATCAGCAACTATTGCAACGGCATGATCTCGCGCCTGCACGAGCAGCGTATCTCGGAAGACGAACTGCTCGTGGCGCTGGAGAAAACCGCCAAGCAGGCCCAGCGCGCAGGTCAGGTGATCCAGCGCATCCGCGCCTTCGTCAAACGCAGCGAGCCCAACCCCATGCCGTCTGACGTGCCCACCATGGTGAGCAACGCCATCGAGCTGGCCGACATCGAGCTGCGGCGCCAGCAGGTGCGGCTGTCCCCCTATGTGGCCGCCCGCCTGCCTAGCCTGATGGTGGATCCGATCCTGATCGAACAGGTGCTGATCAACCTGCTCAAGAACGCGGGCGAAGCCATCGTGCATGCCGGGCGCGGGCCGGGCCAGCGCTTCATCGAACTGCGTGTGGGCCCCAAACGCGTGGACGATCAGGACGTGGTGGATTTCAGCGTGCGCGACTCCGGCCAGGGTGTGCCGCAGGAGATGATCGAGCGCATCTACGAAGCCTTCTACAGCACCAAGAGCGAAGGCATGGGCATCGGCCTCAAGTTGTGCCGCAGCATCGTCGAGTCGCACCACGGACGGATGCGGGTGGAGAACATCTACAATGCCGACGAGGTGGTGGGGTGCTGTTTCAGCTTCTGGATACCCGTGATTTCCCGGTTGCCAGTGC
>Ga0172372_10004329_pt1 | contig 20253 bp, 19 predicted proteins | sample LakKiv5m_2_FD_114544 | JGI IMG/M metagenome (GOLD analysis project Ga0172372, IMG submission 114544) | Freshwater microbial communities from Kabuno Bay, South-Kivu, Congo - kab_092012_9.5m | ecosystem: Environmental > Aquatic > Freshwater > Lake | place: Democratic Republic of the Congo...
GCCATCACCAGCTTGCCGCGCAGGTCGTACTCGTGGTCGACCTTGGTGCCCGGCTCGGGCGCATCGACGATGTGGCCGTCGCGGATGTAGATGTCGCGGCTGACGCCGTCGACCTTGTGCGCAGGGTCGATGACCTTGCCGCCGGTGAGCTTGATCAGCATGCGCGTGCCTCCTGCTTGCCCGCCGCACGCTCTGGCTTGAGCGCGGCAAGGATGGCCGCGGTCACATCCGCCACGTCCGGCAGGCCGACGTCGCGCAACTTGCGCATCGGCACCGCCACCGAGCTGTCGGTGCGGAACAGGTGGCCGGCGCTATCGATGCCGGGGATGCCGACCGGGATGAAGACGTCGCAATCGGTCTGCATAGCCGGGTGGCCGAGGACCACGCTCGGGATCTTGACCGCCGGCGGCGTCTTGCCGGGGTCGAAGCTCGACACCCAGAACAGCGCGTCGGCGCGGCCTTCGGCGAGCACTTTGTCTGCGTCCAGCGCGACCGGGTCGTGCTGTGGGCCGGCGTCAGAGAGCCGGGTGCGCACGGTGAAGCCGGTCTGCCAGGTGATCACCTGATGCGCGGTGTAGTCGCCGTCGCTGCCGCCGAGCGGCAGGCCGTTGCAGCGCGTGTGCGCGTTGAGCTCGCGGACCAGGTCGCACGCCGACTGCACCGCCAGCTCGGCGTGGTCGAAGTCGAGGTCGGAGGTGACCCACGCCACCACGCCGTACTTGGCCGCCTTGAGCCGCTCGGCCAGGCGCGCCAGATCTGTCAGCGCGATGCCCGCAACGCTGTCGCCGCTCACCGGTGCGCCGCGCACTAGGGCACGCAGAGCTTGCGCCACCTGAGCCAAGTCTTCATTGGCGCATGCCAGCACCTCAGCCTTGCGACCAGCCGGCGAGGTCGCCAGCGCGGCGTCCTTCGGCTCACCGAGGATCACCACCTCGCGGTCCTCGGCGCGCAGGCCGAACAGCGTGTCGTCGACCCACAGGCAGCGCTCGTAGAAGCGCGGCAGGCGGCTGGCGATGTCGGTGCCGAAGCACACCAACAGGTCGGCGCGGTTGCGCACCTCGGAGAGGCTCGTCACCACCCAGCCCGAGTTCTGCACCACGTGGAAGTTGCGGAACATGCTGTAGCTGTTCATGTGGTCGACCGTGCCGCCAGTGGCGTCGGCCAGCTCCATGACACCGCGCATGCCCGGCAGGTGTGTGCCGCAACCGCCAAACAGGGGCGCGCGCGCGGTGCGCAGCACCTCGGCCGCGGCGGCGATGGCCTGCTCGACGCTGGCCGGCTGGCCTTTGACGCGCGGCGTAGCGCCGGCCTCGAGGTGGCGGTTGGCGGCATCGAAGCCCGCCACAGCTCGCGTACAACTGCCGGCGTCGATGCGCACACGGCCATGGTCGATGGTGACGCTGAGGTCGTCGCACAACAGGCCGCAAAAGCCGCAGGGCACATCGTGGCGGGTCTCGGGAGGGTGATGGCTCATGCGCAACGCGCCTTTTGGTTGAATTCGATGTGGTGACGAGGCACGCACGCCGCTGTCTGCCTGTCGCCGCCTATCCGCTCAAGCGACGGCTCGCGTGAGCGACGGCATGTCGGCGCAGGACCTGTCGACACGTTTTATAAGATGTCTTACTTGTCAGGAGCCAGAGTTTACCCCTGCAGCATGGCGAAATGAGTGGCACAGACCGCGGGGTCGCGCTGCTGACCTTGATGCATAATTGTATGTGTCTAAAAAAGCTGGGCGTTGGCTCGGCCTTCCGGAGACCCATGTCCCGTAACCCGCAGGCGCTCGCGCGTCCTCAAGCCTCCATCGCCGCCGCGCGGGTTGCCCACGGCGTATCGGTGTGGGCTCCAGCGCGGCTGCACATGGGCTTTCTCGACCTGGATGGTGGACTCGGTCGGCGTTTTGGCAGCTTGGGATTCACCCTTGAGCGTCCTGGCACTCGCGTTACCGCCATGCCCGCTGCCGAGCTTGAGGTGACTGGCGAGGCCCCTGAGCGTGCCAAGCGCTACATTCAGCGCGTCGCAGAGCACTTTAACGTGTCGCCGGCCGGGCATTTCCATATCGCCGAGACGGTTCCGGCGCATGTCGGACTCGGTTCGGGGACGCAACTCGCCCTCGCCCTGGCGCGCAGCCTGTGCTGGATCGCCGGGGTCGACGCCAGCGATATCGAACTTGCACATGCCACCGGCCGCGGTTTGCGCTCCGGTATCGGCATCGCTGGTTTTGGGCAGGGCGGTTTTTTGGTAGACGGCGGCAACGCCGGCGAACAGGTCGCGCCGGTCGTTTCGCGGCTCGATATCCCGGAAGCTTGGAGTGTTTTGCTGCTCTACGACGAGGTCGCCACTGGCCTGCATGGCGATGCGGAGATCGAGGCTTTTCGCCGCCTGCCGCCATTCACCGCCGCGCGCGCCGAGCGGCTGTGCCGCGCCACCTTGATGCAGATGTTGCCGGGTCTCGCCGATGGCGATCTGGTGGCGTTTGGCGCCGCCATAAACCGGGTGCAGAACGAATGTGGCGATCATTTTGCGCCGGCGCAGGGCGGGCGCTTTGCCAGCCCGCGCATCAGTGCTGCGCTGGAGTGGCTCGATGCGCAGGGCGTGCCTTGTCGCGGCCAGAGTTCGTGGGGGCCAACGGGTTTCGCGGTGCTGCCCGATGCCGCCGCTGGCGATGCTGTTGCCGCGGCACTCCGCCAACGTTTCGCAGCGCAGGGCGTGCGGGTCGAGGTCACCCATGCACGCAACCGCGGCGCCGACATCTCGCCCGTTGCGGTTGCCGCCGGCAATGTGCGCGCCGCATCGGCCGGCTGACGCCGTCGCCTCAGAATCCCCATCTTCCGGAGACCTTAGATGTCCGACTCGCCCTACATCCTGCACATGTTCACCCACGCGCCGAACGTCAGCCCGTTCGACGTTAACATGGCGGTGGATTCCGGCTACGACGTCGTCATCCCCTACACCCACCTCACTGTCGATCAGGTGCAAGGCACGACGCAGGACGCGATCTTCTCGCGCGGGCCGAGCGGGGTGAAGCGCACCGCCATTTTCATTGGCGGCCGCGACAACGAGATCGCCAACGACATGGTCGAGGCGGCGCACCGCGCCATGGTCCCGCCCTTCGAGGTCAGTGTGTTCGCCGACCCGTCGGGCGCCTTTACCACCGCCGCGGCGATGGTCGCCTGCGTCGAGCGCGCGCTCAAGCGCGACCACGGCACCACGCTGGAGGGCAAACGCGTCGCCGTGATCGGCGGCACCGGTCCGGTTGGCGCTGCCGCTGCAGTGCTCTCTGCAGATGCCGGCGCCGATGTGCACATCATCGGCTACGAGCCGATGACACACGCGCGCACCACCGCCAACCGCCTCGCCAGCAAGTACGAGGTGCAGATCACCCCGGCCGAGGCCGACCTTGAGCAGATCAAGCTGCGCATGGTCCGCGACGCCGATGTGGTGCTCGCTACCTCCAAGGCTGGCGTCGAGGTGCTCGGCACGGCTGGGCTGGCCACTACCCATCACCTGCTGGTGGCCGCGGATGTCAACGCGGTGCCGCCGGCGGGTATTGCCGGCATCGACCTGATGGACGATGGCAAGCGGATCGACTCGGCCTCGGGCAAGACGGTGGCGATCGGTGCGCTGGCCATCGGCAATGTCAAATATCAGACCATGCAGCGCATGTTCCGCAGCATGGTCAAGGCCGAGAAGCCGGTCTACTATGACTTCCGCGCGGCGTTCTCGTTTGCGCGAGCGTTTGTCGCCGAGGCCGGCTGAGCGGCCCGCATTCCGCGGACTCGCGCTGGCGCGCTTAACACCATGAGCGGACGGGCGGCTCCGCTGCCGCTGATCGTCCTGGCCGCATCGGCTCGGGCGTTGGCTGAGTGTCTGCGACGTGCCGATCTGCCCGCCAATGGCGCGCCTTTGCTCGCGGTCGATGCCTTTGGCGACGATGACTTGCGAGCCGTGGTGGCGGGTTGGCAGCAACTGCCGCTTGCCGACTTTTCCTCTCCGGATCGGGTCGAGGCGGCGCTGGGCAGTGTTTTGCAGGGCAGTGTTTTGCAGTCAGCGGGTCCAGCCACGCCCCCCCGAGCCGACGTATTGCTCGGCGGTGGCTTTGATGGTGCTGTTGAAGTTCTGCGCGCGCTCAGTGTCCACTACCGCTTGCTCAACGCGACGCCGGAAGCATGGCTCGCAGCGCGCGACCCGCTACTGTTCACGCGCCTCGGCATTGCTGCGCCAGAGACCTGCCTTGAGCCACCCGGCGACATGCGCGGCTGGTTGCGCAAGACCACCCGCAGTAGCGCCGGCATGGGCGTGCGCACCGCTGCGAGCGTCGCACAAGGCCCGCTGGCAGACCGCGGTACTGGGGCGGTCTACTGGCAGCGCCGCGTTCAGGGCACACCGGTGTCACTGCTGTTCTGTGCCCACGCTGGCGGCGTCGTGCCGGCGGGGATCAACCGCCAGTGGTGCAGCCCGGCGCCGCAGATGCCGTTCCGCTTTGGCGGCGTGGCAGGTGGCCTCGACCCCGGCCCCGAGGTGCGTGCCATGCTCCTCGATGCCGCCGCGCGCATCACCGCCGCGACCGGACTGCGCGGCCTCTGCAGCCTCGATGCTGTGATCGATCGCCATGGCAGCGCCCAGGCACTCGAAGTCAACCCGCGCCCCGGCGCCAGCAGCGAGCTCTACGACCGTGCAGCGCCAGGCCTTATGAATTTGCATAGGGCTGCAGTGCGTGGCGAGTCGCTCCCCGACTGGACGCCACCACGCGGCAGTCGCGCGCTTGCAGTCGTCTACGCTGATGTTGCGCTGCGCGCTGGAGTGCGTCCGGTTGCCGCCTCCGACTGGCGCGAGGGTGTAACTGCAAAGGTTGGCGAACCGCTGTGCACGGTCCACGCGGCTGGAGCAGATGCGGGCACTTCGCAGCGTCGCGCCGCAGCCACTGCAGGTCGTGTCCGCCGCTGCGCGCGAGCATTTGCGACGTCTTCTGCGCTGTCTGTTGCCCCCGCATCACCCGTCGCCCCCGATAGCAAAGACTTTTTTACAATGCCGTTGTGACCCATTTATAGAGACTCTCAGGAGAGACCATGCTTGATATGAGCCCGGCCCAATGGCCCAGCCTCGGCGCCACCGTGCAGCCGCTCGTCGAACGTCTGGTGCGCGATGCGCGCGCCCTACGTGTCGGTGTGAGCCGTACGGCCAATGGCGCCACTATCGTCGATGCCGGCGTCACTGCGCCGGGCGGCGTCGAGGCTGGCCGCCTGATCGCCGAGATCTGCCTTGGTGGTCTAGGCAACGTCTCCCTCTCCTACGCGCCGTATGAACGCTGGGCTTGGCAGATCGTCGTCAGCACCTCCAACCCGCTGTTGGCCTGTCTGGGCTCGCAATATGCAGGCTGGAGTTTGTCGCATGGCGACGGCAAGGACGCCTTTTTTGCGCTGGGTTCTGGTCCAGGCCGCGCGCTGGCCGCGCGTGAGGAGCTGTTCAAGGAGCTTGGTTACAAGGATCAGCACGACCGGAGTGTATTGGTGCTGGAGACCGACAAGACGCCTCCTTCCGAGGTGATGGACAAGGTCGCACGCGACACCGGTGTGCCTGTCGAGCACCAGACCTACATCCTGACGCCGACCCGCAGTCTGGCCGGCGCGACACAGATCGTGGCGCGCGTGCTTGAAGTGGGCCTGCACAAGGCGCACACGCTCGGCTTCCCGCTCGACCATATCCTCGACGGCCACGGCGCCGCGCCGCTGTGCCCTTCGGCGCCGCAGTTCACCGACGCGATGGGCCGTACCAACGACGCCATCCTGCTCTGCGGCGAGGTGCACTTGGTGGTGCTCGGTCCGGACAGCGATGCCCGTGACCTCGCCGAGAAGATGCCCGCGTGCACCTCGCGCGACTACGGCAAGCCCTTTTCCGAGGTGTTCAAGGCGGTCAACTACGATTTTTACAAGATCGATCCGGCGTTGTTCGCTCCGGCCGTGGTCTCGGTGACGTCTTACGAATCCGGCCGCACCTACTGTGCCGGCAAGGCCAATCCGGAACTCCTCGACCAGTCCTTTGGTGCCTGAGGCGCCGCGCGTCCTTGTTGCCACAGACGACGCCGGCTGGCATGGCCGGCGTCTCGACGCCGCACTGATCGCACGCGGGTTTGCGCCGGTCACGGCGAGCCTGCGCGACTGCCGCATCGACCTCACGCGACCCTCGGGGCTGGCCATGCCCGGCTTTGAGGACGCACCCGGCGGTTTGCCGCACGCGGTATTCGTGCGCGGCATCTCCGGCGGCAGCCTCGAGCAGATCACGCTGCGGCTGGATGTTCTGCACGCCCTGCAGGTGCTCGGCGTGCCGGTGTTCAACCACGGCCGGGCGATCGAGAAGAGCGTCGACAAGGCGATGACCAGCTTGCTGCTGCACCGCGCTGGCATCCCGACACCATCAACTTGGGCTTGCGAATCACGTGAGCAGGCGCAGGCGGTGGTCGATGCCGAGACGGCGGCAGGACATAGTCTCGTGGTCAAGCCGCTGTTCGGCTCGCAGGGCATCGGCGTGCAGCGCGTTGCTGACCGGCAGTTGCCGGCGCCAGAAGCGCTGCGCCACGCCTATTACCTGCAGCGCTTCATCGATACCAGCGAGGCCGGCTGGCACGACTTCCGCGTGTTCGTCATTGGCAACGAAGTGGTGGCAGCGATGATCCGCCGCGGTGCGGACTGGATCAGTAATGTGGCGCAGGGTGCGCGCTGCGAGTTGGTGCCGGCTGAGGGCGAACTTGCCCGGCTGGCCATCGATGCCGCTGCGGCGCTGGACATGGACTACGCCGGTGTCGACCTCATCCGCGACACCGACGGCCGGCTGCGGGTGGTCGAGGTCAACGGCATTCCGGCTTGGCGCGGCCTGCAGTCGGTGTGCGGCTTTGATGTGGCGCAGCGGTTGGTCGACCGGCTGCTGGCCGTGGAAGGGGCGGCGACGGCATGAGCCTTGAGTCGTCTACAAGGGGGGGCGGCGCCTTCCATAGCGCCCTGCAGCACGCGCTCCTGCGCGCCTGCCGCGCCGATGTCGAGGCGTTCAAGCCCGGCAACGTCGCCATTGGTGCGCCTGCCCACCGCATGACCGCAAAAGACTTCCTGCGCAGCGCGCAGGCCATTGTCGGCCCGCTCACCGACTCTCGCTCTTCACTTGGCGAGCGCATCGAGGCGGCGGTTGCGGCCACGGTGGCAGCGGTCGGCTGCAACACCAACCTCGGCATCGTGCTGCTGCTCGCGCCCATGGTCGAGGCGGCCTTGCGGGCGCAGGCCGCCGGCCAACCAACTTCGGCGTGGCGCGCGCACCTGGCCGATGTGCTGGCCTCGACCACAGTGGCCGACGGTGCTGCCGCGGCGCGCGCCATCCTCTGTGCACATCCGGCCGGTTTGGGCGAGGCGCCAGAGGCCGATGTCTGCGACGCTAACCACGCGGGCACTGGGTTTAAGCACACCTTGCTTGAGGCCATGGCGCTGGCCGCGCACCGCGACCAGATCGCGCGGCAATACGTGACCGGCTTTGCCACCGTGCTCGATATGGCGGCGCGGTTCGCGGCACTCGTGGCCGCGGGTGCCTCCCGCGAAGACGCCGTCACCGCCACTTTTTTGCGTCAGTTGGCGGCCGAGCCGGATACGCACATTCTGCGCAAACATGGCGATGCTGTTGCCGCGGAGGTCTCGCTGCTGGTGGGTGCGCTGGCCGCCGCCATGCCCGACCCGTTCGGCTGGTCGCCCCCTTTGATACGCCAACTGACGGAGCTTCACGACAGCATGGTCTTGCGCAGCTTCAACCCAGGCAGCAATGCGGACCTGATCGTTGCAACTGTTTTCGCTACAGAACTGGACGCAATGCAGAACTTTTAGGACAATCCCGCCCGACCGGCCTTCCTAACCAGGTGGGCGGGCATGTTTTCCCCGAGAAATTTCCCCTGTAAAAACTGAAGGAGTGCTGGATATGGCAAAGATCGATCGCGTGATGGTGGGCGAATCCCTGGTTGGTGACGGCAATGAAGTTGCTCACATTGACCTGCTCATCGGCCCCCGTGGCTCGGCTGCCGAAGCCGCGTTCTGCAACACGCTGACCAACAACAAGGACGGTTTCACCTCCCTGCTGGCCGTGGTTGCCCCGAACCTGATGTGCAAGCCCGCTACCGTGATGTTCAACAAGGTCACCATCAAGGGCGCCAAGCAAGCCGTGCAGATGTTCGGCCCGGCACAACGTGGCGTTGCCATGGCGGTTGCTGATTCGGTCGAAGACGGCACCATCCCGGCCGACGAAGCCGATGACCTGTTCATCTCGGTCGGCGTGTTCATCCACTGGATGGCCGAAGACGACAAGAAGATCCAAGACTACAACTACACCGCCACCAAGGAAGCTCTGGCCCGCGCCGTCAAGGGCGAGCCGAAGGCCAAGGACGTCGTGGCTGCCAAGGGCACCTCGGCTCACCCGTTCGCCGCTCACTAAGTCGCACGTCACCCGTGTCCGCCTTCGGGCGGCGCGGACGCAAGCCGTTACGACCCGCCCTTACCGGCGGGTCGCTACCGCAAGGGAGTCAACATGGGAATCCTCGACAGCATCCTCGGCGCGCTCGGGCTCAAGTCGCAGCCTGCCGCTCCGGCACCCGCACCAGCACCTGCTGCTGCAAAGCCCGCAGCCGCCAAGCCTGCAGCCAAGCGTTCGGCCAAGATCGACAAGGTCCTGATCGGCGAGTCGCTGGTGGGTGACGGCAACGAGGTCGCACACATCGACTTGATCCTCGGCCCGCGGGGTTCCGCAGCCGAAACCGCCTTCAACAACAGCCTGACCAACAACAAGCACGGCTTTACCGCCCTGCTCGCGGTGGTTGCGCCCAACCTGATGGCCAAGCCGAACTGCGTCATGTTCAACAAGGTCACCATCAAGGGTGCCAAGCAAGCCGTGCAGATGTTTGGCCCGGCACAGCGTGGCGTTGCCATGGCGGTTGCTGATTCGGTCGAAGATGGCACTATCCCGGTCGACCAAGCCGATGACCTGTTCATCTCGGTCGGCGTATTCATCCATTGGGATGCATCCGACGACAAGAAGATCCAGGACTTCAACTATCGCGCCACCCGCGAATCGATCCAGCGCGCAGTTGCTGGCGAGCCGACGGCCAAAGACGTGGTCGCCCAAAAGGGCAAGGCCACGCACCCGTTCGCCGCGAACTGAGCGTCCGATCTTGTGGTTGCCCGGCTTGCCGGGCGCTGCAGTGCAAGCCCCCCGCTCGCGGGGGGTTCTTTTTTCTCAGCCCCGTAAACTGCCCTCATGCAGGGCGGTGGCCACCAGTGCCACTCCGATGCCCACCGCTTGCAAGGCCTCGAGGTCATTCTGGTCGCGCACGCTTCCAGCCACGATCCATGTTTTGTCAGCCGACACTGCCATGCATCTTTCCAGCCAGGTACCCAAGCCGCCCGCTGCCGCCCCGACCCGCGTCAGGTCCATGGCGATGACACGGCTTGGCCACAGGTCCGGCCGCTCAATAATGCCGGCGGGGTCGCGCGGACCTGCGGCATCCCGGTCAAGCGAAAGGATCCAGGCGTCTGACCCGAGTGCTGCGATGCCTTCGAGCGAACTCAGCGATTCGCTGCCGACCACTGGCACCACGCCGCGTTCGATCGCCTCTGTTGCCGCCGCTGCACTGGCAAAGCCGGCATCGACCCAGAGGGGTACCGGCGAGCCAATGCATAGTCGACCGATCAGGTCCCACTGCACGCGGCCGTTCATGATCGCGTCGAGATCAGCGACGTATGCGGCCGGTGCCTGCAGACCCCTGTGGGCGATCGCCATGAGCATGGCGCGCAATACGGCCACAGGTTCGCTGTCGTCCGTCAACCTTGAGCGCAGGGGCGCGTAGGATGCGCGTTCGCCCCGCCTGGCGTGCACCACCATGCCGCTGCGGATGTCGAGGACCGGGATGATGTCCATCAAGCTTCTTTTGATCGAGTCGGTGACTGCCGGTGCCTTCGACCGGCCACTGCAAAACGGCCTGCTCGAGGAGGCCGAGCTGATGCTCGGCGCCATGGTAGCCGAGACCGCGATGGCGACCCGTGCGCCGCAAGCAGGGCTCGTGCCCAAAGTGCTGCGCCGTGTGAACCTGCCGGCAAGATGGCCAGACATCACTTTGCCCGTTGCGCCGGGGGCATGGCCGTCGGCGTGGCAACGCGCGCTGCGCGAGAGCGATGCGGTGTGGCTGCTGGCACCCGAGACCGGCGGCGAGCTTGAGGCGCTGTCGCGCGCGGTCGAGTTGGCGGGTGTGCGCTTGCTGGGCTGTGCCGCCGATGCGGTGGCAGTGGCCGCGTCCAAGCGAGCGACGCACGCGGCGCTGGCCGGCCGTGTGCGGCAACCCGACGATGTCGGCACGGCTGCGGGCTGGGTCATCAAACCGGATGATGGCGTGGCGGCGGAGGGTGTGCGGCGGTTGGCTGTGGCGCCGCGCTCAGAAACGCCCCTCGCTGGGCACACCGGGGTACCCCCGACCGGTAGTGGCCTCCTCACAGTCCCAGAGGAAGAACTGGCCCAGCCCTACGTTGAAGGCGAGCCGCTGAGCCTGTGCGTGCTCAGCGATGGCCATGATGTGCGCGTGCTTTCGGTCAATCGGCAATACATCGAGTGGGATGTGGGTGGGTCTGCGCACTACCGTGGCGGCGTGACCAATGCCATCCCTGACCGTGCGCGGTTTGCCACGCTGGCGCAGGCGGTGCAGCGCGCCATCCCCGGCCTGTGGGGCTGCTGGGGCATCGATTGCGTGCTGCCGGCCGATGGCGAACCAGTGCTGATCGAGGTCAACCCGCGCTTTACAACCGCCTTTGCACATCTGCGGGCGGCGACGGGTTTCGACCTGCTCGGCAGCCTGCTCGATCTGGCGGCTGGTGGTGCCCTGCCTGACGCGGCGGCTGGCCGCCCGGTGGCTTTTGTGGTGCCGGACACTGTTGCGGTGACTGCGTGAAGCGCCCGTCGCTCGGCCCATTCCCGATGCCTGCCTGCAGGGGCTTGTGGTGACGGGCTGGGTCTGCGGCTGGGATATCGGCGGGGCGCACCTCAAGTTCGCCCTGCGTGATCCCTCCGGCGCTTGGGTGCAGGTGCGGCAGCTGCCGTGCCCGCTGTGGCAGGGCATCGATCGGCTGTCAGATGCGCTCGGTCTGGCGATCCGCGATTGGCCGGTCGAGCCGTACAGCGTCCTCCACGCAGCCACGATGACCGGCGAGCTGGTCGACGCCTTTGCCAACCGGGCGGCGGGCGTGGCGGCCATCGTCGACTGTTGCGAGGCGGCTTTTGCGGGCGCTGCGTGGCGCTGGTTCGGCCTCGATGGCCAACTGCATGGGTGTGCCGTTGCGCATGGGGATCCACTGCGCTTTGCCTCGGCGAACTGGCTGGCGAGCGCGAGTTGCGCTGCGCGTCATACGGATGGCCTGTTCATCGACATCGGTTCGACCACCACGGATATCGTCGTGTTGTCGGGCCGCTCGGCGCGGCCGCATGCCCTCACCGATGGTGATCGCCTTTCCGCCGGCGAGCTGGTCTACCGCGGCATCGTCCGCACGCCACTGATGGCCATCGCGGCGGGCATCGACTGGTGCGGCAGATACCGCCCGCTGATGGCCGAGCACTTTGCCACCAGTGCTGATCTCTTCCGCCTCACCGGGGACCTCGATGAGGCAGCCGATGCCTGGCCCGCTGCTGATGGCGGCGACAAGACTGCGACCGGCAGCGCCCGGCGCATCGCGCGCCTGATTGGCGAGGACCTGGCTGGCGAGGGCCCGACTAGAGAGGATATGGAGGCCGCGAGCCTGGACGACTTGCGTGCAGTTGCCGCGCAGTTGGCCGAGGCGATGACCGTGACAATCGCGGAGGCCGCGCGCCAGGTGCTGGATTCAGCGGGTGGCACAGCAGGGCAGGTGGTCTGCGCCGGCACCGGCCACTGGCTCGCCGCACGTGTTGCCGCTCGGCTCGGGCTGCCAGCGATCGATTTTGCGGTGCTGATCGCCGCGGCGGGCGTCATCGGCGCACGCGAGCACGCGCCGGCGCTCGCTGTGGCGGAACTTGCCGCCACGCAGGACGACGAACACGCCTCCCCCGGTTGAGGCTATGGTTACGGTCATGCGAGGCCAGATCCCCTATCGCGAAGACAGCGCCGACCTGTTCGAGGCCATTGCCGACCTGCCGTGGGCGATGTTCATCGACAGCGGCCCGCCGCGTGGTGGCCAGGCGCGCTACGACATCCTCGTCGCCGAGCCCTACGCCACGCTGACCACGCGCGGCGCCATGACCGAGATCCGTCGCGGCGACGCCGTCGAACTCTCCCCGCGCGACCCCTTCGAGCTGCTGCGCGAGGAGTTAGACCCACGCCTATCAGCCGAGGATGAGTTGCCGTTCCCTGGCGGCGCGGTGGGCTACTTTTCCTATGACCTTGGCCGCCGAATCGAGCATTTGCCGGCGTCCGCCGAAGATGCCGAGCGTATTCCCGAGATGGCGGTCGGCCTTTACGACTGGGCGCTGTGCGTCGACCACGAGCGGCGCACCGCGACACTGGTCGGCGCGGGTCGAGACCCGGCGACTGCACAGCGGTGGAATACGCTGGTCGAGCGCTTCACCACGCCGCCGTCACAAAAAATCCGCGCGCCGTTCCGAGTGCTGTCCAAGGTCAACTCCAACCTCAGCCGTGCGGCCTATGGCGAGGCTTTCCGCCGGGTGCAGGACTACATCGCCGCCGGCGACTGCTACCAGGTCAATCTGGCGCAGCGCTTCTCGGCGCGTGCCGAGGGTGATGGCTGGCCGGCCTACCGCCAGCTGCGGCTGATCAACCCGGCGCCGCAGGCGGCGTACCTCAACCTGCCCTTTGTGCAGATCATGTCGGCGTCGCCTGAGCGTTTCCTGATGTGTACCGATGGCCGCGTCGAGACCAAGCCGATCAAGGGCACGCGGCGTCGGTCAGGCCTGCCGCAAGAGGACATGTCGCTCGCCATCAGCCTGCGCGAGAGCCTCAAGGACCGCGCCGAGAACCTGATGATCGTCGACCTGCTGCGCAACGACATCTCGCGCGTGTGCAAGGTCGGCTCGGTGCGTGTGCCCAAGATCTTTGACATCGAGAGCTACGCCACGGTGCACCACATGGTCAGCACGGTGTCGGGCATGCTGGCCGAAGGGCGTGACGCGCTCGACCTGCTGCGCGCGTGTTTCCCCGGCGGATCGATCACCGGCGCGCCCAAGTTGCGCAGCATGGAGATCATCGAGGAGCTCGAGCCGCATCGGCGCGGGCTCTATTGCGGGTCGATCGGGTATGTCGGCTTTGATGGCAACATGGACACCAGCATCGCCATCCGCACGCTGGTCTACTCGCAGGGTGTGGTGCGCTTTTGGGCCGGCGGCGGCATCGTCGCCGACTCGCGTGAAGAAGATGAATACCAGGAGACGCTGCACAAAGGCGCCGCGCTGCTGCGTCTGCTGGCGCAGGTCGAGGCCAGCGGCGTCGGGGCTTGAGGGCTCTCCTCCGCACCATGTGGGCGCTCAAGATCGGCGGCAGCATCCTCCATGCCGCGCAGGATCATGGTTCAGATGACGGTTCGGGTAAAACCCTTGCCGATGCCCGAGCGGCACTGCTCGAAGCCCTGAGGCGCGAGCCGGGGCGCTTCCTTTTGGTGCCTGGCGGCGGGCACCATGCCGATGCGGTGCGTACCGCACAGCTATCAGAGGGTTTTGACGACGACACCGCCCATGTGCGCGCGCTCGCGGCGATGGACACCTGTGCGGCCGAGCTCGCCGATCTTCTCGGCACCACCGCGCGCTTCATCCAGCATTTGTCCGACGCGCCTGCCGTTGCGCGCGACGGTCGCACCCCAGTCTGGGCGCCGCACGCTGACCTTGCCAACGACCACACCATCCCGCGCAACTGGTCGCTCACGTCCGACAGCATCGCCGCATTGGCGGCAAGGCGGCTCGGCCTCGGAGGCGTCTGCCTGCTCAAAAGCTGCGCGATGCCGGCGGGTGTGAGCGCGGCAGAACTCGCTGCGGCGGGCGTCGTGGATGCAGAGTGGCCACACTGGGCGCAGGGCCTCGACAGCTACGTCTTGGGCCCTGAGGTCTGGGCTTCACCGGGGCATCTCTGCGATGTCCTCAGCGGGGTACGTCCGGCAGTCTGACCGGTGGCCTTCAGCCCCGGGCGACGAGCAGGCCCTTGAGATATTCCCCCTCCGGTGCCGCCAAAGCCACCGGATGGTCGGCCCCGGCCTGCAGGTGCTGCAGCACCACGGCGTCCACGCTGGCATCGGCCGCTGCCGACGCCACAAACCCGCGAAAACGCTCCGCCGACACCCCGCCCGAGCACGAATAGGTCATCAGCAGGCCGCCCGGCGCCAGCAGTTGCAGGCCGAGCCGGTTGATGTCGCGATAGGCGCGACCAGCCCTTTCAGCATGGGCGCTCGACGGCGCAAACTTGGGCGGGTCTAGGATCACCAAGTCGAAAGTCTCGCCGGCGGTGCGCAACTCGCGCAGCAACTCGAACACGTCGGCGTCGCGCCAGTGTGCCTTGCTTGAGTCGAGGCTGTCGTTGAGCGCCAGGCTGGCCTGCGCCGCCGCAAGCGCCGGCCCGGAACTGTCGACCGACAGCACCTCGCGCGCGCCGCCAGCAAGCGCCTGCAGGCTGAAACCACCGGTGTAGCAGAAGCAATTGAGCACGCGCCGACCAGCGGCCAGGCCGCGCGTCAGCAGGCGGTTGTCGCGCTGGTCGAGGTAGAAGCCGGTCTTGTGGCCACCGACCAGATCCACCAGCAGGCGCACGCCATGTTCGGTGATGACGACCGAGTCCGGCGGCGCACCGTGCAGCGCCCCGACTCGCGTCTCGAGCCCCTCGAGGCGGCGCACGTCGCTGTCGCTGCGCTCGTAGACTTGAGCAGCACCAGTCGCGCGCAGCAGTGCGCCGACGATGGCATCGCGCCACTTCTCGGCGCCGGCACCGTTGAGCGCCACCACCAGCACCTCGTTGTAGCGGTCGACGATCAGCCCCGGTAGGCCGTCGGCTTCGCCATGCACCAGCCGCACGCCGTCCTGCCCGGCGAGCATCGGCACTGCCGCGCGGCGCGCCACCGCTGCATCGATCCGGCGGCGGAAGAACGCGTCGTCGATGCCCTCGTCGGCGTCGAAGGTCCACATCCGGGCGCGGATCTGCGAGGCCGGGCTCCAGGCGGCGCGGCCGAGCGCGCGGCCATCGTGCGTCTCGACCAGCACTGTGTCGCCGGGGCGTGCGCGGCCGACCAGCGCCTCCACTGCGTTGGCGAACACCCACGGGTGGCGGCGGAACTGCGGCGCCTCCTTGCCGCGCGCGAGAACCACGCGCGCACTCATGTGGGCTGACCGGGCGTGTGGGTCGGTGTGGCAGTGGTCTCTGCGGCGCTGCGCACATCACCCTCGGTAGCCTGCGCCGCTTGCTTGCGCGCCCGCGGATGCGCGGCATCGTAGACCTTGGCCAGATGCTGGAAGTCCAGGTGCGCGTAGACCTGCGTCGTGCTGATGCTGGCGTGGCCGAGCAACTCCTGCACTGCGCGCAGGTCGCCCGACGACTGCAGCACGTGGCTGGCAAAAGCGTGGCGCAGCATATGCGGGTGTACGTGCTGCTCAAGGCCACGCGCGCGCGCCAAGCGGTCGAGCCGCGTCTGCACCGTGCGCGCCCCGAGCCGTCGCCCGCGGCGCGAGATGAACAGCGCCGGTTCCTCGATACGGGCATGCTCTGGGCGCACCGCCAGCCAGTCGCGGACCGCTGCCACTGCCACCGCCCCTACGGGCACCTCGCGCATCTTGGCGCCCTTGCCGAGCACGCGCACGGTGCCGCCCTCAAGGTCGATCCCCCCGGTGTCCAGGCCGATGGCCTCCGACAAACGCAGACCCGACGAGTAGATGAGCTCGAACAATGCGCGGTCGCAGGTGGCGTCAAAGCCTTCCGCCGCAAAGCCCACCAGATGCGCGGTGACATCGGGCGAGAGTGTCTCGGGCAGGCGTTTGGGCGCCTTGGGTGCGCGGATGCCGGTACACGGGTCGGAGCTGATCTCGCCGCGCTTCTGCAGCCAGCGGAAGAAGGTGCGCCAGGCCGAGAGGCGGCGAGCCAAGCTGCGCCCGCTTAGCCCAGCGCCATGTTGCCGTGCCAGGATGCGCCGCAGTTGCGCCGGGGTGATTCCACTAAGTGGTAACCCGCCGCTGTTGTTCAGCAATGCCATGAGGTCGCGGCGGTAGGCCGACGCGGTCAGTGCCGATAACCTCCGCTCGGCCTGCAGGTGAGCGATGAAGCCATCGATGCGGCGCGCGTCGCCATCAGCCGCCAGGGCTGAGGCCTCAGGTGTCTCCATCAAGCAGCGCCTTCAGCATCTCGCCGACCCGCTGCAGGTACTGCGGCCCGGCATCTGCCGGGAACCGCGCCGCATCACCGCTGCCAAGCAGCAGTACGCGTTGCCCTCGGGTGGTTTCGATCGGCACCCAAGCAAGCGAGGCGATCGGCTGCCCTGCCAGTTCCGTAAGTCGCTCTGCCTGCTGACCGGCCACCGGTCCGCAACCGGGCACAGTGGCAGCATCCGGCTGTTGGGCCAGCGCCGTGTGTTCGGCGCCACCGCTCGAAAGATAGACCCACGGAATACCAAAGCTGTCGCGCAAGCCGTTCAGCAGTATCTGCACGCGCTCAGCCTGCGGTGCCCCCAATACGTCCACCACCAACCGATGCATGCGGTCGCCTCGGTCGTCGTTGGCGAATCCCACATCCAGCCAGTCGGCCAGTTGCGATTCGAGTTTCCTGCAGCGTTCGCGCAGGCTCAACAATTGCCGTTCGTTGATCGAGATGGCACGCCCCTGCTCGGGGTGAGGAATGGTGATCTGGGCGATCGCGGCAGCGTGGGCCTCAAAGAACTCCGGGTTGGTACGGAGGTACTGCAGAACGCTTTCGGGGGTCATGGCGGGCCGGTTCACCTAGGGTGCCCCGACTCTACCATTGCCATTGTGCTTTGAAGGCCGGCGGGCTTTGCGCTATGGTCGCGGCCATGAAGAACCCGACTCGTACCTTTCGCTCGCGTCATCCGCATGATCAGCGCTTTGTCGACTGGTTCCGCTCCACCACGCCCTACATCAATGCCTTTGGCGGCAAGGTGTTCGTGATCGCTTTTGGCGGCGATGTGGTCGACAGCCCGACCTTCACTGGCCTGGTGCACGACTTCAACCTGCTCGAGAGCCTCGGCGTGCGCCTGGTCATCGTGCACGGCGTGCGGCCGCACATTGAGCGGCGCATGGTGCGCGGCGAGATCGAGGGGCGCTATGTCGGCGATCTGCGGGTCACCGATGCGGCAGCGCTCGAGTGTGTCAAGGAGGCGGTCGGCGAGGTGCGTTGCGAGCTCGAGGCGGCGCTGTCCATGGGTCTGCCCAACACGCCGATGGCTGGCGCCGACATCCGTGTCTCGGGCGGTAATTTCGTCACCGCGCAGCCGGTCGGCGTGGTCGATGGCGTCGACCTGCAATTCACGGGCCGTGTACGCAAGATCGATGCAGTGGCGATCAACAACCGCCTGCGCGACGAGGAGATCGTCCTGTTGTCGCCGCTCGGCTATTCGCCCACAGGCGAGATCTTCAACCTGACGGTCGAGGATGTTGCTGCATCCACTGCAGCGGCGATCGGTGCCGACAAGCTCATCTTTATGATGGACGCAGACGGCGTGGTCGATGCTGCGGGCGAGTTGCGCGCCGAGCTGACCATCGCAGAAGCCGAGGCCTTGCTGCCCGATCTCCCGGCCGGCGACGCCAAGGTCTACCTGCCGCACGCTGTGCGCGCCTGCCGCGCGGGTGTGGCGCGGGCGCACCTGATCAGCGCGGATACGGACGGCGCGCTACTCACCGAGGTGTTCACCCACGACGGCATCGGCACCATGCTCACCGCCAGCGGGCTCGATGAGTTGCGCGAGGCGACCATCGACGACGTTGGCGGCATCCTGCAGCTGATCGAGCCACTCGAGGAGCAGGGCGTGCTGGTCAAGCGCTCGCGGGAACGGTTGGAGCAGGAGATCGACCGCTTCTTTGTGCTCGAGCACGACGGCCTGATCGTCGCCTGTGGCGCGCTGTACCCGTTCGATGGCGAGGCGGCGGCCGAACTGGCGTGCCTGGCGGTGGCGCCGGCCTACCGCGATGCCGGTCTCGGCGATCGCATGTTGCGCCACGCGATGACACGCGCGCGGGCGACCAAGCTCAAGGGCTTATTCGTGCTCACCACCCAGGCGACGCACTGGTTCCTCGAGCGTGGCTTTGTCGAGGGTGAGGTCGAGGCACTGCCGGAATCCAAGAAGCGGCTCTATAACTGGCAGCGGCGCTCCAAGGTGCTGATCCGTCGCTGCGACTGACGCGCGGCCGCGGCGCCGTCGCACGAGCCACTGGCGGCGTTGCTCAGCCGCCCAGTTTGGTCGAGTCGGCGGCGAAGCCTGCTGCGGCTCGCAAGTGCGGTAGCGCAGCATCGTGCTCGCCCAGGCTCTCCAGCAGTTCGGCCAGGCTCAGGTGAGTGGTTGCGCTCGGACGGATAGCGGCCGCCGCATCCAGGTAGTTGCGTGCCTTGCCCCACAGACTGCGTCGTCTGCACAGCAGGCCGAGTGCATGCAGCAGTGTCGCGTCGGCGGGTCGTGCGGCCAGCCATTGCTCCCCCCTTTGCAGGGTTTGTGCGGCGTCTGCATCGCCGCTCATGCCTAGATAGAGGGCGGCGAGGTCACTCGACCACTGCGCTTGCAATCCTTCGGCCAATAATTCGAGTGCCCGATCCCGGCCATCGGCATTGCCCAGAGCCCGAGCCACAGCCGCCAACACGGTCTCGCGGCTCTTGAGCTCGGCTGGTGCGTCCCGCCAAACGCGCTCTATCGCAGCTGCATCGCCGCCTTCGTCGAGCACCCCGATCAGGGCGGTTTCGCGGTACTGCGCCAGACTGGCGGGGTCAAGCGCACCGTGCTTGGCTGCCTGCTCGGCCAAACGCAGCACTTCGCGCCACTGGCCAGCGTTCAATTGCGCTTGCATCTCCAGACGCAGCGCACCGGAGTGGGTGGGCGCCCGCTTGCGCAGACGCCGCAGCAGCGGCAACGCCTCGCCGGCGCGCTTGCGCTGCACCAGCAATTCGGCACGCGCCAGTTCGCCCATCCAGCGCTCATCACCACTCGCCGCGGTGACACGGTCGAGATAGGCCTCGGCGCGACCATATTGGCGCTGCGCTTGTGCCGCCCGCGCCGCAACGATCTGCGCCAGCACGCTGGTGGCGGGGGTTTCGATGGCGCGCGCAGCGTGGCGTTCGGCACGGCTCCAGCGGTTCTCAAAGAAGGCGCGCAGCGCTGCATCGAGCTCGCCGCGAGCCCGACGCTCCGCCACCGTCTGCCGGTGCGCGCTGACTCGCCGCGGCAGACTCAGTGCGGCACGGATCAAGCGCACCAGCGTGCCAAATGCGATGCCGAAAAGCAGCGCCAGCAACACGAACAGCGAGAACGCCAACTCGATCCGCATCGACGGAAATACAAACTGCACGATGCCCTGTTGCGCTTGCACCAGGGTGGTGATGCCCACGGCAATACCGAACAGCGTGATCACCCACAGCAATGCGCGCATCAGCCTTGCCGCTCAAAGACTTTTCGGGCCTGCCGCAGCGCCTCAAGGCTTCCGGCGATCTGCGGCGGCTCGCCCGTCGCTGTGCCGCCTCGGAGTTCCGAGATCTGTTGCAGCGCCGTGCGCACGGCCCCCGCTCGCTCGTTGAAGTAACGCTGCACCCATTCCGCGGTCAGCCCGAGTTCGCGGGATACCTGGCCCTCGTCGCCGCGGATCATGGCGTGGCGCACCGAGGTCAGCCGCAGCCGGATGTTCTCGCGCAGCAGGATGCCGCCTTCGGGCGACACGGCGGCAAGGTCGCGGTCGCCTCGGTACTCGATGCGGATCAGGCTGCGCAGGTCGGCCCACAGCCCGGCGAGCCCACCCGCCGGGGGCGCGCCCTCCGCCGGTGCGCCCGGCTGGATGCGGAACTGGTGGCGCAGCGGCCATTCGTCGACGCCGGCAATGAGCGCGTCCACTCGCGCCACGCTGCCGACCACATCGCGCTGTGGACGGCTGCGCAGTGCGTCGATGTCGGCTGCCAGCGCCCGGCGCAACGGGATCATCGCCGGTCGTGCTTGACGCTGCAGGACCTGGTCGGCGGCCTGCAGCGCGTTCAGCGCACCGTGGATGTTCCCCGCCAGATGCAGTTGCTGGTCGGCGGTGAGCAGC
>Ga0172372_10004330_pt1 | contig 20253 bp, 23 predicted proteins | sample LakKiv5m_2_FD_114544 | JGI IMG/M metagenome (GOLD analysis project Ga0172372, IMG submission 114544) | Freshwater microbial communities from Kabuno Bay, South-Kivu, Congo - kab_092012_9.5m | ecosystem: Environmental > Aquatic > Freshwater > Lake | place: Democratic Republic of the Congo...
CGGTATGACTTTGCGCTGCTCCAGAGCAAGGCGGCGCAGGTGCTGACCGGCGTTCGGACGTAACGTCCGCGCGGCCTGTCACGCCAGGCCGGCCGGCGGTGGTCATGCTCCCATCTGCCGGCACCCGATGATCCCGGCGGCGCGTGCGCGTCACTCATACGACCCCATCCACGGGGCTCCGAACCTACGGCGGAGCCGCCGGCCGGGTCGGTGACGCGGCCGCCGGGGGAGGATTTGTGTGGTGTTTGACGAGCCTCTCAGGCTGCAGGCCGCTGCGTCGAGGCGTGGACTGGGGGAGGGTTTGTGACCCCAGTGTGACCCCTGAAAGGCCCCGTGATGTTGGTGACCCCGCGGGAAGCCTGTAAATCCTTTTTTGTCAACTATTTAAGGTGGTGGCCAGGGAGGGAATCGAACCCCCGACACCGTGATTTTCAGTCACGTGCTCTACCAACTGAGCTACCTGGCCGCTACGGCGAGACCCCGAAGTATAGCACGGAGCCGAGAGCCCCCGGCGCCTCAGGCACCGGGGGCCGAACGGCATCTGCACTATGCGCCGGCCGCGTCGCCCTCGCGCAGCATGCCGAGCTCGCGCCTGACCTTGACGTCGATCGCGTCGCGAATGTCGGTGTGCTCGCGCAGGAAGCCCTTGACGTTTTCGCGTCCCTGCCCGAGGCGCTCGCCGCCGTACGAGAACCACGCGCCACTCTTCTCGACAATCTTCTTCTCGACCGCGAGGTCAAGCAGATCGCCTTCGCGCGAGACGCCTTCGCCATAGACGATGTCGAATTCGGCTTCGCGGAACGGCGGCGCCATCTTGTTCTTGACCACCTTGACGCGTGTGCGTCCGCCGATGACGTTTTCGCCATCCTTGATGGCGCCGATGCGACGGATGTCGATGCGGACCGAGGCATAGAACTTGAGCGCGCGGCCGCCTGTCGTCGTTTCGGGGTTGCCGAACATGACGCCGATCTTCTCGCGCAGCTGGTTGATGAAGATGAGCACGGTCTTCGACTTCGAGATGGCGCCGGTGAGCTTGCGCAGGGCCTGCGACATGAGGCGCGCCTGCAGGCCCATTTGCGCCTCGCCCATTTCGCCTTCGATTTCCGCCCGGGGCACGAGTGCCGCCACCGAGTCGACCACGACCACGTCGACACTGCCCGAGCGGACCAGCACCTCGACGATTTCGAGCGCCTGTTCGCCGTTGTCGGGCTGCGACACCAGCAGGTTGTCGATGTCGACCCCCAGCTTGCGTGCATATTCGGCGTCGAGCGCATGCTCGGCGTCGACAAACGCCGCCAGCCCGCCGGCCTTCTGCGCCTCGGCAATCACCTGCAGGGCGAGCGTGGTCTTGCCCGATGATTCGGGCCCGAACACCTCGACCACACGGCCCCGGGGCAGCCCGCCGATGCCCAGCGCATAGTCGATGCTGATGGCGCCGGTCGAGATGGCCTCGACAGGAGCGATGGTGTTGCGCTGGCCCAGGCGCATGATGGCGCCCTTGCCAAACTGCTTTTCAATCTGGCCCACGGCCACGTCAAGGGCCTTGACCCGTTCCTGTCGTTCGTCGATTGCCATGTCGGAAGATGTCCTTTCGAAGCAGTCCTCATCCTAGAAACGCGCCAAGCGAAAGTCAAGCGAAAATCGGCCCGAGGCAGTCACGGTAGCAGCGCGGAATCAACAAGTTGCAGGTATCCCCCTACCTTCGCCCTGAGACGGCGACGGATTTTCAGCGCCCACGCATTTGCGGGAAATCGCAGGAATTGCCTATCGTGTCAGGAACACGATGCCCAGCCCGCTCGGTCATGCCCTCGGTGGTCTCACCGTCGGTCTGCTTGCGCTCGCACACCAGCCGCGCACGGCTGCGCCGCTGACAGCCCCGATCGTGCTGGCCTGCATGGTGGCCGCCGCTGCCCCTGACATCGATTTCCTGTGGAACCGGCACAGCATGGAAACGCACAGCGTCGGCGCCGCACTGCTGGCTGGCGCCATCGCCTGGGTGGCCACCCGGCAGTGGCGCTGGGCGGTGGCCATCACGGTGGCGTGGGCCACGCATCCGCTCTGTGACTGGCTGGGCTCAGACGACGGGCCGCCGTTGGGCGTGGTGGCGCTGTGGCCGTGGTCGCACGAGTATTACTTCGGCTATCTCTATGTCTTCGATTCGATCGGGCGGAACATGCGCGACCCGAACTTCTGGCCGTCGAATCTGCGGGCCGTGGTGAAGGAACTCGTCCTGCTGGGGCCGGGCGTGGCGTGTCTGCTGTGGTGGCACACACGCCCGCCCCGCTCCGCGCACCGCTAGAGACGTTCGATGGCGAGAGCCACGCCGTTCCCGCCGCCGAGGCACAGCGTCGCGACGCCCCTTCGCGAGCCCCGCGCCCCGAGGGCGTAGATGAGCGTTGTCAGCACTCGCGCGCCCGATGCCCCGATGGCGTGACCGAGTGCCACCGCGCCGCCGTTCACGTTGACCCGCGCCGGGTCGACACCCAGCTCGCGCATCACCGCGACGGCCTGCACCGCGAAGGCTTCGTTCAGCTCGAGCAGGTCGACGTCGTTCAGCGTCCAGCCGGCCTTCCGCAGCACCGCCCGGGTGGCTTCCACAGGCGTCATGAGCAGCATCCTGGGCTCGATGCCGCTGGTGGCCTGGGCCACGATGCGGGCCAGCGGGGTCAGGCCCAGCGCACTGGCGCGGCTTGCGCTCATCACCACAAGGGCCGCCGCGCCGTCGTTCACGGGCGGGGCGTTGCCGGCGGTCACCGTGCCGTCCTTCCGGAACGCCGGCTTCAGGGCCCGCAGCGACTCGGCGCTGGTGTCGGGCCTCACCGACTCATCGTGACCGAACAGCACCGGGTCGCCCTTCCGCTGCGGAATCGGCACGGGCAGCAACTCGGCCGCAAAGGCCCCGCTGGCCTGGGCTGCGGCAGCCTTGCGGTGACTGTCGGCCGCGTACTGATCCTGTTCGTCGCGCGTGACCGAGTAGGCCTGGGCGACCGTCTCGCCGGCGTTGCCCATGTGCCAGTTTTCAAAGGCGCACCACAGGCCGTCGTGAATCATCGAGTCGACGACGGTGCCATTCCCCATGCGCAGGCCCTCACGCACGCGGGGCAGCAGGTAGGGGGCGTTGCTCATCGATTCCATGCCGCCTGCGACCGCGATTTCGATGTCGCCCGTCTGAATGCCCTGATGCGCCAGCATGACGGCCTTGAGGCCCGAGCCGCATACCTTGTTGATGGTCAGCGCCGCCACGCGCGGGCTGAGGCCCCCGTTGAGGGCGGCCTGGCGGGCGGGCGCCTGGCCGGTGCCTCCCGAGACGACATTGCCCATGATGCACTCGTCGACGAGGGCGGAGTCGATGCCGGCCCGGGCCACCGCCTCCCGCACCACCATCGCCCCGAGCTGCGGGGCGGTGAAGTCTTTGAGGGTGCCGAGGAATTTGCCCGTCGGCACACGCACCGCACTGACGATGACGGCTTCAGTCATGATGATGAATCTCCACACGCTGGATGACGTCGGGCCCGAGAAACGCCTCGAGCCGCGACCGGATGAGTCCGATCGATCGTTCCACCTCGCGCGTCCATGCGGGCGTGTCGGCTGTCACCTGCAGCAGGCCGTCCGGACGCAGCCGCACCCGAGTGGCGCGCGCCATGGCCGTGCCGACGGAGGTGCGCCACGCAAAGCTCACTTTTTCGTCACAGAGCGGCGCCGGTCGGATGATCGACGCAATCAGGCCCGGAAGCACGCGCTGGGCGGGAACCATCGACTGAGGATAGCATCGGGAGGATGGTGATTCTGGCCTCGGCCTCTCCGCGTCGTGCCCAGCTGCTGACGGCAGCGGGTATTCCGTTCGAGGTCTGCACGCTGCCCATTGACGAAACGCCGCTGACAGCAGAGCCGCCCGCCACCTATGTCGCCCGGCTGGCCCAGGAGAAGGCCCGGGTCGTGGCCCTCACCCGCCCCGGGGATACGCGCCCGGTGCTCGGCGCCGACACCACGGTGGTTGTTGATGGAGAGATTCTCGGAAAGCCGTCAGACGCGGCCGAGGCCGGGCGGATGCTGCAGCAGTTGCAGGGGCGTGTCCACGAAGTGCTGACAGGGGTGGCCCTGCTCGGCCCGCAGGCACCGCCGCAGGTCGCCGTCGAACGGGCGCTGGTGACCGTACAGCCCATGACCGCCGACGACATCGCGGCCTATCTGGCGACGGGCGAGTGGCGTGACAAGGCAGGGGCCTACGGGATTCAGGGGGCCATGGCCCGCCACATCGAGGGCATTGCCGGCTCATACACCACCATCGTCGGGCTCCCCGTGGCGCTGGTATGCCGGTGGGTGTTGGGATATTCTGGGCACTACAGGTAAAGGCGGTTCAACGAACATGACCCACAAAACCATCAAAGTCGGTCTGACCAGTCTGGTGCTGTCGCTGGCTTTCGGCGGTCTGCTGTATTCGACCATGGGTGAAGCCACCGAATACTACAAGCACGTCGATGAAGTGATGACGCAGCCGGGCGACTGGTATGGCAAGAAGCTGCAGCTGCACGGCTACATCGTCCAGGACTCGATTCTGAAGCGGAAGAACAGCCTCGACTACAAGTTCAAGGTGCACAGCAACGGGCACATTGTCGACGCGACCTATACCGGCGTCGTGCCCGACACCTTCAAGGACGATGCGGAAGTGGTGCTGAAGGGCACCCTGTCGTCCGAGGGCTTTGCGGTCTCACCCAACGGGGTGATGGCCAAGTGCCCCTCCAAGTACGAAGCCAAACCCGGCGCGCCCACCTCGTAGGCGTCGGGCCGGTTCGGAAGGGCGCCGCCTCGCCGGCGCCCGCGCGTGTTTCAACTTTCTGACGTCAGTCGCACGGTCGTCCTATGGCTGCACTCGGTTCCTATCTGCTGCTGTTCACATTCATGGTCGCGGCGTATGCGGCGGCGGCATCGGTCGCCGGTGCGCGTCGGCGCAACAGCCGCCTGATCGAAAGCGGCATCGGCGCGTTCTATCTGGTGGCGGCGCTGATGACCGTGGCGAGCGGCGTCATCATCTACGCCTTCGTCGCGGGCGATTACACCATTCGCTACGTGCAGCGGTACTCGGACAGCGTCCAGCCGCTCTTCTACAAGATCACCTCGTACTGGGGCGGCCTCGACGGGTCGGTCATGTTCTGGGTGTTCCTGCTGTCGCTGTTCGGTTCGGTGGCCGTCAGGGTCAACCGCGAGCGCCATCGGGAACTGATGCCGTATGTGGTCGCCGTCATCAGCGCCGTGGAGATGTTTTTCCTGTTCCTGATGATCATCCACAACAATCCGTTCGAGACGTATCTGACGCAGACGCCGACGGACGGGCGCGGGCTCAACCCGCTGCTGCAGAACTTCTACATGGCCATTCACCCGCCCACGATGTATCTGGGCTTCGTGGGCCTGACGATTCCGTTTGCCTTCGGGCTGGCGGCGCTCATCACCGGCCACCTCGACGATTCGTGGCTGCGCGCCGTCCGCCGCTGGACGATGTTCTCGTGGTTCTTCCTGTCGTTCGGGCTGACGCTCGGGATGATCTGGGCCTATGAAGAACTGGGCTGGGGCGGCTTCTGGGGATGGGATCCGGTCGAGAATGCAGGTCTGCTGCCGTGGTTCACGGCGACGGCGTTCCTGCACTCGGTGATGGTGCAGGAGCGGCGCGGCATGCTGCGCGTCTGGAACGTCACGCTGGTGATCATCACGTTCCTGCTGACGATTTTCGGGACGTTCATGACGCGCTCGGGTGTGGTGCAGTCGGTGCACGCCTTCGGCGATGACCCGGCGCTGGCGCGGCTGTTCCTGTCGTTCATGGCGGTGGTCGCCCTCTTCTCATTTGGATGGGTCATTTACCGCCTGCCGCTGCTGCAGGCGCGGCACGAGCTCGACTCGTGGGTCTCGCGCGAGGCGGCCTTCCTGGCCAATAACTGGATTCTGCTGTTCTCGGCATTCTTCGTGCTGTTCGCCACGATGTTTCCCACCATCACCGAAATGATCAACGGCGAGCGCCTGACGGTCGGGCCGCCGTTCTTCAACCGGTGGATGACGCCCATCGGCCTCATGCTGCTGGCCCTCACCGGCATCGGGCCGCTGCTGGCGTGGCGCAAGTCAACCATCGAGAATCTGCTGCAGCAGTTCCTGTTCCCTGTGGCCCTCGCCCTCGCCGTGTCTGGCGGCCTCGTGGCGATGGGGGTGCGCGTGTGGAGCTCAGGTATCTGCTTTGCCCTCTGCGGTCTGGTGTTTGGCACCATCGCGCAGGAGTTCTACCGCGGGGCCAACGTGCGCCGCGGTATGACGGGCACCGATCTGTTCACGGCGATGGTCGGGCTGGTCGGGCGCAACAAGCGTCGCTACGGCGGCTATGTCGTGCACCTCGGGATCGTGCTGATGTTCCTCGGATTTGCCGGCGAAGGATTCAGCCGCGACGAGCAGCTGCTGCTCAAGCCGGGCGAGGAAGCCACGGTCGGCCGCTATGTGCTGCGCATGGATGCGATTCGCGTGACCGACGACGGGCAGAAGCAGATGGTGACCGCGCACATCAGCGTGAAGGACACCGACGGAGCTGACCTCGGCCGCATGTATCCCGCCAAGTGGTATTACCGCAAGCACGAGGAAGAACCCACCACCGAGGTGGGCATCCGCCGATCGTTTGCCGAAGACCTCTACATCGTGATGCCGGCGTTCGAGCTTGCCGACCAGACCGCCAGCGTCGAAGTGCATGTGAATCCTCTCGTCAACTGGCTGTGGGTCGGCTTCGGCATCATGGCCCTCGGCACCGGCATCGCGCTGCTGCCCGAGCGCGCGCTCAGCTTTGCGGCGGCACGGATGCCCGCCGATGCGGTGACGGCGTCGCTGCTGGCCGGGGCACTGCTGCTGGCGCCCGCAGGGGCTGAGGCGCAGCATGTGGACGGTCCCGCGTCACAGCTGCAGATCTTCTCGAAGGAAGTGAAAGACGTCACCCGCAAGCTGGCCTGCTGGTGTGGCGGCTGCTCGAAGCTGCCGGTCGGCGACTGTGCCTGCGGGCACTGCGCGCTGGTGAAGAAGGAAGTCACGCAGATGATGGACGAGGGACGAGACGAGCAGGCCGTGCTGGCCCATTACGTCACGCCCCCGACCGAGCACTCGAAAGACGACGTGCATCGCGGCGAGTCGGGGCACGTGCTGCTGAGCGAACCGCCCGATGTCGGCTCGGGTCGCCTTGCGTGGCTGCTGCCATACGCGCTCGGACTGCTCGGGCTGGCCGGCGCGGGCATGGCTGCGGTGCGGTGGACGCGGCGTCCGGCGGTCGCCGTGGCCGGCGGCCCGTCGACGGTCGTGGCCCCCGAGCTGCAGTCGCGGCTCGACGACGAGCTGCGCGATCTCGACTGAGTCACTCATGGCGTCGAGCCCGCAGGTTCCCGAACCGACAACTGACCAGTCACTGCCGGCGTGGCAGTTCTTCCTGCTGTGCGGCATGCTCAGCGCGACCGCTGTCGTGGTGGTCGCCACCGGACAGCACATCGCCAACGTCATCATCCTCAGCCTGACGGTGATTGCGGCCAGCTTTGTGGGGCTGGCGGCCTATCGCACCATCGGACCGCTGGTGACGCATGTGCTGGCCACGGCTCCGGTCGTAGCGGGTGGCCGCACACGCGCCGCACTCGAACGGGAAAAGACGCTGGTGCTGCGGTCGATCAAGGAACTCGAGTTCGACTATGCGATGGGGAAAATTTCCCCGGCCGATTTTGACGAGGTGGGGGGGCGCCTGCGGCAGCGCGCTGTTGGCCTGATGCAGCAGCTTGACCACACGGCCGGGTACCGGGACCGCATCGCCGAGGACGTGGCCGCGGCCGTCGCCGCTGCGCGACCGGTGGTGACGGTGAGGGCCTGTCCGTCCTGTGCGACGCCGTTCGATGATGATGCGAGGTTCTGCAAGCAATGCGGCACGGCACTGAAGGCATGATGCGGCGCCTCGTGCGCCTGGCGGCATGCGTGGCGGTGGCGGCGGTGCTCATGCACCGTGGCCTCGCGGCGCAGGGGCCTGACGCGACACAGATGTCGGGCTTGCCCCTGCCGGCCCCCGAGCTGTCGACAGGCACCCTCTCGGTGCGCGTGGTCCGCGAGACGATGGGGAACAACCTGCCGGGGCAGACGGTGTCGGTCACCGTAGGGGGCCAGACACGCACTGGCGTGACCAACGAGCAGGGGCGGGCCGAGTTTGCCGATCTGCCCGTCGGTCAGACCGTCGTGGCCACCACCACCGTGGGCGACGAGATCATCGTGTCAGAGGAGCTGCAACTGCCGGCACGAGGCGGGTTGCGTGTGGCCCTGGTGGCTGGAGCTGCCGCAGCGCGTGCACGCCGGCAGGCCGAGGCACAGGAAGCCGCCAGCCGCCCGGCGACCGCCGGTCAGGTCGAGTTCGGTGGTCAGACGCGCGTCGTCATGGAGTGGCAGAACGACGTGCTGACGGTCTTCTACCTGCTGGAAATCGTCAACGCCTCATCTGGCCCCGTTGATCCGGGAACTCCCATCGACATCGTGCTGCCCCGCGGCGCATCGAGTCCCACGCTGATGGAAGGCTCGACCACGCAGGCCACCCTGCGCGGCGACATGGTGCGAGTGACGGGGCCGTACGCCCCCGGCACGACGAACCTGCAGATCGGGTTCTCGCTGCCCGATCACACGCCGTCGATGCAGTGGTCGCAGGTGTGGCCCATCCGCTATCCGCAACCGTTTGTGGCGGTCGAGCAGGTGGGCGCGGTGCAACTGGTGTCGCCGCAACTGCCGCGCGCTGAAACCATCGATGCGGAAGGGGGCCGACGGTTCATTCTCGCCAGTGGCGAGGCGATCGCCGCGGGCACTCCCCTCACGGTCACACTGGAAGGCCTGCCGGCACACAGCATCGTGCCCCGATGGATTGCCGTGGGTGTGGCCGCGCTGCTGATCCTGGGCTTCGGCTGGTATGCCAGCCGCGGGCCCTCGGCACCCGCGCGCGAGGCGCTCGAGCAGGAACGGGCGCGTCTGTTGCGCGATCTGGTCGAGATTGAGCAACGACGTCGTGCCGGCCAGCCGCGCGCCAAGGATGGCGATCGCGAGCCCCGTCTCGTCGCCGAACTCGAGCGGGTGATGGCCTCGCTCGATGCCGCCCCGGGCGGGGGACAGGGCGCCGCGGCGTGAGCGCCGATTTCACCACACTGACCGTCGAACAGCTGTCGCGACACTATGGGCGGCGCAAGGCGCTGCACCGGGTCTCACTGACCTGCCACGCGGGCGATATCGTCGGACTGCTGGGGCCCAACGGTGCGGGCAAATCGACCCTCCTCTCGATTCTCGCGACGGTGCTGGCACCCTCCGAAGGACACGTGCGCTATGGAACGCTGACCGCGACCAGCGGAGGCGCAGCACTCCGGGGGCGAATCGGCATGCTGGGCCACGACCTGTTCCTATACCCGGAACTGACGGCGTTCGAAAATCTGGTGTTCTTCGGCAGGCTCTATGGCCTCGCCGATGCCCATGCCCGCGCCACGACCGCGCTGGCACGGGCCGGTCTTGGCGATCGGGCCCGTGACACGGTCGCGGGGTTTTCCAGAGGCATGCGCCAGCGCGTCGCCCTCGAGCGTGCCCTGCTGCACGAGCCACGGCTGCTGCTGCTCGACGAGCCGTTCACCGGGCTCGACCAGGCGTCAACGCGGGCGCTGGTCGAGCGGCTGCGCCAGGTGCAGCGCGCTGGCACGATGACCGTGCTGGCGACACACGACCTCGACACCGTCGACGGCCTGCTGACTCGCGAGTGCATCCTGCGTCAGGGACGGTTGCTCGGTGTCGATGCCTCGCAGGGCACGCTGCGTGACCGCTATCACGCGACGGTGCACGGGGCATGAGGCAGTTCCTCCGCGTCGCGTGGCTGGTGGTGCAGAAGGACCTGCGCGTCGAATCGCGCAGCTTTGAAGTGGTATCGACCACGCTGTTCTTTTCGGTGACCGTGGTGCTCATTTTCGCGTTTGGCCTCGTGCGCGAGGGCCGACCGGCCGACGATGTCGCGGCGGCCATCCTGTGGATTGCGCTGGCGTTCTCGGGCACGCTGGCCCTGGGCCGCACCTTCGAGCGCGAGCGTCAGGCGGAAACGCTGCGGGCGCTGCTCATGGCACCGGCCGATCGTCCGGCCCTCTATGTCGGGAAGCTGGCTGGCATGCTGGTGCTGCTGGTGCTGATCGAGGCCGTGCTCGTCCCGCTCATCGGTCTGCTGTTCCAGGCACCCATCCTTCGCTATCCGTGGTCTCTCGCCGGGCTGCTGCTGGCGGGCACTGTGGGATTCTCGGCGGTGGGCACCCTGTTCGCGGCGATGCTGGTGCGGGCACGCAGTCGTGATGTGCTGCTGCCGATTCTGTTGTATCCGATGACCGTTCCGGTCATGATCATGGGAGTGCGGGGCACCGCCGCCCTGTTTCAGGCCACGCCGGATGAGCCGCTGGCGCGGTTCTGTCTGGCATTTCTGGTGTTCATCGATGTGGTGTTCGTGACGCTGGCGCTGTGGACGTTCGAGCCAGTAATGACCGACTGACGACCGACCGGAATGAGGCACAGACAACCGTGACCAGAGTTCAGCAACTGCAACTCGCGCTGGCCGGGGCCATGCTGGCCGTGGCCCCGTGGATCATCGACGGCGCCCCCTACGAGTCGACGATGGGGCTGGTGCAGAAGATCTTCTACTTCCACATGCCATCGGCGTGGCTCTTCCTGATTGCTGCTCTGGTGGCGGGGGTGGCCAGTGCCCGGTTCCTCTTCGGGCGCGCACCGTCGGCCGACTACTGGGCCGTCGCTGCGGCGGAAATGGCCGTGGTGTTCGGCATCATCACGCTCGTGACAGGCCCGCTGTGGGCGCGGAAGGCCTGGGGCCTGTGGTGGGTATGGGACGCCCGGCTCACGTCGAGCCTCATTCTGTGGCTGATCTTCGTGGCCTATCTGCTTCTGCGCCGCTTCGGCGGGCCGGGGTCTGACAAGCTGGGGGCGGGCATGGCGCTGTTCGGCCTCGTCAATGTGCCGTTCATCTTCGTGTCTGTGAATGTGTGGCGCACGCTGCATCCGCAGACCTCGGTCGTGCCCACGCTGCCAGTCGAGATGGGCGCGCCCCTCTGGTTCTGCCTGACGGCATTCCTGCTGCTGTTCCTCGCGCTCATGAGCATGCGCGCCGGCTTGGCCCGTCAGCGGGCCCGCATCGAAGCCCTGTATCTTTCGGAGGATGAAGCATGACCCGCCACGCCCTGCCCCTGTTGCTGCTTGGTCTGCTGGCGTTCGGGCCACGAGAGGCGAGCGCACAGCCGCAGCCGTCGGCTGACGAGTTTGTGCCGGTGGCCGACGCCCCGCCGGGCGAGCAGATTCCTGCCATCAATCTCGTGGGAGCCGCCTACGGATGCGGCTGGGTGGAGCTCGTCGGCTACGTGTGGACGCCGGGACGGCGCATGTCGCAGGCCGAACGCGACCTGGCCGAGCTCGAGCAGCGGAGGTCGTAAGTGGACATCGGCCTGCCATCCGCCGCGCACTTCATCTACATCCCCTTCATCCTGCTGGTCGGCATCGTCGTCGGCTGGGTCCTGGGGTCGCGTGCCGCGCAGGATGCCTACGCCGCCGAACTGCGACGACGCGAGCAGCGAAGCAGCCGTCCTCAGGCGTAAGCCTGCGGCGCTTCCAGGGCTCTCTACTGGCCTAACGCCAGACGGAGGGCCAGCCGTTCAGGCAGGCCGGCGCGTCGAATCTTCTCCTGCGCCGTCTGCACGTCGTAGGGCACGCGCGCAAGTGTGACCTCGCCCCGTGCCGCGTCGAAGATCGCATACGCCGCCCGCGCATCGCCGTCGCGGGGCTGTCCTACCGCACCGGGATTGATCAGCCATCCGCCTGTCCTGACATCAACCGTCTGTGCATCGGCCCCTCGGCCGGGCCACTGCAGCCGTATCTGACCGTTGGTGCCTTGCCAGGCCACCGGCACATGCGTGTGCCCGAAGAAACAGACGGGGGCGGCGACGTGCGTGGAGGCCCGCCGGAAGTCGCGGTTGTCTTGCAGATACTCGTCTTCGTCGAACGGCGCACCGTGACAGATCACACACACATCGTCGATGGTGATCGGTCCCATGGGAAGGGCGCTGACCCAGTCCGTTACCTCTGGTGTCAGCGCATGCCGGGTCCACGTGATGGCGGCTCGAGCTGAGGGATTGAAACCGGCGGCAGGTTCGAGTCCGGCACCCACCTTGTCATGATTGCCGCGGACGATGGCCCTGGGCGCGATGTCGCGGATGGTGTCGACCACGGCGTTGGGGTCGGCCCCGTAGCCGATGAGGTCGCCGAGGACGAGCAGATGGTCCCAGCCCGCGTCGTTCGCGTGCGCGAGCACCGCGAGCAGGGCCTCGAGATTGCCGTGCATGTCGCTGAGGATCAGATACCGCATCAGCGTGGCAGCGCGTCGATGATGTGTTCGACGATGGTCTCAGCCGAACCGCGCGAGGTGTCGATGCGCACGTGCGCGAGTGCGTACGAGGCGCGCCGCTGCTGGAACAGGGCTTCGAGCGAGGCACGGTCGGCCGCGAGCGGACGTCGTCCGTCGAGGGGCACCCGGTCGAGCACCGTGCGGAACGGCACATCGAGCCACACCACGACGCCGTCCTGCAGCATGAGGTCGCGGTTGCGGGCATCGACGAACGTCCCGCCGCCGGTGGCGACGACGGTGCCGCGCAGAAACCGTGCGTCGAGCAGCGACTGACGTTCGAGTTCACGGAAGTAGGGCTCGCCCTTGGTGCGGAAGATGCTCGAGATATCCGATCGTTCGCGCTGCTCGATCTGGGCATCGATGTCTTCCACGCGCCAGTCGAGGCGCTTGGCCAGCGCGCGCGCCACGGTCGACTTGCCGGCCCCCATGAAGCCGACCAGATAGATCTTGTCGGCCTTCATGCGCGCAGCCGTTCCAGATCGGTAAAGAAGCCCGGATACGAGACGGCGACGACATCCGCACCGTCGATGGTGGTGGGCCCAGATGCCCCGAGGCCTGCGATCGCAAACGCCATCGCCAGCCGGTGGTCGCCGTGCGCATCGACGCGACCGCCGGTCAGCGGTCGCGAGGGGCTGATGGTGAACCCATCGGGTGCCTCGGTGGCATCGGCGCCGAGGGCGCGAAGTCCCCCGACCAGCGACGAAATGCGGTCGCTCTCCTTCACGCGCAGCTCGCCGGCGCCGCTGACCGTGAGGCCGCCGCCGACGGTGGCCATGGCGGCCAGCACGGGCAACTCGTCGATCAGTTCGGGCACCTCGGCCGGGGTGATGATCAGCGGCTGGACGCGCTGGTGCCGTACCGTGACCCGCCCCATCGGTTCGCCGGCCACGCTCGTGTCGACATGCATCTCAACCGCGGCCCCGAACCGGCGCAGGACATCGAGCAGTGCCGTGCGTGTGGGATTGAGGCCCACGGCGTCGATCGTGACCTCCGAGCCGGGCATGGCGGCGGCCGCTGCCGCGGGAAAGGCTGCTGAGGAGAGGTCGCCGGAGACCTGCAGGGCACACGCGGTGAGGCGCTGGGGACCGGTGAGGCGCACAGTGCGGTCATCGCAGGTGATCGTGACGCCGAAGGCCGCCAGTGCGCGCTCGGTGTGGTCGCGCGTCCGGGCCGGCTCGGTCACGGTCGTGGTGCCTGCAGTGTGCAGCGCGGCCAGCAGCACGGCGCTCTTCACTTGGGCGCTGGGCGTCGATGGCGCGAACGCCATCGGATGCAGCGCGCCTCCTGACACGACCAGTGGAGGCCGGCCTCCTTCGGCACTCTCGATGTGCGCGCCCATCTCGGTGAGGGGCGCCATCATGCGGCGCATGGGCCGGCCGGTCAGTGAGGCGTCACCGATCAACGTGGTGACGAACGGGTGTGCCGCCAGCAGGCCCGCCATAAGGCGCATGGTCGTGCCCGAATTGCCGCAGTCGATCGGACCTGCGGGGGCGCGCAGCCCGCCGAGGCCACGCCCGGTGATGGTGACGCGGCCAGGGCCGGGGCGCTCGACCTGCACACCGAGGGCCTCGAGGCATGAGAGTGTCGATTGACAGTCGGCGCCGGGCGCATAGTTGGAGAGGGTCGAGACGCCGTCTGCAAGGGCGGCGAGCATCGCGTAGCGATGGGAAATCGACTTGTCGCCAGGCACGGTCAGGCGGCCGCGTACGGTGCGGGCCGGGGCAATCACAACAGGCACGCGAACACTATAGCAACTTGACCCCGCGTGAAGCTCCGTGGTACCTAGGCAGCGTGTCTGACACACCGTGTCTGGTGCGCCTGCAGTTCGGCAGCACCTTCCGCCTGCTCGACCTCGTGCAGCAGATGAGCGACGCGGTCGGCCGTCAGGCCGGTCTCACCGACGACCAGCGCTACGACGTCGGTGTGGCCATCCGCGAAACCGTCATCAATGCCATCAGGCACGGCAACCGCCAGGATGTGACCCGCCAGGTCACTGTCGAGTGGCGGGGCTCTGCGACCGAGGGCCTCTCGGTGCTGATCGGCGATGAAGGCCGCGGATTTGATCCCGAGGCCATCGCCGATCCCCTGGCCCCCGAAAACCTGATGAAGGGCAGCGGCCGCGGGCTGCTGTTCATGCGGGCCTACATGGACGAGGTCGACATTTCCCCCCGCCCCGGCGGCGGCACTCTGGTCAGGCTGCACAAGAAGCCTGCGCCCTGAAAGCGAGCGTTATGCACGATCCTGCCTTCCTGGCGACCGCGGTCGAAGCCGTGATTCGCGCCGGTGAAATTCACATGTCGAAGTTCCGATCGGGGGTGCGCATCGACAAGAAGGGCGCCATCGACCTGGTCACCGAGGTCGATGTGCAGGTCGAGCAGGAGATTCGCGCGATGCTGTCGGCGCGCTTTCCCGGGCACGACATCCTCGCCGAGGAGATGGGCGGCGAGCGTTCGGCGTCACGCTATCGCTGGGTGTTCGACCCGCTCGATGGCACGACCAACTTTGCGCACGGGGTGCCTATCTTCTGTGCGGCGCTGGCCCTCGAAATCGACGGACAGGCTGCGGTCTCGGCTGTGTTTGATGCCAACCGGCAGGAACTGTTCACGGCCGAACGCGGTGTCGGGGCCTGGCTCAACGGTCAGCCGCTGCGCGTGTCGCACACCGAGACGATGATCGATGCGATGCTCGTCACGGGCTTTCCCTACGCGGTGCACGACAATCCCGAGCGCTATCTGGAAGTGTTCGGCGCGTTCATGCGCCGCGCCCGCGCGGTACGCCGGTTCGGGTCAGCGGCAGTCGACCTCTGCTGGGTCGCAGCGGGCCGCATGGACGCCTTCTGGGAAGAAGCCCTCAACCCGTGGGACACGATGGCGGCCGCTCTGGTGGTGGAAGAGGCCGGAGGCCGTGTCACCGGGATGGATGGCGGCCCGTGGGTGCCCGAGGACGGGCACATCCTGGCCTCGAACACTCACCTCCACGACGCGATGCTGGCCGTCATCGCGTCGGTGCGCCGGTAGAGCGCCACATTGCCGCCTTCGCAGACCCGCGTGTAGCGGGCCGCGAAGGCCGGCGTCTCGCGCATGCGGGCGGCGAGGACGTCGCCGCCCTCGGCCACCTCTTCCACGAGCATCCAGCCCGCATACGGCGCCCCGCCGTTCGCCATCGCGTCGTCCCACATCGGATGGTTGCCCTCGTGCAGGAAGTCGCGGATGCCGAGGCCAATCTGCGACAGCTCGTGCATGTAGTGGGCCAGTGATCCCATGCTGGCAAAGATGGTCTCACCGCGATAGTCGCGCGCCAGGCAATCGGTCACGGCGCGCCGGGCCAGGCCGTTCGGACGGTCGAGCTGCGCCTCGCGCACCATGGGCGCATCAGGCGCGAAGGGCACGGTGGTCCAGAGGGTAGCGGCGATGAGAGCCGAAGCTGCCAGCGGCGCCGCCCAGCGGAGCAGCCCGACGGCCAACCCCGCGGCCACTGCGCCGGCGACGACAATCGGCAGCTCGTAGCGCATGCGGAAGGGATGCCCCGACAGGTAGGCCGACAGTGGCAGCAGGGCCGCCGCGAACAGGCCCAGCGGCACCAGCAGGGCTGCGCGTGTGCGACTGAGCAGGCCTGTCAGGCCCGCCAATGCCGCGCTGACCAGAGCCACCCGGACGAACCACGCGCTCGACAGTTGCTCGGTGCCTTCCCTGATCTTGTCGATCACGACCGCAGGCTGCCCCTGCAGGGTGGCGTCCGGCACATAGAAGCCTCCAGTCACGAACCACTCGCCGATGCTGTAGCGGCTCCAGCAGGCGAAGAGCAGTGCCGTGCCGATGGGATACGCCGCCAGCGATGCGAACGACCGCAGCGCCTGCGGCAGCGCGTCGCCCCGGCGCCATCGCGCATAAACGGCAGTGGCCACCAGTGCCCCGGTGACCGGCCAGGCTTCATACCGCGTGAGGCACGCCGCCACCATCCACGCCCCGGCCGCCCGGGGATGCGCCCCGGTGTCGCCCGTGGCCCAGACTGTCATGTGCCACGCCGCCATCATCACCGTGGCAAAGAGCAGCGGCTCGGTCATCGGGGTGGCGTGCAGGTAGAGCAGGTTGGCATTCCACACCAGCAGCACCGCAGCTGTGATGGCGCCGGTCATCGAGCCCGTCAGATGGCGGACCGTGGCAGACGCCGCGGCAGCGGACAGCGCGAGCGAGAAGAGCGAGACCGCAATGGCCGTGGCACCGGTGCGATAGTTCCAGTCGACCTGCACGGGCAGCAACTGCAGCAGGTGCGGCAGGGGCAACCACACGGCGCCAATCTGATCGGCGCCAGGCGTCAGGCTGTCGAGCACACGACGGGCCACGACCAGGTGGGCTTTGGCGTCATAGTGTGCAAGGGTCAGGTGCGCCGCCAGATAGTGGCGCAGGCTGAAGAGACCGGCGAGGCCGGCGAGGCTGCCCAGCACCCGGGAGAGTCGGTCGGAAGGGAACACGCGGGTATATAATCGCCCAATTGTTCGCTCGATGACGCCCGAGCTTTCTGTCGTAATTCCTGTCTTCAACGAATCGCCCAACGTCCGGCGGCTCTACGATGAGCTCACCGAGGTGCTGGGGGCCTACGCGCGCCCGTACGAACTGGTCATCGTCGACGATGGCAGTCGGGATGATACGTTTGCGAAACTGGCGGCGGCGCAGGCGAGCGATCCGCGGCTGCGGGTGATTCGGTTCCGGCGCAACTTTGGCCAGACGGCGGCGTTTGCGGCCGGCATCGCGCATGCCCGGGGCCGGCTGATTGTGCTGTCGGACGGCGACCTGCAGAACGATCCGCGCGACATTCCCCAGATGGTGGCGCGCATCGACGCGGGGCACGACATCGTGTGCGGATGGCGGAAGGATCGGAAGGACACCTTCGTGACGAGGCGCCTGCCATCGATCATCGCCAACCGCATCATCTCGCGAGCCACGGGCGTGGCCCTGCATGACTACGGCTGCTCGCTGAAGGTGTTCAGGGCTGAAGTCATCAAGCCCCTGCGGCTCTACGGCGAAATGCACCGCTTCCTGCCGGCCATTGCCAGTCAGCTCGGGGTCTCGATCGACGAAGTGGTGGTCAACCATCGGGCGCGACAGGCCGGCACATCCAAGTACGGCCTGGGCCGCACGGTGCGCGTGGTGCTCGATCTGGCCACGGTCAAGTTCCTGCTCAACTACTCGACACGCCCGCTGCAGATCTTCGGGCTGCTGGGACTGGTGGCCCTCGCACTCGGTGCGGGCATCACGGGCTGGCTGGGGTATGTGCGCCTCTTTGCGGGGCAGTCGATTGGCGACCGGCCGCTGCTGCTGCTGGGCGTGATGCTGCTCTTCATCGGCGTGCAGCTGGTGACCTTCGGCCTGCTGGCCGAGCTGCTGGCGCGCACCTACTACGAATCGCAGGACAAGCCCACCTACGTCATCCGCGAAGTGCGCGATGCGGTGACGGCAGCCGCCACGGACGGACGCTGATGGCCCAGGGTGCGCCCCGTCCGCATGACCCGCGCATCACAGTCATTCAGCGCGAGCTGTTCAACGAGCGCCGGTCGAGTGCCGACAAATATCGCGAGCTGGTGATCGGCCAGCCCGGCTGGTGGCCGCTCATCCGTTTTGAACTGGTGATGCTGCTGGCCAGCACGGTACCCGGGGCGCTGGGGCTGCTGCTGCGGTCGAAGCTCTATCCGCTGGTCCTCGGCCGGGTGGGGCGCAACGTGGTGTTTGGCCAGCACGTCACCCTCAGGCATCCCCACAAGATTCACATCGGCGACAACGTGGTCATCGATGACCAGTGCTGTCTCGATGCGAAGGGCACCGACAACCGGGGCATCGCGATCGGCAACGGCGTGTTTGTCGGGCGCAACACCATCCTCAGTTGCAAGAACGGCGACATTGTCATTGGCGATCACGCGAACATCGGATTCAACTGCGAAATCTTCTCGGCCTCGCGCGTGACGGTGGGGACGAGCATCCTGATGGCGGCCTACACGTATCTCGTGGGCGGCGACCATCTGTATGACCGCATCGACATTCCCGTGCTCGAGCAGGGCCGCACTGCGCGTGGCATCGAGGTGGGCGACGGCGTGTGGCTCGGCACGCATGTGGTGGTGACCGACGGATCGACCATCGGCCGCGACGCCATCATCGGCGCCGGTGCCGTGGTCGTGGGTGCCGTGCCCGACTATGCGATTGCGACAGGCATTCCGGCGAAAGTGCAGCGCGACCGCCGCACGCCCCAGGGCTGACGGGCCCAGGGGCCGTGGGGCCGCTGGGCCGACACGCCGCGCAGAGGCTCAGGGGACGCGCGGGGTGAGGGTGATGGTCGTGTCGCCCACCATGTCCTGCTCGACCCGCTGGCCGCCGGCTTCCACTTCCATGGTCAGGTTCGTGCGTGCCTTGACCGATGTCAGCCGCCCGTCCCTGGCGTTGAAGAGCAGGGTGCCGGTGTTCTCCTGCTGTCTGAGTGCCATCGGCAGGCCCATCATCCCGCCGGTCATGGTCATCTCTGCGCGTGACGTGATGCGGTGCGTCGGCGTGCCGTCGACGTCGTGCAGGCCGTCGTAGGTGTACACCGTTTTCGTCTTCATCTGCAGGCCATTCATCCCCATGTCGGCGGTGTGGTCCCAGGTGGTACCGGTGGTGAGGGCACCGTCGGGAAATGCCACCGACGCCTGCTGCACCATCTGCTTGAGTGTGTCGGCCGAGAACGGATTGGCCGGAGACGCCGGCGCATTCGCCAAACCGTCGGGCAGGGTCACGCTGACCACTTCGCCACGGCGGGTCATGCGCACCACGATCTTCTGGCCGATCACCTGGCTGATGGCGTCCTTCATCTGACGGGACGCCGAGTCGGTCGGGTTCGCCTCATCGGAATCGAAAGCCAGACGCATCATGGGCGACGTGACCGACATCTGCATGCGTGACAGCACCTGCTCGATGGTGAAATCGTCGGCCGTGGCCTCGGTCACGGTCCATGTGCTGTCAGACCGCTGGGTCATGGGAATCTCCTGGTCGGCCAAGCCGTGCATGCGCACGATCTGCCGAATGTCCTGCTGCACGACGAGGTCGAATGCCTGGCCCTTCTGGAGGTTCCAGCGGGGCGCGGCGTCCTGCGCGGCCACGGACGCCGCCGATGTCAGCGTGAATGCTGTCGCGAGCAGCAGTGCGAGACCTGAGTGCAGACGAGCGCGCATGAAAGCCTCCGGAAGTCAGACGATCAGTCGCGGGAGCCATTCCCGCCGTCGAGTGCGACCGACACCGTGACGCGTCGGTGCACTGCAGGCAGTCTACAGAGCGATTCGCGTGCGCGCATCAGAAAATGGGAGGGCGCGAGACAAAAAGCGTGGATGCCTGAGCAGGCGACCCGGGCGCGATGTGACACAGTGCGACTCGATGGTCGTCTATGTCGCATGCGCATCAGCAGTGGATGAACGATGCGGAATATCGCTTGACGAAGATGGGACGTGACGTTAGCCTGCGCGCATCTTCACTCACGCGATGGACGCGTGATGCCGAACACCTGAGGAGTCGCGAATGGCACCACTGGCTTACGGATTTGACAGGCGATCGTTCCTGAGGACGACAGGCGCCGCTCTGGCTGCGGGCGCAACAGTGCCGATGCTGGCACCTGCGACGACAGCCGCGCAGTCGACGACTGGGTTTCCCCCCCCCCCCCCCCCCCCCCCCCCCCCTACAGCTTCTGGGCGTGTTGCGGGCCCGCCACAGGCGGCGGGCGGGCGGCGGGGGGGGCGGGGGGGGGCGCCCGCCGGGAGCAGGCGCGGGGGGGGGGGCGAG
>Ga0172372_10004331_pt1 | contig 20252 bp, 15 predicted proteins | sample LakKiv5m_2_FD_114544 | JGI IMG/M metagenome (GOLD analysis project Ga0172372, IMG submission 114544) | Freshwater microbial communities from Kabuno Bay, South-Kivu, Congo - kab_092012_9.5m | ecosystem: Environmental > Aquatic > Freshwater > Lake | place: Democratic Republic of the Congo...
CACCTTGTAGTAATAGGTGGTGGCAGAGGCAAGTTTGCTGTCGGTGTATTCCAGTGTTGCCACTGCAACCGGTTGTGGATTGACTTTGTTGGCAGCTGTCAGCGCAAAGCCGGGGGATGTGGAGCGGTAGATGTTGTAGCCGCTGGCTGCTGCAGCAACCGGAGTCCATTTCAGGTTCGCTTGGGCAGAACTCACGACGGTGGTTGAAACGATGACCGGTGCGCTGGCTCCAGCAGCACGGGCGGTTTGAACCTTGCGGATGCCATATTGACCGTTGACCAAGGTCGTTCCGAATAAATTGATGCCGTCCGTGGTGAGTGGGTTAAACGAGCTGATGGGCAATGTGCTGACTGTGCCAGTTGCAATATCAATTTTGCGAACCGAGTTGGTCAGAATGCTGCCTGTGTAATGCTGCGTATCGGTCACATACAGTGATGTGCCGTCGGTCGTGATACCGGTTGGCGCGCTAAAGGTAGCAGCTATGCCCACACCATCGGCAAACCCTGCCACCGTGGCAGAGCCAGCAAAGGTGGTCACCACGCCACTGGCTGGATTGACCTTGCGAATGGTGTTGCCATCGGTCACATACAGGTTGATGCCGTCGGTGGTCATGCCAGAGGGCGCTTTGAATGAGGCTGCAGTGCCCGTGCCGTCCAAGATATAACCACGCCCGGTTCCTGCCAGGACAGTCTTTGTGCCCGTGGCAATATCGATTTTCATCAGCTGCGGGTTGGTGCTGCTGATGATGTAGATGTTGCTGCTATCGGTGGTGATTCCGTTGACTCTGAAGAGCCCAGACAATGTTGTAACCTGACCAGTGGCAATCACAATTTTTCGAACCAAATCGGCGTAGGTGTCTGAAAAATACAAGTTGGTGCCATCGGTGGTGAGTTGGCCGGAGCCGCAGAACGAAGCCAGTGCTCCCAATCCATCGGCAGGCGTACAAAATTGCTGACCATAATTTGATGTGGTGACCGGTGTCGCTCCCCCGGCCAAAACGCTGACTTCACCATTGGTCATGGCAACTCGGTAAATGATGCCGGAGGCAGCGACATACAGGTTTTTGCCATCGGTCGTCATGCCACTGACGGCGGCTGCCAGCGTTGCCGGAGTGCTAACCGTGCCACCCAAATTCAGCGCCACACCTTGTCGTGCACCGCCCATTTGGGCACCCAGCGTTGGTATTGTGAAAGTGCCCGCTATCTGTGGTGCAGTCGCACCATTGCCCAGTGTTACGCTGTAGTCGCCAGCAGACAGGTCTTGCGGCACCGCAAACCCAAGGCTGGTGCTGTCGGTGTTCAAGGTGTAGGGTGCCACGGCCGGGTAACTGGTAGCACCCGCGGTGAAGTTGACAGTCGGCATGGGAGAGAAGTTGTTCAGGTCAGTGCCCAGAATTTTGCTCAGACTGCCCACTGCGCCAGCGGCCGGTGCCAGCCCGTTGATGACGGGTGGAGCTGCTGTGACTGCCACCTGACTGATCCAGGCGGTGTCTTGCGTGCCTGCGTTGACGTAGGTGGCACTACCCTTGATGTAACTCCAGCGCAAGGTGTGCGTGCCGACCGGCAAGGGAAAGCTCACCTGTCCCCAGACCACATTGCCAGACCAGCGAGCATTGGCGGGTTCGACACCATCGATGGTGAATGCCAGGTAATCGCAGCAAGCCAGGCTGCTGACTTTTCTGTAAAAGCTCACGACACCATTGCCGGTTTGCGTGACCGTGATGCTGGCTATGGTACTTTGGTCTTGCGCCACCGGTGCAGCCTTGTAGACCGCCCCACCATTGGGTACGGTGGTGTCCGTTACCGGGCTCCAGGCAACGCCGGCGGGCGAACTGTAAGACCAGGTTCCACTCATCGGCCCGGTGGTTGTGGTGCTGGTGCTGATGGGGGCTGGCGTATTGCCGCCAGTACCATTGGTTTGAATGCGCCGGATGGCACTGTAGTTGTCGGCAGCATACAGGTACGTTCCCACCATGGCAATGCCGCCCAGGCCGTTGAATTTGGCTGCGACACCGGTACCGTCGGCATAGCCTGCGGTGTTACTGCCCGCCAATGTGCTGACAATACCTGTTGCCAACTCGATTTTGCGAACCGCGCTGCTGTCAGCCACATACAGGTTCGCACCGTCGCTGGTCAACCCTTTTGCGCTGAAATTAAACCCGGCCAGTGCACCAATGCCGTCACGCGAGATGCCTGCACCACCGCCAGCGACCAAGCTGGTCGCCTTGGTGGCAAGATTGACTTTGCTGACCGTCTTGTCGCCCAAAAAGTACAGGTTGCCGTTGTTCAAAATCATCGTTCCGGCCGAAGCAGGTGAGGTACTTAGCCAGTTGGACACTTTCCAGGTAGTCATATCAACTTGTACGATGCGCGCACCGTCTTGCACGTACATTGTGTTGCCATCCACGGCCAGACTGGTTGGCGTTGTAAACTTGTCTTGCACCCCAGTGGTTTGATTGATGAAACAGCACGTGATGTAGGCTCCGTAGTTGCCTGCATATTGATCCCAAACCTTCTCGGTCTTGACTGGCATCGTTGTCACCACCCCGGTGGCAATCTCTATTTTTCGGATGTCGGTGAAGTCAATCAAGTACAAATTGGCGTGTGCATCGTCGATGGTCATGGCACGGGGCGCATAAAACATGGCTGCCGCGCCAGTGCCGTCAAGCAAGCCTCTGACACCACCGGCCAGGGTCGTCACCGCACCGGTAGCGACATCCACTTTGCGAATTGCGTAGTTACCTTGATCCAGCACAAACAAACTGGTGCCATCGGTCACGACAACCGACGGACCGAATTGCCCTTGTAGCGCAAAGCTGGCATCTGTGGCTGAGCCATCAACCAAGGCAACAACCGGCGCTGACATGGCTTTGCCTGCCAACGTGGTAACCGTGCCATTGCCGTCGATAGTCTTCATCAAAGCATCAGATGCAGTCTGCATGTTGGCAGGTGTCGAGGCACAACTGGGCGTGTAGGTGATGCTGGTCGGGGTGGCGGCGGTGTAAACGGTTTGGAACAAAGTTTTCAAGTACGCTGCGCTTTCGCCCATGCCCCTGGCATCACAGGTAAAGGGCGCTGTCAATGCAAAACAATAGTTGGCCGACAGGGGTACCGTGACACCGGTAGGGCCGGTCCAGGAGGATGTCGCCCCCACCAGACAGGGGGTTGTCGCGGGTGTTGTGCCAGTGCCACCGGTTCCCCCCCCGGCAGCCCCGGCATAGTTGACCCAAAAGCCGCGCCCGTTGCCCAGTGTGCCACTGCCAAAGTCCTGGTAACCCTTGTTGCTGATGTAGCTGGCCAGCCCATTGCTGGCGGCCAGCGACGGTGCGAAAAAAAACCAGGCATTGTTCAGGTTATCCCAGGCCCACAGGGTGGTCACGTTGCCCACGCTCGCGCTGAACGCCGCCGGTGTGATGTCGTCGCCCGTAGCCGCCAGGTTCCAGCCCTGCGACAGGTTGGCTGCGGTCAGCGCAAACCCGTTGCCGCTTTGTGTGCCCAATGCGGTTGCCGCTGCAGCGTTGACCCAGAAGCCTTCACCCTGGGCCACACTGGTCAAAACATCGTAGCCTTTGCTGGCACAGTAGCTGGCCAGAGTGCCAGCGCTGTCGAGCGACGGTGCATAAAAAGCCCAGCGCGAGGTGCTGGCGTTCCACTTCCAGATGGAGGTGATGCTGGCGGCCTGGGCGCCAAAGCTGGCCTTGATGTCCAGCGGTGCGGCCACGCTGTTGCCCACCAGGTTCCAGCCCTTGGCCAATGACTGCGGGTACGACACCGTGGCAGCGGTGCTGTTGAACCCAAAAACCAGCAGCCAACCGGCTGTCACGCATCGTAAAAATCTTGCCAGCATGAAGGTGCTCCCAAAGATGATGCCTCATGGTACTTGTTGACATGGCTGGCGTGTACCCCCCGAATGGGGGGGTTCACTTTGGTTTGGCATAAAAGGCGCTGGTACAGGCATACTTTGCGCCATAACAGCCTGTGCCAGGCATCCAAACGCTTTTTTTTTAATAGCTGTCTGCGCAATACCAACAAGCACTAGAGCCATTTTTTATCAATATTTTCTGTGCATCATCTGACCCGTAAAAACGCAGAAGCGCACCCCGATTCACCCCATTTTGAAAGACTCTCCATGAGCGACGACCACGATCACGCCCATACCCCGGCTCCCATTCACGATCACGGCCATGGCGAGCACGCCCACAGCCACGCGCCGGTCAATTTCAACCGCGCTTTTGCGGTCGGTATTGCACTCAATGCCGGTTTTGTCGCCATCGAGGCCTTTTTTGGCTGGCAGATCAATTCATTGGCATTGCTGGCCGATGCCGGGCACAACCTGAGCGACGTGGCCGGTCTGGTGCTGGCCTGGGCTGGCACGCTGGCGGTCAAGCTCAAGCCCGATGCGCGTCACACCTACGGTTTCAAGCGCGCCACCATCCTGGCCGCGTTTGCCAACGCCTTGTTGTTGTTGCTGGCCATGGGCGGCCTGACGTGGGAGGCCGTAGGCAGGCTTGGTGCGCCGCAGGCCGACTTGCAGGCGCAGGGGGCCACCATCATGGTGGTCGCAGGTGTGGGCATCGTCATCAACTCGTTGACGGCGTGGCTGTTTATGCGCGGGGGGAGCGACGACCTCAACATCCGTGGCGCTTTTTTACACATGGCCGCCGATGCGCTGGTGTCTGCGGGCGTGGTGGTGGCCGGGGCGCTGACGCTGTGGCTGGGATGGGTCTGGCTCGACCCGATGGCCAGCCTTGTCATTGCGGCGGTGATTTTGTGGAGCACATGGAGCCTGTTCACGCAGTCGTTGCACCTGCTGTTTGACGGTGTGCCCGCCAGTGTGGACGTGCAACAAGTGCGCGCCCTGTTGCTGGGTTTGCCCGGCGTGGCCGATGTGCACGACCTGCACGTCTGGGCCATGGGCACCCGCCATATCGCCCTGACCGCGCACGTGGTTACTGAAGCGGCTGACACGGCTGCGCTGCTGCACAGCGCTGAAGAAGAGCTGCATCACCGCTTTGACATTCGGCATGTCACGCTACAACTGGAAACCCCGGCCTACGCCCGGCTGTGCGGTTTGCGCCCCGGTTCGGGATGCCAGGCGTCATAAACCATGTGCGCGACGCTTGGGGTTCTACTGCTTACGCGGTTGCACCCTGGGTCGCCAGCGCTTGAGCAGCAAGGCATTGCTCATCACACTCACCGAACTGGCCGCCATGGCCGCCCCGGCCAGCACGGGGTTCAATACGCCAAAAGCGGCCAGCGGGATGCCGACCACGTTGTAGATGAAGGCCCAGAACAGGTTTTGCCGGATCTTGGCAACCGTGCGGTGTGAAATGTCCAGCGCCGCTGCAACCAGCGCCAGGTCGCCACGCATGAGCGTGATGCCCGCCGCGTGCATCGCTACGTCGGTGCCGCCACCGGCGTTGGCCATCGCCATGCCGACGTCGGCTGCGGCCAGAGCGGGCGCGTCGTTGACGCCGTCGCCGACCATCACCACCGTTTGACCAGCGGCTTTGAGCCGGGCGATGTGCGCCGCCTTGTCGCCGGGCAACACGTCGCTGATGACTTCGTCCTGGTCGGCGTGCAAGCCCACACGCCCGGCCATGGCACACGCTGCGGCGCGGTTGTCACCCGAGAGCATCAGCACGCGGATGCCCATGCCGCGCAGGCCAGCGATGGCTGTCGCCGCGCCGGGCTTGGGTTCGTCGCCAAAGCCCATCAGCGCCACCACCTTCAGTTCACCAGCGCTGCGCTGTGCCAGCGCGGCCAGCGTGGCACCGCGCGCCTGTAGCACCGCCAGTGGCGCGGCAAGCGTGCCCAGGTCGCCCTGCAATTGCCCGATCCACGTCGGGCTGCCAATAAGGTACGCCACCCCGTCAACATGGCCCTGCAGCCCTTTGCCAGGGGTGCTGAGCACGTCGCTGACCGCTGGCAGCGGTAGCGCTTTTTCTTGTGCGGCGGCAACCACGGCACGCGCCAGTGGGTGGCTGCTGCCGCTCTGGATGGCCGCCGCCACGCGCAGCAGATCATCTTGCGCGGCGGGATCACCGGCCACAAAGTCGGTCAGCCGGGCGTGGCCCACGGTGAGCGTACCGGTCTTGTCAAACACCACCACCTGCGCCTTGTGCGCCAGCTCCAGCGCCTGCGCGTCCTTGATCAGAATGCCGTGCTGCGCCGCGATGCCCGTGCCGGCCATGATGGCCGCTGGCGTGGCCAGGCCCAGCGCGCCGGGGCAGGCAATCACCAGCACGGTGACCGCGTTGATCACTGCGGCGTCAACGGCGTGACCGCTGAGCCACCAACCCAGAAAGGTCAGGGCAGCCAGCACCAATACAACCGGCACAAATACGGCGCTGACCTGGTCCACCAGCCGCTGGATCGGTGCCTTGGCGGCTTGAGCGTCTTCCACCAGCCGGATGATGTTGGCCAGCACGGTATCGACACCGACCGCGCTGACGCGGATCACCACTCGCCCGTCGCCATTGAGCGTGCCCCCGGTCACCTTGTCGCCCGCCACCTTGGGCACAGGCAAGGGCTCGCCCGTCAGCATCGATTCATCCACTTGCGTCTGCCCCTCCAGCACACCGGCATCCACCGCAAAGCGCTCACCCGGGCGCACCACCAGTTCGTCACCGGCCAGCACTTCGTCGATCGGCACATCGACTTCGCCGTCCAGCCCCAACAGGTGCGCCACGTCCGGACGCAGCGCGTGCAGCGCGCGGATGGCGGAGGTGGTTTGCCGCTTGGCGCGCGCTTCCAGCCATTTGCCCAGCAGCACCAGCGTGATCACCACCGCAGACGCTTCAAAGTACAAATGCGGCAGGGCTCCCGCTGCGGCGCTCAGCCACAACCAGACCGACAAGGCCCAGCCCGCGCTGGTGCCAATGGCCACCAGCAAATCCATGTTGCCCGACAGCGCGCGCGCAGCGTGCCAACCAGCCTTGTAAAAACGAGCACCCAGAAAAAACTGCACCGGTGTGGCCAACGCAAACTGCAACCAGGCTGGCAACATCCAGTGTTGCCCAACCAGATTGCCCAGCATCGGCAGCAGCAGCGGCAGCGACAACGCAGCGCCCAAAGCCACCGGGCCAAAGCCCGCCCAGGCGGAATCGGGGGCAGTGTCAATGGCGGCATTGGCCGCTACCGGCTCGTAGCCGGCATCGCGCACCGCGCGCTTCAGGCGTGCTTCGACCTGGTCGGACGGCGCTACCAGGATGCGCGCCGACTCGGTAGCCAGGTTCACCGCCACCTCTTGCACGCCGGGCACTTTTTTCAGGGCGCGTTCGGCACGCGCCACGCAAGACGCACAGGTCATGCCGTGGATGCCCAGGTCAATACGCAACGGCAGGGTTTGAGTTGGAGGGGAATTCATCAGGGTTCACAATACGCGCTTTGCGATAACCCTATTTTCGGAGGATTTTGATGAAGCATACGTTCAACGTTCAGGGAATGACCTGCGAGCACTGCGAAAAAGCCGTGGTGCGTGCTATTCGCCAACTCGACCGCACCGCGGAGGTGGTGGCCGACCGTACGCAAAACCGGGTCGAGGTGAGTTCCAGCCAAGCGCCCGAAGCACTCAAACAGGCCATCATCGACGAAGGCTACACCGTGCTGGCCTGAAAGCATCCGGGATGCTTGCGACCGGGCTGGTGCAGGAGGTCTGCGCGCTGTACCCATCGCTGGCGCGGGTGCGGCCCGCTCTGGCAGAACTGGGTGCCTCTTTTGTGCCCATGCAGGTATCGGCCGATACCGTACTGTTCAGCGAGAATGCCGCCTGCCAGGGCTTCCCGCTGGTGCTCGAAGGCGAAATCAAGGTGTCGCGCCATTCAGACGACGGTCGCTCGCTGGAGCTGTACCGCGTTGGCCCCGGCGAGCTGTGCCTGGTTTCCAGCGCCTGTCTGTTTCGCTCCCAACCGTTGTCGGCGCTGGGCCGCACCACGCGGGCCACGCGGTTTTTGTTGATCACCCCGGAGCTGTTCAATCACTGGCTCGAAACGCCGGAATTTCGCAACGACGTGCTGGGCCTGTTTGCCGAGCGCATGGCCGACCTGACAGCGCTGGTGGACGCGGTGGCGTTTCAAAAACTTGACCGTCGGTTGGCCACTGCGTTGCTGGGGCGCGGCCAGCAACTGCGGCTGACGCACCAGGCGTTGGCCGATGAATTGGGCACGGTGCGCGAAATCATCACGCGCCTGCTGCGCCGCTTTGAGCGCGAAGGCTGGGTGGCGCTCGCGCGCGAGCAGATCACCATCGTCAACAGCGTCGCACTGCGCGCATTGGCCACGGCCCCATCCTAGGAGCCTGTCGGGCTTGGGAGTCGTCGGCCCGCTTCAGGCTCAACTGTCCTGAACCTTCAGCAAGGCTGACAGATCGGCCCGCACGTAGCCGTGCCCGGCTTCAACGGCCAGGGCTTGCAGGTCACGTTCCAGCACGGCGCGGTCTTGTTGGCGCGCCCAGAACACCGGGCCACCTTGCCAGCGCGGGAAGCCATAGCCCTGTACCAGCACCACGTCGATATCACTGGCGCGGCTGGCAATACCTTGCGCCAACAGCAGCGCAGCTTCGTTGACCATGGCCAGCAGGGCGCGGCGCTGGATGTCTTGCGGCGACAGGCTGCGCCGGGTGATTCCGCGCCCGGCTGAGGCTTGTTCAATGATCTGGCGTACCAGCGTATCGGTGCTCTTGACCTGCCGACCGTCTTTGTACGTGTAATACCCAGCGTCGGCCTTGCGCCCGAGGCGACCGGCTTCGCACAGGTGGTCCAGAACGGCCACATAGCGCTCATCCGGGTGGCGCGTGGCTGCCTGGGCTTTGCGCATACGCCAGGCAATATCCAACCCGGAGAGGTCGGCCACGGCAAATGGCCCCATGGCAAAACCAAAGCCCTGTAGCGCCGCATCGACCTCCTCGGGCCAGGCACCGTCTTCGAGCATGAACTCACACTGCTTGCGGTAGGCGTTGTAAATGCGGTTGCCAATAAAGCCAAAGGCATTGCCGGTAAGCACCGGCAGTTTTTTGAGGATCCGGCCCAGCGCCATACCGGTGGCCAGCACATCGGGTGCGGTGTCTGCGCCACGCACCACTTCGAGCAGCTTCATCACGTTGGCCGGGCTGAAGAAATGCAGGCCCAGCACGTCGTGTGGCCGCCGGGTTACACCGGCGATGGCATCGACGTCCAGGTACGAGGTGTTGGTGGCCAGCACGGCACCAGCGCGGGCGTGGGCGTCGATTTGCTGAAACACCGCTTGTTTGACCCCCAGGTCTTCAAACACGGCCTCGATCACCAGGTCGGCACGCTTGAGCAGCGTCCAGTCGGTGGTCGGGTTCAGGTGCGCTTGCGCCGCAGCAGCCACTGCGGCCTTCATCTTGCCGGCGGTGACACGGCTTTGGTAGTGATCATTGACACGCTGGTGGCCACGTTGCAGGGCGGCATCGTCTTGCTCGAGCAGCAGCACCGACAAGCCCGCATCAAGTGCGCAAATGGCAATGCCCGCGCCCATGGTGCCCGCACCGATGATGGCCACGGTCTGCACCGGGCGCGCCGTGGTCTGCAAGCTGGCAGGCAGTTTACCGGCTTGGCGTTCGGCAAAAAATTGGTAGCGCAGGGCCTGGGCTTGCACGCCGCACTGGAGTTGCACAAACAGCTCACGTTCACGTTGGAGGCCGCTGGCCCAGTCGCCACTGCTGGCCAGCACGGCATCCAGCAGGGCGGTATAGGCAGGCTGCAACTGTTGCCGTGGCGAAAGTTTGCTGCGCTGCTCGCTGACAAACGCTTGCACGGCGGTGGCGTCAAGCGTACGTTCCCGCACGCGTGGCAGGGGTGTGTGGTTGCTGGCAAGTTCGGTCGCACGCGCCTTGGCCGCTGCAAGCAAATCGGTGGCGACCACTTGGTCGAGCAAACCCGATTCGGCTAGTTGCTTGGCGCCTTGCGGTGCACCGCTTTGCATCAAGGTGAACGCGGTGGCCAAACCCGCCAAACGCGGCAACGCCTGGGTGCCACCGGCACCGGGGATCAACCCCAGCGTGATTTCTGGCAGACCCAGTTTGGCACCCTCCAGCGCCACTCGGCCATGGCAGGCCATGGCCAGCTCCAGTCCCCCCCCCAGCGCCACGCCACTGACGGCAGCAACCACCGGCTTGTTGCAGTCCTGGATGTGCGCCAGCAGCGTGGGCAGAATGGGCTCCTGGCGCTGCGCGGGTGTGCCGAATTCACTGACGTCGGCTCCGGCCGAGAAGGCTTTGTCAGAGCCAATCAGCACGATGCCCCGAACCGCAGCGTGGGCTTGCGCGGCTTCAAGAGCGCTGGCAATTTGCTGGCGAAGCACCGCACCCAGGCTGTTGACCGGTGGTCGGTTCAGGGTAATGACGGCAATGGCGTCTTGAATTTCAAACATGGCAATACTACCTGTCAATGCGTGCTGTAACGAGGGTCAACGACCAAAATACAAATCTTGCAATTGCGCCAAACTGACTTCGCCCGCCGGTTTGGAAAACACGACCTTGCCGCTTTGCATCAGATAGACCTGATCGGCCAAACCCACGGCCATCTGGGTGTTTTGTTCCACCAGAATCATGGTGCGTCCGTCGGCCTTGAGCTGCTTGAGCGTTTCAAACAACTCATTCACAACGACCGGTGCCAGCCCCAGCGAGGGCTCGTCGATGATCAACAGCCGTGGATCTGACATCAAGCCCCGCGCCATCGCCAGCATCTGCCCCTCGCCGCCAGACAAGGTGCCCGCCAACAGGTGACGGCGCTTGTGCAGCGCCGGGAACATGGCGTAGGCACGCTCGCAGTTGCGCTGGGCGCGCGCACGGTGCTGCTTGGGGAAGGCTCCCATCATCAGATTTTCTTCGACCGTCATGTCCCTGAAAATCATGCGGCCTTCAGGGATCATCGCCACCCCCATCGCGGCCATGTTCCAGGTGGCGGTGCCGTCGATCACCTTTTTTTCGTACACGATCTCGCCTTGGCTTAGTGGCAGCAGACCCATGATGGCGCGCAGCAGCGTGGTTTTGCCAGCGCCATTGGGGCCGATGATGGTGGTCAACTGGCCAGCTTTGGCGGTCAGGCAAACATCCCAAAGAACGTTGATGGCACCGTAACCCGTGCGAATGTTTTTGATGTCAAGCATGGCCGGCACCTGTATAACTTTTGATCACTTCGGGGTCGCGGAAAACCGCATCGGGTGCGCCGTCTGCGATGCGCTCGCCAAAATTGAGCACCACCACACGATGGCACAGTTGGGTGATGGTTTCAATGTCATGTTCGATGATCAAAATGCCGACCTGGTAGCGCGTGTGCAAGTCTCTGAGCATGGCCATGAAACGACGCTTGCCGTGCGTCTCCAGCCCGGCCAGCACTTCGTCGAGCATCAGCAGTTTAGGTTCGGTGGCCAGTGCCTTGGCCACTTCAAGCGCTTTCAGTTCGGTCAGCGCCAATTCTTTGGCCGCATTTTTTTCAGCGCGTGAGGTCAGGTTGGTAAACGCCAGAATCTCGTCGATCTTGCGCGGATCGACCGCGCCGGTACCAAAGCGCTGCGCCACCAGCAAGTTTTCGCGTACGGTGAGCTCATGCATCGGCTGCGGTATCTGGAACGTGCGCCCGATGCCCATCCTGGCGCGTTGATGCAGCGGCGCACGCAGCACGTCGGCACCATCAAACAGGATCTGGCCACTGGTAGGGCGCACCAACCCCGAGATGGCGTTGAACAGCGTGGTTTTGCCAGCGCCATTGGGTCCGACCAGCCCTACCACCTCCGCCGCACCGATTGAAAAACTGACGGTATTAACGGCCATCAGACCACCAAACCGCACTGACAAGTTGTCAAGACGCAGCATGGTTGTTCCTTGAGCGCTTGCGCAGCAGGGGCAGCAGGCCACCCGGGCTGAGGATGATCATGGCCACCAACAGGGCACCCAGAATCAGTTGATGCCCGGACGGGATGAGGTTTTTGAAGATCAGTTGATCCACCAGATAGACCGTCACAGCACCGATCAACGGGCCCAGAATGGTGCGGTAACCGCCAAAGATGGCCGCCACAATGGGCAGCGCGACCCACAGCCCGTTGAAGGCGTAATCGGGCTCCAGAAAGTTGATGTAATGCACATTGAAGGCACCCACAACACCGGTCATGAAAGCCGACACAAACAGCATCAGTGCCTTGAGCAGGGTGCTATGGACACCCACCACCCGGGTCGCGTCTTCGCTGTCGTGCATGGCGCGTAACGCCAAACCGTAATAACTTGAACGGATCCATTTGTAAGCGACGACAAAAATCAGCACCACGCTCAGAATCATCAGATAACTGCCGACTTTGCTACCCAGGTCAAACCCGAACAGCACCGGGAAACGCGGCACACTGGACAGTCCGCCGGCACCGCCCGTGACCGACTCCCATTCGGTCGCGACAATTTTGAAAATGTGCGCGTACGCCAGGATCGCCAAGGCGAAATAAGGGCCACGCAGGCGCAACACCGGTAGCATCACCAATGAAGCGCCAAACGCGCCGACACCACCGAGCAGCATCGCCACGGCGACCGGTACGCCCGCCTTCAGGGTCAGAATGGCCGACACGTAAGCACCGACGCCAAAAAAAGCAGAATGGCCAAAGCTCACCATGCCGCCCATGTTGCCCAGCAGCGCCCAGGCCAGTGCAATGCCGCCAATCACCAGCGAGGCAATGATCAGGCTCATCACATAGTTGTTGTGGCCCAGCGTAAGCGGGATCACCCCATACGCCACCAGCAACCCGACCAGCGTTGTCCGGTTCGCTTTCATCCACGCCTCCGGGCGGCACCAAACAAACCATTGGGCATGACAAACAGTACCAGCAAAAACAGCGTCATGCCAGCCAGCTCCTGCAGTGCCGAACTGGCCAGGGTGACGGTCAGCGATTCGGTAACGCCCAACAACAAGGCACCAACCAACACCCCTGGAATGGAACCGATGCCAGCCAGCACCGTGATGATGAAGGCCTTGACCGTGAGCACATGCCCGTACGAGGGCTGGATCACGCCGTAGCTGTACAGCGCCACGCCCGCAAATGCGGCCAGCAAACCAGCCACGGCGAACGATATGATTTCTGTCAGGCGCGGGTTGATGCCCATCAGCTTGGCCGCGTCACGGTTGCTTGAGACGGCGCGCACGGCGCGTCCGTACCAACTGCGTGACAGCCACCACCACAGTCCACCCATCAAGACCACGCTGACCACAAAAAACAGCAGCTCACTGTGCATGCTGTAAAGCGGCCCTACCACCACAGCGTCTTGCAGCCAAACCGAGCTGGTGGTGTGGATGTCGGCCGACCAGATCAGCAGCACCCCGTTGGTCAGAATGATGCCAATGCCGTAGGTGAGGATCAGGGTGTTGATCTCGCGGTCGTTACGGATCAGGCTGATCAAGGCATAGACCAACATGGCCGACAGGCAAACGACCAGCAGCGCCAACGGAATGGCAAACACCGGGTTGACGCCCAAGCGCGACTCCACCGTGTAGGCAATGTAGGCCGCCAGCAGGACCAGCTCGCCATGCGCGAGGTTGATCACGCTCATGGTGCCAAACACCAGGGCCAGCCCAAGCGCGATCAGCGCGTAAGAGCCGCCCTGCAGCACGCCAGAGTAAAGCGCTTGGGCAATCAGTTCAAGCATGAATGTCGCGCCGCTTTACCAGGGAACGCCAGGGAAGTTGATCTTGCCCGTGGCTGCGTTGGCGGGCCAGACAATGGCGATCTTGCCAGCTTGGTGTTGGCCCATGCGGTGCACAAAATTCGGGTTGTCGCCCTGCTCGTTAAAGATCACATGACCAATCAGTGTGTCACGGCTGGTTTTGCTCAGCTCTTGTGCAATACCGCCCTTGCTGAGCGTTGCCTTGTCGGCAGCGCGCGCAATGGCTTCAAACAACAGCATCGACTGGACATAACCAAACTGACCCAGATAGTCTGGCTCCTTGTTGTACAGCTTCTTGTAGGTGTCGGCAAACAGTTTGCCGTCGGCGGTTTTGAACTCGGCCGGGAACGGCAGCAACGCGGTGCCATACACCGACGGCATCAGGTCCGGAAACTCGGACGCCATTTTGGGTGTTGCCAGCGACCAGACACCCACCATGGCCTTGACGTCGGGTTTGAGCACCTTGGCGGCGCGCAAAATGCCCACGTAGTCGTTTTCGTAGCCCACCATCAGGATGACTTCGGATTTGTCCTGCAACTTGACCTTGTTGATGATCGGTTTGAAGTCGTTAATGGCCGGGTCAAAGGCGTGCGTGCCCACTTTCAGGCCTTTGCCTTCGAGCTCTTTTTGCACGTCTTTGGCGAGGTCTCCGGTGGCTTGCTTGGTCAGATAAATGATCGAAACTGATTTGACTTTCATGTCGCCCAGCAATCCGACCACGGCCTTTTGATAGCCCTGCGTGTTGTTGATCCGGAAGAACGTCTTGTAGCCGCGTTTGGTCAGGGCATCGTCCACGCCACCCGAGGTGATGTAGGGCAAGCCCAGTTTATTGGCCGCATCAGAGGCGGGCGCAATGTTGTTGGAGCCATAGCCCCCCGTGATGGCCAGCACGCCCTGGCCGGCCAGCTTCTCGACTGCGGCAATGGCTTTGGCCGGTGCCGATTCGTCGTCGGCGGTGATGATCTTTATCTTGTGTTTGGCATTGGTTTTATTGAACACCTCCACCGCCACCGATATGCCTTCATTCATGCCCGAGCCGACGCGCGCCAGGTTGCCGGTGAGCGGAATTTCTGCCCCCACCAGGAACTCTGCGGCCAGCGCTGCCTGAGCGCTCAGGGCGAGCGCTGTGACAGCCGTCAAACCGAGTTTTTTATAAAAAGTGTTCATCGTCTTTGTCTCCATTTTGTAGTGGGGCGTTTCATTGCCCCCGGGTTGAAAAATCTGCATCCATAAGCTGGGCCAGTTGTTGCAACTGACCCTTCAGAATCTTGCCCGTTGCCGCAGCCGGCAAGGCGGGCATGAAAACCATCTGGCCAGGCAGCTTGTAGGGCGACAGGCGCTGCGCCAGAAAGGTTCGCAGCGTGGCCGCATCCAAGGTCTGATGGACAGCCAGTTCAACAAAGGCCACCACCTCTTCATTTCCGTCTGCCACCCGTCGCCCCACAACGGCAGATTGGGTGACGGCCGGATGGGCGTTGATGGCGGCTTCAACTTCGACCGGATAGACGTTGAAGCCCGAACGAATGATCAGCTCTTTGGTGCGGCCCACGATGAACAGTGCGCCGTCGGGTGCCTGGCGCGCCACGTCGCCGGTATTGAGCCAGCCACCGTCGCGCATGGTCTGCGCGGTCAGTTCGGGTTCGCGGTAGTAGCCTTTCATCACATTGGGGCCCCGCACCCACAATTCGCCCGGTTCACCGCAGGCAACATCCGCCCCGTTGCTGTTGACGATACGCACGTCGATACCCGCAATGGGGGTGCCCACCGAGGTGTCATGGCGCGGCTGCTCAGGCCGGGTCTGGCTGATGGTGGGAGAGGTTTCGGTCATGCCGTAGCCGTTGTGCAGCGGCTGGCCAAACAGGGCTTCAACCTTGTTTTTCAGGGTCTGATCCAGTGGCGATCCGCCCGCATAAATGAAGCGCAGGGCAGACCCGGCTGGCGTCCAGCCCTGACCGTCAAATTCAAGCAAACGGGCGTACATGGCAGGCACGCCCTGCATCATGGTGAGTCCCTTGTCCCGGATGGCACTGATCATGGCTTGCGGCGAATATCGGGCTTCGATCAGCAGGCACGCCCCAGCGTAAAAAGTACCCAGCATGACCGAGGCCAAACCATAAACATGCGATATGGGCAATACCCCATATACCAGGTCGTCCGGCTTGACCCCGCGCAACCGCCCGGAGACGGCGGCAATGAACAGCAAGTTGCGATGCGTCAGCATGACACCCTTGGGATGACCGGTGGTGCCGGTGGTATAGATCAGCGCTGCGACTTGTTCACTGCCCAAAGCAGCCACGGGTTCAGCGGTGCAGTCCACGTTGAGTGGGCTGACCATCAACGTGCCCGACATCGGCAGGCGGTGTTCCTGGGCATCAAAGCGCAATGCATGCGCCTTGGCCTCGGGTGACACAGCAGTGGTAAAAATGACGCGTCTGGCAGCGCAGTGGGTGCGAATATTTTCAATCTCCGTGCCCGACAAACGCGCATTCACGTTGACAAACCAGGCGTCGATATCAGCCAGTGCAAACAGCAGCGCTACCTGGGCGGCACAGTTTTCGCCAACCACCATGACGCGGTCACCCGGGCGCACTTCGAGCCGCTGCAAAAAGACTCTGGCTTCGTCGATGGCGACGACCAGTTGCTGGTAGTTCCAGTCCAGGCCCTCTGCCTGCACTGCGCGCGCCAGCGGCATTTGGCGCGCCCAGCGCCTGGGCACGTTGCTCAAGCGGTTGGGCAAACCGTCGGGCTGTGTCACAGGGGTTGCACTCATTGCGCGCGAGCTTGCTTGATCAAGTTACGTGCAATCACCAGTTGCTGAATCTGGCTGGTGCCCTCGTAGATGCGAAACAGGCGCACGTCGCGGTAAAAACGCTCCGCTGCATAGTCCGCCACGTAGCCCGCGCCGCCGTGAATCTGGACCGACCGATCCGCCACACGACCACACATTTCGGTGGCAAACAATTTGGCGCAGGAGGCCTCGGTGGATACGTCTTGCCCGGCATCACGCCGCCGGGCGGCGTCGATCACCATGCAACGCGCGGCGTAGATGTCAGCCTTGCTGTCGGCCAGCATGGCCTGAATCAACTGGAAGTCGGCAATCGGTTTGCCAAACTGGCGTCTTTCACACGCATAGTGCAGCGCGTCATTGAGCATGCGTTCGGCCGCACCCACGGACACTGCGGCGATGTGCAAGCGCCCTTTGTCGAGCACCTTCATGGCGGTTTTGAACCCCACACCCTCTTTGCCGCCGATCAGGTTGGCTGCAGGTACCCGGCAATTGTCAAAAATCACGTCGCAGGTGTGGGCACCTTTTTGTCCCATTTTTTTATCGATTTTTCCAAGCGACAGGCCGGGTGTGTCTTTTTCCACCACAAAGGCAGAGATGGCATCGGCACCTTTCAAGGTGGGGTCCGTGCGCGCCATCACGGTGAAAATGCTCGCCTGGGGTGCGTTGGTGATGTAGCGCTTGGTGCCGTTAAGAATGTAGTGCTCGCCGTCACGCACCGCCGTGGTACGCAGTGATGCAGCGTCCGATCCGGCATCAGGCTCGGTCAGTGCAAAAGAGCCAATGATCTCGCCGCAGGCCAAGCGCGGCAGATAGCGCTTTTTTTGTTCTTCACTGCCATCAATGACGATGCCTTGCGAGCCAATGCCGTTGTTGGTGCCGATCAGCGAGCGGAATGCAGGCGATGTTTTGGCAATTTCAAAGGCAACCATCACCTCCTCTTCCATCGTCAGGTTCAGCCCGCCGTAGGGTTCTGGAATTGACAAGCCAAACAGCCCCAGCGCGCGCATGTCGCGCACCACGTCAGACGGAATTTGGTCGGTTTCGGCGACTTCTGCCTCCAGCGGCACCAGACGCTCGCGGACAAAGCGGTGAACGCTATCCAGCAATAGTTCAAGGGTTTCGGGATCTCTGATCATCAGGTTATCTCAGTTTGAATTGAAGTCAAGGTTCAAGCGATTCCAAGATCAATTTGCACCTTTCGAACCAGTTGAACCAGCTTGGGTCCAAGATCACTTGCAAGCAGATCAGGTGGCAACAGATGCGCCGGGCCACCGCAGTTGAAAGCCATCTGTTTCTGACCAATCGGGTCGATCAGCGGTACACCCACGGCGTGCACATCTTGTTGCCAGTCCCCGGTGCTGACGCAAAATCCGTGCTCCTGGTAGTCATGCAGCGCCTGTTCGATGCCCGCTTTGACGCGAGGCCATTTGGGCGCGTCGGCACGTCGGATATCGTCCAGCACAGTGTCGCGCTCGTCCTGGGGCAAACCGCACAACAAGGCCTTGCCCATGGCGGTGGTGGCCACCGGTATGCGTGACCCAATATCCAGCCGCAAGGTGACCCGTGCACTGCTCTGGCAAGTTTGCACATAGACCATGCGCAGCCGGTCGCGCACGCCAATGGACACCGACGCCTGCGAATACTCGGCCAGTTCTTGCATCGCCGGGCGTGCCACTTTGCGCAAATCAAGCTGACCCAGCAGGGTATAGCCCAGCGACAACACGCCAGAGGCCAACTGGTATTTGCCTTGACTGTCTGAATAAGCCAGGTAACCGAGTTTTTTGAGCGTATAAATCAGACGCGATACGGTGGGTTTGGGCAAATTCGTCCGGCGGGCAAGCTCCGCATGGCTCAAAAAGCTGTCGCTCGGCCGAAAACAGCGCAAGACATCCAGCCCGCGGGCCAGCGCCGTCACAAACTGACGGTCTTTGTCTTTTTCTGCACTGTCAAAGGCTTGACTGTTTTCTGTCGAGTGCATTCGGACGGGTCTCTCGGGAGTCAGTTTCAGGTTGATCGGGTCGATATATTTGCGAAACATTATTCCGCTTAGCGAACGGGTTGCAGTCTAATTGCCGTTCCCGCCAGCGACTGTCGCGTTTGAGACATCCATTTTGAAATGACACCGGTCATCGGGCTGATCTGGTTCCTGCCCTTGGGCATTTCACATTGCGTTGACTTGGCACCGCCACTATGATTTACCCATTCACAACACAAAAGGAATTCACCGTGACCATTCTTGTCGCTTACGTAGCCCGCCCCGAAGGCCAGGCCGCCTTGGACAAAGGTATCGAAATCGCCCGCCGGCGCAACGAACATCTGCTGGTGGTCAACGCCTCGCCCGGAGGCACCACCGCAGACCCATCGGCGCTGGATGTGGAGGCGTTTGAGCGCGTCGAGCAATTGTTGAGGGATTCTGGCTTGAACGCCCAGGTCAAGCAGTTTGTGCGCGGCAAAAGCGCGGTGGAAGAAATCCAGACGCTGACCGAAACCTTGCCGGTGTCGGTGTTGGTCATCGGCCTGCGCCGCCGCTCGCCCGTGGGCAAGCTGATCATGGGCAGCGTGGCGCAAGAGCTTCTGCTGTCGGTCAGTTGCCCGGTACTGGCGGTGAAGGCCAATACCTGAACCCCGAGTCCGGTGACACGGGTCACAGACGGGTTGGGGGCTCATGCGCTCCAATCGCGCTCCGACAGGTTCAATGGTTGTCTTTAAGGAGTTTGTATGAAATTCAATGTTGGCGGTATCGACCGCATTGCGCGTATTGTTCTGGGCTTGGTGCTGATCGGCTTGACTGTCACCGGCATCATCGGCGTGTGGGGTTGGCTGGGCGTGATGCCGCTGGCCACAGGTGTCATCGGCTGGTGCCCACCCTACGCCATATTTGGCATCAATACCTGCTCGATGAAGAAGTAATTTGCTTCAAATAAAATAGCTTCCAACCGTTGATTTTATTGGGCTGGAAGCTTTTTTTATTCAATATCGTTGGCGACTGGGTCGCCCCCCAGCGCCTGCAACAGGTCCGGCAGCAGCTTGCGTAATTCGCCCGTGGCAATGGCCACATCGGCGTCAAAGTTGTCGTCATTGACGTCGCTGCCACGACGCTCGAAAACACCTTCCAGAAACGCCAGCTTCTTCAGCTGCAAGCCCTCGGTCAGCACCAGCGAGACACGCCCTTGCCAGGTCAGCGCCAACCGCGTGGGCAGCTTGCCGTTGCGCACATGGTCTTGAACCTCTTCGGTATCGAGCCGGTGGCGGCTGTAGCGCACCACGGCCTTCGAAGTGTCGGTGGCTTTGAGCTCACATTCCATGTCAACGCTGAAACCCGCAGGTGCCTCCTGGCTCAACAGCCAGTCGGCCATGGCGGTGGCAGGGGCTACGTTGGTCTGTATCAGCTGTAACAACAGGTCGGGCACCGCCTGCACCAGCAGGTTGGCGGCTTCATCGGCGCGCGCCTGGCTGGCTGCATCGATCAGCAGACGTTGGGCTTGCGGGTCGATCCAGATCAGCACCGTCATCTGTTTGCCAAAGGCCTGCGGCAACAACGCCAGGCGGGTGTCGTCGCGCATGTCGCGCGTCTCTTTTTTGCCCGGCTTGCGCCCGGTGGTGGCCTCAATGTGGTCGATGCGCTCTTGCGCCTTGCGCTTGACCACAGACGCGGGCACGGTTTTGGTTTCGATCATCAGCTTGAGGATCCATTGACCATCCACCACCTCCAGCAGGGCGCCGTGCTCGACCCCCCTGGGTTCAACCCAGCCCACGGACTTTTCCTGGGTGGGGGCGCACGCTACAAATCGGCCCGCCTGCAA
>Ga0172372_10004332_pt1 | contig 20250 bp, 18 predicted proteins | sample LakKiv5m_2_FD_114544 | JGI IMG/M metagenome (GOLD analysis project Ga0172372, IMG submission 114544) | Freshwater microbial communities from Kabuno Bay, South-Kivu, Congo - kab_092012_9.5m | ecosystem: Environmental > Aquatic > Freshwater > Lake | place: Democratic Republic of the Congo...
CACTGCATCCATCACTTCCGACATCGGCCACACACCTTCAAAGGCACGCCGGTTGCACAAGTCATCTGCCGCGACATGGCTGGCGACCACGACGGCGAACCGGCCTGGAGGGGCGGTCCTGCAGACGACATCAGGCACCCGACCGGGGCATCGATGGTAGCGGATGCGGCGAGACGCTCGGCGAGATGAAACGCCGGCGCGTCAGCCAGAAACGCCTGACGGGTCGGCGCCGCGCGGAGGTCAAGGCCGACCGGCGCCGACACGGCCGCCCCTCGATCGGACCTCAGCCGCGCAGTTGCCTTGCGAACAAGTCCAGCGTGCGGTCCCACGACAGTTTCGCGGCTGCCTCGGCGTAGCGCGGCGTGGAGTCGTTGTGGAAGCCGTGCTGCGTGCCCGCGTAGACATGCGCCTCGTGCGGCAAACCGGCGGCGGTGAGGGCGGCCTCGAAGTCGGCGCGCATCGCGTTGATGCGGGGGTCGTTCTCGGCGTAGTGCGCCACCACCGGCGCCTTGATCCGCGGCACGGCGGCCGCGGGCGCCGCAGCGCCGTAGTAGGGGGCGGCGGCGTGCAGGTCGGCACCCATCTCGGTGGCGAGCCAATTGACCGTGCCGCCACCCCAGCAGAAGCCGACGGCGCCGAGCTTGCCGCTCGACAGCACGTGCGCCCGGAGGAAACGCGCGCTGTTGAGCATGTCCACGCGCAGACGGGGCTGGTCCAGCTTGGCTTGCAGCGCACGGCCGTCGTCGTCGTTGCCGGGGTAGCCGCCCAGCGGCGCCAGGCCGTCCGGTGCCAAGGCCAGGTAGCCCGCCGTCGCCAGACGCCGCGCCACATCCTCGATGTAGGGGTTCAGGCCGCGGTTTTCGTGGATGACCAGCACGGCGGGGAACGGCCCCGTGCCCGTCGGCTGCACCAGGTAGCCGCGCATCTGCGTGCCGTTGCCACCGGGCGAGGGATAACTGACGTACTGCGCCTTGATGCGCGTGTCGGTGAAGGAGATCGTCTGCGCGGCCGCATAGTCCGGCAGCAGCGCCTGCGCCATCGCCAGCCCGCCGGCGGTGACGAGCGCGGCGCGCGACAGGAAAGTGCGCCGATCGATCTGGCCGTGGCAGTACTCGTCGTACAGGTCGAAGACGCGTTGGTCGATGTCGGCCTGGCTGTGGCCGGTCGTGGGAAGGAGCGACATGTTCGGGCCTCCGTTGGGCAGTGGGTCCAGAGCAATGTAGCGTCGGTCGTGCAGCCGCGTCGCGCGCCTGCGCATGGCCCAGCGCGGCGGGCGGAGATGCCGGGCCGCGCTACCCTGCCACCACCCGGGCGCGTTCGCGCCAGATCGTGTAGAGCCCCGCGCCGACGACGAAGGCCGCACCCCACCAGACGTGCGGCCCGGGCCACTCGCGCCAGAACAGCCAGCCGAAGATCGCCGCCCACAGCAGTTCGGTGTAGTGGAAGGGCGCCACCACCCCCACCGGCGCCAGTCGGAAGCCGCGGAAGGTGCAGCGCTGCCCGAGCAGCAGCAGCACCGCCATCGCCGCGATCAGCGGCCACTGGCTGACGCCCAGTTCGACCGGGACGAAGAACAGCCCGACCACGCCGGCCAGCCCCATCGTCAGGTTCTGCCACACCATCATCGACAGGTCGGTCTCGGTGGGCGACATCCAGCGCACGCAGGTCATCGATGCGGCGTAGAAGATCGATGCGACCAGCGCCAGCCAGGCCCCAAGGCCCAGATCGCCATCCATCGCCTCGGGCCCGACGATCAGCGTGACGCCAACGAAGCCCGCCACCAGCGCACCCCAGCGGTGCGCGCCGACGCGCTCCTTGAGCACCGGCACCGACAGCAGCGTCATGAACAGCGGCGCGGCGAAGCAGATCGCGATCACGGTGGCCAGCGGCAGCAACCGCAGGCTCTGGAAGAAGGCATACATCGAGCACACCGCCAGCAGCCCGCGCAACAGGTGGGCCCACGGCCGGCGCGTGCGCAGCGCGGCCCACCCGCCGCTGCGCGCCACCCACGGTGCGAGCAGCGCCAGCACCACGGCCGAGCGGCTGGCGATCAGCACCGGGATGGACATCTGACCGACCGCGTGCTTGGACAGCCCGTCCATCACCGACAACAGGAACACCCCGCCAGCCATCCAGGCAATGCCCTGCAGCGGGTGGTCGGCGCGCACCGCGCTGGGAGTGGAAGGGACGGTCATGGGTGGAGTGCTGCGACGTCGGTCACGAAAGCAAGAGGCAGCCCAGGGCCGATGTCAATCGACCACCGGCCACTTCGGGTTGTGCACGACCTCCCAGAGGTGGCCGTCCGGGTCACGGAAGCACGCACCGAAGCCGCCCCAGAAGGTCGGCTGTGGCGGCTTGACCTCACGCGCCCCGGCCGCCACGGCCCGCATCATCACTTCCCGCACGGCCTCAGCGCTGCCGACGTTGTGCGCCAGCATCACGCCGCTGGTGCCGCCGTCACCCGGGTCGACACCGGTGTCGGCACGCAGGCTCGCGCGCGGCCACAGGGCCAGCTTGACGCCGCCTTCCATCTCGAAGAACACACAGGCCCCGATCGCGTACTGCGTGCCGACGACGCCGGCCGTGGGCAGGCCTAGCCCGTCGCGGTAGAAGGCCAGCGCGCGGTCGAGGTCGTCGACCGCCAGCGTCACCACGCTCAGGCGAGGCTTCATCCAGCCGACTCCGCCGGCGCCGTCGGTTTGTCCGCCAGACGCTCACGCAGCTTGCGCAGGCGCTCACGCGGGTCCTCACGGGCCACGCCCTCGCCCAGCTTCATCTCGGCGATGAAGCGGCTGGGCACAGCGGCCACGGTCTCGCGCGCGCGCTTGCGGCGGCGCAGCGTGCTCACCGCCAGCGTGGTGCGGGCGCGCGTGATGCCCACGTACATCAGGCGACGCTCCTCCTGCAGGCGCTCGGGCGTCATCTCCTCATCGCCGCTCTTGAAGGGCAGAAGGCCCTCGTTGACGCCGGCCAGCACCACGTGCGGCCACTCCAGGCCCTTGGCCGCGTGCAGCGTCGACAGCGTCACCACGTCCTGGTCGTCGCCGCGCTCGGCCAGGCTGATGATCACGCTGATGGTCTGCGCCACCTGCAGCACGCTCTGGCGCTCGGTCTCGAAGGTGCCGCCCTCCTGCGTCAGCTCGCCGCCGCAGCGGCGCGCGATCCAGTCGACGAAGTCGAGCACGTTGCTCCAGCGCGCCGTGGCGAGCTTCTCGCTGTCCTCACTGTCGTGCAGGTGCTGCTCGTAGCCGATGGCCTTCAGCCAGCCCAGCAGCAGCGCGCGCGCATCGTCGGCGCCGGTGGTCTGGCGCGCCCGGTGCTCCAGATCGTTGACCTCGCGGCCGAAGTCGTGCAGCGCCTGCAGCGCCTTGGGCTTGAGCACCGCGGCAAGACCCGACGAGAACAGGGCCTCGAACAGGCTGGTCTTCCACTGGCCGGCGTAGGTGCCCAGCGCGCCCAGCGAGGTGTGGCCGACGCCGCGCTTGGGTGTGGTGACGGCGCGCAGGAAGGCCGGGTCGTCGTCCTGGTTGACGAGCAGGCGCAGCCAGGCACACAGGTCCTTGATCTCGGTGCGGTCGAAAAAGCTCTGCCCGCCCGAGACCTTGTAGGGGATCTGCGCGGCGCGGAGCTTCTGCTCGAACACGCGCGCCTGGTGGTTGGCGCGGTAGAGCACGGCGAAATCGCTGAACTTGACCGCGCCGCCGCGCGCGCGCAGGGCCTGGATGCGCGCCACCGCGCGCTCGGCCTCGTGCTCCTCGCCGTCGCACTCGCTGACCTGCACCGGCTCGCCCTCGCCGAACTCGCTCCACAGCTTCTTCTCGAAGAGCTTGGGGTTGTGCGCGATCACATGGTTGGCCGCACGCAGGATGGCGCCGGTGGAGCGGTAGTTCTGCTCCAGCGGGATCACCTTCAGCCGCGGGTAGTCCTGCGGCAGGCGCTTGAGGTTGTCCAGCGTCGCGCCGCGCCAGCCGTAGATGCTCTGGTCGTCATCGCCCACGGCGGTGAAGGGCGTGTGGCTGCCCACCAGCGCCTTGAGCAGTTCGTACTGGACGGCGTTGGTGTCCTGGTACTCGTCCACCAGCACATGACCGAACGTGGCCTGCCACTTGGCCCGCGCCTCGGCGTCCTTCTCCAGCAGCCTCAGGGGCAGCACGATCAGGTCGTCGAAATCCACGGCCTGGTAGGCGTTCAGACGCTCCTCGTAGCGCTGCATCACGCGCGCGGCCGTCTGCTCGAGCTCGTCCTTGGCCACGGCCGCGGCCTGCGCGGCGTTCAGACCCTGGTTCTTCCACAGGCTGATGGCCCACTGCCAGCCGCGCGCGAGCTTGGCATCGGTGGTGCCGCCGGCGTCGCGCAGCACCCCGAGCACGTCGTCGCTGTCGAGGATGGAGAAGTTCTCCTTCAGGCCCAGACGGGGCCCGTCGGCGCGCAGCATGCGCACGCCCAGCGAGTGGAAGGTGCTGACCGCCAGGTCGCGTGCGGCGCGCGAGCCGACCAGGGCCTTGGCGCGCTCGCGCATCTCGGCCGCGGCCTTGTTGGTGAAGGTGATGGCCGCGATCTGCCTGGCCTCCACGCCGGTCTGCAGCAGCTTGGCGATCTTGTGCACGATCACCCGCGTCTTGCCCGACCCGGCGCCCGCCAGCACGAGGCAGGGGCCGTTCAGGTGGTGCACGGCGTCGAGTTGCGCGGGGTTGAGGGTTTCGGCCATGGGGGGGCGGATGATAGCCAGCCGTCGGCAAACCTGCGGTGCAGGCCGGGCGCATCGTCGTCGGCACGGCCGCCCTCGGCGGCCCGGCATTCAGGGCGGGGATGTGCGCGCCGGGCGGACGTGGAGCGTGCGCATCGCTTCGTCCATGCGGCCGGCCAGCAGGAGGTCGAGTTCAGCCACCGAGGTGTCGATGGCGCGACCGATCGCCTCGCGCTCCGCCGCAGGCGGCTTGCGCAGGACGTGGTGAATCACCTCGGCCTTCACGCCCGGGTGGCCGATGCCCAGGCGCAGCCGCCAGTAGTCGGCGCTGCCCAGTTGCGCGTGGATGTCGCGCAGCCCGTTGTGGCCCGCGTGGCTGCCGCCGAACTTCAGGCGCATCTGCCCCGGCAGCAGGTCGAGTTCGTCGTGGACAACCAGGATCTCCTGCGGGGTGATCTTGTAGAAGCGCGCCAGCGCCGCCACCGAGCGGCCAGAGGCGTTCATGAAGGTCTGCGGCTCGAGCAGCCACACCGGCCCGTCGGGCCGGCTGGCACGGCCGACGAGGCCGGCACTGGCCTTGTCGGCTGCCAGACGCACGGACAGCCGGGCCGCCACCGCATCGATCCACCAGAACCCGGCATTGTGCCGGGTGGCCTCGTATTCCGCGCCTGGATTGCCCAGGCCCACGAGCAACCTGATCATCGAGTGTCCTCGCGACGATGCACATCGGCGGTGGCAGAAATGCAAAGAGGCCCCGGCACGAAGGACGGAGCCTCTTGCGCGCACACGGGGTGCGCCGGCAGGCCGCACGAGCAGGCGTCGAGCGCTGCCAACCCGGGACACGCCGCGGGGCCAGGCCCGCCAGCGCGCCCGGCAGGCATCACTTCTTGCCCTTCTTCCCGCCCTTGGCTGCCGGAGCCGCCGTCGGTGCGACGACGACTTCCTCTTCCTTGGGCAGATTGACCGTGACGATCGCCGGGTTCAACGAGCCGTGACGCACGGGGCGGATGCCGGCGGGCAGTTGCAGGTCGTTGAGGTGCAGCGTCTGACCCTTGACCAGACCGGACAGGTCGATCGGCAGGAACTCGGGCAGCTGCGACGCCAGGCACTCGATCTCGAGTTCGGTCTGGACGTGATTGATCAGGCACTTGTCGGTCTTGACCGCCGGCGAGCTCTCTTCGCCCGTGAAGTGCAGCGGCACCTTCTTGCGCAGGCGCGTGGTCTCGTCCACACGCTGGAAGTCCACGTGCAGCACCTGGGGCTTCCAGGGGTGCATCTGGAAGTCGCGCAGCAGCACCTTCTCCACCTGACCGGACAGTTCCATCTCCAGGATCGAAGAGTGGAAGGCTTCCTTCTTCAGGGCGAAGAACAGGGCGTTGTGATCGAGTTCGATCGTCGCCGGCGCGCCTGCGCCGTAGACGATGCCCGGGACCTTGCCGGACACGCGCAGGCGGCGGCTCGCTCCGGTCCCCTGCAACGTGCGCTCGAAAGCGGTGAATTTCATCTCAGACTCCAAGGTGAGGCGCCCGCGACCAGGCGCCGGATGGTGCGGGGCTGGAACCCCGCGCTCGACTCCCGGCGCCTGCGCGGCGCCGGCAAGACTCTGTGATCTGCTGCCCCGAGGGCAGCGGGCCCGTCGTCGCCCCTTCGGCCTCTCAGAAGTTGCTGTTCTGCTCGGAGAACAACGAGGTGACGGATTCGCCGTCGGAGATGCGGCGGATGGTCTCGGCAAAGAGGAAGGCCACCGACAACTGACGGATCTTCGGGCACTGCCTGGCCGCGTCGGTCAGCGGGATCGTGTTGGCGATGACGACCTCGTCCAGCATCGAATGCGCGATGCGCTCGATGGCCGGGCCCGAGAACACCGGGTGCGTGCAATAGGCGTAGACCGTGCCGGCGCGACGCTCCTTGAGCACCTCGGCTGCCTTGACCAGCGTGCCGGCGGTGTCGATCATGTCGTCCATGATCACGCAGTTGCGGCCCTCGATCTCGCCGATGACGTGCATGACCTCCGACACATTGACCCGCGGGCGCCGCTTGTCGATGATGGCCAGGTCGCAACCGAGCTGCTTGGCCAGCGCCCGCGCGCGCACGACGCCGCCGACATCCGGCGAGACGACGACGAGTTCCGGATAGCGCTTGTTCTTGAGGTCCGACAGCAGCACCGGCGAGGCATAGATGTTGTCCACCGGGATGTCGAAGAATCCCTGGATCTGGTCGGCGTGCAGGTCCATGGTCAGCACGCGCTCCACACCCACCGTCTCGAGCAGGTTGGCCACGACCTTGGCGCTGATGGGCACGCGCGTGGAACGCGGGCGGCGGTCCTGGCGCGCGTAGCCGAAGTACGGGATCACCGCCGTGATGCGCCGCGCACTCGCACGCTTGAGCGCATCGACCATGATCAGCAGCTCCATCAGGTTCTCGTTCGTCGGGTTGCAGGTGGACTGCACGACGAACACGTCCCGAGCGCGGACGTTCTGCTGGATCTCGACCGTGACCTCGCCGTCGGAGAAGCGCCCGACGAGCGCCTTGCCGAGTTCGATGCCCAGGTGGGTGGCGATCTCCTGCGCGAGCACAGGATTGGAATTGCCGGAAAAAAGCAGGGTGTTGAACAGCACGGCAACCTACGGCGCAGGAGCGTCACGTCGGGGCGCCGCGCGCCCCCACCGACATCAGGCAGGTGGGTGGCAGGGGAGGAAGGACTCGAACCCTCGCATGTCGGAATCAAAATCCGATGCCTTAACCAACTTGGCGACTCCCCTACACAGGCCGCCGTCGAAACGACGGCCTTGAAACCGTTCAGCCCGACCAGGACCCCAGAGGATGCCTGGTGAGGCTTCGGCACAGCCGGCCGACCCAGCCCTGCGGCAGCACACCGCACGGCCATGTCGCCTCGGGACGGACGTCCGCGCCGACCCGGGAGAACACTGCACTGCCGGAACCCGTCATCCGGCTGTTGCCGAACGTGCGGGCCATAAGTTGCAGGGCTTGCACCACCTGCGCACAACACCCCTCGGCAGCTGGCTGCAAGTCATTGTTGCCGAACCCTTCGGTCAGCATGGCCGCAGCGGCCGCCGGGACTGCCGCGACGGCGTCTCCCGGAAAGCCCGAGAGTATAAGCGAAGACGTGTCGCGCCTGAGCAGCGGGCTCCGGAAGAGCTCCGCGGTCGCGATCGAGGCCTCGGGCTTGAGCACCGCGAAGGTGGCCGGCGCGACCTCACAGGCCTGCAGCCGCTCGCCGATGCCGCGCACCAGCGCATTGCGGCCGAAGACGAAGAAGGGCACGTCGGCGCCGATGCCGGCGGCGAGTTCGATCAGCCGGGCGCGTGACCAGCCCAGGCCCCACAGGCGGTTCAGGGCCAGCAGCACGGTTGCGGCGTCGGAGCTGCCTCCCCCGAGACCGGCACCGGACGGGATGCGCTTGGCGATGGAGATGTCCGCACCGAGCGCGCTGCCCGATTGCCGCTGCAGCGCCCGCGCTGCGCGCAGACACAGGTCGTCATCCGGAAGGGGCTCGTCCAGGTCATGGCGACGCAGGACGCCGTCGGTGCGGAGCTCGAAGTGCAGCGTGTCGGCCCAGTCGATCAGCGCGAAAACCGATTCGAGCAGGTGATAGCCATCCGGCCGACGGCCGATGACGTGGAGGAAGAGGTTCAGCTTGGCCGGCGCCGGGACGTCGTACAGCGCGCGCAGGCTCAAGACGGAAGCTCCAGCCGCACCCGCAGACGCACCGGACGGGGACCGTCACGCTGCACGGCGAGCAGGCCCTTGGTGGACAGTGCGCTGACATCGACCTGCCAGCCCTCCTGCTCGAAGCCCGCGGGTTGCACGGTGTGCGGCGCGCCGTCCCAGGGCCGCCCCTTCAACCAGTCGAACAGCGCCTCCAGCGGCAGCGGCTCGCCCAGCAGCCGCCGCGACAGATCGGCCGGGCTGCGGAAGCGGTAGGTCTCGTTGGCCGTGGCGAGCTGCACCCCGCCGTCATGCCAGCGCGCGCGCGCCACCACCGTGCCCAGCGGGGACAACAGGTCGAGTTCGCCTGACAACGCATGGCCACGGAGCTCGAACCCCGCGCTGAACTGCCGCGCCGGCTCGCCCGGGACCTCGCTGACCTGCGCCACCAGGCGCCCGACGAGGGCGATGTCGGTGACCGGCCTCGGCGCAGGGGTGGCGCAGGCGCCGAGCGAAAGCGCCAGGACGGATGCCAGCCCCAGGCCGACCCGACGGCGAGAGGCGGCGGCAGCCGCCCGGGCCTGACGCAGGGGACGGCCGGTGTCCGGGGCACCCCTTGCCGCCTGCACCGCGACCGGGGTCAGGGGATAGCCGCGCCGATCGGCCCGCATCGCGGTCAAGGCTGCACCCCCAGCCGCGCAAGCGTCTGCCGCAGCACCTTGTTCGAGCCGTCGCGGTCCAGCGCCAGACGCCAGATGGCCAGGGCCTCGTCCCGGCGGCCCATCGCCCAGAGCACTTCGCCGAGATGGGCGCCGATCTCCGCATCGGGGCGCCCCGCCCAGGCCTGCTCCAGGAGACGCCGGGCCTCCTCGAGCCTGCCCTGACGGAATTCGACCCAGCCGAGGCTGTCGGTGATGAAGGGATCGCCTGGCATCAATTCGAGCGCGCGCACGATCAGCGCCCGCGCCTCGTCCAGGCGCAGTCCACGGTCTGCCAGCGAATAGCCCAGCGCGTTGTGGGCGTGGGCGTGCTTCGGGTCGAGCTGCATGACACGGCGCAGCAGACGCTCCATCTCGTCGAGGCGGTCGAGCTTCTCGGCCATCATCGACTGCTCGTACAGCAGGCCGACATCCTCCGGCCAGCGCGCGGCGGCCTGCTCGAACACCTCGTAGGCATCGGCCCAGAGCTCCAGGTCGCGCAACAGGTGGGCTTCGGCCACCAGCTTGTCGCGGGCCTCGTCGTCGTCGCGTGCCGGCACGCTGCGCAGCAGCGCCCGCGCCTGCTCGACCTGGCCTTGCCGGGCCATCAGGGTGGCGCGGCGGGACTGGACTTCCAGCACCCGCTGCGGATCGCCGACCCGCGACAGGTAGGCCTCCGCCGCGGCCAGGTCACCGCGCTGCTCGGCGGCCTGGGCGAGCATCAGCCAGGCCTGCGACAGGGCGGCCTGCCCGGGCGCGGCCTCGTCTTCAGCCTCGGCGGCGGTGTCCTCGTCAGCCGCGGCCTGCTGCGCAGGCGCCGAGCCCGCAGCAGCCGCAGCCCCCCCGGCGAGCTGCAGATAGCGCTGGATCGCGGTCTCGGCGCGCGCAGGCTCGCGCAGCTCGAGGTGCAGTGCGCCTCGCAGCAGCCAGGCCGCCGACAGGTCGGGCTGCTGCCGGTTGACGATTTCGAGCTGCTCGAGCGCGGCCTGCGGACGCTGCAGGCGGGCCAGCCCGCGGGCATAGGCCACGCGCAGCGTCGGGTCGGCACCGTCCGAGCCGAGCGCGTCCCGCACGAGCGGCTCGGCCGCCGGAAGCCGGGCGATGAGGTCGATGGCCAGCAGCACGGCCTCCGGCGCGACCGGTGACGCGGCCAGGGCCTGCCGCGCCAGACGCAGGGCCTGCGCAGGATCGTCGGCCTGCAGCCACGCACGCCCGCTGGCCGCCAGCGCGGCGGCGCGTGCAGGCCCGCGCGGCACCTCGGCCAGCAGCACGGCCTCGAGCATGGTGGCCACGGCGCGCGCATCGCCGCTGCGCTGGAAGAGTCTGGGCATGGAGCCGATCAAGGCCGGCTGTTGCGCCGGCGCCGTGCGCTCGAGCAGTGCACGCAAGGGCTCGGCCGCATCCCCGGGCCGGTTCAGCGCCGCCAGGATCTGCAACTGCAGGCGCAGGGGCTCCACCGCCTGCGGCAGGGCCGTGCGCCAGGCCCGCACCGCCACGAGCGCCCGGTCACCGGAGCGCGCGCGCAGCGCGATGTCAACGGCACGCTGGAAGAGTTGCGCCTCCCGGTTGCGACGGGCCGACTCGAGCACGACCTCGAAGGCCACACCGGGACGCCCGTTGCGCAACTCGATCTCGGCCACCAGCAACTGATAGAACAAGGGCCCGTCCAGGGCGGACATCGCCTGTCCGGGCTCGGCGGGCCGGGGCGTCGACGCGGCGCCGGCCTGCGGCAGTTGCGCGCACCCGAGCATCGGCAGCGCCAGCAGCAGGCCGGCCAGGCCGCTGCGCCAGGACGGCACCCGCCCTCGGCATGGCGCCACCCCGGCACGGTCCGCGCCACCTGTGCCGACGACAACGGAAGGACGATGGACCTTGTTCATGGATCGAAGCATACGCTGCGCCGGCGTCGCCGTGGTCGAAGGCCGTCAGAGGCCATGGGATGCAGCGGCCCGGTCACGAAGGACCGGCCCGTCCGCATCGCCAGCCGACGGACCGCGGCGCGGCCCGACCTCGCCCGTCCAGGCAGGTCGGCCCGGCCCGGCCGGCGGCTTCGATAATCGCCGCATGCCCGAGTTGCCCGAAGTCGAGGTCACAAGACGCAGCATCGACGCGCCGCTGCGTGGCGCCGTCGTGCGGGCTGCGCACCTGGGCAAGCCGCTGCGCTGGCCCCTGGGCTGCCCGGTGCAGTCACTCGTCGGGCGCGAGGTTGGCGCAACCGTCCGACGTGGCAAGTACCTGTGGCTGCCGCTGGGCGCGCGGCCGGGCCACCGGGAGGACGATGCAGGCGGCCTGCTGCTGCACCTGGGCATGTCCGGCGCCCTGAGCCTGCTGAACGGTCGCGATGATGCCGCGCGTGCGCTGGTGGCGGGGCAGGAGCCTGCCCGCGGGCCGCACGAGCACTTCGACCTCGTCACCACCCACGGCACGCTGCGATTGCGCGACCCGCGGCGCTTCGGCGCCGTGGTGTGGTCCAGCGGCCTGGAGGTGCCACCGGCGTCGACGCTGCTGGCCCGGCTCGGGCCCGAGCCGGACGACCCGGCGCTGACCCCCGAATCCTTCCATGCCTCGCTGGCCGGGCGCCGCACCGCGGTGAAGCACGTGCTGCTGTCGGGCCAGGCCGTCGTCGGCGCCGGCAACATCTACGCATGCGAAGCCCTGTTCACCGCCGGCATCGACCCGCGCACCCGGGCCGACCGCATCAGCCGGCCCCGCGCGGCGCGACTGCTGCAGGCCGTGCGCGACACCCTGGCGCGCGCGACCGCACTCGGCGGCTCGACACTGCGCGACTTCCACGACGCGCACGGCATGGACGGCGCCTTCCAGGCCCAGGCCGCCGTGTACGACCGCGAGGGCCAGCCCTGCCTGCGGTGCGGTGGCACGGTGCGGCGCATCGTCCAGGGCCAGCGCGCGACCTATTTCTGCCCCCGATGCCAGAAGCGCTGACGAGCCCGCCGGCCGCCGGTGACTTCGCGCAGCGCGTGGTCGACTGGCAACGCCGGCACGGCCGCCGCGGGCTGCCGTGGCAGGGCACGCGCGACCCCTACCGCGTCTGGCTGTCGGAGGTGATGCTGCAGCAGACCCAGGTCTCGACCGTGCTCGGCTACTACGCGCGCTTCCTGCAGCGCTTCCCGGACGTGACGGCGCTGGCGCAGGCGCCGGTGGACGAGGTGCTGGCCCTGTGGAGCGGCCTGGGCTACTACAGCCGGGCGCGCCACCTGCACCGCTGCGCACAGGCCGTGGCGCAGGTGCACGGTGGCGTCTTCCCGCGCGACAGCGCCACGCTGCAGACCCTGCCAGGCATCGGTCCGTCCACCGCGGCGGCCATCGCCGCCTTCTGCCACGGCGAGCGCGCGGCCATCCTGGACGGCAACGTCAAGCGCGTGCTGGCGCGCGCGCTCGGGTACGCCGCCGACCTGGCGACGCCGGCCCACGAGCGCGCGCTGTGGCGCCAGGCGCAGGCCCTGCTGCCCGGCAGCGCGGACATGCCCGCCTACACCCAGGGCCTGATGGACCTGGGCGCGCAGGTCTGCACCGTGCGACGGCCGGCCTGCGGGGCCTGCCCGCTGCGCGCCGACTGCGTGGCGCACGCACAAGACCGGCCGCAGGACTTCCCGGTGAAGACCCGACGCGTCAAGCGCAGCCGGCGCGCGAGCACGCTGCTGTGGCTGTGCGCGGGCGCGCACCTGTGGCTGTCGAAGCGGCCCGAGCGCGGCGTGTGGGCCGGCCTGTGGAGCCTGCCGGAGTGGCCGGCCGAGCGCGCTGCCGGCGTCGACCTGCCGGACTGGCCCGGCCAGTGGCAGGTGCTGCCGCCGGTCGAGCACGCCCTGACCCACTTCGACTGGACGCTGCAACCCTTGCGGTGGACGCTGCCGCAGGACATGCCGGGCGCCGAACGCGCATCGATCGAGGACACGCTGGGCCCCGGCCGGTGGGTCATCCGGGATGAAGCGCTGGCGATGGGCCTGCCGGCGCCGGTGCGTCGGCTGCTGCTGGAGGCGTCGGGCACCTGAGGCACGCCGGTCTGCCCGGTCAGCGGCAGCCTCCGGCGGCACGCATTGTGCGGACCGGACACAAGACGATCAGGCTGCCGATCCCGGTCACCGGGAACGGGCCTGCGGGGCCCGGACCGCGGATTTCAGCGGGCCTCCCGAACGGTCACCTGCCGAACATCGAGCCGCAGCCAGCCCGGCTTGCATGCCCTCCCGCGCGCATCGCCCGTGATGCGGGCCCTTGCGGCCGACCACCCGGTGCCGGCGCACGAAAGACGGAAGCCGACGGTCGCGGCGCTCGGGCCGAAGGTTCCGCAAATCGCCGCACAATGCCGGACGGGCCACCCGATGCGCATCCCTCTCGACAACTCCAGGAGACCCGAATGATGCACACGCTCACCCGTCGTCTTGCCCTTGCCGGCGCCTGCGCACTCGCGCTGGGTGCCGTGCAGACCGCAGCACAGGCCAAGGAGGTCGTCCTGCGTGCGGTGACGGCCTTCCAGCCCGGTACCGCCTTTTCCAGGCCTTTCGAGGCGTTCGTGCAGAAGGTCAATGCCGAGGGCAAGGGTCTGGTCCAGATCAATCTCGTGGGCGGGCCTTCTGCCATCCCGGCCTTCGAAGTCGGCAACGCCGTGTCCACCGGTGTGGTGGACATCGCGAATGTGACCTCTGCGTTCTACACCAACCTCGTGCCGGAGGGCGAAGCGCTCAAGCTCGCGGAGCGCACGATCCAGGAACAGCGTGCGAACGGCGCGTGGGAGTTGATCAACCAGATCCACAACCAGCGGATGAACGCCTGGTATCTGGCGCGCACGGGCGACGGCACGCCGTTCCACCTGTACCTGAACAAGCCGATCAAGGGCGCCGACCTGAAGGGACTGACCCTGCGGGTGACACCGGTCTATCGATCTTTCTTCGCAGCACTCGGCGCGAACAACGTGCAGACCGCGCCCGGCGAGGTCTACACGGCCTTGCAGCGCGGCGTCGTCGACGGCTACGGGTGGCCGATCCAGGGTGTCCTGGACCTGGGCTGGCATGAGGTGACGAAGACGCGCGTGGACCCGGGCTTCTACCAAGTCGAGGTCAATGTCCTGGTCAATCTCGACAAGTGGAAATCGCTGAGCAACGAGCAGCGCGCCTTCCTGAACCGCATGGCGGAATGGCTGGAATCGACGAACGCCCGCAACGCCGAACTCAATGCCGCCGAATCCAGACGGCAGACCGCAGCGGGCATCCAGGTGTTCGAGTTGACCGGCGCAGAACGCGACAAGTGGGTGCGCACCGCTCGAGAAGCCGGGTGGGCACAGGTCCAGAAGGTCGCCCCGCAGCACGGCAAACGCCTGCGCGAACTGCTGGCACGCGAGTGAGGGCGAGCGCCGTCCGCTTCATCTGCACTTCCGCCCACAGGTGACCGCAAGGTGGATCGGCTGATCGGCGCGCACGCGCGGCTCGTGGCCGGACTGGGCACGCTCGCGGGCATCATCTTCGCGTTGATGACCGTGGGCATCGCCATCGATGTCGCCTTGCGGAACCTGGCTGGCTCGGGGGTGGGCTGGTTGATCGAACTCGTCGAATACGCCATGCCCGTGGCGACCTTGCTGGCAGCCCCCTGGGTATTGCGCGAAGGCTCCCACGCGACGGTGGACCTGCTCGTCGCCCGACTTCCGCCCGGCGCAGGGCGGGCCGTCCGGGTGATGGCCAACCTTCTGGGGCTGGTCGTGTGCCTCGCGGTGGCGTGGTTCGGCTGGAAGGCCACCGCGCTGGCTGCCGAACGCGGCAGTCTGGTGTTCAAGACGATCGTCTTCCCTGAATGGTGGGTCCTCGCCTTGGTGCCGGTTGGCATGTCCTTGCTGGGGCTCGAGTTCGGGCGATTGCTGATCAACGCGATGCGCGCCTCGCCTGAAACGGGCCCCGAGTCGTCAGGCCCTCAGGCGCCGCGGGCTTGACGGGCCGGGTAGGGACCGGCACATCGATGATGGAATGGACCACTGCCCTCGTGTTGATGGTCGGCGGACTCGGGGCCTTGCTGATCCTCGGGCTGCCGGTGGCGGTGGCCTTCTTCGGCATCAACCTGGTGGGCGCCTACCTGTTCCTCGGCGGAGAGAACGGCCTGGTGCAGATGGCCCGCAACGCGGTGAACGCCATCACCAACTACAGCCTCGCGCCCATCCCGTTGTTCATCCTGATGGGCGAGGTCCTGCTGCACACCGGCGTGGCCTTCCGGGCCATCGAGGCGATCGAACGTGTGATCACCCGGGTGCCCGGTCGCCTGCCGGTGGTCACGGTGGTCGGCGGCACGGTCTTCGCAGCGCTCTCGGGCTCGACCATCGCCAACACGGCGATGCTCGGGCGGGCGCTGATGCCGCAGATGCTGCAGCGCGGCTATCACCCGACGCTGGCGATGGGACCGATCATGGCCACCGGCGGCATCGCCATGCTGATCCCGCCGTCGGCACTGGCGGTCCTGGTGGGCAGTCTGGCCGGCATCTCGATCTCGAAACTGCTCGTCGCCGGCATCCTGCCAGCCCTGCTGATGGCGGTCCTCTTCTTTGCCTACATCGTCGTGCGCGCACGCATGAGGCCGCAGGACGCTCCGGTGGAAGCCCCGGTCAGGATGTCGCCATGGGAGCGCTGGCGACCGTTCTGCATCCATGTGCTGCCGCTGTCGGGGATCCTGGTGGTGGTCGTGGGGTCGCTGCTGGCGGGCATCGCCGCACCGACCGAATCGGCCGCGCTCGGCGTCCTGGCCTCGGTCATCGCGGCGGCGGCCTACGGTGGTCTGAGGATGTCGTCGATCATGACCGCACTCAGGGAGACGGCGCGCACCAGCGTCATGATCCTCTTCATCATCGTGGCCTCGACCACCTTCAGCCAGATCCTGGCCTTCTCAGGCGCGACGAACGGTCTGGTCGGCACCATCGATGCGCTGGGCGCCGATCCGTTCATGATCCTGCTGGGGATGATGCTCGTGCTGGTCGTGCTCGGCTGCTTCGTCGATCAGGTGAGCATGGTGATGATCACCGTGCCCTTGTTCATCCCTCTGGCCAAGTCCGCCGGCATCGATCTGGTCTGGCTGGGCGTGGTCTACCTGCTGACCATGGAGATCAGTTTCCTGACGCCGCCGTTCGGGCTGCTGCTGTTCGTGATGAAGGGCATCGCGCCGGCAGGCACGACGATCGGCGTGGTCTATCGCGCGGCTGCGCCCTTCCTCGTGCTCGAGTTCGCGGTGCTGGCGCTGCTGCTGTTCTTCCCGGGACTTGGTCTTTGGTTGCCATCGCTGGTGAGATGACGGCCCGAGGCGGCGGCCCGAGGCGGCGGCCCGAGACGGCGGCCCACCCGGCCCTCGCGAACGGCTGTGCGTGAACCGCTGGCTGCCTGGACCGAGGCTCAGCGAGTGCTCAATCCACCAAGGCCGCGGACTTCACCTGCACCCACACCGGCTGACCGGGCCCCAGCGCCAGGCCGGCACAGGCCTTGCGGGTGATGCGCGCGAGCACGGTGTCGGCCCCGATGGCCACCTGCACCTTCACCTGCGCGGGGTGGGTGTCTGCGGCGACCGCGCGCACCATGCCGCGCAAGTGGTTCTGGATGCTGGTGTGTGTGGGCTCGTGCAGCGTCAGGCTCAGGTCGCGCGCGGGCAGGCGCAGGCGCACGGCCTCGCCCAGGGCGCGGCCGACGTCGCGCAGCCACAGGTGGCCGCCGTCGAGGTCGATGCGGCACAGGTGCCAATGCGCGTCGCGCGCGCCCACCCGCCCGACGATCACCGCGCCAGCCTCGTCGCCGTCGGCCAGCGGCCCCGACAGCGCCGACGACATCTCGCCCACGCCACCCTGGGCCTGCACCTGCCCGTCCGACAACAGCACCACATGGTCGGCCAGGCGCGCCAGTTCGTCGACCGAGTGCGTGACGTAGAGCATCGGCAGGCCCGCCTGTGCGCGCAACCGCGCCAGCCAGGGCAGGATCTCGCGCTTGCGCGCATCGTCCAGCGCGGCCAGCGGCTCGTCCAGCAGCAGCAGGCGCGGCCGACTGGCCAGCGCGCGCGCGATCGCCACGCGCTGGCGCTCGCCGCCCGACAGGCCCTGCACGCGCCGCCCCAGCAGGTGGCCGATGCCCAGCAGGTCGACCGCCTCGTCGAGCACGCGTCGGGCCCCGTCGTCGGCGCTGCCACGCGCCGCCATCCAGCGGCGCCACCCCGTGGCCTGGGAGCCGAGGGCATCCGCCGAACGACGCAAGCCGTAGAACAGGTTGCCCCGCACGTCCAGATGCTCGAACAGGGACGCTTCCTGGAACACCACGCCCACGGCGCGCCGCCAGGTCGGCACGAAGCAACCACCGGCCGGCGAGCGGCCCTCGTCCTGCCAGACCTCCTGGCCGACCACGATGCGGGCAGTCGGCGCACGCTCCAGACCGGCCACGCAGCGCAGCACCGTCGTCTTGCCCGAGCCCGACGCGCCGAACAGGACGGTCACGCCGCGGCCCGGCAGGCGCAGGTCGACGTCCAGCGTGAAGACGCCGCGCGCGAGTCGCAGCCGCACCTCGATCGGTGGCGGGTCCAGCGCAGCGGCGCCGGCCTGGGCACACGTGGTGCGGGCATCCGCTGCGACCCTGCCCAGGTCGTCGGCGCCGCCTTGCGGCATCGGTTCGTGCTCGCCGGTCACGGCATCACCCTCGAGCCGCGCCGGCGCATCAGGGCCAACGCCAGCAGCACGACGAAGGAAAAGCCCACCATCAGCGCCGACAGCGCATGCGCCTGCGCGTACTCCATGGCCTCCACGTGCCCGTAGATCTGCGTGGACACCACGCGCGTGACGCCGGGAATGTTGCCGCCGAGCATGAGCACGACACCGAACTCGCCCACGGTATGGGCGAAGCACAGGATGGCCGCCGTCAGCAGCCCCGGCCAGGCCAGCGGGAGCGCGACGCTGAAAAAGGCGTCCAGCGGCCCGGCGCGCAGCGTCGCCGCCACCTCCATCGGGCGACGGCCCACGGCCTCGAAGGCGTGCTGGACGGGCTGCACCGCAAAGGGCAGCGAGAACACGATGGAGCCGATCAGCAGGCCGATGAAGGTGAAGGGCAGCGTGCCCAGGCCGAGCGCCTGCGTCACGCGCCCGACCCAGCCGTCCGGCCCCATGGCCACCAGCAGGTAGAAGCCGAGCACGGTGGGCGGCAGCACCAGCGGCAGCGCCACCGCCGCGGAGACGGCGGCGCGCCAGCGCGAGCGCGTCGTCGCGAGCCACCAGGCCAGCGGGGTGCCGATCAGCAGCAGCGCCACCGTGGTGGCCGCCGCCAGCCGCAGCGTCAGCGCGATGGCCTGCCAGGCCTCGGGGCTCACGGTTCGACTCTCCTGCGGCCGGCCGACCGGCACGCCGCGCTCCGGGGGGCCGACTGACTCACGGCTGCGCTCTCCAGCAGCGGGCCGGCCCGCACGCCTGGCTCCGAGACGTCGCCTGCCTCACGGCTCGTACCCGAAATCGCGAATGATGCGGCGGGCCTCGTCGCCGCGCAGGAAGCGCAGCAGCGCCCGCGCGGGCTCGTGGTCCTGCCCGGGCTTGAGCAGCACGGCGTCCTGCAGCAGGGGGTCGTGCAGGTCCGCCGGCACGACCCAGGCCGAGCCCTGCGTCACGCGCCCGCCCTCCATCACCTGCGACAGCGCGACGAAACCCATCGACGCATTGCCGGTGGCCGCGAACTGCCAGGCCTGCGCGATGCTCTGGCCGGTGACCAGGCGCGGCGCCAGGCGGGCCTCCAGCCCCAGCCGCTGCAGCACCTGCATCGCCGCCGCGCCGTAGGGGGCGACCTTCGGGTCGGCGATCGCCAGGCGCGTGCCGCGCGTCAGGCGCTCGTCGCGCAGCACCGCACCGGCCGCGTCGACCACGCCCGGATCGCGGCTCCACAGCGCGAGGCGTCCCATGGCGTAGGTGAGGCGGGTGCCCGGCACGGCATGGCCCTCGGCTTCCAGGCGCGCGGGGGTGCGGGCATCGGCCGACAGCAGCACCTGGAAGGGCGCGCCCTGCGCGATCTGCGCATGGAGCTTGCCGGTGGAGGCGTAGGCGGCGGTCACCCGATGGCCGCTCGAGCGTTCGAAGGCCTCGGCGATGCGCTTCATCGGGGCGGTGAAGTTCGCGGCCACGGCCACCTTGACTTCGCCCGCCCGCGCCATCACCGGTCGGGCCCAGGCGATCGGCAGCAAGAGCCCCCACACGAGGATCGAGCGTCGCAGCGGGGAAGGATCGTCAGGGATGGGCACCATCGGCACGCGTTCGCTATTCACTTACTGAATAGCGTTCAATCTAGCACGGTTCGTCCGGCGCGCAGGGTGATCTCCGGTCGGCCGGGCGAGCGCCAAGGTCATCGAGGGCGATGACGGAATGCGGTTACGGGCCCCTCGACCCTCGACCCTCGACCCTCGACCCTCGACCCTCGACCCACGACCCACGACCCACGACCCACGACCCTTGACCCTTGACCCTTGACCCTTGACCCTGCTCCTGCTCCTGCTCCTGCTCCTGCTCCTCCTGCTCGTGCTCGTGCTCGTGCTCGTGCTTCTGCTCCAACCTGTCCAAATGCGCTCGGCATCACCGCCCAGAGACCGCCCGAGCCTCGGCTTGGCTACGATCGCGGCATGCCGAGTTCCCGCGCCGCCGGACCCTCTGCCGCCACCCTGGATCAGCCTGTCGCCGACACCACCTTCTCGGCAGGCACCGGCGCCGGGGCGCCGGCCGTTGCGCCGGCGGCCCTGGCTGGCGTCCTCGGCCACGGCGCGAGCGACAAGCGCATCGACATCCTGGCGCGCATCGCCGAATCCGGCTCGATCTCCGAGGCGGCCCGGCGCTGCGGCGTCAGCTACAAGGCCGCGTGGCAGGCGCTCGAGACGCTGCACAACCTGGCTGGCGTGCCGCTGGTGCGCAAGGCCGTGGGCGGCAGCGGCGGAGGCGGGGCCGCCCTGACAGCCGCGGGCGAGCAGGTGCTGGCGGTGGCGCGCGAACTTGAGCGCGTGCGGGCCCAGGTGCTGGCTGCGGCCGCGTCACCGGATCAGGTCGCAGCACTGACGGCGCCGTCGACGGCCGCGTCCATGCGGAGAGGCGTTGTCGCAAGCGCCACAACGAACCCGGCGAATGTGTCTGACGTTTCCGACGTTTCCGACGTTTCCGACGTGTCTGACGTGGCGAACGTGGCTGATGTGGCAGACACAGCAGACACAGCAGAC
>Ga0172372_10004339_pt1 | contig 20238 bp, 15 predicted proteins | sample LakKiv5m_2_FD_114544 | JGI IMG/M metagenome (GOLD analysis project Ga0172372, IMG submission 114544) | Freshwater microbial communities from Kabuno Bay, South-Kivu, Congo - kab_092012_9.5m | ecosystem: Environmental > Aquatic > Freshwater > Lake | place: Democratic Republic of the Congo...
GTCGGTCGATCATGCTCAACTGGGGCAGCGCCTCGGAGAGAGCGTAAGCGGCACCCTCCCCGATGCGCAGTTCGCCTTCGGCTCCGCGACGGGCGCCGAGCACTTGGCCGACACCAGGGATACTGGCCAACGCGCCAAGGTAGCCGGTGGCCTGCGTCCCTTCGGGCCCGAACTTTGCGCCAGTATCCACGTTCACTCCGCCGACAAGGCTGTACGGGAGGGTGAAGCCCGGGCCTACCATCTTGGCGGCCTCGCGCATGTTGATGGGGAATCCACCAACTTTGAACAGGCGGTTCACGTCGTCATAAGGCATGCGGGAACCGAACGCGATAGGCCCGGCGGGGGTGCTCAAACGGGATACGAAACCGCCAGCCTCTTGGAGGTACTCTGGTAGCATCTGCTCGTACCAAGAGTCTTCGTCTTCTTCCATGGCTTTGCGGATATTCTCTTGGGCGTACATCCACTTTTTCATCTTGCCTGGGTCGAGGAACATTGCTCGCAGCTGGGTGGGCACGTTATGTCGCGTCCAAGTGTAGAAGGGGACGAGACGACGGATGGTCTGCTCGGCGTCAGAAAGGTCAGCGTAGTCGAAGTGGAGAAGGTTCACACGGTCAAGAGCGAACATCGGATCGTCGTAGCGCTTGATGCCGTCAAGGTAGGTGCCGAAACGGAGGAACAGTTCAGATGACTGCGCGAAGTTGTTCATCCGCCGTTGGTAGCCGTTGGTAAGCGTAGCGTCAACGAACTTGCTGAACCCCTTACCTACCGGCGTGATGGCTTCCTCACCGCGGATCTGTACGGTTTGCCCAAACCGCATTGCCCGCCCCTTTAGGCGCTCAGCCTCTTCCGGCGTGGCGGAGGCAAGTCTTCCCGTCAGCGCAATCGCGTCAGCGGTTTGCGTGCTGCCGTAGCCGTTATAGAAAAGGAAGTCCTCAAGCACAGTGTAGGCATCCCGCTCGCCAATCTTCTTGCCAGCAAGTCGCTCTTTGAGTATCTTCCCAGCACGCTCAAGAATCTGCGCGTCCGACTGGCCAGGGAGTTCGCGGGCAGCGTCATTGTAAGCCTTCTTCAAACCGACTAGCAGTTGCCCGCCCTCGGCCAAGTTGCGGGCCGACACGCCACCTAGGAACGACATGTACACGCCGCCGATGATGTTAGTGATCACGTAAGCGGGGCCGCGGCCGACCGTCACACCAGTCTTCCACATAAGCAGTAGCGGGTCAGTGACCTTGTACACGAAGTCCCGGAACGCGGAAGTGGTCTCAGCGCGGTACATGTTCTCCAACACGACACGCACACCAGACGAGGCGTGCAGCCCCTGCAGCACCGGCGGCAGGTTCGTCGGGGCGGTGTCATCGATACCTCGAGAACCGATCACCGCCATATCGTTGTCGGTCAGCCACTCGCCGTATTCGGACATGCGGGAAACCTTCTTGGTGAGGTCAAGGTCGCCGATGTTCTTTTTGCGGAGAAGTGCCTGCTCAACTTTGTTTAGGTCAGTCAGATCGTCGAACGTGATGTCTTTGCCGCGGATGGCAAACCAGGTCTCCTTGATGGAGTCAGACAGGCGGGTGATGGATTCCATGTCCCCGATGGTGTAGGCGTCCTGCATCTGCGAGAGAAGGTCAGTCATCTTGGCTTCAGAGGCAAGTACGCGCGCCGCATCGAACTCGGCCTCACCGAGGTTCTTGGCCAACTTCTCCAGCGTGTTACGGTACGTTGCCAGCGGCGAACCCTTCGGCAGTTTGTAGCCGATAGCTCCGCGCAGCGCCTTGGCAGCCTTGTCAGCCTCGGCGCGAATCTCCTTGATGGCTTCCTTGTCAAGTCCGCTTTCCTGTGCGCGCAGCAGCGCGTTATGGGCGCGAGAGTACAGGGTGGCTAGGCGTTGGATTTCCTCGGAGCGGGCCACCGCCGGCGCGTCTTTGAACTTCGCCCAGCGTTCCGCGGCCTTGCCGCGCAACTTTCGGGCCTCTTCGTACTCGGCGCGAATCTGCTCGCGGCGCACCAAAGCCGCCTCATAGTTGTCGAGTTCAGCCAGTTCAGCGGCGGATACTGCGTTGCGAAAACGGTTGCGAACAGCGCGCACCTCGGAAAGTTCCTTCGCCGCCGCCTGCTTCGCCTCGCCGGAAAGAACCAGGTCAGCGTACTTGTCTTCCATCGCAATGTACTCATCTTCAACGAAACCGGATCGGCTCGGCACTTCCTCCATCCGCGTCGTAGCACGCGCGGCGCGGAGTTGCTCCAGCGCATCGTCATAAACCGCTTCGGCTCGTTGCATATCGAGTTCTGCGGCAGAGCGCGCATACCCGCTCAGGCGGGCGTTGATCTCCCCACGAGACGGACGTGCCTGCCGGGCCTCACGGGCCGCGTCCCGCAACCGTGCCCGTACAGCCGCCTGGCCTTGCACCGCGGCATCGTACTCGGCGTTCATCTTGATGCGCAGAGCTGTGGCTTCCGCGATAGTCTTGTCGCGGGTAGCCTCACCAGCCTCGTCGGCAAGTTTCTTGGCGGCAGCGGCACGCGAATCGTCGATACGTTTAGCAACCTGCGGGGCGGCCTTACGGACACCCGCAAGGAACTGCGACAGCCGGTCAAACTGCGCCTGTGTCGCCTGATAGTCCAGGTCGGCTACCAGCACACCGGCGCGCATCGCTTCAGAGACAAACAGTTTAGCGGCAACAGAGCGGGCAGAACTCTCTAAGTATCGTGTAGCCACCTGCACTGGGTCGGTTACAACTTCGTCGTAGCCAACCAGTTTGTTGATTTCCGAGTTAGCCAGCGCCTTGGTGTCGGTGCCCTCAATGCGGAAACCGCGCCGCGGATCGGACAGCGGAACAATCCACTCCTTACGGTGCGCGGACGGGGTATAGCCCAACTTCCCAGTGGTGCCAGTCACCATCTTGTACTTGCGCTGTGCCCTTGCAGCGCCCTCATCGGTTAGATACATTGGGGTGTAACCAGGGCCAAGGTCGTTGACAGAAATACCGGCAGCAATCTGATCGGCGCGTGCAGCGCTGATGGCCTCTTTCAGTTTACGTCCCTGCGCCACACCGTCTTGGAACGCCTTCGACGCCGTGTCTGGCGCGACAGCCTCAGAGTCTTCAAAGCCGAGCAGCCGCCCCGCAAGGAAGTCGTCTGCGAGCCCTTGGTTAGCAAAGTCGCGCTCAATGGCGTTGTTCTCACCGATGACGTTCCATACCGCAAACATTCTGGTCAGGCGGGCCCGGGACATGTTGCGATGCGCGTTGCGCAAAGCGTCATACGTGGTGAGGGTTGTGCGGTCAAGGTTGTCCTTGAGAATATCGAAGTTAGGATCCTGCATCGCGCGACGCAAACCGGTCTTCACTTTCGTCCACGCGGGACCGTACTGGCCACCGAGACCGGATCTGCCGGTAGCGGCGGACACCGCACGTCCCAGCGTTTCCGTAGCCTTGAAACGTGCTTCGTTAGCTCCCTGCGAAACTCCACCAAACGCACGGCCGCGGCCAGTGCTAGGGAGTAGCCCGACCGTTTTGCCGAGAACGGTGCGCACGGCGATACCGCCGCGCACCTCAGTGGGAAGTGACGAGAATACTTGGCGGGCAATGTCTTCGTCACCGAAAACGCGCGTAAGGTTGTCGAGCAGTCCGGCGCGGCCCTGCACCAGCAGAGATTCGCCCATGACGCGGCCCAGTTCTTCCTCGGCGATCTCTCGGCGCAGAACGGAATCGACGTTTGTTTCGTTGGCAACTTTTGTGTCGATAAGGTTCTTGCGGCGCAGAGCATACTGGTTGATTGCGTCGGCTTCCTCGTCGATGTTGCCCGCTACGCGCAGCAGTTCATCGCGCCTCTTGACCAAAGCACTGTTCTTGTATAAAGTCTCAATCACGTTGTCGGCATCCTTACCGGCGGCGCGCAGCGCCGTCTCGCCCACGTTCAAAGCGGCGGAACGAGTTGCGCGGGTAGCGGCAAGGGACGATACCGCTTTGCGGCCAAGTGTGCCTGGGGCACCCACGTACGACAACGGGTCTGTGGCAACGTCGAAAGCGAACGCACCGCCAAGCTTGCCGATGCGTTCTAGGATGGAGTCGTCCTTACGGGTACGGAAGATGTCCCCGCCCGTAAGTTCTGGATCCACACCAGCGATCCGGAACGCGAGATTCCTAGGCGCGTTCAGTGCTTTGAACACAGTGTCAAGCACCCCAGGCCGCGTCTGCGCGGTAAGCCCGGACGGATCGATGTCAGCGCCGGCAAGCGCTAAGGCTTGCCCTCCGGCGCGGTTCACATTGTAGGTGTTGACGGTGCGCAACAGGTTGCGAAACCGTTCGCCTTCCTCCCCTAGGGGGATCTGGCCGCGAAGTAGGTAGTCGTCCAGCGAGGCCATGGACTACCTACCCGTAGAAGTTCCGCGTGCCCTTGCGACAACGTAGTCATTCACAGAGTTGATGCCTGCCGCCTGCAACATCTGCCTACCCTGTGCGGTGCCCAGATAGCCTTCATACTCGTTGAAAGCAACAGCAATGTCAGCCGGAGCCATCGGGGGGACCGTTTTCTGCGCCTCAAGCGCAATCAGCGCATCGTAGAAATCCTTGTCGGCCTGCGCTGCGCGGCCAGCGGCGGCACGCCGGTCGGCTGCCTGCTGCGCGGCGATGGACTGCTCAAGTTCGAACGTCTTGTTAGCAATAGCCATGTTGATAGTGTTGTTCAACTGCTGAGCATACGCGGGCCCCATCATACGGGCAACGTTACCCATGTACGCAAGATCGTCACGGGTCAGGTTCAAGTCGCGCAGAACATAGTCGGCAGCGATCTGCGAAGTATCAGCAATACGGCCAGGGATATCGTAGAGCTCACCGGAAACCGGTACGAGACCAGTGGTCTCCGTCGGACCAGCCGGGCCCGCGGAGGTGATGTCTTGGGTTGCGGCTTGCGCATAGTCGCGGCCGATACGGCCGATATCCCCGTAAGCAGCGCGGGCGATGGCCTCGGCTGCAGCCGCGTCAGCGTCGGCGCGCTCAGCGAGTCCGCCGTACTCGCGTTCAAGGGCAGCGGTCTGACCGGCGCCGTAGTCGCGGAGAGTGCCCGCCCAGTTCCGCAAACCAGAGCGCATACCGCCGTAGCCGCCTCCGCCGCCACCGGATCCTCCGGCACCGCCCCCGCCTGCGGCGGCGCGGCGAGCCTCGAGAAGGGCCAGCATGTTAGACTGGTCTACCCCATTGCTCATAAGGTTTAGAGCAGTGGTGTCAAACGAGTAGCCTTCTTCATCTTCGCCAGCACCAAACTGGTCCACCAGGTAACTCGCGGTCGAGAAGGCGCCAACGGGTATCAAGACCCATTTGCCGCCACGCCGAACCCACTTGCCGACCTTGCGGGCAGTGCTGGCCGGCTTCTTCACAGAGGTGCCCGAGTCAGCCTTCTTGCCGCCACCAGTGACGGCACCCCAGACGCGCTTGACTACGCCGCCAGCCTCCTCAGCCGCCTTCTTGGTGCCCTTGGCGATGTCAACAACGTCGTCAGCAACACCACCTGGTGTGCCCCATCCTTTAGGTAAGCTTCCTCTGGCCATAGAATCTCCTCAGTATCAGCCGCTCGTGGGGAGCCTAACTAACGAAGTTGGCGGCACGTCCCACGCTAGCCCGCGCCTGACGGTTGATACGCTGCCTTTCCAAATCAGCCAACTGCTGCGTCTTCAGCGCTTCCGCCCGACGACGGTCCTCTACCAGACCCTGAAGCAGGCCGGCACTCTGGCCTCGGCGGGCCGCCACACGGCCCTGACCGGCCGCCGCCAGATAGTCGGCGTACGCGCCCGCTGCCGGTGAGGTATCTAAGCCCATCTGTGCGAGCGCGCTAGAGACATCTTGTCGGCCGCCAGCGACCCCGCGGCCGACGCCGCGAATATAGTCGTAGAGGCTGCGCTCCTCAGTGGCGGTGTCCCGGCCGATACGGTTGATGGTTTCCGCGTAGCCGCGCTCTGCTTCGCGGGCGGCGCGCATAAGATCTTCGTACTCCTCTGGGGTTAGCGCCTCAAGTTGCGTATCGACAACGCTGCCGGCTGTGTCGGCACCCGTGCCAGTACCAGCGACCGCGGCGGCTGTCGCTGCCGCAGCGTCCGCGCCTTTACCCTTTCCTTTACCCTTGCCCCCTTTGCCTTTGCCGCCACCAGTCCCGGTGCCTGTCGCGCCCGCACCTGTTCCGGTTTTTGCCGTAGGAAGGTTCGCGGCGATGCGCGCAAACCTGCGATCCTCTGCACTCTGCCCCATCTGCGGCTGCCCTGTGGCGGACACCGGCGTTGCGGCAGCACCCCCCGCACCGAGAGCCCCAGTGAGAGCGGCTCCCGAAACCAGAACGCCGGCAGGGGTGCCGACATATGTGCGGAACTTTCCAGCTCCCTGCAAACCCGTTGTTACTGGCTGCTGTATGCCAGCGCGCAGTGCGCCAGGGGACGAGAGCGATCCCTTAGGCACTAGGCGTGTTCCGCGAATACCTGCGAGCGCAGAACTGACGGGGTTAGCTCCAGTTTTCAAACCCATACCGACTCCGCGCACGGCGCCTGCGGCACTGCCCGCACTTGCCGCGGTACCGAGAGTAGTGATCGCGCCCAGAGCGGTCTGCCCGAGTGCCCCCTTCAGGTCGCCTCGCTCCGCGCGGCGGGCGGCCTCTTGATAGTTGGCTACGCCGCTCAAGTTGTAGGTGCCGCGCGCCAGCGGATCGAGGACGGGCATAGCGCCCATCACCAGCCGGTTCGCCATAGGGTTGTTGCTGATGACGTTACCCCAATAGTTTCCGGCACGCTGCGTGACCGCAGGGTTGAACGGGTTCAGATTAGCGTTAGTCCAGGACAAAGCGTTACCGGTGCCAGACACCGCTTTCTTGCCCCAGTTGCGTGGATCCCAACTCATGAAGTCACCTCACTAAAAGCCGCTGATGGGGAGGAGGTCATAGCGTTAGTCCTTCCAGCCAGTCTTTCTGCACGTATACGCCGGATGATATTTCGGCCTGCACGCATATCGCCGAAATCAGGTCGGACGATCCCGGCTCGGCCCCCACCGAGGCATGGTTACTGTAGTCCTCCATGCGGGGCCTTGTGTTGGTGGTGCCTGTCGCTGATGACGTGTAGTGGTATTCAAAAACGCGGGAATCCGAGGTGGCGTATATGCTAGTAGTTGAGTTTGCGATGTCGTAAACTACTACAGCGGGCCTACTAGGGTCTTGCGCTGCGTTTGCCGCGTAAGCGGCGTCAAAGACCCCCAACGCTATGGATCCCCCGTAGGCAACCTTTGGTCCGTCCAAAACCGCAATAGTTGTAACTGCGCGCAACTCGCCATCTTTCCACAAGCCGGACACTGTAGTAACTGTCGGATAGGTGATTGTCGCCAGTGTTGGACTTGTTAGGTCCATCGCACCTATTCCTATAGTGTCGTCCGTCGAGCTGACCTGAGCGGCGCCTGTAACACTAGGTTGGTCGCTGACGGCTGCACCGCTTCTGTAGATATAGTAGAGTTTATCTCCGTATATTTCTTTAGAAAATCTCTCCTCAAGAAGAACCGGCATGGTGCCTGCCGCCCCGAACGTGTACGGGTGGACAGTGCCATCAACGTAAATGGTGTTGCCGCTGCCCCCGCCGACGCCGTGTCCGACAACAACGTGACCGTCGCCTGATGCACAGAACAGTTTTGTGTTGTTTACTGTTCCGCCAGTTGTCATTGTGGAGGTTAGGTCGGTATCGGTAACGGCGCCAGTACCGTCTATCTCCAAAAGCCAGATGCCTGCCGTCCATACACTGCTGATGAGTTTTTGCCCCGCAACTCCCCACAGAGATCCCGAGGATGGCCGTTTTCCTAACATCACATAGCCGTAGTCGTGAGTAACCCAGGTTGTTCCGTCGTTTACCGCTAACGCGTCTTTTCCGGCCGTTGATGCGGATGCGACTGCGAGTATTGTACCATCCGTGCAAAACGAAAAGGTGGTTGACGAGTAACTGCTCGGCCTTATCGCGGTAGGCAGGGATGTCACTGTACGCGTAGCCGCCACCCAGTCCTCGGCTATCAACGTAAACGCGTCATAATCTATCGTGTATCCGGCAGTTCCGTACACTAGAAACGCGGGATTATACTGCTGAGTAGCGACACCAAAAGATGAAGACGTGCGCGGCAAACCTGGTATACCGCTAGGGCTGATGAACTCATACTGGTCATAGCCCAGCGGCCCGCCGCTCCGGTAAACAAGCCCAACCGCAAAGGGATCTGGGTAGTCCTCGTTGGCTGACAATATGATAGTGTCACCAACCTCCAACTTGACACTTGCCGCGTTTACAAAGTTCACCACGGCGCCCGCTATGTCTACGGTACCAGTATTCGACGCTGGCGTATAGGTCACCACGTCCCCAATCAGCAGCTCGGCGTTACCAGTGATGTTAGTGATGCTCTGGTCAACATACTGAGTGATTTCCTGCGTAGTGTTGTTGATACTCTGAACGGTCTCCCGCTCAAGATCCTTTACCTCCTCTTCGAGGCGGTCCAACTGGTAGCTTTGCGGGGTGCGCGACGGCCCAAACTGTACCGTGTTACGGTCGTTGCGTGCCTCGCTCATCGCTTAGGCTCCTCGCCGGTAGTCCAGAACGCCGCCTCCTGCAGCCGCACATACCCGCGGAACGTCACCGTGGCACTAGCAATGACCTGTTTGCCGATACCGGCGGGGACCACAAAGTCCCCGTACCCTGCCGCATAGGCCCGGTTCAAGGTGACGGTATGCGTCGCCGGTGCGGTAGACTGGTTGAGGGCGCCGGAAGCCTGCACTCGCACGGTACGCACCTCAGAGGTGGCGCCGGTGGGGGTTTCGAAAGTCATGCCGAAACGATGCCAGTTCTTGCGGTTATGTTCGTTCGTCTCGCCTACAGTGGGGGACGATACGGTCAAGTCGGTTGCGGTGCCGTAGATTTTGCCGCGCTCACCCTCCGGGCCATTTGGCGTGTAACGATGCACGACACCACCAGACACGAAGAACAGCTCCTCGCCGCACCCAACCATCGAGTACACACCGGCCTCTGGGGCGACGAACTCAGTCCAGCAGCCCGTCGCCTCAGACCCAGACGATGTGAGGAGCGTGAATACGAGCAGGCGGCCACCACGCCACACGAACAGGTGCTTACCGACCGCAGCCACATGATCGTCCTGGCCAGCAGCGGCGGGGGCCTTCGGCCCAAACCGGTCAAGCCGGTCACACTTGTCACCGTCAGTGTACCAGACACCGCCGAGACGGTCCATGAACACGACCACGCCAGCTTCCGCCCACACGCACGACACGGAGCGATGCCCGAGGGTGGTTTCCGTTGGGGTGACAGAGCCGAGACCGCCGCGGACGATTTCTTTCTTCACAGCGAACGGATCGGGGGTGCCGAAATATGGGTGCAGTTGTGACAACTGGCCACGGAAACTGATGACACCATCACCCTCCGAACCCGAACTCGTGATAGCGACCAGAGTGTTATCTAGTACGTGGAGGCCGACAACAGTGGTGTCGCTAGTGCCTGCGCGCAGCACGGAACGAGGATCCCACGTGTCGATGTCGTCCTCAGAGTAGTAGATGTAGGAACGATACGGCGCCGTGATGGAATCGTCAAGAGAGAACACAGCCGTGTTGTCACCAGCAAGAATAGCGGTAGTGGCTTTGTCGCTACGCCACTCCACGTCACCGAGAATAAGCAGACCGCCCCACGACACACCGACGTTGGCGCGCGGAATCGTGCCACGCCCAGGGAGCAAAGTACCGTTAGCGTCAAGGTAAGTGTACGGATGAAAGTCGTTAGCAGCAGCCGGGACACCGGTACGCGAGCCGAGCCCGTACCCGTTGAACAGCGAGGCGGCACCCGCCGGTGTAGCCACCGACAGGAAAGCGCCCGCAGAAGTTTGCGGCATCCGGCGCCAGTTCGGGAACGTGCAGGCCCTCACCTGCCCAGCGCCGCTAGCGGCGTACGGGTCAACGTAGGCAACCACGGCCATCTGGTCCGACACCGAGGTGTAGGATCCGCTGCCTGTGGAGTAGCGGCGCGAATGTAGCAGCACCGCAGACACTACCGCCTTGGGTGAAGAGGCGAGGGTGGTGTCGGTGGAGAAGTTCGTAGCGGTGCCGTTCGTCGGCTCAACCGCGTACTTGTACACCTCAAACGGAATGGAGCAGATGAACCGGAAGTCTGGGTTAGCGGTGATAGTGATAGCAGGCTGATCGGCCTTGTCGTTGTCGCCCACCTTCACACCAACGTTCTCCGCGGTGGTGATCTGCGTCCACACCGCGTCGTCGGCAACCGTGTGGACGGCGTTAGACGCGGGGGCTTTACACCACCAGATAGTTCCGGCGTCACCCTCCCCAGGGGCTTTGATGCCGACAAGGAACGTGCCCACCGGTGAGGCCAGCGGATACACGGCCTTGAAACCGGTAGTGACGCCAATCTGTTGGCACGGCCACTGCGACACGAACGACACCTCGGACTCGGGGACGAACCCCTTCAACTGCGACCATTGGCGTTTCGTGAAGTCGCCTGGACCGGTAGCCTCTTGGATGCCTCCGGAGAAGTCGCTCAAAGTGAGCTTCTGCATTTAGACCCTCCGGAACCAGTATGGGTACTGTTGGAGCTCCCTGCCCTCGATGCCGATTTGGAAAGCGGTGTCGTCGTGGCTCAACTCGTAGAAGGAAACCATGTCAGTATACATTTCGGCAGCCAACTGATCGAACACGTCGGCGCGCTCAGGGGTCTCAACGTCGATGATGCGCAACACACGAGCAGCGGCCATGTAGGCCAGCATAGGGTTGAACTGCGCGTGGAACGCGGGGGTAGCGTTATCGTTGGCAAAAGTCACCGTCTGGGCAGAGAATCGGACACGCAAGTCGTACTCGTCACCGCCATCGAACCGCTCCTCGGGAGACAAAGTGATGCTGCCCGCAGAGTCGTTCACATCGTAGTAGGCGGCCCGGCGGTTCGAGTTCACGTTCACCGTATCGGCACGCTCAAACACTTCCTCCACCACACCGCGCGGATCAACCAACTGGACGGAGATGACACGCGGGTTCGCGGTACCAAGCGAGTGCGGGCCAACCGTGCTGATGTCGTTGAAGGTGACCGTCGACTCCAGCCAGTCCCAAGTGCGCTGACGCGCAACCGTCTGATAGGCTTCCTGAATCCACTGGTTGATCAGGGCGTCGGAGATAGTGTCCGACTGAACGCCGGTGATGTCACGCACATAGTCGCGCAACTGGCCGCGGTTCCCAACCGTAGCCGCAGCCAACTTCGGGAAGTACTCCTGTTTCATCGCAGCAAGCAAACCAGCATACTCGGCGGCGTACGCCTCGCCGCGCTTGGTGTCATCGGCCTGCGAAGCCAGCACACGGATAGCGGTACGGTAGGCAAGGATAGCGTGGAACTGCTCCTCGAACGTTGGGGTGTCCGTGCCCGTCACCAGTTCAGCCACCGCCCACGGCCACTTCTCCGTACGATACAACTCGTACAGGGACTCGTTCATCCAGCGGTCAAGAAGGGTATCTGGTACGAGGTCGGTCGCATACACGCCAGTCAGATCGCGAACATACACCCTAAGCGCAGCAAGATTCAAGACAGTACTCCTCTACTCCTCAGTATGAGCCGCCGTTGGGGAGCCCCTATAACGAGAAAAGCCCCCCGCCGAAGCGGGGAGCCAATCCCATGTCCCCCTTGCGGGGCAGAAACACCGCTTAGGCGGTGCGGATGAGCAGACCGTTTGCGCGGCGCTCGGAGACACCCACCGTCACGGTCGAGGCCAGCGGGACAACGGTGTCCAGCGTGCCAGGAACGACCTGAGCGGGGAATGCCTTCATGAACTCGCCGGCGCAGTAGGCGAACCGGAGGCTGTCCTGGTTGAGCAGGTAAGCGCGGTCATCCTGACAGTCCGGATCGAGACGGACGACGGTTCCACCGAACTTGATCTCGTTGAAACGAGTCTCGACGGTGTTGCCACCGAGCACCTGGAGGGTGCCCTTTTCAGCCAAGTAGGCCTCGAGTTCCTCGTAGACGTCGAAGCCCACGATGATGTGGGTAGGACGCTTGCGCGAGTTGCGGTAGATTTCGTTCGTCGCGGTGCGGAGAGCCTCAGCGATGTCGGCGGCACCGGCGGAAATTTCTCCACGGAAACCGGCCTGCCAGTAGCTCTTGCCAGCGTCGGACGGGTCGATGCCACCCACTGGGTTGGCAGCGAAGTCCGCGTTGACACCTTCGTAGTAAGTGTCCGAAGACAGGTTACCAGTCAAGTTGTCAATCGAGTTGAACGCGTCGGCGTCCCAGTCAGCGGACAGAGTGTGCAACTTCGAGGTGAGGAAGTTGCCGTGGTCCGCAGCAGCGGCCTTGACGTACTCCTCGACGAGGTTGATGATCTGTTCCGGGCCGGAGTTCTGGAGAATCTCACGGTGCTTGACGCGGAACGGGGTGATGATGCCCTTGGCCCAGCCGTAGACAGCGGAACCCATGATGTCAGCCGAAACGCTCGACGAGAAACCGCCGGAACCGGCAGCAGTGTCGAACGCAGTGGCGTTGAGGTTCGCAGCGCGAACCGGGATCACGAGACCACGCCCAGTGATGGACTTGGCATTCTTCTTGAAAAGCTCGAGAGTGGGGTGCTCGAGCAGCACGTTGTCCACCAGCGTCTTCTCATATTTCTGGAGAGTCGCGGTGAAAGTCTGGACGAAAAAATCGTCACCCAATGCAGCCATGTTGTTTACCTCCTCAGGTAGTTGTTGGTTGGCTTGTTACTAGTAGGGGATACAAACCTACGTCAAGGACCAGGAACCGAGGAGGGGCGGTTTCAGCCGCCGTTTTCCTTCATCGATTCAAGAATCAAAGAACGCAGATCCTTGGGCTCCCCCGCAACCGGCTGTGCGCCGGCTCCGCTGGAACCCTTTCTAGCCACCGCTGAAGTGGCCTTCTTTTGCTTTGCGCGCTCAGCCGTCTTTTCAGCGACCTTGCGTTTCTGGCTTTGCTCCTCGTACTTGAGAGCCTTATAAGCGGCCTTCAAGTTCGTGAGCTCGTTGTCCCGGGCATACGCCGCTAGGCGTTGACGGAACTCGGCACGTTGCTGACCCGACAACTTGAGACCTTCGTTTCCGATGATCTCGTCGATGTCCTTGTCAAACTGGACGATGGCCCGCTGAACAGCGGCCTCAGTCTCCTGGGCTTGCGCCCGAGCCTGCTCCTGCTGCTCATTGCGAGTCACACGCTGACGAAGTGTTTCCACTTCAGACTGCTGCGCCCATTCGGCACGCACCTCCGGAGTGATCCCGAAAATGTCGAGAAACTCACGCTCCAAAAGGTTGGCGGAAGCCAACTCCTTGATGAGCAGAGCAACCGCCTGTGTCGGGTTGTCCGTCGCTGCGGTGAAGTGCGCGAGAACCGTAACAGGGTTGTCGTTCCAAGCCTCGTCGAGCGATGTTACCTGCTCAACGGTCTCGGACAACTCCTGTCGGGCTGTCTCGAACTCCTGCCGTTCGTGTGCCAGTGCCTGCGCCTTGCGGGTATAGTCCGCCTGACGCTGGTACCCTGCCAATGCTTCCTCGAGGGTCACACTGACGGCTTCGCCGTCGATGGTCACCTCATAGGTTTCACCGGCTTCCTCGGAGTCTTCCGCCTCGACCTCTTCGGTCTCGTCGGCAGCCTCTTCGGTTTCTTTGACTTCTGCGTCGTTTATGTCTACGGGCTCCTCGGTCACCGCTTCAGCGGCGGTGTCTTCGGTGTCGCCTGCCTCGGCCGGAGTGTCCTGGGTTTCAGGGTTCTGGCTGGCCTGCATCGCCTCGTTGATGATGTCACGAAGTGCGTCTGTCATGTCTGTCTCCCTTACGAGTGTCCTAGCCGCCCGATTGTCCCTGAGGGGTTCGAGGGTGAACTTGTTCGTGGTTAGCGAGAATACGGCTGTATTCTCAACAATAGCCGCCAGTGGGGAGATTTCACTCCCCAGTCCCGGCATTTGGGGACAGGTGGATAGCGGCGTTGATAAGATCCTCCACCGTCCCAACCCACTCAGGCAGCAGAAGCATGAACGTCTCCCGCTGATCTTGGGTCATCGCCAGGAATGCGTCCACCTGCTTGGCGGCACGCGACTTCACAAACGGCGGCACATCGTACTTGAACATCAGATCGTCCGGACGGCAGCAACTAGGTCGTCGAGGGACTCGGTCCACTCGGGGAGCAGGGCCAGGAACGCTTCCCGCTGGTCGTTGGTCAGTTGGCGCCACGTAGAGCGTAGCGCGGCTCCTATTCTTTTGACGTCAAGTTCGCCTGGGCCTGAACGTTGTGTATTGAGTATTCTAAACGCGCTTCCAGTAAACTCTCGCTGGTCGTTGGTCATTGGGCGCATGAGATCGGCAAAGTCCTTGATCCTGTTTCTATTTATACGTCTTTTTCCGCCTGGGCCTGCTATAGCACTTTTCGGCAAAGCAGCAGCCACTAGTCCAGTCCATTTTCTGGGTACGTCGGCTTGTTCTACGGCGGACATCACATCTTCAAAAAGCCGCACTTCAAAAAGCGTATTGTCTATCCAACGTGTTCCGCTACCACTCTTCATCTGCTTAACGAGCGGACTGTCTGGGTATTTGCGGGAAAACCTATCGACATGGTCTCGCAGTTCAATATCAGCAAGTTCTAAGTCGCCTCTAGCGCGCAAATCTTTTAACTGGCCAGCAGTGACCTCACCAGGCTTACCGCCCTTCCAACCCCAGTCGTCAGCCTTCTCCGCAACCTTCTCACCGGCGTCACCAAGCATACGCTTGACAGCCTCAACGCGATCACCGACGTTGACTTTCTTTGTCAAGTCACCAAGGTCAACCTTCTTGACCCCGCCGACGATCTCGTCGAGGGCCATCTTTAGGACGCGACCCTTACTCATCCTCCGAGTCCTCTTCCTTGTCTTCTTCGTCGGCCTCGTTGCACGACTCGCACGGAGCGCCACAGCACGGGCACTCACACTTGTGGTGCTCCTCGTCCTTCTCACCCTTCTCGTCGTAGCCTTCCTCCTTGTGGAGTTCCTTCATCGGCTTAGCGAGACGCTCAAGGGCGTCGAGTTTCACATACTTGTCTTTCATACCAGCGGCGCCCCTTCCGCAACACCAGGCATCGGCGCTCCGCCGAGACCCATCAACTGTGCGATAGCAGGATTGTTCATGTCGACCGGCGGCTCACCCATCGGCGGCATACCCGCCAACTCCGGCGGCAACCCCTGCTCCATACCTGGGACCATACCAGCCTCCGGGCCCATCGGGGCCGGCTGGGGCTGCGGGCGAACCAGCAGGTGATCAGGGTTGAGACCCATGTAGGTGAGCGCTGAACGTACAGCGTTCTCCGGGTCGTAGCCCATCTGGGCGAGCATTGGGGCGATCTGGGTGAGAATCTCCATACCTTGCCGCGCTTTTGTGAGCGGGTTCACCGCCTGGGTAGAACCGCCCTCAGTTTCGATAGAGAACTCGCCGTCGATATCTTCCGCCGACACCTGCAACCACATCGGAGCGTCCGGGCCTGCGATACGGACAGCCTTACCGGTGTCGAGGAACTGCTGGCACAGGGCCAACAGGCGGGTGCCGATTTCGCGCGAAGCGCGCTCAACGTTGACCTGCTTATCCATCGAGCGGAGCGTCGAAGCGCCCTCAACCGCAGCGGCGGCCGTAGCCGGAACACGCGAAGCGACCGACACGGCACCGGCCTGCAGGTCGGTCACGCCGAGGATGCGCTGCATGTAGTCCTGCAACTTGTTTTCCATCGCATAGTTGTCAGACGGGGTGGCGAGACGCTGCACCGGGACGAGCACCTCGTTGATGTTGACGTTACCAGGGACCTCGATGGGGATCACCGCATCGGGCTTGTTCTCTTGGAGGGACTTGGCGAGTTCGGGGGTGAGGACTTTCTTGTTGACGAAGTACTTGTTACCGACGCGTTTGAGGTCGTTGATTTCCGCGACCATGATCTCGTTCACCATCAGCTGCAGACCGGCAACGTTTTCGACATCACCGAACGACCAGAAGGTCTGGCCGCCGTCATTGAAGTTACGCATATGCACGAACGGCGGGTAGCGGTGAGCGTACGGAATCGGTCCCTCATAGAGGGCCTTGTTGGCGTCCAACTGGAGTACGCACATCGTGCGCGAATCCATGTCGTAGAACTCGTAGACGGTTGCGTGCGAAAAGATAGATGGCAGCGAACCTTCCTGGTCTTCGTAGCGTTCAATGGTTTCACGCTCAGCGTAACCAGTGTCAGGCACGATGTCTTTGACGGCCTGCTTGTCAAACAGAGGGTTCTTCTTGAGGTCCTCAACGGGCAGGCGGAGCTTCTGGGCGATCCAGCGTGTCGAGTTCAACCGGCGGGCGTTCGCGGGAACGAAGATGTCGTACGGGGAAACGTACTCGACGAACGGCTCATCGGTCTCAACAAGTTGGTTCGTCAGGGACACCGACTGGACGATCTCTGCGATGTCAGCATCGTTGAGCGGGGTGCCCAACTCTTGCGCCACTTCGAGCGCGGTCGCCATCAGTTCATCCACCTCAGCGGCGATGTCGTCATCGGTGCGGTCCGAGGTCATCTCATTGTAGGACCAGCCAACCTTACAGAACCCGTTGCCGATGACCACCATGTCTTGCGTCATGTCGCGAAGCACGTCAGTGGAAGCGGAGCGGCGCCAGAAGTATTCGAGGACGGCTTTCGCGATGGTGGCGTTCTTCTCGATGACGGCTTCATCACCGCCGAGAGGGGTGACGATGAGCTTGGGGTCCCGGGCAGTGACCGAGTTGATGATCAAGTTCAGGTGCGGCAGCACCATGTTCACGGTCCGCAGGAACGTGCCAGGGGTCGGGAACGGCAGGATACGGTTCAGGTCGATGGCGGTAACTTCGCGTTGCGCGCCAATCCGGTAGAGGGACTCGAGCATACGCCAATGCTGATGCACCGGCTCCATGCGACGGATAGCGTCGCGTAGGGCCGCCTGCTTGTCAGCCAACGTATACTTACTCTTGTACTCAGCCATATGGTCCTCTCGGTGTTATGAAGAGCCCGTCACTGTTGAGGGCGATACCCTCCCACTGTCGTGCTGCCTGCTCCTCAGCGGCAGCTATGGCCCGCTCACGTGCCTCGCGTATCGGCTTACCGACATCGAAGACGAAAGCGGGTTTCTCCTCAATAGGAGCCGCTTGTGGGGAGTCGCCAGCCTCTTCGATGAGAACCCAGAGGGCGATAGCCATAGACATCACCAAGTCGTCGTGGCATCCGACATCGGCCGCGTAGCGGATATTGCCGTTCGCGGTCTCCTGCGCGACGAACTGGCCGAGCTCCACACGGAGGGCGGGGTAGAGCCCGTCGAGGGTCATTTCGCCGTTTCGCACCGCCAGATACTTGGCGAGCCGGTCCACGACGGCGCGCCGGCGGTCCACCGTCATAGGGAACGCAAACATTCGGGCACCCCGAGACCGTTTCGCACCTGGCGTCTGGTGCATATACGGGTTAGGGTAGTCTAGGTGCCTATGCAGCTCGTTGATCGGCAGGGCGCCCTGACCGCCCTGGTCTTCTACGGCAAGCAGGGCCGCCCATTGGCGGCCGGAGAAGAACCGGCCGAGCCGGTCCAAGGCCGCCGCGAACTCTGGGGGCTGGACAGTGTTCGAATGGTAGTAGCCGACGATCTCTGGGCGGCCGTCAGCGTTCAACGTGAGCAGATGCGCGGACGCATAGTCCTTCCCGACACCTTGGGAGGGGTCGGCGCCGATGACGTAGAAGCCGTTCTTGTCAGGGTCAAGGGTCGCCAAGTGGAGCGGCCCGTGGTCGTCTTGCTGAAACTCGAGCGTTTTGTCGTCCCGCCACACCAGGTCGCCGCGATACAGGAACTCTGGGAGGGTCTCCTCTGAGGGGAGGCCCACGAAACGGGGTCGGCCAGACTCGCGGAACGCTTCCTCGTCATCTGTGGGGTATTCTGCGAAGAAACGCCACGGTTCGTCCGCAAAATCGCGTCGTTTGTTGTCGTGTCGGGTGACGCACGCGGTTCTGGTGCCTTCTTGACCCCCACACCAGCCGCAGTCTTTGCTGCATCTCATGAACGGGGAGACCATCCACGGACGGAAAAATGCTACGAACTGGGTGTCTCCTTTCTTGGCGGAACGGTAAAGTTTAGCGAACCGGTTGTATGCTCCTCGCGCGGTAGAGATGATCCACATAGACCCGCCGGCGTCGACGGTCGGGAGAAGGGTGCGCAGCACGTCATCCTGCAGGGAGGCAGGTTCGACGAGGGCGGCCTCATCCCAGATGACAAACGAGGCGGTTTCACCGGCGAACACGCCTGCGGTAGCGGAAGCAGCCTTGATGTTAGACACCATCCCGTCCGGGAAGACGAAACCCATACCTTTGGTTGAGTCGGCGTCCAGTTTCGGTCCGCGTGCCTGCAGCCACTGCGGCAGGAACCGGTACGCCAACCGGGCCTGGGCAAGGTTCTTGTTTGATGAGTCTTGGGTGCGGGACACTACGAGAATGTTGGCGCCGGGTCGGAACAAGGCGAGCCAGAGTGCGTGCGCCATCGCCAAAGTGGTGTAACCGATCTGGCGCGCTTTCAACGAGACGACGTAGCGGTTGTTGCGGATAAGGTTCCTGAGGTCTTTCTGGTAGTCGAACAGTTGAAACTTGGTGCGGCCGCGGGCGTCCTGCTCACTGGGAATGTAGACGTAGTTCTCAATAAAGTACTCTTCATCTTGGGCGCAGCGCCGCCACTCGAGTTCCGTCCAGAGCTGCTGGAGTTCCTGGGCCCGTTTAGAGTTCATTGCCACCAGTTAGGTACTGTACCAGGTCGGGGTTGTCGCGCAACAGGGCGAACAGGGCTGGGGACAGCGACCGGATCAGGTGCTCCTCGGCTTTGTCGCTGAGGCGGTCGGAGGTGCCGGTGACGTAGAGGACGGCGTGCAGCACCTCGTGGAGAAGCGTTTCGCGGAGCACCGTATCGGCCACATCGGGATGCAGGACGATCTCCAGATGCCCGTGGGTGGTGATACCGTAGAGGTCGCTGTCGGACTCTTTTTCCAACTCTTTGATGCGGGACAGGTCAACTTTGACCGTGTACCGGTACGGGCCGATCCGGACAGACGTCGGGGTGCTCATCGCAACTCCTTCCAAGGTGACCAGTGCCGATGATGGTAGACTGCACCGACGGTGCCGTTCTTGTCCAGATACACAATCCGGGCCCCGCAGGCGCAGACGGCAGACCGAGGTTTGCCGGACGGCGGTTCGTGCCCGAACCAGTCGTCCATGTGTCCCTGCCGGTCATGTTCGTCGTCTTCTTGGAACACGTGCAGCAGCTGCATGACGCTACTCTTCTCGTGGACGCTCAACCCGCCACCCCAAGGTAGTGAGGGCAGACTCAAGTTCGTCTGCCGATAGAGCCGCAACCGCACGCGCGACCAAGCCAGGAAGTTCCACGTTCTCAAGATCAAGTGTACGAGCAGCCACTTCCTCCTCGACGAAGGGCTTGCCGTAAGTTTTGAAATATAACTCAAGAGCTTTAGCGTTACCGCCACGCGCACCCGCGACCAACTGAGCCTTGACAGCGCGGTAGGAAGCCTCATCAGAACCATCATCACCAACCTCCACAGTTGGCGCACCCCCCAAAGAGGCACGCAGGGCCACAAACTCGGGTTCCTGCTTCCAACGCCGCAACGTACGAGCAGTCACACCGTTAGAAGCCGCCCAATCCTCCTCAGTAGAGATAGCGCGCGTAGACTCCGGCGAATCAAGCCAAAGAGCGAAAGCTTTCCACTTGGCGTTCGTTTTCTCACTCATAGGTCCTCCAAAGTCTTTATTGCACTGCGGTGTATGACCTAGCGCAAAAAAGCGATCTTTGGCACAGCCCAAAGCCCCTGGCGCCGGTTCCGGCTCTTGGAGCCTGAGCGGGCCTTAGGGCCCGCTCCGGAGGCCGGATGCCGGAGCCAGCTTCCTGACCCGTTTATACTAGCCGCTAGTGGGGAGGAAAAACTCCCCAACTTTTGGGACACTGTATCAACGTTCACACAACTGGCATACCCCCAAAAACCCTGCCCCCAAATGCTGGCTCCGGCACCCGATGCCTGAGCTCCAGAAGGCTCCGCCCTGCCAGCCAGCACCCCCCGACAGGTGCCAGACCAGCAGGGGCACCCCGCAAACGGGGGCGAGGGTAGGTGTGTCCGGATCTGTCCAAACGTCCGAAACCCGTCCGCCAAAAACAGGGGTCGATGTCCGGTCCAAAACGGGTGAAA
>Ga0172372_10004340_pt1 | contig 20236 bp, 17 predicted proteins | sample LakKiv5m_2_FD_114544 | JGI IMG/M metagenome (GOLD analysis project Ga0172372, IMG submission 114544) | Freshwater microbial communities from Kabuno Bay, South-Kivu, Congo - kab_092012_9.5m | ecosystem: Environmental > Aquatic > Freshwater > Lake | place: Democratic Republic of the Congo...
AACAAGCGGCATGAAACCCTCGTAAAACCGAGATTCAGGGGGCCCACCTTCGGTACGGTTTAATTCTGGAGTCGTACATTCAGAATTCACCGAGGAGCCTGAGATGGACTTGCCGTGGGCACAGGCGCCGGGGGAGTCAGGGACGGCGCGGGAGTCGGTACCGTGCTGGGACGTGGCAGCGGAGAGGCTGTGGGTCGCGGAGTTGGAGAGCGCGAGGGACGAGGAACCGGAGTTGCCGAACCCGAGGGAGACGGAATCGGCGCAGGCTCCACCGGGCGCGGCGTGGCACTCGGATCATCCAAGCCCGGAATCAGGTGTTTCTTGAGCCAGTCGATATCCACATGGATGTTGCCGTAAGGCTCCTCGGCCCGGGGATCCGGCTTGAGAATCGTGAACGGTACCCAAAGATAATCCGGGTGCGCATCGACATTGAGCCCACCCCCGTCGCGCCAGACTCCTCCCATGATCCAGTTTCCTTCTCGCGACATGACGATATCACCACTGCGGACGATCGTGCCCGCGGCATCAAACTCCACCGGACCATCCAGCCAGAGTTCCATCCGGAGCGTGCGTTGTTCGAAGTGATGATTGCTCTCGAACCGGAAGGGCGCGGTCACGGCATTGGGATCCACATCATCCCTGCCCCACCAAATCGTGCTCGTGAGCAGGATGCGATGCACGCCGGGAGCCCGGGGATCCACACCGATATAATCCTCGGGCCTGGGATATTCGAATCGATATCCGGCGAGCGGCTGATTCCAGACCTGATCGCCGGTGTAGCGGTCGATCAGCACGGTCTGACCAAGCTTGCCCATATAGTGAGTGAGGACCAAAAAATACTGAGCCGGAATCACATCGTCATATTTGGGGGTCGTCCAGTCGGTCGACCAATCCACGCGATTTCCAAAAAAGTCCGCCGTCGCCTCCATGGCGGCTTCGCTGAGAAGCGCCTTTTGGTCTGCGATATCAAAAAAGACGCCATTGACCTTCTGCCGCTGCACGGGCTCCGGGAAAAGAGCGGCGGCCGCGCACCAACCATTGCAATGCCCCCACCACCCTTGCACGCCGCGAACGCGCGCTCCGTGATTGAGGACTTCCCAGAGCTGCGCCTGAGTCCCGCCGCCCCGGGCCGCATCGTATTTGCCGGCAGGACTATATCCACCCGCATAGCGTCCGCTTGCAATGCCATTGCCCGTGTAGGGCCACCAATATCCCACCCAAGGCGCACGCGCCGGCACGGCCGTTCGGTGCTGGTTGATGAGGAGTGCGAAGTTGCGTTCGCCCCGGATGTCAGCCGGCTGCGGGAGCACTCCGTATGGATGCTCGGGATCGAATTCAACGACCTCCTCGATTGGCTCCAGGGGAAGGGAGGAGTCCGTCGCTCCGGAGGCGGAAGGGTCCGGCACTCCCTTGCTCTCGGACACCCGCCCGCAGGATTGCAGGCTGATCGAGAGGACAAGAATTCCGATCAGGCCCCACCCCAAGTAAAAACCCGCTGATATCACTCTGCGCATTTGCTTCGCCCCCCCTCGGTCTCCCCGGATGCGGCAGCCTAGCCCCGCCCCTGCGATTCGATCTTGAGCAGCACCGCCGTTCCCTGCGCCGACTCCAGACGTTCGGGCCAAGGGAATCCGGGACGATATCTCGCTTCGATCGGACGACCGAAGAAATCGCTGCCGCTCGCAACCTCACTCCTTCCCCCGTCACGTAAAGCGCCGGCGGCCGTGGAAGTGCGGCCCGAGAATTCGGAGCGATTCAAAAGCTCTTCAAGACCTGCGGGCAGACGCAGTTCAACGGTCGTGCTCGGATCAAGCCCCATGCGCAGTATTCCGCGGGACCGGGGCACCGTGCGGACCAGCTCGGACGGCCAATCGAGCGGAAAGAGTTCGAGGCCCGAGATTTTGGATCTCCCACCGTCGGGCGACACCCGGGCCAAACGCTCGGAGTCAGTGCGATCGGAAGGAAACACATAGGACTTGGCGACCTGACGCCCTTGCGCATCGAGGGTCAATCGGACCTCGTCGAATCTTGGGTCCACCCACCGCACGTCCACCCCCGCCCCCCGGTCGACCACCGGACGGATGGAGATATCATATCCACCTTCCGGATTGCGGGAGGTGACTTCGTATCGGAACACCGCCAGATCCCTGAGACTCTCCTGGTAGCGCGACGATACAGCCTCGGCTCCGGCCGGTTTCATACCCTGTGGGCGCGTGCGCTCCATGGCAACGAGCCAGCGCATCCCAACCCGGAGCTCCGAACCTGTGCGTGCCGCGCTCCGATCACCCTCGGGACGACCTCCAGCGGTCCGCTCCTGCACCGTGCGACTCACGTGCTTGAGAGCCTGCAGTTGCTCGGGGCTGTAATCCGATGCTCCGTCCCCCCAAGGATGCCCTGCGGCCAACGCCACGGTTCCTGTGACCGTGAGGAGGGATTTCCAAAGGACCGAGACAAAATTTGCGCTGCAAAAAGGAGCGGGCAACATGGCCGGTTGGGAGAGCAAGCCCCGTGCCCAAGTTTTAGACACCTGACTGATGACCGACTAGACAAGCACGTCCCCCGCCTTGCGCGATCCTCGGAAGCTGATTTTTTACCCATTAAAATCAGGCACTTGGGACTCCAGCTTGAACTCATCTGGCCTGAGCCGCATGGCACCGGTCTTGAACTATCGGCGATTGAGGAAGCGACTTTATGAACAGGAACCTCGTGAAACGACCTTTCAAAATGCGTGTGAGCGCCGCGCTCTCTGCAATCCTTGCACTGAGCGGCCTGAGCGCCTGTGGAAAGCGTCACTTTGATGTTTCCTCGAGCACGAACGCCCAGAAGGCGCCCGGAACCTATATCATACCACCCAAAATCGACATCCTGCTCGCCGAAGACAACTCGGGCTCCATGTACGAAGCCTACGAAGAAATTGCAGCTGAAATGCCTGTATTGCTGGAAAACCTCCAGAACAAGGGTTGGGACTGGCATTTCGCCACGATCCCGCTTTCGACTTCGAGCAGCTCGGTCAACCAGGTACTCGCCTCCACGCATGACCCCAACTGGGACACCGCATGGACTGCCCCCTATCCAGGAGCCCCCGTCGAGGTCTCGCAGGCAGGGATGATCGCTTCGGCCTTTTTCACGACGCCGGACGCCTATTCGGGATTCATCGAATACGGAGATATCAAGACCTCGACCGACGGCAAGGAAAACGGCTTTGCCAACATCCTGTCGGCGCTCCAAAGTAATATCAACGGCGCAAACTTCATCCGGGAAGACGCCATGCTGATGGTGCTTGTGGTCGGAAACAGCGAGGACACTTCCGGTGTGACCTTCTGCGACCGTTACGACCGCAAGATCGGCAACGGTAATGACCAGTACATCGGCCCCTGCGAGGATGTGGGCTTTCCCTCGTACGGCACGAGCGCTTCGAGCTTTGATTCGTATGCCTCCGAGTACCGGAACCTCAAGGACGACGATGCCGCAAAGATCCGCTTCTACTCGGCTGTCGCCGACAAGGTTTCCAACGACTGCCGCGGCGGCCGTTCGCATATCGGAGAAAGATATCAAGAAATGGCGGCCACTTTGGGCGGCGTTTCCTACGACGTCTGCTCCGAGTCGATTCCCTCCATCCTCGATCAGGTCGAAAGCGAACTCACGCTCGAGAAACGCAGTTTCCGCAAGCGGTATCTGTTCATCGAACAGGACGCCGAACTCAGCACGATCGAAGTCACCAAGTACAAGTACGATGAGACGACCGGAACCTGGAGCGCCGAGACACTCGCACAAAGCGATACCGACGGCTGGACCTATGCGGGCTGGGTGGACAACGTCCATGAAATCGATGCGCCGGCCGAGCTGAACCTCATGAGCGGCTGGGCAATCGAGCTCCACGGCTCGGCCAAGCTCGAAGGCGAAGACTCAGCGGATGTGACGTACAAGCCCGCGGGCGCCCAATCCTCCACGACTGAGTGAGTTGCTACTGTGAGAGGCATCGTTGATATTTCCCGCAGGCGGCGTTCTCGGTACGCTCGCTCCCGCGCCGTACTTTTATGTACGGCTTGGTCGGTCGCGTCCCTGCGGCCTTGCCTGCAGAAAATCTGAACGATGCGCATGGTTTGCCCGCTCTCTGCCAGGGCATCGTTGATATTTCCCGCTCCGCTTGAATCCAAGCCGAGCGTTCTTACTCGGCGACGGCTGCACCCTCGGTGCGAGGGTCGGGCGCACCCCAAACCCGACCGGTCGACGGGAAGCGCTCAAGCGCCTGCAGGCGTCCCGAGCCCTGAATCTCGACCACTTCCCAGTCGCGCGACTCGAGCGCATCCAGCGTCTCGGTGCCGAATCCGCCCCGCTCGAGCTGCAATGTTTTGGGGCGCCACTGGTGGTGGAAGCGCGGCGCGTGAACCGCGTCTGATATACTAAGTCCGCCTTGGAGCCTGCGCAAAAGAGCAAGCAGCACCGAGGTCGTGATCCGCGGACCGCCCTGCGCCCCGATCACGATGCGATTGTTGCCATCGAGATCCCGCACGACCGTGGGCGCCATGGAACTCAAGGGCCGCTTTTGGGGTGCCACGGCATTGGCTTCGGTACCCACAAGCCCAAAAAGGTTGGGAACCCCGGGCTGAACCGAGAAATCGTCCATCTCGTTATTGAGCACTACGCCCGTTCCTTCCGGCATGAATCCGGAGCCGTAGTACTCATTGACCGTCGTCGTCACTGCCACGGCATTTCCGGCTGCATCGATCACCGAGAAATGAGTCGTGTTTTCCCCTTCGTGGTTCAACCCGGATGTTTCCGGAATTCGAGCGGCACCACGGGAAAACGTCGACCGCCAACGCCCGTCGATATACTCGTGGGAGAGCAAAGTCTCGAGCGGCACTTTGACAAAGTCAGGATCCCCGAAAACCTCGGCCCGATCGGCAAAAGAAAGGGACAAGCCGTGCGCAAGCGCATGAATCGCGCGTGCGGATGAAAGTCCTTTCGAGAACTCCCCCCCCGATTCAGCCAGCTCCGCATACCGCAACATCTGTGCGATCACGGCGCCGCCCGCAGACGGAGGCGGCATCAGAACCACCTGGGCGTCCCGATAGCGGGAAACAATCGGCTCCCGCTCGACGGCCTGATAGAGCGCCAGATCTTCTTCGGTCAGGATCCCGCCACCGGCTTTGACTCCGCGGGCAAGCGACTTCGCCACCCACCCCCGGTAAAAGCCCTCATGCCCGCGCAACGATATTTCCTTCAGAACCCGTGCGAGGTCTGTCTGTATGAGTAATTCTCCGACCGGGCACGGAGCCTGCGCTTTCGGCCCACACCCAAAGACATGCTTGGCTTCCTCATTGAACGCTTTCCACCGTCCTGCCGCGGACGACTCGGTGTGCCCGGACATCGGAAAACCCCGCACAGCGAGTTCGATCGGCTTGCTCAGGATCTCCTGACGCTTTTTGCGTCCCCACAGATCAAGCGCCTTGAGGAGACCTGCCGGAACCCCGGGCGTGCCGGAGGCCAAAGCACCATCCTGCGAGAGATCCGTCCGTGCCTTGCCATCGACGATATACATATCACGGTGAGCCGCTTTGGGTGCGCGCTCGCGGTAATCGATAACCCGACAGGCAGAAGGCTTGCCGCCCTTGGGAGCAGGGCAATAGACCATGAATCCGCCACCACCGAGAGAAGCATAATGGGGACGCGTGACCGCCATCGCAAACGCAGTCGCAACCGCAGCGTCGACCGCATTGCCGCCCCGGCGGAGGATCTCACTCCCCCACTCCGCTGCAATCCGATCATCGGCCACGACCATCCCGCGGGTCCCGACAACAGGCCGTGTGCGCGAGGCTTTCTCCTGCTCAGGCTTGCCTTGAGCGTTGGCCCAGACCGAGGAGGATTCCGTATTCGAAACCGCCACGGGACGTCCCATGCAGGCTGTTGCGGAGAGCAACACCATTGCCGCCGCCGAAGATATCCACCGAGGTTGCATAGCAGTCCGCACGCGCCGTACCACCCGTGCTCAGACCGAAAGCTTCATCTCGGGAACATCCCCGACGACATGAAGCTGGGCCGCGGTTGATTTCCTGATTTCTTCCACACTCACGCCGGGAGCACGCTCGCGGAGCACCAAGCCCTCGCGGGTAACTTCGATCACGGCAAGTTCGGTCACGATCTTCTTGACGACACCCACGCCGGTCAGCGGCAATTGGCATTTCGGCAGCACTTTGGAGGACCCATCCTTGGCCACATGCTGCATGGCCACAACCACGTTGCGAGAACCCGCGACCAGGTCCATCGCGCCCCCCATCCCCTTGACCACTTTGCCGGGAATCATCCAGTTGGCGAGATTACCCTGCTCGTCGACTTCCATGGCTCCAAGCACGGTGATATCCACATGGCCGCCCCGGATCATGGCAAACGAATCCGCGCTCGAAAAAAACGAGGCGCCCGGAATCGTCGTCACGGTCTCTTTGCCCGCGTTGATGAGATCCGCATCAATATCAGACTCGCTTGGATAAGGTCCGATTCCGAGCAGTCCGTTCTCCGACTGGAGAATCACATTGACTCCCTGAGGGATGTAGTTGGCAACCAGAGTCGGGATCCCGATCCCGAGATTGACGTACCAACCATCCTTGAGTTCCTGCGCAATCCGGCAGGCGATTTGTTCACGAGTGAGTGCCATATTCCGATATCTCCTCTCGAGCGTCCGGCCTCAGGCCTTGGCGAAAGTGCGCTTCTCGATGCGCTTCTGATAATTCCGACCCTGGAAGATCCGCTTCACATAGATGCCGGGTAGATGCACCTGATCCGGGTCCAGCGACCCCACCGGCACGAGCTCCTCGACTTCGACAATCGTGATCCGACCCGCCATGGCAGCCACCGGATTGAAATTGCGCGCGGTCTTGCGGAAAACCAGATTGCCCATGGCATCGCCCTTCCAGGCTTTGACGAGGGCAAAATCGGCACGCAGCGAACGTTCCAGAACGTACTGTTTGCCATCAAACTCACGCACTTCCTTGCCTTCGGCCACGAGCGTGCCCACCCCCGTAGGCGTGAAAAAAGCCGGAATACCGGCTCCGCCTGCCCGGAGTTTCTCAGCCAAAGTCCCCTGCGGAGTGAGCTCGACTTGCAGCTCGCCCGAGAGCACGAGACTTTCGAAAAGTTTATTCTCGCCCACGTAGCTTGAGATCATTTTCCTGACCTGGCGCTTTTGCAGCATGAGTCCGATCCCGAAATCATCCACGCCCGCATTATTGGAGATGCAGGTCAGATCCTTGACCCCTTTTTCCACCAGGGCCGCGATGCAGTTTTCGGGAATTCCACAGAGGCCGAAACCACCGATCGCAAGCATGGCGCCGTTATCGATATCAGCCACCGCGGAACGTGCGTCGGTCACGATTTTTGTCGACATATCAGTTCATCCTTTCCGGGCCGCCCTAAGCACCCCTGGGATATCAGAGGCGTTCAACGCAGATCGCAGTCGCTTCCCCGCCGCCGATGCAGATACCGGCCATGCCGCGCTTGAGATTCATCTGCTCGAGCGCATGCACGAGGGTCACGACGATACGTGCGCCGCTGGCTCCGATCGGGTGTCCGAGCGAGATCGCCCCGCCGCGCACGTTGAGTTTGGAGGCGGGAATGTCGAGGTCTTTTTGCGCGGCCAACGCCACAACGGCAAACGCCTCGTTGACTTCGAAAAGATCGATATCACCCATCGACCAGCCTGCTTTCTTGGCGGCGTTGCGCATGGCGTCCGCAGGCGCGGTCGTGAACCACTCGGGGGCTTGAGCGTGCGTCCCGGTCGAAACGAGTCTAGCCAAAGGCTTGAGCCCGAGTTTTTGGGCTTTTTCCCAGGACATGAGCACCAAGGCCGCTGCTCCGTCGTTGATGGTGGACGCGTTGGCCGCTGTCACGCTTCCGTTTTTGTCAAAGACCGGCTTGAGGCCCGGGATCTTGTCGAACTGTGCTTTGCCGGGGCCTTCGTCCGTATCCATGAGTATCGTCTCGCCTTTGCGTCCAGCCACCGGTACAGGTACGATTTCATTTTTGAAGGCGCCTGACTTCTGCGCGTCCTGCGCCCGCTTGAAGCTCTCGATCGCAAAGTTGTCCTGCTGCTCGCGCGAGAATGATTTTTCGCGGGCGCAGAGCTCGGCGCAATTGCCCATGTGTTGATTGTTGTAAGGATCCCAAAGTCCGTCATGGACCATCGAGTCCACAGCCTGCTGATGCCCCATGCGGAATCCTGCGCGCGCGGTCGGGAGCAGGTAAGGGGACTGCGTCATATTCTCCATGCCGCCGGCGACGACGATATCACTATCCCCCGGGCGGATGCTTTGCGCTGCGAGCATCAGGGCCTTCATGCCGCTGCCGCAGACCTTGTTGATGGTCAACGTGGGGACCGACTTGGGAAGCCCGGCGTAAATCGCAGCCTGGCGGGCCGGCGCCTGCCCCTGGCCGGCGGAGAGCACATTGCCCATGATGACTTCGGAGACTTGATCGGCCGGTACCCCTGCTTTTTTCAGCGCACCTTCGATCGCGACTGCGCCCAGACGCGAGGCGGGGACCGAAGCAAAAGCCCCTTGAAAACTGCCAAGCGGCGTACGGACTGCGGAAACAATGACGACATCGCGGGGATTCAAAGCTGCGGACATGAGGTGCCTCCTGAAAAAATGAGATGTGCCGGCACCATAACCCCGGTTTTTCAAAACGCGCCACCGTGAAATTTGACCCCTTGCCCCGGATCGAAATCCCTTCGCAACTCACGGCGTCAACACGTAGACTCGCGGTCATGCGCAAACTCCTTGGACTCCTGCTCCTCACGTCACTCCTCTCCTCCTGCCTGCCCGACCACTCCGATCACTCCGCATGCGCTCCTGCCGGCGGCACTCCGGAAGGTCCGGTCGTCACCGTGGTGCTTGATCCGGAGTTCCCCCCCGAAGAGCTCGCCTACTCGGTGCGATCAGGGACGGCCATCACCGAAGGTGATATCGCGTTGATCGGAGAGTCGGAACTCGGCGCAAGCGGCATCATCACGACCGGAGGCCTCTGGGACCCGAATGATATCCCTTACCGGATTTCTCCCGATTTGCCCGACCCGAAACGCGTCGCGGAAGCGGTCAGGAACTGGGAGACCGCGAGCGGCGGCAGACTCAAGTTCCGTAGAATCCTCGGGTCCGATCCGCTGCCGAACGACTACCTTGAGTTCGTGAAATTGGAGGGCTGCTGGTCCTATATCGGCCGCAAGGGCGGGCGTCAGGAAATCAGTCTCGACGACGGCTGCACGGGAAGAGCCTCCACCCACGAGCTCGGGCATGCGCTGGGGCTCTGGCACGAGCAGAGCCGGGCCGACCGGGATGAATACGTCAGCATCAAGTGGTGCAATATCGAGGAGGGAAAGGCCGACAACTTCAGGAGACGCATTACGGGCGCGCGGGATCACGGGCCGTACGATTACGATTCGATCATGCACTACCCCGCCGGGGCTTTTTCAAAAAACTGGAAGAACACGATTCAATCCATCACCCCCACTCCGGTCTGCCCTTGGTCCAACCGCAAGATCAGCTCGGGGGACTGGGCGGCAGTGAGGGAGCTGTATCAACTCTGACCCATCCGACCGAAAGAATTACTTCAAGTATTCGCTGCTCGTACCGAAAAGACGAAGACGAGGGGAAAAGGCGTGTCCTTCGAACGGCGTACTTCGGCTTCAAAGAAATGGCATGGACTCAGGGTCACAGGGGTGGTCCTGACGCTGGTCATGCCGTGCGCGCAGGCATGGTCCGAGTCCTCGTCCACGACCTTCCCTGATCTTCCCACCCGCTTCGAGAATTTTCACGAATGGGCCCTGAATGCATCGAGCATCGATTCATGGACCCAACAGAAGGGCTGCGCTCTTGCGGATGATATCCCGATCACGGAGCCCGAAAGGAGCGGAAAATTCCAAAACACCTCCCACGCGGTCATCACCCTGAACAGCGCGGGCAAGGAGAGACTCAACCGCATCCGGCTCCGCGCACCCGGGAGTTGCATGGCGTCCCCCATGCAGTCCAAGTTCATGGCGGGGGCCCTGGCGGCATTGAGCGGCCAATCCTATATCACGAATCTCTCGGGGATGGCGCGCGGGGATCGCGGCGGCCCCTTTTCCGTGCAAGCCAAAGAACGACAGGCCTGCCATGCCTTGCAGGATGCCGAAAAGCAGTGTTGCCTGAAGGGATTCCTTGCGGCCGTCCCGGAACTCAATGCCTATATCAATGAGATTCCGGATCCGGATCCGGTGCGATTCCCGGAGCGCAAGAGCTGCAAGGAAGCCTACGACTTCGGACGAATGCAGGCCAAGTTCTCCTGCACTTTCAGCGATCAGTGCTTCATGCCGGTCGAGGCCTGCATTCCCATCCGGCACCTGGGTTGCTTTCACCTGGGATACACTTCCTTCTTTGCGAGCGATGAGTGCCAGGGCAATCCCTACCGGGATTCCGAGTCCTCTCGACAATTGCATTCGTTGCTCGAAAAAGGCGTCGTCTCGGATCGCCTTCCCAAGAGTCCGGGCAGTCAGTACTCCGGATCCCCACTTCCGCCTGAAGAAAACAGCCTCCCGGAATCCACCACGGGCGGGTCCGGAGCAGCCAAATGAGAGCCGGGAGGGCGGAATGCGCACTGCTCCTCGGAGCCATACTTGCCTCGGTCGCGGTCCTCAAAGGACAGTCGGCGGAGCCTTCCTGTCCGGGTGGATATCGGTCCTATCAATTGCCCGCCCATGCCGCGCTCTACGGCGGAGATTCACTGCAGGAGGGCGCCTCCTCTGCGGGGATCACCGGCGAAAATCTCTGCGTCGAAATTTCGGCTTCCCTGGCAGAGAGAAGAAGCGAGGCCCTGGGACCGAGAAGGGTGATTCGCGCCGATCGTCCGGATATCGTTTTTACGGTATCAGAGAGCAACCTGAGTGGCGCCGGGCCGAAAGAATCCGACAACGCAGACCGCTCGCCTGCTTCGAAAAGCTCCGCTCCCCGCGAGCATACCGTGCTCGGGAACATTAGCGACCCGGAGGGTGCAGCCTCCTGCGGAGCCCCCAATTTGCCAAACTTTGAAGCGGTCGCGGAGGTCAAGGGACCCTCCGCTCCGACGAGGTCGGGCGTTCGCTCTTATGTCACCACTACGATCACCGATTCGACTCCATGGGATAACAATGCCGACTTGAGCCCTTACGGCACCTCCCTCCCTCCCAAGACCTCCATCGCTGCGGAGGCTCCGGTAAATTCAAACGCTGGCGAAGCGAGCGTTCCGGATCCGCTTGCCGGCAAACCGGAATCTTCTCCGGATCAAGGAGATCCGGCACCGAGACTGGAGGCGGCCCCGGTCACTCTCCACCCTCTGAGGATTCCAAAAAATATCACCGCCTCAATCGATTTGAATCAACCCTGGCTACGCCCGGATATCAAACCCGACTCAAGGCCCGAAAATCCGAGTTCCGTCGAGCCACCGGAGTCCGATGCTCCACATCGCCCCCCGTACGCGCTCCCACCAGATTTGGCCGACGCACTGCCCAGGGAAATCCGCCCGGGCACGGCCCGACACCTGCTCGAGAAACTGGCCGAGCGCGAGAGGCGTCAGGAGTTCTATGAGTCCCTTCTCGAGGCCCGAGAGGCTGTCCAAGATGCCGCGGCCGCCGATGAGTCGACGCTCTCCGAGCTCTATCGTGATATTACAATCGAAACAGCCAGTGAACGCCTCGAAGAAGCGGAACACGCCCTCACCCTCCAAAGCGAGCAAATCACCGCAGGAAAAAGTACGCTGCCGGAAGGGGAGAAAATCCGTTTCTCCCAAATATATAGAAACGCGGCCGAAAAAGCCCGACTTGCACGGCAATTTACGAAGGATCTAGAACACCGCAATAAAACTGCCGAAGAGAATGCGAAAATTGCAGGCAACAATCCGATGCTGAATTTCCTTCTCAGCCCGAGCAAAGGAGAAAACCCGCTTGCGCTATCAAAAGAGCTTGCCGAACTTTTGGGCCGGAAGCCCGCTCCCACCTCTCACGATGGCCTTACCCAACGACTGATCCTTCTGAACGGGCTCCCTCCCGAGCCGAAAAAGGCCGCACAAAAGAAACTCAAACTCTCTGAACGCCTCCGATTCTCAATTCCGAAATCGGGTACGGTCGAACTACCTCTGCTCCACAACGGTTACCTCCTCGGGGGCGGCGACACCGGCCTGGACTGTTCTTCGTTCATCAGCGCCGCCCTCCCTGCTGATATTAGGAAAGGCCGTTTCACCACTTGGGACTTCCGAACAATGTGGTCCTACCGCCGGACAGGAGTGCCCCCCAAGATCCCCAAGTACGAGCCCCAGCGTCTCGAACTCGTGCTTGCGACCGCGGAGGCCTTTGAAGCCTTGGATGTCTACCGAGGGGAGGAACCAGGAATGGGCGACCTGCTGATTCACCGCCTCCCCTGGGAAGCCACGGGGCATGCCTTTGTCGTGCGAGAATATCACCGGGATACCAAGATCGCCTCGGTGATCGAGGCGGCACAAAGCGCCGGTACCATTCGCGAGAGGGAGTTTCCTCTCAGTCTCGATCCACTGACGCCCCCCGGGACTTACACGAAAAAACTTCGCGCCATCCGGCCGGGATTGATGGTTCTCCGCCTGAAGCCCGTTCGACAACAAGCCTGCCGCTTCAGGAAACCCCAGGATGCGCTCCGGGCCCCCGCTGGGCTGCCGCAAGCCGGGGACGGCGCCTCCGAGCCACTCAAGTCTCAAGAAACTCCGCCACTCAAGGGCGGTGGATGGTGAAAAAGGAGTATTGGAGAAGATGCAGCTTGCTCATCTGCCTGCTCGCGCTTGGGGCGAGTCCTATCTCCGGACTCGCCGGGGGGCCGCAGGCTCCGTTACTGATCCGGAATTCCTTCAGCACTCCCGAAGAAGCCCTCAACCATTTTCTACGCCGCGATGAGAGTGGCGCTTTTTGGGCAGGAATGCTGGACCCCGAACGGCGTGCCTTCACCACTTGGACTCACCCCCCTCAGAGCGAGACTTTTCTGAGACTCAGAAGCCGCACCATCGGCGTGACACGTCGGATCTCAACCGACGAGGTTGCCATCCCCGTGACTGTCATTCTGGCTGGCCATCAGGACAGCTTTGGGACTCAGATGCCCACTCGAGAACGAGGGAATAAGTTGCAGCAGGTGTTCCGGATGAAAAGGCTCGCAGGCCAATGGAAAATCATTCAGCCCCAAGCCGAAGAGTTCGTTCCGGCGATCAAAGCCGGAGCCCCCTGACTCAAGTCCTGCGCCCGGCTTCCGATAGGTGAGTCGAAGGGACCCGCATCCGTGGCACCCAAAGGGTGAACGGGCGGCAATGAATGGGATGCCAGCTAAACCACATATCATCTGGATGGGCGCATTGGCCGGATTGATAGCCTGCCCAGCCTCAAGCATGGCCCAAGACAGACGAAGCGCCGGCGTCCAAACTCGTTTTGAGACCATCGACCGCTACCCCGATCTCCCGGTCAAGGAATGGGACCAGTACAAGAACTGCTCCCTGGGGCCGAATGCTCCGGTGACCGAGGCCGAAAAAGAAGGCCGTTTTACCGGCACTGCGGCGAATGCGAATTCAAAAATTCTTGTGGGTGAAACCGATGCAAAAAAAATCGTTCAACAAATCGTCCAGCGCTCCGACGTCAAATGCAAACAGGGGGCGAATCTCGACGCCCTGATCTTGGGAGCGAAAGAGGCCCTCGACGGAAAAAAGTTCATCCCTTCTCTTTCGGGGACCGCGCAACTGGATCAGGGAGGGCCGCTTTCCATCCTCTCCGATCAACGAAAAGCTTGCAGGAACGAATCGATTCCGGAAGAAGCCCAACGTCAATGCTGTCTCCAAGGTTTTCTCAGCACGATTCCGCAGCTCAACGCCTTCATTCTCGAGGTTCCTGATCCGGAGGATGCGGAAAGAAGAAGCTGCAGAGAGGCGTACGATTTCGGTCGCATGCACTCGCGATTCGCATGCACTCATAAAGACAAGGAGTCCGCCTGCGCAGAACCCATCCAAGCCTGCATTCCAGTCCGTCATCTGGGATGCTTCCACCTTGGATACACTGCCTACTGGGTCAGCGACGAATGCACATCCACCTTAAAAAACTCCGCTCAGGCGGATCAGTTCAGGACCTTTCTGGCCACGGGAGTCATCACCGACCGTAAACAGAAAGATGCATCCCCCGCAGGCCCGTCCACGGGGAGCATGGACCCGTCGGACAGAGTCCAACCGAGGGAAGGCCGATGAATTTAAACGCCATTTCCCGGATCCTCATCCTGGTTGTTTTCGGCGGTCCGGAACTCTCGCAAACCGTCCGAGCCGCGGATGGCGGCTGCAGTCCGCAGGAACTTTCGATAAAACTCCCTGAAGGTGTGGCGCTCTATGCGAGCGACTCCCTCCGACCGGGAGCGGAAAATGTGGGGATTGCGGGACGCACGTACTGTGTGAAGCGGCCCCGTGAACGCGGTCGAAATGACAGTGCCCTGGCCCCTGCCCAAGTCATCGACCCTGCAAACCCTGCGGCGATCTTGACGGTTTCTCCCGAGCACCTGGAAGACCTCGTGGCGTCCCCTTTCGAAGAAGCTCGCAGGCCCGCCGGCGGCGGGGGCTATCCATCTCCTTTCGAGGCCCCGGTCCTGAATCAGGACCAATGCTGCACACCCAATCTCCCACCTCTGGCTCGTATTCTGGATGCGAGCCAGAGCCGGGCATCTGCCCAGAATCCAACAACCGAACTTCCGGAAGCGACGATCCCGAAACAGGAGGATGAAAGAAAGCCCGCCTCGGACGGGGAGAGCACCTCCCCGAATCCCCGCAACCCTACTGTTATCCCCACCAGACCGATTACTGCGGTTGGGTACAGGATTCTCGAGGCACTCGGAGTCATTTCCGGCAAAAAGGATTTGCCGGTTGATCGGCCCTCGGAGGGAACTCCGAGCGGATCCGCCTCCGCATCCCCATCCGGATCGGAGACCGCCGGCGCCCCCCAGACCAATCCAGCACCTCGGAGCGACGAAGTCGCGAGTCAGATCGGACCCATGGTCGGCCCCCTGGTCGCCCAGTCCGCTCTCGAGCGAAGCCAAGACTATTATGAATCCCTCCGAGAGTCTCTGGAATCGCTTCGAAAGTCTGCTGAATCGGACGAAAAGGAACTCTCCAGTCGCTATCAGGACTTGACTCTTCAAGAGGTGGCGACGCGACTGGAAACTGCTGAGAAACAGCTCGAATCTCAGAGCAAAGCCATTGAAGAAGGAAAAAGCGTTTTGCCGGAAGGAGAGAGAATTCGATTCTCGCAGACGTACAAGAACGCTGCCGAAAAAGCACGCCTGGCCAGGGAGCTGACGCAGGATCTGGAGCGCCGGAAACAGCAGGAGGAAGAGCGGGCCAGACTCGCTGGAGGCCAACCTGATATGGGCTTCCTGCTGACCCCGAAAAAGGGAGAAAACCCATTGGCACGATCCGATGAACTGATTGATCTCCTCGGAAAAAAGCCCGCGCCCACCTCCCCGGATGGTCTCACTCAGCGATTGGTGCTGCTCAATGGACTTCCCTCGAAAGAAAAGGAAACAACCCAAAAACGACTTAAACTCTCAGAGCCACTCAAGCTCGCCCTCCAAAATGGCCGGTCGCTCGAGATCGAGTTGCTTCACAACGGCTACAGACTTGGAGGAGATCCCTCCTCCCTCGCTTGTTCAAGCTTCGTGAGTGCCGCGCTCCCGACAGATATCAGAAAGGGCACGTTCACGACTTGGGACTTCAGGACCATGTGGACCTACTTGCGCACCGGGGTCCCGCCCAAGGACCCCAAATACCAAACCCGACGCCTGGAAAAAGTCTTGGACACAGCGACCGCCTTCGAGGCGCTCGACTTATATCGCGGCGAGGAGCCGGGGATCGGGGACCTGCTGGTCCATCGTCTCCCCTGGGAACCCACCGGTCATGTTTTCGTAGTCCGTGAGTACCATCGGGAGACTCAGATCGTGTCCGTCATCGAGGCAGTGCAGAGCGCGGGGACGGTCCGCGAACGAGAATTCCCCTTGAGTTTGGACACCCGTCCCCTGGACGCCAGACAAACCCTCAAGGCACGGGCCATTCGCCCGGGCCTGATGGTGCTTAGACTGCGGCCAGTGCGGCAAAAAGTCTGCAGCCTGAGACCCCAGACGGACCTGGGCCGAGGACCGGCCTCCCTGCCCCAGCAGGACACGCCCACGCCGCCTAAAAGTGACGACCCTCCCCCGGCCAAAGGAGGCGGATGGTGATGAACTCAATGCTGAAAATCACGATGCTGTTTTGCCTGACTTGCGGACTCGCTTTGCCATTGCGGCCAGCCCAGGCGGGCGAGCGCCCCGCGCCACTGATGATCCGCAATTCGTTCGCAACGCCCGAAGAGGCCTTGCACCACTTCCTTCGCCGCGATGAGTCCGGCGCTTTTTGGGCGGGCATGCTGGAACCCGAAAGACGCGCGTTCACGACATGGACGCAGGATCCGCAGGCGGAGTCGTATGTCAAATTCAAGGCCCGCGAATTCGGTGCAACCCGGAAAATCTCAACTGACGAAGTCGCCATTCCCGTCAGCCTCTCCGGCATCGAGCACACGGACGCTTTCGGCACTCGAATGCCGGCAAGCACCCGGCAGAACCCACTCCAACAAGTCTACCGCCTCAAGAAGATCGATGGCCGGTGGAAAATCGTGCAACCCGAGGCAAACGCCTTCACCCCTGCCATCAAGCTCAAATCCCGCTGAAACGCTATTGCCCTCCCTGTGCAGCGGGTCTAGTTAGAGGGGATGAAAACCTTCAAACTCCTGTCTTCGTTGATGCTGGCGTCTTGGGTTGTTTTCAATCCAGGGGCGCTCCCGCACGTAAGCGCAAACGTCCCTGTCCAAAACCTGGTGAACCTGCCCGACCTGGTCGAGAAAGTGCTTCCGGGCGTGGTCAATATCAGTACGACCACCGTCATCCAGCAGCGGTTTGGCGGCATGGAGGAATTCGCGCTTTTCTGGGGCATTCCGCGCGAATACAAAAGCTCCTCGCTGGGCTCGGGCTTCATCCTCGACAAGGACGGCTACGTGATGACCAATCACCACGTGATCGACAACGCGACCGAAGTGCTCGTCACGCTCCAAGACAAGAGACAGTTCGAAGCCCGCATCGTGGGCAGCGACCCCCGGGTTGATCTCGCACTCCTCAAGATCAAGACCGAAAAAGGCGGCGTACCCGCGGGCTTGGTCCCCGTACCCTTTGGCAATTCGGATGCCGTCCGGATCGCAGAGCCCGTCTTTGCGGTGGGCAACCCGTTTGGTCTCCAACACACCGTCACAACCGGTATCATCAGCGCCAAGAACCGCACCATCGGGGTCGGACCCTTTGATAACTTCCTGCAGACGGATGCGTCGATCAACCCGGGCAACAGCGGCGGTCCTCTGTTCAATTTCAAGGGAGAGGTCATCGGGATCAATACCGTCATCTTCTCCAAGACCGGCCAGAGCGGGGGCTTGGGCTTTGCGATCCCCGCCAACGAGGCCAAGACCGTGCTCGGCGATCTCAAACGCTACGGTCGCGTGCCGCGTCCCTGGCTCGGGATCCGCGGTCAAATGGTGACGCCGCAGCTTGCAAGATATCACGGACTGCCCCTCAAGGAGGGAGTCGTGGTGTACGCATTGGCCGAAGGCGGACCGGCCTTCGACGCTTCTATCCGCGCTGGTGATATCATCGCGGCGGCTGGCGGCGAACCCGTCAAAGAGCTCGTGGATGTCGAGCGCGCCCTCGGCCGCCACAAACCCAAGGACTCGATCGAGCTTGAGATCCAGCGCGGCACGCGCAAGCTCAAAATTTCAGTGCAGCTGCAGGAGCTGCCCCGTCGTTTCGACGAACCGGCCCAAGGCATTCTTTAATTGAACTGATATCAAACGGAGTACCCAAACATGACCACGAGCTCGAATCTCGAACGCCGCAAGAACACGAACATTCCGACCAAGTCGAGCGAACTGCCGCTGGATTTCGTCAAGATGGTGCGGGAAGTGCTCGAAGGGCATTTCGGGGACGGCCTCAAAGCCTTGGAAAAAGAAGGGCTCTGCAAGGAGCCGGGCTTCGTGGTCACGGGCGCCATCTGGCCGGATGAAATCGTCCTGAGCGCCTCCCTGATATCAGAGGGAACCCCGCAGGCCACGACCGTGCACGCGAGCGTGGACTTTGATCCCAAGGCAAGCTCCCCCACCCTGCAGGATCAGCTCAATCTTTGTGTGGACGGGATTGGCGCGGGCTTTCAGAACCTCTTTGGCGAACTCGAGGCCGAGCGCCTCGAGAAGATAGCACACGGTTCGCTCTCTGCGTGGGAAGATATTCCGTTTGACTGGGCCAAAACGGATCTTGAGAAAAAATCCGTCTGGCTCCGAGTCGACAAGTCCAACCCCAAGCTCGATCAGATGGCCGATGACTGGCTGGCCAAGAACGACCCCGAGTACCGCAAACAGCTCGAAGAAGAAGAGACTGAAACCAAGGACCTGTTTGTCACGGGCCCCAAGGATCGCTCTTCGGGCGGGAACTTTGGCGGCTCCGGTGGCGGAAGCGGCCCGATCCGGCATTGAAAGCCCGCAGTAAGGAAAAACTGCGAGTCGCCCAGCCTTTCGAAGCAGACTCCAGGAGCTTAAGACTTCGGTAAAAAACAGTACCCCCCTTCTTTTTTTTACCGAAGGGTATATCCTATGAAAAGGAATGCCTCACAGTCGCCGCCGATACGCAGCACGCCTGATTGAACGAGCCTTGTCGCACGCCCCCATCGTGGGCGTGATGGGACAACGGCAGGTGGGCAAGACGACTCTGCTCGAAGGAATCGCGTCGGAATACCGCACGCTCGACCACCGAACAACCCTCGAGGAGGCCGAAGCCAATCCCGAATTCTTCATCCAAAACCGACCCCCCAGGTTTGCCATCGACGAAGCCCAGTTTTGCCCCGGACTTTTCCCGGCCATGAAAGAACATGTCCGCACCCACAAGCGTACGGGGCAGTTCATCCTTTCGGGATCGGTTCGATTCACTAGCCGAAAAGCCATCCGCGAATCCCTGACAGGACGAATTGCAAACGTGGAGGTGCTCCCCTTCACTCACGCCGAATCTCATTCCCGTCCCTTATCCAGGCTGTTGGAAAACCTCGCCGCCGTCCGGAAACAGACGCAGCTTGAGCGCCTCCTTGCCTCTCCTTCCGGAATCAAAGCCGCCGAATTCGAGTCTTACCTCGAAACCGGCGGACTGCCCGGAATCTGCTTTTTCCGAGCCCGCGAAGTCAGGACCGATCGATGGCGCTCCCAGCTCGACACCCTGCTCACCCGAGACATCCGTCTTGTGCAGGAGACAAGCCTCCCCTTTGAAGCCCTCCGTGACCTGCTCGCGTTCCTGGCTCAGAACCAGGGTTCCCCCTTCATCATCAAGAATGCGGTCAAAGCGACGCAGATATCGGCCGTCACGTTGAAACGTCTGCTGGCCTCGTTTGAGGCGCTTTTTCTGATTCGCCCGGTACGCTCCACGGGCGACCAGAGCAAGGGCAGCTACTTCCTCGAAGATCAGGGGATGGCCTCTTGGTTGACGCGAAAGACCCTGGATTCGAGCACCGACGTGATCCGCGGTCTGTATGCGAACCTCCGGCAGGAGTTCTTCTACCGTCCGGAACTCAATGGACGGATCCAGCAATATCGAACCAAGCACGACGTCGAAATCCCTTTGGTCTTCCACACGGAAGACTGGGGCGTGGGAATCCTCGCCACCCTGGAGAAAACACCGCGTCCCAAAACCCTCTCGAGCGCCTTGGCTTACCTGAAGAAACACCCGAGGCATTCCTGCGTGATCGCGCACGCCGGCGCCGATTGCATCCAACGCACGGATCGTCTCTTGCTCATCCCCTACTGGATGCTGCTGGGCTGATCACCTGCGCGAGCAAGCGCCTTCAATGAAGCCACGAACCTCAGCATCAACGAATGGAATAGAGCAATTTCCGCCCGTCCTTCATGCACGCTACTGCACATTCAGTGCGGTAGCGCTTCTCCCGGATTGAAGGCGCGTCACCCAGGCCGCTCTTCGGGCGGAAACTTTGGCGGCTCAGGCGGTGGAAGCGGCCCGAACAGGCACTAGCCCGGATTTCTCACGGGTAGAAAGGTTGGCCTGCTGATTTTCAGGCGAAATGCCTGTACTTTCAGTGTTGAATGACAACGAAAGGAGATCAGCAGGCCATGACAGACTGTAACTTTGAG
>Ga0172372_10004345_pt1 | contig 20219 bp, 13 predicted proteins | sample LakKiv5m_2_FD_114544 | JGI IMG/M metagenome (GOLD analysis project Ga0172372, IMG submission 114544) | Freshwater microbial communities from Kabuno Bay, South-Kivu, Congo - kab_092012_9.5m | ecosystem: Environmental > Aquatic > Freshwater > Lake | place: Democratic Republic of the Congo...
CGTTGATGAGCACCGCGTCGCGGAAGCCGGTCTCGGTGTCGAGCGTGAACATGACGCCGCTGGCCGCGAGGTCCGCGCGCACCATGCGCTGCACGCCGATGCTCAGGGCAATCTTGAAGTGGTCGAAGCCCTTGTCCACGCGATACGAAATCGCGCGGTCGGTGAAGAGCGAGGCGAAGCAGCGGCGGCAGGCGTCCACGAGCGCGAGCCGGCCCTGGACGTTCAGGTAAGTCTCCTGCTGCCCGGCGAAGCTCGCGTCCGGCAAGTCCTCCGCCGTCGCGCTGCTGCGCACGGCCACATCCACGGGTTCGGGCGCGTCGCCCTGCAACTCGGCGTAGGCGGTGAGGATCGCGCCCTCGAGGTCGGGCGGAAATTCCGCCGCGAGGATGGCGTGGCGCACGCGGTTGCCGCGCAGGCGGAGGTTGTCCATGTCGCGCGTGTCGAGGCCGCGCAGGAGGCGCGTGATTTCCGTGTCCAGCCCGGCGGAGCGCAGGAAATGCCGATACGCCTCGGATGTGACCGCGAAGCCGTTGGGCACGCGCACGCCCTGGGGCGCGAGTTCGCGGAACATCTCGCCGAGCGAGGCGTTCTTGCCACCGACCAGCGGGATGTCGCCGATGCTGAGTTCGCGGAACCACTTGATGAAGACCGGCGGCGCGGGCGCGGCAGGGCGCGGGGCGCGGGCGGTCTTGGCTTTCGCAGGCATGGTCAATTCTCCTTTCCGGGTTCGGCGGGCGGGATGAACTCCGGCTCGTGCTCGCGAACGACGAGCACCGGGACGGAGGCGTGCTCCACGACGTGTTGCGCGGTGCTGCCGAGCAGCAGATAGCGCAGCCCGGTGTAGCCGTGCGTGGAAGTGACGATGAGGCCGGCGCACACGCGGAGGGCTTCCTTGTTGATTTCGAGGAACGGGTTGCCGGAGAGCACGGAGGTCACGACGCGCAGATCGGCGGGGAGCGCCTCGGCCCGCATCCGCGCCAGCTCGCGCCGGGCGGATTCCTTCATCGCGGGTTCCTGAAGCACGGTGGCGAGATGGCTCACGTCGGCGGGCAGCACGGTGGGCACCACATGGACGAGGTGCAGCGTGGCGGCAAACTCGCGCGCGAGCGCCACGCCGTAATCCAGGGCCTTCCGCGACTCGATGGAAAAGTCCGTCGCCACCAGGATGCGGCGCAGCGGCAGCAGCATGGGCGGCTGGTCAGCCTCGTTGCCGGACACGCCGGGCACCACCCAGACGGGGCAGGGCGCGCGGCGCACGACTTCCTCGGCGGTGTTGCTCAACAGGCAGTGCGGCACGAGCGAGTCGCCGTGCGTGGCGAGGACGACGAGGTCGGCGTTTTGCCCGCGCGCGGCCTCGGGGATTTGCAGATTCGGCTCGCCGGCGCGGACGAGCAGGCTGGTCACGCGTCGCGCGGCCGGGCCTTGCCGGCGCACGAACTCCGCAAGCTTCTGGTGGGCGACCGTCTTGAGCCGTTCGTCGCGGCGGGTGAGGTGCGCGTAGCCCCACTCGGGCAGCATGGACGGCGGGACAACGTGCAGCAGGACCAGTTCGCCGCCGAAGCATTCGGCCAGCGCCATCGCGTAGTGATAGGCCCGCAGGGAGGACGGGGAAAAATCCATCGGCACCAGCACGCGGCGCAGGCGCACGGGCGTGGGGAGCAGGCTGGCGGGGAAGTCCGGCGCTTCGGGGTGGGTGGGCTTGGCGCACGCATTCATGTTTGGCCTCTGCCGGGAACGTGCTGCGTCCCCCACGCCCGCTCTCGCCGGGACTTGTCGAAAGCTGGGCAAGAATTGAAGCCCCCTGCCTAGCGTTGCGCCGTGGCCGGCGGGCGCAGCGTGAGGACGAAGGCCGCGAGTTCCCAGCGCTGCTCCTCCGTCAGCGTCTCGGCGAACGACGCCATCGGCGTGCCGCCGAGGCCCAGCGTCAGCACGCGGAACACGTCCGCCGGCGTGCGGCCGTTGCGGAACGCGGGCGCGCGGAGGTCGGCGGGCCGGGCGGGATCGCCCCACGCGTCCTTGAGTTCGGCAATGGCGTGCCCTTGGCCGTCGCCGCGTTCGCCGTGGCAGCTCACACACGCGAGGGCGAAAGTCGCCCTGCCCTTCGCGGCGCGCGCGGCGGCTTCGGCCGGGACTCCGAGCCACGCGGGCGGTTCGGGCAGCTTCACGGAGGCGGCGAAGTTCGCGGGCTTGCGCCACTTGGGCGAGAAGAACTTGATGAACTCCGCCACGGCGCGGACCTCGCGGTCGGAGAGCTGCGCGAAGTAGGGCATCGAGGTGTTTGCGCGGCCGTGGCGGATGGTGCGGATGAGGTCGTCGGTGGCCGGCAGGAAGCCCGGCGGCGTGGAGCGATACTTGAAGACGCCGGCGGAGAACTGGCGCGGCTTGGGGATCATGCCCTTGGCCATCTCGCCGTCGCCGTCGCCCCAGCGGCCGTGGCAGACGAGGCAGTTGCGCTCATAAACGTAACGGCCCATCGCGTAGAACGACTCGTCCGGCGGGGCAAAGCCCTCCGCCGCCACGCCGCGCAGCAGCGCGACGCAGCCCAACAGCGCGGCCAGCGCGCGCCCGATGCCGGAACGAAGCACGCCGCCAGCAGAGCAGCGCGCCGGCGCGGCCGGGAGCGCGAAATTGGCGGGAACGTGTCAGGAATTGGCCCTCGGCGAACTTTCTCGGCGAACTTTCTCGTTGAATCCCCCCGCCCGCTTGCCCCTTATTTACGCCGCGACCGCCAGCGTCAACCAACGTGAAACCCACCGACCTCCGGGGCATCCTCCAATACATCCCGCGCTTCCGCGAGAAGACCTTCGTCATCGCCGTGGATGGCGCGGTCGTGACGGACGAAAACTTCGCCAACCTGCTGCTCGATGTCGCCGTCCTGCGCTCGCTGAACATCCGCGTCGTCATCGTCCACGGCGCGGCGGCGCAAATCCAGGCGCTCGGGACCGAACGCGGCGTCGCGCCCTCGAACCTCGACGGCACCGGCATCACGGACGCGCCCACGCTCCAGCTCGCGCTGACCGCCGCCAACCGGCTGACGCACGAGATCCTCGAGGGCCTTTCCACCAACGACCTCCGCGCCGCCACGCCCAACGCCGTCATCGTCTCGCCGCTGGGCATCATTCAAGGCGTGGACCACCTCTTCACCGGCAAGGTCGAGCGCGTGGACACCGAGCTGCTCCAGACCCTCCTCGCCGCCGGGGTCACACCGGTCATTCCCCCGCTGGGCTTCGACGGTGATGGCAAGACCTACCGGGTCAGCTCCGACACGATTGCACTCGCCATCGGCACCGCGCTCAAGGCGGCGAAGATTCTCTTCATCACCACCAGCGACGGCCTGTTCCACCAGGGCAAGCTGCTCAAGCAGGTTCTCGCCGCCGACCTGCGCGCGCTCATTGAGAAGAAGGAGCTCTCCCCCGAGGACACCGCCCGCGCCCGCGCCGCCGCCGCCGCCTGTTTGCAGGGCATCCCCCGCGTCCACCTCATCAATGGCCGCACCGACGAGTCGCTGCTGGCCGAGGTTTTCTCGAACGAGGGCGTCGGCACGCTCATCTACGCCGACGAGTTCCAGCAAATCCGCCCCGCGCAGAAGAAGGACATCCGCGCCCTGCTGCGGCTCACCAAGAACTCCGTCCTGAGCGAGGAGCTGATGAAGCGCACGCGCGCCAGCATCGAGAAGCACCTCGGCGACTACTACGTCTTCGACATTGACCGCAACCCGGTGGCCTGCGTCGCGCTGCACGTCCACTCCGAGGCGAACACGGGCGAGCTGGCCTTCCTCTTCGTCGCCCCCTCGCACGAGAACCAGGGGCTGGGCAAGAAGCTCATCCAGTTCGTCGAGAACAAGGCCCGCGAGCTGGGCCTCAGCGAACTGGTCACGCTCTCGACGCAGGCCTTCACCTACTTCCAGAGCAAGGGCGGCTTCACCGAAGGCACGCCCGACGATCTGCCCCCCGCCCGCCGCGAGAAGTATGAGCAGAGCGGCCGCAACTCGAAGGTGCTGGTGAAGAAGCTGAAGTGAGTATTTTGAAAGATGGACTTTCCCGGTTTCAGGAAGGTTGGAGAGATTAGCATCTGCCTGAAGACCATGAACGGGTTTGCGGGCGCCACGTCGTTCGTGCTGGTCGTGCTCTGGCTCATCATCCACGAACTATTGTTTGGCTGGAAGGAACCTGAGTTGATTGATGCGCTCTGGTGGCTGGTCGGTATCCCAGTAATGTTCGCGTTACATGAATTGCTGCATGGAGTGGGCTATGTGGTGTTTGGAGGGCTGGCATGGAGTGAGGTCAAATTCGGAGTCAACCGGAAGGCATGGGTGTTGTATTGCAATTGCTTGGCTCCGGTGCGGAATGCGCCATTCGTCGCGTCAGCCATGCTTCCCGTCTCTGTGCTGTTCCCGATTTCCGTCTTCCTATGGATGTCCGTTCCGAATCTGCTCACCGTTTCACTGTCGGCGATGACCTTGGCAAGCGCCTGCGGGGATTTGATGATGACGCACAAAATGCTCTCGCAGCCGAACAGCGTTTACGTGGTCGAGCACCCAAGCGGTATCGGCGGGGATTTGTTCGTCCGAGACGATGCGCCGATGGGGAAAGGCTCAGATCCACAATGAGCCACTCCACAAAACTTCTCTTCATTTGCAGCCGCAACCGCTGGCTAGACCGATCGCGTAGAAGTTTATCACGGCCTTTTTTGGGGGCCGCGACGCGCTCCGTCGGTGCGAGGTGGGGCATGTGTCAACATCATCGCCGGCTTCCGGCTAGGTGACGCTCAGCTTGATCGGCCTACTTCCGCGCGGGCTTCGGAGCCGCCTTGAAAAACGCCTCGGCGTCCTGCTTGAGGTTAAAGTCATTGGTCAGGCCATGCGTCTCCCGCAGGTGCGCCGCTGCGTTGGGCCGGTAATTTTCCTTGCTGGCCATCGGCAGCGTCACTGTCTCCCGCTTCGCGTCGGTGCGGCCGAAGCGCAGCCGGACCTCGCCGTTCTCGTGCGCCATTGTGCCGCCCTGCCGGATGAACTCGCTGATGAAGTGCTTGAGCTTCGGATCATCGGCTCCGAGCTGGTCGAACTCCGCGCGCGTGAAGGGGCCTCGATACCGGATCTGCTGGCCGGTCAGCGTGAAGAACGGCTCGGGGCGCGCCAGCGCGGCGTTGATGAGTTCGCGCTCCTCGGCGGTGGGCTTGCCCTTCAGCTCGACTTCCCAAGCCTTGCGAATGGCCTCGTTGCCCGCCGCAATCAGCTTGCTCACGTTGCGGATGGTCACCCGCTGCGTGCCACAGGGCCGGCCCTCGTCATTCAGGTAAAACTTCCCGTTCTCGACGCGCACATTGGCCACGAGCAAGGCCAGCAGGTTGGTGGCGGCCCGGCGCTGGGCTTCCTTCAGCGAGTCCGTCTCTGGCACCGCGCTGCTCGCAAGGGCTTCCTTGAAAGCCCCGATGTTCAGCTCGAAAATCCAGTTGGCGAAGAAGAACGTGCGCTGCCCCTTCATCACGTCGGCGAGCTGCTCGCGCTCCTTCTCGCTCAGTTGCGTCACGTCATCCGCGCCGTAGATGCCGTGATAGGTCTGGTGGATGCGCAGCGTGTCAGCCTGCGCGTCGTGCTCGTAAGTCACTGTCTGCCGCTCGAACTCGATGCAGCCGGTCAAGGCCAGGGCGACGGCGAGAAGGGCGAACATTCGGCGCATGCTTGCTGTGTAGCCCAGCACGGCGGCATTGCCAAGCCCCCCGACAGCAGCAACGCAGAGCCGGACGCGGCTCAATAAACGTCCCGCTGGTAGCGCTTGTCCTTCTTGAGCGCGGCGACGTAGGCCGTGGCTTCCTCAGCCGTCTTGCCGCCGGCGGTCTGGATGACCTGGTGCAGCGCGGCATCCACGTCCTTCGCCATGCGGCTCGCATCGCCGCAGACGTAGAAGCCGCCGCCTTCCTCCAGCCACGCGTAGAGTTCCTTCGCGTGCTCAGTCATCCGGTTCTGCACGTAAATCTTCTCCGCCTGGTCGCGGCTGAACGCGAGGTCCAGCCGGTGCAGAGTGCCCTCGCGCTGCATCGCTTCGACTTCTTCGCGGAAGAGGAAATCCGTCGCCGCACGCTGGTCGCCGAAGAAAAGCCAGTTCTTCCCCTTCGCGCCGGACGCACGCCGCTCCTCGAGGAACGCCCGGAATGGCGCGATGCCCGTGCCGGGACCGACCATGATCATCGGCGCGTCGGGGTTCGCGGGCGGGCGGAAGTTTTTGTTGTGATGCACGAACACCGGCACCGCGCCGCCCGCCGGCACGCGCTCGGCGAGGAAAGTCGAGCACACGCCCTTGCGCGCGCGCCCCAGCGAGTCGTAGCGCACCACGCCCACGCAGAGATGCACCTCGCCCGGATGCGCCTTCGGCGAGGAGGAAATCGAGTAGAGGCGCGGCTGAAGCTTCTTGAGCAGCGCGACGAACTCGGTGGGCGTGAACTTTGCCGCCGAATGTCCGTGCAGCAGGTCAATGATCTCGCGGCCCCAGAGGAACTTCGTCAGCTCGCCGTTCGTGCCGGGCGCAGAAAGCTTCAGCAGCTCCGCGTCACCCGAGCGCTCGGCCACGGCCTTGAGCAGCGGCGACGGGATGCGCGTGATCTCGTAGTGATGGATCAGCGCCTCGCGCAGCGGCGTTTCCTTGCCGTCGCGGTCGGGCACCGGCTCCTCGCCGGAACGGCCGAGCGCGCGGAGGAGTTCTTCCACCAGCTCCGGGCAGTTCGTCGCGCGCACGCCGAGCGCATCGCCCGCCTCGTAACCAAGGCCGGAGCCGTCGAGCGAGAAGGCGAAGTGCCGCGTGTCCTTCGCGGAGCCTTCGCCGTTGAGCCGGACATTCGCGAGCAGCGGCGCGGGGAAGGGGCGGGATTTTGAGTATTCAGTTTTCAGTGAGTCAGTATTCAGTGCCGCCACGCCGGACGCGCTTGGCGCTACCGGAGCCGACTGAACACCGATTACTGAACACTGATTACTGAGTCCGGTCAGCGCCCCGTCCATCCACTTCGCGAACGGCTCCTCGTATTCCACATCGCAGTCCGTGCGCGGATGGACGCGCGTCGCGCCGAGTTTCTCCAGCCGTTCGTCCACACCCTTGCCGAAGGCGCAGAACTTCGGGTAGTTCGTGTCGCCCAGCGCGAGCACGGAGAACTTCGTCAGCGCCAGCTTCGGCGCGGCATCGGTGCTCAGGAACTCCCAGAATGCTTTCGCGTTGTCGGGCGGCTCGCCATCGCCGTAGGTGCTCGTGACGACGAGGAGCGACTGCTCCGACGCGAGCTGTGCGGTCGGATACTTCGCGAGGTCGTGAATCGTCGGCGCGAAACCGCGCTTGCCCGCTTCCTTGGCGATGCGCTTGGAGAGATTCTCCGCGTTGCCCGTCTGCGAGCCGAAGAGGATGGTCAGCGGCGTCAGCGGCTTTGCGTTTGAAATCTGAGATTCGAGATTTGAAATCCCAGATTGCGGCGCGCGGGAGAACAAGCCGGCGAGAAAGCCGTTGAGATACGCGCGCTGCTCGGGAGTGAACGGCGCGTTGTCCGGGAGGACGGGGACGAAGTTGACAGATTGACTCATGGGTTGACTGCCTCACGCCAAGGTCGCGAAGGACGCAAAGGGGAATTCTTCCTTTGCGGACTTGGCGACCTTTGCGTGAGAAACATTGCTTTCATTCACTGAACATTTCCTGCAACTGCTTCACTTCGTGGCGGCGGGTGAAGGCGGCGAAGGTTTCGCCAGGCTGGCGTTTGGCCTGATAAGTTTTCAACACGCGCTCCAGCAACGTGGGCAAATCGCTGAACGGAATGCCGGTGAAGACCTGCTTGCCGATGGCCGCGTCCGCGCCCGTGCCGCCGCCGAAGACGACGTGATAGCCCTCGCTGCTCGCGGTGCCGACCTTCACACCCTGCAAGCCGATGTCGCCGACGTAGTGCTGCGCGCAGGAGTTGGGGCAGCCGGTGAGGTGGATGTTGATGGGGTGGTCAAGCTGGAGCTTCTTGTTGAGATGCGCCCCGAGCGCGACGGCCTGGCCCTTCGTGTCGGTCGCGGCCCATTTGCAGCCGGTGTTGCCGGTGCAGGCGACGAGTCCGCCGAGCAGGTTCGTCGCCTCGTGATGCAGCCCGATGCGGGCAAGCTGGCGCTTCACGGTCTCGACGAACGCGTCCGGCACGTCGGGAATCAGCACGTTCTGCCAGGGCGTGAGGCGGAGCGCGCCGGAGCCGTAGTTCGCGGCGAGGTCCGCGATGCGGCGCATCTGCTTGGTCGAAAGCACGCCGACGGGCACGACCACGCCGAGGTAGTTCTTCCCCTTCTGCGACTGGCGATAGACCCCGATGTGCCCGTGCTTCACGGCGGCGGGCCGCTTGATGCACTGCTCCAGCGGGAACTTCACCAGCGGGAACGCCAGCTTCTTCTGTGTCTCGGCGAGGAACTTCTCCACGCCCCACTTGTCCACGAGATACTTCAGGCGCGCTTTCTTGCGGTCGGTGCGGTCGCCGTTTTCGAGGAAGACGCGAATCATCGCGGCGCACACGGCGAGCGCCTCGGTGGGCTTCACGAGAATGCCGCAGTCCTGCGCAAGCTGCTTGTGCCCGGTGATGCCGCAGAGTTCCACGCGGAAGTAGATGCCGGGGGAAATCTCAATTGTTGCGTTGTCGCGAAGGGAAACTCCTGGGAGTGCCACGCGCTCTTTCCCCTCACCCTGGCCCTCTCCCTTGGGGAGAGGGGACAGCGCAACACGGTTGCTTGAACTTCCTGCGCCCGTCGTGCTGTCACCGCGCTCGCCTTCGTCTGAAGACGGGGTGCGTCCCTCCCTCTCCCCAGGGGAGAGGGCCGGGGTGAGGGGGAAGGATGCGTCCGAGTTCACCGAATCAGCCGAACCTGATTCCGCATTCCGCATTCCGCATTCCGCGTTTGAATGGAGCCTCCTAACGTCGGCTGCTACCCGGCACGCCATGAACCCAATATCATTGGTGTCCGCGACCGTATCCACCGCACCGCCGCCCTCGAAGGCGACGTTGAACTTGCGCGGCAGGTTGTAGAACTCGCGGTGGTTCAGGATGTAGTGGTGCAGCGCGTGCGCGAAGGGCCGCGTGTCGAGCAGCTCCTGCGGGTCGAAGCCGGCGGTCGGCGACGCGGTGACGTTGCGGATATTGTCCACGCCACTGCCGCGCGCAGTGAGACCGAGGCCTTGCAGGCGCGTGATGACGTTGACCAGGTTCGTTGGCGCGATCTCGCGGATCTGAATGTTCGAGCGCGTGGTGACGGCGGACTTGCCGTTGCCATAGTCGTCCGCGATGTCCGCGAGACCGCGCATCTGCGACGCAGTCAGCTCGCCCGCCGGGATGCGGCAGCGCAGCATGAAGCTGTTCTGTGCGGGCGCGACGTAGAACATGCCAAAGTTGCGGAAGCGGAACGTGTGCTCCTCGTCCGGCGTCTTGTTCGCCTCAGCGTGGGCGAGGATGCGGTCCCAGCCGTCGAGCGGATGCTCCTCGTGCTTCCAGCGCTCCTGCTTGGTCACGTCGCCGAGCGGCGTGCCGTAGATGGTTTCCTCGGCGAGGTTCGCGCCGCCCTGCGCGGGGTCGCCGGTGAGTTGCCCCGTCGTGGTCGTGCCGACGTAGGGATGAATGCCGCGCTGCGCCACGCCGGCCATGAAGCCGGAGAGAAATTCCTTCTGCTCGGCGGTGAACGCGCCGGTGGCGGTGGCGGTGGACGATTCAAGGGTTGCGGTGCTCATTATAGAACTTTGCCTTTCGCCCGTTCCACGCGGACGGCGCAGAACTTGTAGCTGGGCTGGCGCGAGTGCGGGTCGAAGGCGGGGAAGGTGAGCCGGTTCGTGGCCGCGTCGTGCATCGGCAGATAAACCTGGCCGGGCCGCACGGTCGCGGTGACGTGGACGCGCGCCGTGAGTTCGCCGCGCCGCGAGGCGACGCGCGCGGTGTCGCCGGCGCGGAGGCGGAGGCGACGGGCGTCGTCAGGATTCAGCTCCAGCAACAACTCGGATGGCGCAAGCTGCCGCAGGATGTCGGACTTGCCGGTGCGGGTGAGCGTGTGCCATTGCGCGCTGGTGCCGCGTCCGGTGAGGAGGACAAACGGAAATTCTTCGCACGGTTTGTCCGCTGCCTCGCGCGGCAGGTCGAAGAGGAACCTAGCCTTCGCGTCTGCGTGGTAGAACTGGCCGTCGGCGAAGAGGCGGCGCTCACTACCCGAAGAAGTATTCAGTAAGCAGTGTTCAGTCTTCAGTGAAGACGGGCGTTCGGACGCGTTCTCCCCGACTGAACACTGATTACTGAACACTGAATACTGCGCCTTCGACAGCGGCCACTGCACGCCACCTTCGCGGTCGATCATCCGGTAGTCCGCAATCCCCGTGATGTCGCACGGCTGGCCGGCGGAGCAGCGTTTGAGGATTTGGAAGACGGCCTCGGGCGAGGTCCATTCGCGGAACATCGCGCCGCAGCCCCAGTAGTGCGCGACGAGCCGGAAGATGTGGAAATCCGCGAGCGCCTCACCGGGCGCGCGACGGAGTTTCTTCACGAGGCCGATGCGGCGCTCGCTGTTGATGAGCGTGCCCTCCTTCTCGCCCCAGCCGGCGGCGGGCAGCACGAGGTCGGCGCGCTGCGCGGTGTCGGTGGTGTGATACATGTCCTGCACCACGAGGAAGTCGAGCTGGGCGAGGAGGGCGTCGAAGGCGGTGGCGGCAGGCGTCTCGCCTGCCGTAGAGGGCGGCATCTTGCCGCCCGGAAAATAGCTGGCTGGGCGGAGGGCGTTCGGACTCATCGAGCGAGACTTATCCCCGTTGCCCATTCCGCCGGGCTGGAAGCCCGGCTCTACGGCAGGCGAGACGCCTGCCGCCACGCCGCCTTTGCCAATCCACGAGTGCGAGGGATTCGTGGCGATGACCCACAGGCCTTTGATTTTGCCGGCGGCGATGCCTTCGAGAATCTGGTCGTAGGCGAGCGAGGGCTTGGTCGGAATCACCGATTCGGGGATGCCGAGCGTGGTCGCGATTTTCCGCCGGTGCTCTGGGTTCGCGAAGTCATGGCCGCCGAGCAGGCTGGTGACGTTGGCAAAAAGCCGCGAGCCCATCGCGTTGCATTGGCCGGTGATGCTGTTTGCCCCGGTGCCGGGCTTGCCGAGGTGGCCGCCGAGCAGCGCGAGGTTGATGACGGCCTGCGCGGTGCGCGTGGATTCGTGGCCCTGGTTCACGCCCATCGTCCACCAGAAGGAGACGCGCCGGCCGGGCTTCACGCTTTCGGCCAGCCGGTAGATTTGCCCGACGGTCAGCCCCGACTTCGCCGCCACGGCGTCCGGCGTGAACTCGCGCACGAACTCGGCGAACTCCGCGTAGCCGCTCGTGTGCGCGGCGAGAAACTCCTGGTCCACCCAGCCGTTCTGGATGAGCAGGTGCGCGACGCCGTAGAGCAGCGCGAGGTCGGACTTGGGCGCGAGCGGCAGGTGCTGCGTCGCGGCCATCGCGGTCTCGGTCGAGCGCGGGTCGAGCACGATGATTTCCGGCGAGCGGCGGTTGCGCAGCACGCGCTGCCACATGATCGGATGCGCCACGCACGGGTTCGCGCCGACGAAGACGAGCACGTCCGACTCCTCGAAGTCCGCGTAGGTGAACGGCGGCGCGTCGAAGCCGAAGCTCTGCTTGTAGGCGACAGCGCTGGTGGCCATGCACTGGCGAGTGTTCGAGTCGCAGTGCAGCGCGCCCATGCCGAACTTCCACAACGCGCCGAGGAAGGCCATCTCCTCCGTGCAAATTTGTCCCGTGCTGAGAAACGCGACGCTCTCCGGCCCGTGCTGGTCCATGATGGCCTTGAACTTCAGCGTGAAGACCTGCATCGCGTGGTCCCAGTCGGTCGGCTCCAGCTTGCCGGTGGTGGGATTGCGAAGGAGTGGCGTGGTGGCGCGGTCGGGCGCGGCGAGCGGCGTGAGGGCTTCCCAGCCTTTCGGGCACGCCATGCCGAGATTCACGGGGTAGTCGGCGGTGGCGGAAAGATTCACGGCCTGGCCGTCTTTGAGATGCACATTCAAGCCGCAGCCGGTGGAGCAAAAGCCGCAGACCATCGTGGTGGTGGCGTCGGGTTTGAGCCGCGCGGGCACCTGGCCGAGGCCGAACTCGCCGGGCGCGCGCACGAGGTCGGCGGTGAGCGGGCCGGTCCATTGGCGGAGCCAGGAGTTGGGAGTGTTCAGTGAACAGTGTTCAGTATTCAGTGAAGAAGGCTCCGTGGCGACCGTCGCGCGGTCTGCCTTGGACTGAACACTGATTACTGAAGACTGATGACTCATACGGGCATCTTGTCCGGGGCGACGGACGTGAAGAACAGGTGGCGTTCGGCGAGTTCACCCAGCAAACACAGGGCGAAGGCAGCGAACGCGAGCGCGGGGGTGGCTCCGCTGGTGACGATGGCGAAGGGGATGAAGACGCCGCCCGCGAACGCTGTGAGCAGGCGCGTGGCGAGGACGGGCCGGAGCGCATTGGTTTGGAGCGCGGCGGTGCGGCGAAGCTGCGTCCAGCGGTCGGAATCGGTGTCGGCGTGTTTGAGGACGGAGATTTCGCCGGCCAGCTTGAGCAGTGTGGCGATGAGGAGGGCGATGGCGATGATTGGGGAGCGCAGCCGCCCCGGCTGCTGTTCGGCGCGCCCTCGCGCCGAACTCGGGGACGCTTGGACTTGCCCGGCTTCGTGGATGCTCGTGCGCTCCGGGCCAGCCGCGAGGGCGCGGCTGGCTGCGCCCGAGGCGGGCGCGGTCCCCACCAATGCCAACGCCAATCCCAGCACCGCGACGCTGCCGAAGAAGCGCGGGGCGGTGTGGCGGAGGCTCCAGAAGGCGCGGTGGGTGTCGGCATAGACCATCGCCTGGGCAAAGACGGCGGCGAGGGCGAGCGGGAACAGGAGATTGGAGATGGGAGATAGGAGATGGGGAATCGGAAGCAACGCGACGCTGACGCTCGCCACAGCCACGCCGGCAAAGGCGTTCAACAGCATCGCTTCGCGGCTCAACCAGCTCGTGCGCCAGCCGAGCCAGACGCGCCACGCCTTCAGCGGCTGGCCGAGGTGGAACACGCTGGCGGCCAAACCCGCGAAGAGCAGCGCGAGCGAGATGAGTTCGAGCGGAAGAGACTTTGCGGTGGTGAGCCGAGCCGCGAGCAATCCGCCGATGCCGGCCTGCGTGAGCACAAGCATGAGGATGAGCGGCCAGTGCGCGGGCTGCGGACGCGGCTGGTTGTGGTCGGCAGCGCGCAGGTCGGCGGCGGGCTTCTTGGAGACGTAGCGGGTCGTCGGGAGGGTGATATGCGGCGCGGGGGAGTCAGGGAGCCAAGGGGAGGGCAGGTGAGAAAGTGGGAGGGTGGGAAAGTGAGAGGCGTTACTGGTCACCGTCCCACTTTCTCGCTTTCCCGCTTTCTCACCTGCTTCGCAGCTTTCGTCGCGGAACGCACTGACCACCTCCGCGACCCTCACCACGGAAATTCGGATGGCTTCATTCGGGCACGCCTGCACGCACGCGGGGGCTTCGCCGGCAGCGAGGCGGCCGTGGCACAGGTCGCACTTCCGCACGATGCCGCGCGACTCCGAATACTTCGGCACGTCGTAGGGGCATGTCAGGATGCAGTAGCTGCAGCCAATGCACTGGTCGTCGAGGTGGCGGACGATGCCGGTGAGCGGGTCCTTGTCGTAAGCCAGCACGGGGCAGCCTTCGAGGCAGCCCGGCTCGACGCAGTGGTGGCAGGCGGTGGTGACGGTCTGCTGAAGCGGGACGACGCGGTTGCCGGTGTAGCCGCCGAGGTCAGGAGGCGGATTCTTCGTGGGCAACAAGCCGTCCGCCTCCTCACGTCGGCGGCTACGGGCGTCGGGCACCAGCGCCTCCCCGAACAGCGCGCCGACCTCGCGCCAGGCTTCGCCGTCGTCGAGGCCGTTGAGCGAGTGGCAGGCGGTGACACAGGCCTGGCAGCCGGAGCATTTGTCCAGGTCCACCTCGAAGGCATACTGCTCGCCGGGGCGCGGCGCGGAGGCGGGCAGCAGCTTGCGGTAGTGCGGCTCGGCAATCTCATGCCGCTCGTGCGCGCGCGCGAAGGCCTCCACCGCCGTGAGCTGCCGCTGCTCGTCCAGCAACGCGTCCACGAGCGTGCGCTCGCCGGTGGGCGCAGCGGAGCCAGTGAAGTTGTCGGCGGGCAGGGTCATTTCCGCATCAGGAAGAAAAGCAGGGCGGCATTCGCGGCCAGGCTGGCGGCGAGCAGCAGTTTCAGCAGCAACACCGGGTCGCGTTCGAGCAGCGGCGCGCCGGCGGAGCGGAACGGCTTCACCTGCTCGGGATGTTCAAGCTGGTAGCGCATCTCGCTGTAGGCGGCGAAACGGTCGTCGGGCCGCAGCGCGAGGGCGCGCAGCACGATGGCGTCGAGCCAGTGCGGGACGTGCGGGTTGAGCTTGCTGGGCGGCTTCGCGGCGCGGAACTGCGGCGTCTGGAACGGCTCGATTTCGCCGTGCGGGAGCTTGCCGGTGAGCGCCTCGTAGAGCGTCGCGCCCAGCGCGAAGATTTCCGTCGGCTCGCTGACGGCGGAGTTGTGGAAGCGCTCCGGCGCGAGGTAGCTCGGCGTGCCCGCGCGCGTGTTGACGCTGAAGACTTCCGCCACGCTGCCGAGGTCAATGAGCTTGAACGTCAGCGCGCCGGGTTCGCCGAGCACGAGGATGTTTTCGGGCTTCAAGTCGCCGTGGACGAAGTCGTGCCGCAGGAGGAACTGCGCCGCCGCAAGCACGAACTTGCCGAGCGCCACGGCGTCCTCCGTGGGCAGCGGGCCGTTCTCGGCGAGCCACTGCTTGAGCGTGGGCGCGTGGAAGTAGTCGAGGACGTAGTAGCGCGCGGTGGCGTCCTCGGGCGCGGTGGCGGCGGGAAAGTAGTCGGCCTTGAGCGTCGTGGCGTGCCACGTCTCGCGGATGAACGCGGTGAGGACGGCTTCGTTCGATTGCGCCTCGCGCGGCGCGAACTTGAGCACGTAGAACTTGCCGGCCTTTGCGGCGAGCCAGATGCGGTCGCTCGCGCGGAAGCTGCGGCGGAGCGTGTAGCCGTCCACCACGTCGCCGACCTTGAGCTGCGCGGGAATGGGCAGCGACACGGGCGCGGCGCTGGCGGCGGGGCCAAGCTCCTGCACTTCGAGGACGACGGCGGTGATGTCGTCGAGCGTCTCGGGCGTGGCGCGTTCGCGGGCGATGGCCACGAGGCCGCGCGCGCCGGTGCGCTCGGCCAGCAGCTCGGTGAGCGTGGCGTCGTCGAGCACGTCGGAAAGGCCGTCCGAGCAGAGCAGGATAAAATCCCCGACGGCGAGGTCGGTGTGCGCGACGTGCGGCGCGACGGCGTCGGCGAGGCCGAGGGCCTGCATAAGCACATGGCTTTGGGCCGTCTCGCGGTGGTCGTGGGTGAGTCGCTCCAGTTTGCCGGCGCGGAAGCGGTAGGCGCGCGAGTCGCCGGCGTTGAGGACGTGCAGGCGGTCGCCATCGAGCACGGCGGCGACCACGGTGGAGGCGAGTTCGGGCGACTCGTGGCGGGCGAGGCCCTCCTGGTGGAGCTGGCGGTTCAGGTGGCGGGTGATTTCTTCCAACGTCTTCGCGGTGCTCCACGCGCGCGGCCGGTTGCGGAAGTTCGCGGTGTAGTGGGCGACGGCCTTTTCCGCCGCGTCGCGACCCTGGCGCGCGGAGCCGAGGCCGTCGGCGACGACGGCGATGAAGGTGCCGTCGTCGAGCGCGCGGGCGGCGGAGACATCGTCGCCGGGCGTGTCGTCCACGCGCGGGCGGGTGAAGCTGGTGGCGTGGACGCGCAGGCGGCCGGGCGGGGTCATGGCCGCAGAGTCGGTCCGCGAATCAGGTGAAGCAACGCGAATGGGGGAGGTCGGAGATGGTTCGGACGCGGTTTGAACTGTGGACGCGTTCTCCCTCACCCCGGCCCTCTCCCGCTGGGAGAGGGGGACAGTTCGGCCGCTGGTTGGCGAATGGAGCACTGCGGAAGCAAGGGAAGCTGACTGCGTTTCTCCCTCTCCCAGCGGGCCGGGGTGAGGGAGACAGGCCGCTTTGTCATCAGTGCGACCAGCAAAGCCGAAGCACGCCAACGATTCGGCGCTGCGGGACAGGAGCGTCCCGGTCACGAGATTGGCATTCGCGTTCATGCGCGTGATTTGCGGGCAGTTCAAATGCGCGCCGCCGCCACCGCGCCCCAGGTCGTGCGCCAGCGCTTCTTGACCAGGCTGAGGCCGACGAGGGCGAGGATGCACAGGCCGGCGAAGACCAGCAGGCCGGTGAGGTAGCTGCCGGTGTGCTGGCGGCTCTGCCCCATCATGTTCGCAAGCAGGAAGCCGCCGAGGCCGCCACCGCAGCCAACGAGGCCGGTCATCAGGCCGAGTTCCTTGCCGAAGCGCTGCGGCAGAAGCTGAAAGACCGAGCCGTTGCCCATGCCGAACGCGCCGCACGCGATGAAGAACGCCGCGACGTTGAGCCACAGGCTGTCAATCAGCCCGCCCGCGACGAGCGCGAGGCACGCGACGCTGTAGTAGATGTGCAGCGACTTGATGCCGCCGATGCGGTCCGAGATGCCGCCGCCCAGCGGCCGCCCGAGCGCGCCGACGGCGGTGCAGAGCGCAACGAGGTCGCCGGCCTGCGACGGCGTGAGGTTGAAGCGGTCCTTGAAATACATCCCCAGCGAGTAGGCCAGCCCGACGAAGCCGCCGAACGTGACGGTGTAGAAGAAGCAGAACCAGTGAACGTCCTTCTCGCCGAAGAGGCGGAAGTAATCGCCGAGCTTCTTGGGCGCGATTTTCACCGGCGGCTCCTTCGACACGAGGCAATACACCGCCAGCACGACGACCGCCGGGATGATGGCGAGGCCGAACACCGCCGGCCAGCCGTAGGCGGCGGCCAGTCGCGGGGCGAGCAGCGCGTCAATGACCACGCCGATGTTGCCCGCGCCCGCGAGGCCCATGACGAGGCCCTGCATATGCGGCGGATACCAACGGCCCGCCTGCGGCAGGGCGACCGCAAAGCTCGCGCCCGCCACACCGAGGACCACGCCCATGAGCAGCGTGGCCTCGTAGTTCTTCAGGCCCACGATCCACGCGACCGCGAGGCCGGCGATGACCACGAGCTGCGCGAGGATGCCGGTGGTCTTCGCGCCGATGCGGTCCACGAGCAGGCCCAGCAGCAGCCGGATGAAGCCGCCGGAGAGGATCGGCACCGACACCATGAAGAACCGCTGTTGCGGCGTGAGGTTGAGGGATTCCGGCGCGGCGATCTGGTTCGCGAGCACGCCCAGGAGCGTCCACACCATGAAGCTGTAGTCGAAGTAGAGGAACGCGGTGACCAGCGTGGGCCAGTGGCCGGCGGATTTGAGTTCAGACAATTTCATCGTCGCCGCGCCTCTTGCAACCCGCTTGCCAGCGGGGAGCGGAAGCCGGGGGACGATGGGTGAATAGTTTAGCGGCAGAGCATGAACCGGATTCAACATGCCCAGCATGGCGGCACGGAGACGATGCCGGTGAACCATGAATGTTTCGGTGCGGATGGGATTTATGGCAGTCATAAGTGACGACACCCAATACCGCCAACCCGTGCGAGTTGTCGCAAATTGCGCAGGGTGGAAAGCACAGCACAATGGCGTGCTCCCAGCGCGGGCGCTGCCTGTCAGGCAAAGCCACTTGGTAATTCAGCCAGTCATAAGCAAGTCATGGTTGGGATGTGCGCGAATCACGCGGCGGTTCCGAGCTGCTTCGCCGCCGCCTTTTGCATCGTGGTGGCGAGGACGGTGTAGGTCTCGACCCACGCTGCCTTCACCTCGGGCGTGAAGTCGGGACCGAGGCCCTGCTCCAGCGTCCACAGCAGCGCGGCGGCGACGGTGTCGTAGTCTTGCTTGCGGACACCGTAGCCGACGTGTCGGCGGCCCAAGTCCTCGACAGCGGAGACGAGCTTGCCGAGATCGCCGAGGCCGCGCACGGCGACGGTGATCATGGTCATGAGCTTCTTGCCCTGCTCGCGGATGTCGCTCTTGAACATGGGCTTCAACTCCGGGTCCAGCTCGAAGAGCCGCCCGTAGAAGAGCGCGGCGGCCTGGTCGGAGATGGGAACGACCTTTTCCCAGGTGGTCTGAACGAGTTCAACTTGTCGTGGTGTCATGAGTGAGGAAGGAAAAACAGTTTCAGTCAGCAGGGAACAAAGTTTCAGAGCGGCAGGCGGATGACGACGCCGCCCATGACCTCGTCGAGCTTGAAGTCCGTGCGCGGCGAATCCTTGTGGCCGTTGTGGCAGGAGACGCAGGCCATCGAGACCCCCACGTCCGCATACACGGCGGTGAAATACTTTTTTCCGCCGAGCGTTTCCTCGGCGTAGTAGTTCGTCTTCCCGCCGCTGTCGGCCACGAACTTGAGGCCGGCCTTCTCGGCGTCGGTCTTGGGCATGTTCTGCTTGTTGATGGGCCAGAGCGAGAGCAGCCCGTAGGTGAAGCCGGGGTTCTTCTCGGCGACGGCCTCGGCGCCCATGCGGAACATCTGCGCGGGCAGCGGCAGGGCCTTCTCGTCCTTGAAGTGCTCGCTGGCCTTGATGACCTTCGCCTCGTTTTGCAGGCGCGCGACCACCTGCTTGGTATAGACGGCGCGGTCGGAGGACATGACGACGAACAATCCGTCAGCCATCTGCCGGGGCGTGAAGCCGGCGGGTGGCGGCGCGGCCACGGGCGCGACCGGTTTGTTGCAGCCGGTCAGCCCGGCGGCGAAGACGGCGGAGGCGAGCAGGGCGGTGCCGAGGACCAGTTTCTTGTGGGGTGTTGTCATGTGTGTGTATTTCAGGGTTTCGTTTGCTTGCTTTGGGTTTCCAACAGCCGGCGCGCCGCCAAATCGAGGCTTTCGACATGGCGGGCGGGCAGGCCGGTGAAATTCGCGCGCACCAGTGCCGGGTCGGCGAGGGCGTCGAGCGTGAAGCCCAGCCCGTGGCAGTCGAGGCACACGGAGCGGACCATCTTCTCGTTCGGGCGGAGGTTGGCGTTCTGGTTGTGCTCCACGAGCACGCGCGTCACGCCGTCGGTCGTGGAGTGCTGGCGCGGCAGATGGCAGGTGGCGCAGCTCACGCCGGAGCCGGCGGGCGCGGTGCCTTTCGTCTCCTCCGCCCACAGCGCGAAGTGCGGCGAGTTTTTGTAAGCCAGGCTGTGCGAATCATTGTGGCAGGCCAGGCACGACTCGACGGCGGCGCGGCGGGAATCGAACTCGTGCGAGCCGTGGCAGGAAGTGCAGCTCAACTCGCGGTGCGCGGCCTCGCGCCTCATCGGCTGGCGCGCGAGCGCGGGCCGCATGGGCGGCAATCCCTGCGCGAGCCGCATCCCGTGCTTGCCGGCAAGGAAGCCGCCGACTTCGTCCTTGTGGCAGGTGGCACAAGCCGTGTGGTCCAGCTTGTCCGACCAACGCTTCGTCTTCGACTGCGCGTCCGGCACCAGATGGCAGTCCGAGCAGTTCACCCCGGCGCGGGCGTGGCTGGTGGTTGCCCAGGCGTGCAGCGTCTCTTGGTCCGCGCGCACGGGCGCGGGCGCGTCGTGCTCCGCCGCCGTGAGCGCGGGCTTCTTCGGCCAGCGTTCGGACTCGTTCAGGAAGGCGAGCAGCGCGCGGGTGGCGACGCGCGGCGCGGATTTCGTTTTCGGCTCGTCGAGGTGCTTGACGAGGAAGTCCTCATAGAGCGCCGTGTTGTCGTGGTAGTTGTGGCAGCCGGCGGTGGCGCAGGAGTTGAACGCGTAGTCCTTGTGGCTGGGCCGCTCCTTCACCGTCTCCTGGTGGCAGCGGTAGCAGTAGTCGTCCGGCAGCATCACGCCCATCGCGCGCGTGCGCTCGGGGACATGCTCCTTGTGGCAGGTGAGGCAGTTGTCCGCCGCGAGCACCTGGAGCCGGTCGGCGTTGCGCGGGTCGGTGAACTTGCTCTTGGGATGCGAGTCGTTCGCCGCCTTCAGCTCCGCGCCGTGGCAGTCGAGGCAGGCCTTTTCCTTCACGCCCATCCACGGCGTGTGGCAGGCGTTGCAGGCCAGTTCGATTTGATAATGCCCGTGCGACGTCGGCCCCGGCAGGAAGGCCGTGCGGTCCGGGCCGCGCCAGCGATGGGTGAGGTATGCGGTCATGGCGAGGAGGAAGGCAACCCAGCCCAGCCAGACCCCGATTGTCTTTTGGCGTGCATTCAAAACCAAAACGAAGCGAGCGCGTGGAACACGATGAGCACCGGCA
>Ga0172372_10004348_pt1 | contig 20217 bp, 21 predicted proteins | sample LakKiv5m_2_FD_114544 | JGI IMG/M metagenome (GOLD analysis project Ga0172372, IMG submission 114544) | Freshwater microbial communities from Kabuno Bay, South-Kivu, Congo - kab_092012_9.5m | ecosystem: Environmental > Aquatic > Freshwater > Lake | place: Democratic Republic of the Congo...
GGGCCGGGGAACTGGACGTACACGCCCTCGTCGAGGCTCGGGTCCACCTCGCGGCACAGGCCGCGCAGCCGTGCGGAGTAGAGGTCGGTCAGGTCGACGAACTGCGCGCCCTCGAGCGGCGAGGTGGCCGTGAGGTTGATGTGGTCCGAGATCAGCACCGGCGTACCGGGCTGCCAGCCCTCGCGCAGGCCGCCGCAGCCGTTGGTCAGCACGACCGTCGAGCAGCCGGCCGCCGCCGCGGTGCGCACGCCGTGGACCACGGCCCGCACGCCCCGGCCCTCGTAGAAGTGGGTCCGGCCGAGGAAGGCCAGCACCTGTCGCTCGCCGACGCGGACCGACCGGATCGTCCCCGCATGGCCCTCGACGGCCGGGGGCGCGAAGCCGGGCAGGTCGGTCGAGACGATCTCCGCGACCGTCTCGCCGAGGGCGTCGACGGCGGGCAGCCAGCCCGAGCCGAGCACCAGCGCGACGTCGTGGCGGGCCACGCCGGTCAGGTCGGCGAGCCGCGAGGCCGCAGCGGCCGCTGCGGCGGCGGGATCGGTGGTCGGGTCCGCGAGGTCGAGGTCGGTCACGGCAGGCACCCTAGGTGACCGTCGGCAGATTGGTCTCTCCCGCCCGGTCCTGGGAGGATGCCGGACGTGAACCGCGTCGTGATCCTCGGTGGTGGACCTGGTGGGTACGAGTCTGCGCTGGTGGCGGCGCAGTTGGGGGCCGAGGTCACCGTCGTGGACTCCGACGGCATCGGCGGCTCGGCCGTGGTGACCGACTGCGTCCCGAGCAAGACGCTGATCGCCACCTCCGAGCTGATGACCGAGGTCGAGGGCGCCGCCGAGCTCGGCGTGAGCTTCGGGTCCGGCAAGGAGGGCGTCGCGGGCACCACCGAGCGATGGGTCGAGGTCGACCTCGAGCGGGTCAACCAGCGGGTGAAGAGCCTGGCGCTCGCGCAGTCGGCCGACATCGCCCGGCGACTCGAGCGCGAGGGCGTCCGCGTCGTCACCGGTCGCGGGCGGCTGGACGGCCCCGAGCGTGTCGTCGCCGCTCTCGACGGCGGCGGCGAGGAGACCTTCGACGCCGACGCGATCCTCATCGCGACCGGCGCGAGCCCCCGCACCCTGCCGACGGCGCAGCCCGACGGCGAGCGCATCCTCACGTGGGAGCAGGTCTACGACATCGACGAGGTGCCCTCCCGGCTCATCGTCGTCGGGTCGGGGGTGACGGGCGCGGAGTTCGCGAGCGCCTACATGGCGCTCGGGATCGACGTCGTCCTCGTCTCCAGCCGCGACCGCGTCCTGCCGGGCGAGGACGCGGACGCCGCCGAGGTCCTCGAGCAGGTCCTGACCCGGCGCGGCATGACCGTGCTGTCGCGCTCGCGGATGGAGTCGGTGACCCGCGACGGCGACCAGGTGACCGTGCGTCTCACCGACGGCCGGGAGATCGTGGGCAGTCACTGCCTGCTCGCCCTGGGCTCCGTGCCGAACACCGCCGACCTCGGCCTCGAGGACGCGCGGGTCTACACCGACGACGGCGGGTTCGTCCGCGTCGACCGCGTCTCCCGCACCACCGCCCGCGGCGTGTACGCCGCCGGTGACTGCACCGGCGTCCTCATGCTCGCCTCGGTGGCCGCGATGCAGGGTCGCATCGCGATGTGGCACTTCCTCGGCGACGCCGTGCAGCCGCTCGACCTCAAGAAGGTCGCCTCCAACGTCTTCACCGCCCCCGAGATCGCGACCGTCGGCTGGACGCAGGCGGCCGTCGACGCCGGGAAGATCGACGCCGAGGTCGTCATGCTCGGGATGTCGGGCAACCCGCGGGCCAAGATGCAGGGCGTCCGCGACGGGTTCGTGAAGCTGCTGTGCCGGCCCGGCACCGGCATCGTGGTCGGCGGCGTCGTCGTCGGCCCCCGCGCCAGCGAGCTCATCCACCCCGTGTCGGTCGCGGTGGCGGAGTCGCTCACCGCCGACCAGCTGGCCAACACCTTCACGGTCTACCCCTCGATGAGCGGCTCGATCGCCGAGGCCGCGCGCCGGCTGCACCGCGTCCAGGTCTGAGGGGTTCGACCGGCCCGGCCGAGGGGAGGCTCGGGGCGTGACCCACGCCGCCGAGCCCGCTCCCGCGGACCCGCTGGACCTCGAGGACGCGTGGGACCGCCACGGCGCGGAGATCCTGGGCTTCGCCACCACGAGCCTCGGCGACCCGGCGGCGGCCGAGGACTGCGTGCAGGAGACCTTCCTGCGGGCGTGGCGGGCGCGCCACCGGTTCTCCGGTGAGCGTGCCTCGGCCCGCACCTGGCTGTTCGCCATTGCCCGCAACGTCGTCGTCGACGCCCACCGCGCGCGGCGGCGACGTCCCGCCCCGACGCCGGACGACCGGCTCCTGCGGCTGGTGCCCTCCGCGGAGCCGGAGCAGGCGCGGCTGGTCGACCAGGTCACGCTCGTGGCGGCGGTGACCCGCCTGCGCCCGGAGCACCGGGAGGTCGTGGTCGCGGTCGCGTGGGAGGGCCGCAGCTACGACGAGGTGGCGGCGGCGACGGGGGTGCCGCTCGGCACGCTGCGCAGTCGGATGTACTACGCCCTGCGGCACCTGCGCGAGATCCTGGCCGAGGACGTCGCGGCGCACGACCTGATCGGAGGGGCATGAGCACGGACGAGAGCGCGCAGCGGCGCGCCGAGCTGATCGCGGCCGCGGTCGCCGGCTCCCTCGCACCCGAGGAGGAGACGGAGTACGCCGCGCTGGCGGCGGCCGACCCGTCGGTAGCCGACGAGGTGACCGAGCTGACCGCCCTGCTCGCACGGGTGTCGTCGGCGCGCCCCGAGCCCGCGCCGGTGCTGGCGGTCGCCCCGTCGTCGACGCCGACCCCACCCGGGACGGCGGGCCACCCCGACCGTGTCCCGAGCGGCCTCCGGACGCGCGGCCGGGCCCCCGTGGCCGTCGCCGCCGCGGTGGCGGGGGTGCTGGGTCTCGGGCTCGGCGCCGTGCTGGGGGTGGTGGCGGCCGGGGACGGGTCGCCGGCGCCCACGGAGAGCGCGCCGGTCGGACCGCCGGGGACCCTCGGGGCGACCGAGCCCATCGCCTTCGTCGGCGCTCCCGACGGCGTCCGGATCGACGCGGCCCTGGTCGCTCACACGTGGGGGACCGAGACGGTCCTCGAGATGGAGGGCTTCCCGAGCGGACGGGCGTACGAGGTGGTGCTGCTCGATGCGGGCGGACGCGTCGTGAGCAGCGGCAGCTTCCGCGGCAGCACCGTGCCGATCGACTGCCGGCTCAACGCCGCGTGGTTGCGCGAGCGGGTCGAGGCGGTCGAGATCCGCGACGGGCGCGGCCGCGTGGTCGCGGCCTCCGACGTCCCGACCGTCACGCCGGACGACGCGGCCGGCTGACCGCGCCGAGGGGGTCGAGGGCGTCGGCCAGGACCGTGAGGGTCGGGGTGCACCCGGCGTCGACGCGCAGCGTGGCCAGGTCGTCGCCACGGGTCGGGCCGCGGTTGACGATGACGACCGGCACGCCCGCCGCGGCGCAGCGCCGGACGAAGCGGAAGCCGGACATCACGGTCAGGGACGACCCCGCGACCAGCAGCGCCCCGTCGTCGGGCCCGAGGGCGTCGACGGCGTCGAAGCACCGCTGCACGCGCGGGCGGGGGACGTTCTCCCCGAAGAACACCACGTCGGGCTTGAGGTCGCCGCCGCAGGCGGTGCAGGGCGGGACGACGAAGTCGTCGGTCGACTCGAGCAGGACGTCGCCGTCGGGGCGAGCGGCGGCGGAGGCGTGGCGGTCGGCGTAGCCGGGGTTGGCCTCCTCCATCCGCTCCGCGAGGGCGGCCCGGCTGCTGCGCGCGCCGCAGTCCAGGCAGACGACGTCGGCCACCCGACCGTGCAGCGCCACGACCGCGCGGCTGCCGGCACGCTCGTGCAGACCGTCGACGTTCTGCGTGATGAGCAGCGTCTGGGCGCCGCAGGCCTCGAGCCGCGCGAAGGCGCCATGACCGGCGTTGGGGTCGGCGTGCCCCATCCGCGTCCACCCGACGTGGCTGCGCGCCCAGTAGCGGCGGCGGGCGTCCGGACCGGAGCGGAACTCGGCGAAGGTCATGGGCGCGCGGGTCGGGGCCAGCGGGCCGCGGTAGTCCGGGATGCCGCTGTCGGTCGAGAGGCCGGCGCCCGTGAGCGAGACGAGGCGGCGTCCGGCCAGGAGGTCCACCAGCGCCTCGACCGTCGACGGGGCCGGCGGCGCGTCGGCGCCGGGAGGAGCGGGCGATCCGGTCATGGGGTCAGCGGGCGTACCGGACCTCGGCGCGGGCCCGGGCCTTCGCGGCCTCGACCTCGCGGTTCTTCGGCGGAGCCGCGGTGGTCAGCTGCTCGAGGAGACGGCGGGTCGCGGCCGTCACCTCGGCGACAGCGGCTTCGAAGGCGGCCTGGTTGGCCTGTGACGGCTTGGTGGAGCCGCTGATCTTGCGGACGTACTGCAGCGCGGCCGCCTCGACCTCGTCCGGCGTGGCGGGTGGCTCGAAGTTGTGGAGGACGCGGATGTTGCGGCACATGCTGGCGAGCGTACGCCGCGGTCCGACACGGTGCCGGTGCTCGACGCCCTAGGGTGGCCCGCGTGGACGACCAGCGACCGACCTCCGCCTGGTCGCACCTGTTCGACGGCGACCCGGAGCCGCCCCGTCGGCGCCGGCCGCGATGGGCGGTCCTCGTGCCGGTGGTCGCCGTCGCGACGGTGCTCGCGGCGGTCGCGATCAACGCCTCGCTGTCCTTCCTCACCGGCATCCGGTGGCCCTGGGCGCCCGAGCCGCAGGACATCAACCCGTTCGCCGGCCACGCCCTGTACGTCGACCCCGACTCCGCGACCGCCCGCGCCGCAGCGGAGGCGGAGACCGCCGGCTCCCCGGACGCCGCGGTGCTCCGGCGGCTCGCCGAGGTGCCGCAGGGCGTGTGGCTGGTCCCCGAGCAGTACGGCGTCGACGAGGTCGCGGACGCGGTGGAGCGCGTCGTCGACCGCGCCGACGACGCGGTGCCGCTGCTGGTGGTCTACGGCATCCCCGGACGCGACTGCACCGGCGGCTTCTCGGCCGGCGGCCTGCCGGCCGACGACTACCTCCCCTGGGTCGAGCAGATCGCCGCCGGCCTCGACCGCGCGGACCGCGCCGCCCTCGTGCTCGAGCCGGACGCGCTCCTCGCCGTGCTCGAGTGCGCGGATGGTGACGAGCGGCTGGCCCTGCTGCGGGAGGCCGTCGGCGTCCTCGCCGACTCCCGCGCCACGGTGTACGTCGACGCCGGCCACTCGGCCTGGCAGCCCGCACGGGTCGTGGCGGACCTGCTGCGCGACGTCGGGGTCGACCGGGTCCGCGGCTTCGCCACGAACGTCGCCAACAGCCGCCCCGAGGCCGACGAGTACGCCTACGCCCGCGAGGTCGCGACGCTGCTGGGCGCGGGGCACGCGCTCGTCGACGTCGGCCGCAGCGGCGGGGCGCCCGGCGAGACGTTCTGCAATCCCCCCGACGTCGCCCTGGGGCCGGAGCCGGCGGCCCTCGAGGACCCGGTGGTCGACGCGCGCGCCTGGGTGAAGCCCCCCGGGGAGAGCGACGGCACCTGTGGCGGCGGCCCTCAGGCGGGGGTGTTCTGGCCCGAGCAGGCGCTCCGGATCGCCCGCGCCGCGGGGTGGTGAGCGGCGTGGAATCGCCGTCCCGCGCGCGCCGGGATTGTTAGAGTCGCCGCATGCAGTCAGCGGACCCGTGGGTCGCGGTCATCATCGAGGACGAGCCCGACGTACGGATGCTCCTCGACACAGTGCTCACGCAGAGCGGGTTCCGGACCGTCGTCACCGCCGACGGCCCCGCGGGCATCGAGGCGGTCCGCGAGCACCAGCCGCTGCTGACCACCCTGGACGTCAACATGCCGGGCATGGACGGCTTCGCCGTCGCCAAGAGGATCCGGGAGTTCAGCCAGACCTACCTGATCATGGTGACCGGTCTGGCCGACGAGATCGACGTCGTCTCCGGCTTCGAGGCGGGAGCCGACGACTACCTCGTCAAGCCGTTCCGCCCTCGCGAGCTGCGCGCCCGTGCGGAGTCGATGCTGCGCCGGCCGCGGCAGCGCGCGGGGGTCGGGGGCGGCGAGCCCGAGGGCGACCCGGCTCCGGCCGCGCCGCAGAGCTGGGCGGAGGAGGCCGTCCGCCAGCTGACCGACGCCGGCGGCGTCGCGCCGATCGGGGCGGCACCGACGGGCTCCGCGCCGGCGGCCCCGGCCACCACCCACCCGGCCACCGCCCAGCCGGCGGCCCCGCCGGCCGCTCAGCCGGCCGCTCAGCCGGCGGCACCGGTCGCCGTGCCTCCGGCGGCGGTCGCCGCCCCGGAGCCGAGCCCGCTGCCCTACACGCCCGAGACCCAGCGTGTGCCCTCGGGCGGGTGGATCCGGATCGGCGAGCTGGCGGTCAACACCGACCAGCGGATCTGCCAGGTCGGCCAGCGGCGCGTCGACCTGAGCGCCGTGGAGTTCGACCTGCTGACCTCCCTGCTGATGTCGGGCCGACGGGTGCGCAGCAAGGCCGACCTCGTCCTGACGATGCGCGGACAGAACTACGTCACCGCCTACTTCGTCAACGAGGCCGACAAGCAGGAGGTCGAGGTGCACATCGAGAGCATCCGCCGCAAGCTCGGCGACGACGGTGCGACCCCGCGGTGGATCGAGACCGTCCGTGGGGTCGGCTACCGCCTCGCGGTCGCCGACTGACCTCCCGCCGACCGACCCCGCGGGCCTCGGCCGGACGCCGGCGGGCGGCTCGGCCCGGCGCGACCGGGGCGTGCGATCAGTTGGCGTTGATCGGGATGTCGGCGACCTCGGTGACCTGGTCGCTGGGGAAGATCGAGATCGGCACGACGTCGCGGACGACCTCGCGCCGGTAGGTGTTCGACCCGGCCCGTCGCTCGACGTACACGGTCGCCTCGAAGGTCAGATCCAGTCCGATCGTCGAGAGGTCGACGGTGCCGATCTTCTGGTTGCGCAGCTCGAAGGCACCCTTGGGGGAGGTGATGAGCATGCCGTACCGGTTGGCCTGCGGCTCGGGGTCGAAGGTGATGCGACGCGCCTCGTCGGAGAGGTAGTACGGCTGCTCGCCGGGCGCGGCGCTCGGTCCCGAGGTCCGGGTCATCGAGGTGACCTCGATCGTGTCCAGCCAGACCTTGCGCTTCGTGCGGAACTTCGCCCGCAGCGGACGGTCGAGGTCGTAGGCCTGGAAGGTGAAGGAGAAGAACTTGTCCCCGCGCGGGAACCACTCGTTGGTGCGCGGTGTCGCCTTGGTCGGGTAGAGCGTGTAGACGAAGTCGAGTCCGCCCCGCTTGATGTGGGACTGGTAGGTGCCGTCGCGCGTGAACTGCGAGGGGTACGGCGTCCGCGACGCGCTCGGCGTCGCGGCCGCCGTCGGGGTGGGCTCGGCGGCCGACAGGTCGTTGATGAGGCTGCAGCCGCTCAGCAGCAGGCTCAGGGCCGCGGCCGCGGCGAGCACGCGCCCCCGAGGCGGTCGCGTCCGTCGCGGGCTCCGGACGCGTGCACCCGACGTGCTGGTCATGCCTTGAACCCCTTGTATCGGCGAGAGATCTTCAGCATCATCCACGCCGTCTGGGCGATGGTGATGATGCCCAGGACGGGCCACCCGACCGCGAGGATCTGCGACTTCGTGTCGATGCCGAGCTGGAGCCACACGGCCACCATCGCACCCAGGAAGACCGCGAGCACGATGATCGGCGCCCAGTGGCTGTTGCCGGCGCCGCGCTCGGCGCGCGCCTGGAGCGCCCAGTTGTCGGTCTGCGTCCGGCTGGCGAACTTCGTCCAGGCCCGCACGAAGTGACCCAGTCGGACCCACATGTAGAACTCCGCCAGCGGGAGGAACATCGCGAAGAGATAGTCGCGCCGGTTGGCGAAGTGCATGGACCGGGCCACGCGCAGGTTCAGGATCGTCGCGACGGTGGGCGGGATGAGCCACAGCGGGTTGAAGACGAACGCCGAGATCGACAGCGACCCGGCGAGCAGGAGCACGAACATCACGCGGGTGACGAGGTTGGTGAGCATCGAGAGGTGCTCGAACCAGCGCAGGCGCAGGTTCGGGTGCAGCGGCTGGCCCTTGGTGTCGCCGCGCTGCCCGGGCCACATCAGCTCGATGGCGCCGAAGTTCCACTTCACCTGCTGGGCGTCGAGCGAGCGGAAGGTGGTCATCCCGCCGACGTGGGCGCGCGCGATCGCGCTGATCTTGGTGAGGTAGCCGGCGCTCTTGATCTCGAGGGAGAGCAGGGAGTCCTCGACCTCGCTGTCGCGCACCCAGGGGTAGCGCTGGTGCGTCGAGCGGATGACGTCGCGCAGCGCCTGGGTCGAGAAGATCGAGAACTGCCCGCCGAGCACCGCCATGTTGCGCCCGCGCAGCAGGTTCTGCATGTTGAAGGCGGCGAACTGGGCGCGCTGGCCGGCGATGAGGAACTTCTGGACCGGTCCCGCCAGCGCACTATCGTCGATGCTGTAGATCGCGGAGATTCCGCCGATCCGGTCGTCGCTGGCGATCTCGTCGACGAGGGACTGGACCGCGTTGGGCTCGGCGGTCGTGTCGCCGTCGACACCCAGCAGGTAGTCGCACCCCTCGACGAGCGTGTAGCCGTAGTTGAGCGCGCCGACCTTCTTGTCGGGGTTCTCGCCGATGTCGTGGACGAAGATCTCGGTGGTCTGCTCGCCGGTCCTCCCGTGGCGCACGTGCAGGCCCGCGTAGTGGCTGGCGATCTCGACGGTGTCGTCGGTGGTGTTGTTGACGATGACGTGGATGACGTCGGGCAGTCGCGTCTGGTTGAGCAGGGAGTCCAGCACGCCGGCGATCGTCTCGGCCTCGTTGTAGCAGGGGATGACGCACCCGACGGTCGGTCGGTAGGTCGGCATCTGCTCGAGACTTGCCATGAAGGACGGGGCGTAGGCCATCATCCCCGCGTCCGGAGGCGGGAGGGCGTGCACGTACGCCGACGTGTCGCCGGTGGCGCCGGTCCGCGTCTCGCCGCGGTCGGCCGCGGGCGCGCCAGGCCCGTCCAAGTTGCCGTTCACATCGCTCAGTGTGGCGGCGCCGACGCAATCCGGTCCGACCAACACCGCAAGTTTTCCGATAGAACCCGCGAGGTTCGCCGGCGTGTCGAGCGAGGTCAGCGGGGCAGGCCGCTGGCCCGCCAGCCACCTCGGCCGCTGTGGTGCGGTCGGCGGTGCGAGCGGGCCGGGTCCGCCCAGGCGCGCGCCGGTCGGCGCGCGGGTGCGCCCCCGCCGGACCCGAGCGCGGAGAGCACGGCCGTCAGCGCCGCGACCTCCTCGTCCGAGGCACCGCCACGGACGAGGAACAGCGGCGCGCGCTCGGCCGGCTGCTCCTGCCCCTCGAGGGGGGTGCCGGACTGCTCGTCGCTCACAGCGGGATGTTCCCGTGCTTCTTCGGCGGCAGCGTCTCGCGCTTCGTGCGCAGCAGGCGCAGGGCGCGGACGACCTCGGCGCGGGTCTCGTGCGGCGTGATGACCGCGTCGACGTACCCGCGCTCGGCGGCGATGTACGGGTTCGCGAGGGTGGTCTCGTACTCGTCGATCAGCTCCGCGCGACGTGCCTCGACGTCGCCCCCCTCGGCCTCGACGGCCGCGATGGTCTTGCGGTGGAGGATGTTGACCGCGCCCTGCGCGCCCATGACCGCGATCTGGGCGGTCGGCCAGGCGAGGTTGATGTCGGCGCCGAGGTGCTTGGAGCCCATGACGTCGTACGCCCCGCCGTAGGCCTTGCGGGTGATGACGGTGACCAGGGGCACCGTGGCCTCGGCGTAGGCGTAGATGAGCTTCGCGCCGCGCCGGATGATGCCGCTGTACTCCTGGTCCGTGCCCGGGAGGAAGCCGGGGACGTCGACGAAGGTCAGGACCGGGATGTTGAACGCGTCGCAGAAGCGCACGAACCGTGCGGCCTTCTCGGAGGCGTCGATGTCGAGGGTGCCGGCGAACTGCATCGGCTGGTTGGCCACGACGCCGACCGCGCGGCCCTCGACGCGACCGAAGCCGACGATGAGGTTCGGCGCGAACAGCGGCTGGACCTCGAGGAACTCCTCGTCGTCCAGGATCGCCTCGATGACGTCGTGCATGTCGTAGGGCTGGTTCGGGCTGTCGGGGATGATCGTGTCGAGCGACCGGTCGAGGTCGGTGGGCTCGAGGTCGGCGACCTCGTCGTAGAACGGGGCCTCGTCGAGGTTGTTCTGCGGGAGGTAGGAGATCAGCGCGCGGACGTACTCGATCGCGTCGTCCTCGTCCGAGGCCATGTAGTGGGCGTTGCCGGACTTGGTGTTGTGGGTCCGGGCGCCGCCGAGCTCCTCCATCGTGACGTCCTCGCCGGTGACGGTCTTGATGACGTCGGGTCCGGTGATGAACATCGCCGAGGTCTGGTCGACCATGATCGTGAAGTCGGTGACGGCGGGGGAGTAGACGTGGCCGCCCGCACAGTTGCCCATGATCAGGCTGATCTGCGGGATGACGCCGGAGGCGTGCACGTTGCGGCGGAAGATCTCGCCGTACAGGCCGAGCGAGACGACGCCCTCCTGGATGCGGGCCCCCGCGCCCTCGTTGATGCCGATGATCGGGGACCCGGTCTTGATCGCCAGGTCCATGACCTTGCAGATCTTCTCGCCGTAGACCTCGCCCAGCGAGCCGCCGAAGACGGTGAAGTCCTGGGAGAAGACGCACACCTGGCGGCCGTCGATCGTGCCGTAGCCGGTGATCACGCCGTCGCCGTAGGGCCGGGTCTGCTCGAGGCCGAAGGCGGTGGAGCGGTGCCGCGCCAGCTCGTCGAGCTCCACGAACGAGCCCTCATCGAAGAGCATCGCGATGCGCTCGCGGGCGGTCTTGCGGCCCTTGGCGTGCTGCTTCTCGACGGCCTTCGCGGAGCCGGCGTGGACCGCCTCGTCCAGCCGTCGGTCGAGGTCGGCCAGCTTGCCTGCCGTGGTGTGGACGTCGATGTCCTCCGGAACGTCGGTGCCCTCGCCGACGGACGGGTTCACTGCTGCGCTCAACACGACCTCCTTCAGGACCCCTGTGGCCGTCGGTCAATGTAGTGCCTGTGACGTACGACGACCTCGACCGCCCACCCCTTGACCGGGACGCGATCCACGACGCCCTCACGCGCGAGCCCGGACTGTGGCGCGAGGTCGTCGTGCTCGACGACTCGCCGTCGACCAACGCCGTCGTCGGCGAGGCCGCGCGCGACGGGGCGGCCGAGGGGCTCGTCGTCGTCGCCGACCACCAGACCGCGGGACGCGGCCGGCTCGACCGGGTCTGGACGACCCCGCCCGGGACGGCCGTGACCGTGTCGGTGCTCCTCACGCCGGACCGGGTGCCGGCCGCGCGCTGGCCGTGGCTCCCGCTGTTGACCGGGGTCGCCGTCGCCGAGGGTGTGCAGCGCGCGGCTCCGGTGGCCGCCGGGGTCAAGTGGCCCAACGACGTGCTCATCGGCGAGCGGAAGGTCGCCGGCATCCTCGTCGAGCGGGTCGAGCGCGCGGTCGGCCCGGCGGCGGTGGTCGGCATCGGGCTCAACGTCGGGACGCGCGCCGACGAGCTCGCGGTGCCGACCGCCACGTCGCTGGCGTTGGAGAGCCCGGGCGGCGAGGGTCCCGACCGGACCGTCGTGCTGCGCGAGGTCCTGCGCACCTTCGCCGCGCTCTACGAGGCGTGGGTCGGCGAGCACGGGGACCCGGAGCGCGGCCTGCGCGAGGCGTACGTCCGGCGGTGCGTCTCGCTGGACCGCTCGGTCGCGGTCGAGCTGCCCGACGGGACGACCTTCGACGGTCGCGCCGTCACGGTCGATCCGAGCGGCGCGCTCGTGGTGGAGGGACGTCCCCGCGGCGGCACCGGCGGCCTGCAGCGGCGAGCCTTCCACGCCGGCGACGTCGTGCACGCGCGTCGGGGAGAGGCCTGAGGGCGCGCTCGCGTGCCATGATGCGACCGTGTCCTTCCCGCAGCGCCTCCTCAACGAGGGGGAGACGATCGTGGTGTCCACCCGCACCCACATCAAGGCGATGTTCCTGCCGACGGTGAGTGCGCTCCTGGTGGTCGCCGTGGCGGCCTACGCCTCGACCATCCCCACCGGCGACTCGGCCGACATCGTGCTGATCGTGATCTGGGTGCTGGCCGCGCTCGCTCTCGGCTGGATCTTCCTGCGCCCGCTGGTCGTCTGGCTGACGACCACCTACACGTTCACGAACCGCCGGTTCGTCGCCCGATCAGGCTTCATCGCGCGCAAGGGCCGCACCATCCCGCTCAACCGGATCAGCGGCGTCGACTTCGACATCGGGGTGATCGACCGGATCTTCCGGTGCGGGACCCTGGTGGTGACCGACGCGAGTGAGGCGGGCTCGGTCGAGCTGCACGACATTCCGCAGGTGGAGCGGGTACAGATGCGCGTCGCGGAGGAGCTGCACCGGCAGACGACCGGGGGCGAGCGCCACGACGACGGCGTCTGAGGAGGAGGTGCGCGCCGTGAGCCACGAACCTCACCCGGAGTCCGGCCCGGAGGCGTCCGACCCAGGCCAGCCGGCGCGCGACGAGCTCGCGCGGGCGATCCTCGGCCTGGTCGACGGTGCCCCGGTGCTCACCAGCGCCGAGGTCGCCGGTGCCGCCGGCGTCGACGAGGTGGACGCGCGGCGGCTGTGGCGGGCGCTGGGCTTCCCCGAGACCGGTGGCGAGGCGGTCTTCTCGGAGGCGGACGCCCAGGCACTCACCCTGCTCGTGGACTCGGTCGCCGACGGCATCGTCGACTTCGACACCGCCGTGCAGCTCACCCGTGCCCTCGGCCAGACCATGGCGAAGCTGGCCGACTGGCAGATCGGGACCCTCAGCACCCGGGTCGAGACCTTCACCCAGGACGAGGTCGAGCCCGAGGGCCTGGTGGGGGCTGCGCTCGACCTGCTGGAGCGGGTGGGGCCGACCTTCGAGGAGCTGCTGGTGTACGCCTGGCGCCGTCACCTCGCGGTGGCGGTCGGCCGGCTGGAGGCGCTGACCGTCCCGGGCACCGACCTCCACGTCGCCGATCTGTCGGTGGGGTTCGCGGACCTGGTCAGCTTCACCGCGCTGTCCAACCAGCTCGGCCAGGACGAGATCGGCGACCTGGTGGAGGTCTTCGAGGCGCGGTGCCACGACGTCGTGTCCGGCCGTCGGGGGCGGGTGATCAAGAGCATCGGCGACTCGGTGCTCTTCGTGACCGAGGACCCGGTCAGCGCGTTGCACATCGCCGAGGACATCGTGCAGGTGATCGGGCGTGACAAGCGGCTCCCGGACGTCCGTCTCGGGCTGGCCTCGGGGACGGTGACCCAGCGCCTGGGTGATGTCTTCGGACCACCGGTGAACCTCGCTGCGCGACTCACCGCGGTCGCGCGCCGCAACCGCGTGATCGTCGACCCCGACACCGCAGCGCGGCTCCCGGTCGAGGAGTTCGAGACCCGACCGCTGCCGGCACGGCCCCTGCGCGGGTTCGGCGTGGTCGAACCGGTCTCCGTACGCCGCCTGCGGTGAGGATGTCCCCGCCCGGGGCGGCGGGGGTGGCCAGGCGGGCCTAGTCCTTTCGGGTGGTTTGGGTCCCACCCGGCCAGGTGGCCGCCGTGGGGCTTCGATACTGAACCCATGCTCAGCGTGCAGGACGTGACCATCGACGAGGAGTCTCGTCGGTGCTGGCGGGCCGGGACGGAGATCCGTCTCGCGCGCAAGGAGTTCGACCTGCTCGCGGCGCTCATGCGCCGACCGGGCGTGGTCGTGACCCGCGCGGAGCTGATGGAGGAGGTCTGGCAGACGACCTTCTGGACCTCGTCGAAGACGATCGACGTGCACCTCGGGTGGGTGCGACGCAAGCTGGGCGACGACACCCGTCGCCCGACGCTCATCAGCACGGTACGCGGCCACGGGCTCCGCTTCGAGACCGTCGCCCCCGACGCGCCCGCCACCTCCGGCCCGACCGCGGCCGCCGGCCCGCCGGTCGAGCCGCCGGCATCCCCCGCCGTGTCCTGAGCCGGGCCCCACTAGGCTCGCGGCCGTGTCCACCGACTCCGCCGCGCCCACGCTCGCCGTCATCGGTGGCGGCCAGCTCGCCCGGATGATGGCGCAGCCCGCCATCGCCCTCGGCGTACCGCTGCGCCTGCTGGCCGAGGCGGAGGGTGTCTCCGCGGCCCAGGTGGTGGTCGACCACCGGGTCGGCGACTACCGCGACCTCGACACGCTGCGAGAGGTCACCGAGGGGTGCGCGGTCGTGACCTTCGACCACGAGCACGTCCCCACCGGTCACCTGCGGGCGCTGGAGGCCGCGGGGGTCGCCTGCCGACCCGGCCCGGCGGCCCTCGTCCACGCCCAGGACAAGGCGGTCATGCGGCGCCGCCTCACCGAGCTCGGCGTCCCGTGCCCGCGCCACCGTGTGGTCGCCGACCCGGCCGACGTCGCGGCGTTCGCGGCCGAGGGCGACGGGTTCCCCGTCGTGCTCAAGACCACGCGTGGCGGCTACGACGGCAAGGGCGTCTGGGTCGTCCGCACCGAGCCCGACGCCGCGGCGGCCTTCGCCGCGGCAGCGGAGGCGGGTGTGGAGATCCTCGCAGAGGAGCTCGTCGACTTCCGTCGCGAGCTCTCGGCGCTGGTCGCGCGGTCGCCCTCGGGCCAGGCCGCGGCGTACCCCGTCGTGGCGACGACCCAGCAGGACGGCATCTGCCACGAGGTGATCGCCCCGGCGCCCGACCTCGCGCCCGAGCTCGCCGAGCAGGCTCAGGGGATCGCCCTCCGGTTGGCCGGGGAGCTCGACGTCACCGGCATCCTCGCGGTCGAGCTCTTCGAGACCCGCGACGGCAGGGTCCTCGTCAACGAGCTCGCGATGCGCCCGCACAACACCGGGCACTGGAGCCAGGACGGCGCGGTGACCAGCCAGTTCGAGAACCACCTGCGCGCGGTCCTCGACCTGCCGCTGGGCGACCCGCGACCGCGCGAGCGCTGGACCGTGATGGTCAACATCCTCGGCGGCGACCGCCCGGTCGCGAGCCTGTACGCCGGCTACCCGCACGCCTTCGCCCGCGACCCGCGCCTGCGGGTGCACCTGTACGGCAAGGACGTCCGTCCGGGACGCAAGGTCGGTCACGTCAACGCCTACGGCGAGGACCTCGAGGAGGTCCTCGAGCGGGCGCGCCACGCCGCCGCCTGGTTCCGTGGCGACCTGGGAGAGGAGAGCGAGTGAGCGCACGCGTCGGGATCGTCATGGGGTCGGACTCCGACTGGCCCACGATGCAGGCGGCCGGGGAGGCGCTGGCGGAGTTCGACATCGCCTTCGAGGCCGACGTCGTCTCCGCCCACCGCATGCCGGAGGAGATGCTGGCCTACGGCAAGGAGGCCGCCGGGCGTGGGCTGCAGGTGATCATCGCGGGCGCCGGTGGGGCGGCCCACCTGCCGGGCATGCTCGCCGCGGTGACACCGCTTCCGGTCATCGGCGTGCCGGTGCCGCTCAAGCACCTCGACGGCCTCGACTCGCTGCTCTCGATCGTCCAGATGCCGGCGGGCGTCCCGGTCGCGACGGTGGCGGTCGGCAACGCCCGCAACGCCGGTCTGCTCGCCGTGCGGATCCTGGGGGCGACCGACGCCGCGCTCCGCGAGCGCATGAGCGCCTTCCAGGACGACCTGCGCGCCGTGGCCCAGGAGAAGGGCAAGGTCGTGCGGGGCGAGAAGGGTCGCCCGGTCGGCTTCGGCTGACCGTCAGGTCGGCCCAGGTCGGACCGAGCCGGCACCGCCGGTCCCGGCGTCAGTCCTGGATCAGCCCGTGCTCGTGGGCGAACACCGCGACCTGGACGCGGTCGCGCAGCTCGAGCTTGCGCAGCACCTGACCCAGGTGGGTCTTCACGGTCGACTCGCTGACGAACAGCGTGGCAGCGATCTCGGCGTTGGAGGCGCCGCTGGCCACCGCGAGGAGCACGTCGCGCTCCTTGTCGGTGAGCCGGGCGTACGTCGGCGGCACCGGCCGCGCCCGCCGGAACTCGCCCTCGAGCAGCGTGCCGAGGTCGGCGGGCGCGAGCACGGCGTTGCCGCGGTGGACGGTGCGCACCGCGTCGACGAGCTGGGCCGGTGTCGCGTCCTTGAGCAGGAAGCCGCTCGCGCCGAGCCGGATCGCGGCCGCCGCCCGCTGGTCGAGGTCGAAGGTGGTCAGCACGATCACCCGCACCGGCGAGGTCCGGGTGGCGACGCGCTCGGGCGCGAAGATCCGCCGCGTGGCCTCGACACCGTCGAGGTCGGGCATCCGGAGGTCCATCAGCACCACGTCGGGGCCGAGCTCGCCGACCCGCGCCACGGCCTCGTTGCCGTCGCCGGCCTCGCCGACCACCTCGAGGTCCGCCTGCGCGTCGAGGATGGTGCGCACCCCCGCGCGGAACAGCTCCTGGTCGTCGACGAGGAGGATGCGGATCCGGTCGGGTCGGGTCACACCGGCATTCTGACGGTCGGTGGCGCCGCGCCGGGGTCCGGGTCGACGTACGGCGTGGCCCGCAGCGGCACCCAGGCCGTCGCGGTGTGCTCGACGGAACCGGCTCCGCGCGCGTGCGGGCGGCGCCGGAGGTCGAGCCGTCCGCCCACCGACCGCAGCCGGCGTCGCATGCCGTCCAGGCCGTGCCCGTCCGCGCCGGGGACGGCCTGCTCGGTGGCGTTGACGACCTCGATCCGCAGCTCGTCGGCCCAGTGCTGCTCGACGCGGATCGACTCGTCGCGGACGCCGTGCTTGAGCGCGTTGGTCAGCATCTCCTGCAGGACGCGGTAGGCCACGGTCGCCAGCTCGGGGGGCAGGGGCCGCGGGGTCCCGACGACGGTGAGGTCGACGTCGCGGCCCGCGGACCGGATGCCGTCGACCAGCGTGGTCAGGTCGCCGACCGGCGCGGGTGGTGCGCCGTCGCGCGTGGTCGAGAGGACCTGGCGGACGTCGCGCAGCGACTGACGCGCGGCGGTCGCGATGTGGGCGAGCGACTCGCGGACGCCGTCGATGTCGTCGTCGTCGCGGAACTGCGCCGACTCCGCCTGCGCGAGGATGACGGCCAGGGAGTGCCCGACCACGTCGTGGACGTCGTTGGCCAGCTGGGTCTGGGAGGCGCGCAGCGCGGCGAGGTCCGAGGCGGCCTGCGCGCGGCCGAGGGCCGCCTCCCGCTGCTGCTCCGCGCGGCCCTGTGCGTCGCGGGCGCGCAGGGCCAGGCCGGCGAGCCAGGGGACGTACAGCACCGCGGCGCCGACGAGGGTCGCGAGCAGGACGACGACCAGGCGGCCGACGCCGAAGCGCACCGGGTCGACGACCAGGTCGTAGGTGAGGTCGCCGAGCAGCGCGGGCACGGCCAGACCGCGGCCGGTGAGCACGGCGAGGGCGGCGAGCAGCAGACCGGCCGCGGGGATGGACAGGCCGCTGGCCCACAGGGTCAGGCGGTCGCCGTGGCGCGCGCAGCCGTAGGCCACCACCGCGGACAGCAGGAGCACGGGTGGCGCGGCGTAAGCCACGTCGACGGCGAGGAAGGCGAACCCGGCGACCCAGACCAGGGCGAGCGCGGCTGCGGGGTTGCGGCGGAAGGCGGCCAGCGCCCCGGTCATCGCCAGCACCGTCGGGAGCGCGCGCACCGCGTCGCTCGGGACGCCCGCGGACACGACCGCGTCGACGGTCCCGAGGACGAGGCAGGTGCCGGCGAGCACGAGCTCGGGCCACCAGGAGGCGAGCCGACCCGCGGCGGCCGACGCGGGACCGGCCGGGGGAGGGGGTGCGGGACTGGTCACGGTCGGATCCTCCTCGAGGTCGGCGCCTCGATCCAGCGCCAGCTCAGCGTGGCGGCGACGAGTGTCGCGGCGAACGCGACGGGGCCCGCGGCCGCGCCGAGCTCGGGGCGCAGCCACAGGGTCAGGGGGTAGTTCCACAGGTAGGCGCCGTACGAGACGGTGCCGAGCAGGACCAGCGGGGTGAGGACCGGCGCGAGTGCGGGCGGCCACGATCCCGTGCTGCCGGCGCCGAGCGCGCCGAGGATGCAGACGCACGTGAGGGCCGCGATGGTCGGTCCTCCGACCAGGTACGTCGCGGCGTGGTCCCGCAGGGGGAGCACGGCGAGCACGGCCAGCACGGCCAGGCACGCAGCCACGAGCCACGGGGCGGGTCGCCACCCGCGCGGCCCGCTCCTCGCCACCCACCACCGGGCGGCACCGCCCACCACGAAGCAGGTGGCCCAGGTGGTCGGGAGGGCGTACGCGAGGTCGGGGTCCTCCGCGAGCCAGGCGACGGTCGCCAGGCACGCGGCCGTGGTCGCCACCCCGGTGACGGCGATGGCCCGACCGAGGCGTCCGTGGGCGGCGCCGACGGCGAGGACCAGGGGCCACAGCAGGTAGAACTGCTCCTCGGTGGCGAGCGTCCAGAGGTGGTAGGTCGCGTCGCTCCCGAGGCCCACCGGCAGGTTGGCGGTCCAGGTCAGGGCGATCACGACGGTGCGCAGCAGCTGGTCGCGGTCGCCGAGCGGGTCGAGAGCCAGCGTGACGGCCACGAGGACGCCGAGCAGCGCGAGGAGCGCCGGCAGGAGCCGGACCGCGCGACGGAGGTAGAAGCGACGCCAGCGCACCTGCCCGTGCCGGGTCAGGTCGTCGAGGAGCACGCCGGTGATGAGGTAGCCGCTGAGGCCGAAGAACATCACCACCCCGACGAGCCCGGCGCCGGGGAAGGTCTCGGGCCAGCCGTGCCGCAGCATCACGAGGAGGACGGCGACCCCACGGAGCGCGTCGATGCCACGGTGGCGGACGGCGGGCCCCGCGGCCGGTGGGGCCGGCGCCGGCTGCACGGCGGCGGTCATCGGCCGGCGCCGGCGACGAGCTCGGCCAGCAGGTCGGGATAGCTCCACCCGGCCGCGGCCATCATGCGCGGCGCCTGGGAGTGGGCGGTCATGCCCGGGACCGTGTTGACCTCGTTGAGCACGAGCCGGCCACCGGGCACGACGAAGAAGTCGACCCGGGCGAGCCCGTTGCACCCGAGCGCCTCGTAGACCCGGCGAGCGGCGCCGGCGAGGGCAACGGCGACGTCGTCGGGAAGGTCGGCCGGCAGCCGGAAGTCGGCGCTCCCGTCGTACTTCTGCGCGGTGTCGAAGATGCCGTGGCCGACGATCTCCAACGCCGGACCCACCTGAAGGGTGCCGTCGGCCCGCCGCAGCACCGCGACGTCGACCTCGCGGCCGGTCACGACCTCCTCGACCAGCGCGCGATCGTCGACCGCGAGCGCGGCGTCGATCGCCGCGCGGAGGGCGGCGGGGTCGCCCGCCGGGACCAGGGCGACCCCGTGGCTGGAGCCCGCCGCGACCGGCTTGACCACGGCGGCGTCGGGCCAGTCGGGCACGGGCTCGCCACGGCGGAGGACGAGGCCACGCGCCACCTCGAGGCCGAGGCTGCGGGCCAGGAGCTTCGTGGCCGGCTTGTCCATCCCGATGGCGCCCGCGCCGACCCCGGAGCCGACGTACGGCACCCGCGCGAGCTCGGCGAGCGCGGCGAGCGTCCCGTCCTCGCCGTGCGGGCCGTGCAGCACGGGGAACAGCACCGCGTCGGTCAGCTCGGCGATGCGGTGCAGGGCCCCCGCGAGGCTGGTGGCCGGTCGGTCGCCGAGAGGTCCGTGCTCGTCGGACCACACGCCGTCGCGGCCGATCGTCAGCCTGGTCACCGCGAGTCCCGCCTCGCTCAGGCCGTCGGCCACCGAGGCGGCGGACGCCAGTGACACGTCGTGCTCGCAGGTGCGGCCGCCGCCGACGACGACGACCGGGCGGCCGTGCCGACGCGCGCTCATCGACGCCCCGCCCCGAGGTCGGGGCTCCACACGCGACGGCTGCGCGCGCCGAGGCCGGTGAGGATGGCGTGGGGGAGGGTCTCGGCCCACCCCGCCCACTCGGCGACCGTCGGCTCTCCGTGGTCGCCGGGGCCGAGCACCGTGGCGACGTCCCCGACGTGCACCGCACGGTCCAGAGGGCCGTCGACCGGGTCGAGCCCGACCACCACCTGGTCCATCGACACGGCGCCGAGGACCGGGAGGCGGCGGCCGGCGAGCAGGACCTCGGCCCGACCCTCGACCCGCGTGGGGAGGCCGTCGGCGTACCCGACGGGGAGCAGGGCGAGCCGGGTCGACCGCGCGGTGCGGTGGTGGCTGCCGTAGCCCACCAGGGCGCCGGCGGGCACCTCGCGCACCGCCA
>Ga0172372_10004349_pt1 | contig 20216 bp, 15 predicted proteins | sample LakKiv5m_2_FD_114544 | JGI IMG/M metagenome (GOLD analysis project Ga0172372, IMG submission 114544) | Freshwater microbial communities from Kabuno Bay, South-Kivu, Congo - kab_092012_9.5m | ecosystem: Environmental > Aquatic > Freshwater > Lake | place: Democratic Republic of the Congo...
AGGATGAGAAACAGCATCCCGCCCCCCTCGCCCAACGACGACGCGAGCACCGCGCCGCCGTTCCACATCATGTGGAGCGTGACGGCGCCGCAGTAACCGAGGACGGGGGCGACCCAGCGGACCCACGGGCGTTCCGTCTCGCGGGCGAAGCCGAAGCCGAGGCCGGTCATCGAGGTGTAGAGCGGGTGCCCCCACGGCCCGAGCACGCCGCGCAGGAACAGCGTCCCGGCGAAGAGCTCGCCGCTCTCGCTCGCCGCGCGCGCGTAATAAAGGACGTTCTCGACGGCGGCGAAGGCGAGCGCGGTGAACGTCGCGTAGATGATGCCGTCGACGAGCCCGTCGAACTCCCGGCGCAAGAAGTAGAAGACGCCGAGAACGCCGAGCCCCTTCCACGCCTCCTCGACGATCGGCGCGACGACGACCGTCGCGAACACATCGCTGCCGGGCGTGATGCAGCTCCCGCACTCGTTGATCGGGATCGAGAAGGCCGTCGCGCAGATGCCGCCCCACGCCAGGCACCCGACGAGGGCGTACCAGGGCTCCGGATCGTAGCGATCGAGCAGGCGCGGCACCGTGAGGTAGACGACCGCCGCCGGCAGCGCGAAGGCCGCTCCCAGCACCATCGTGAGGTACTGCTCGAGCGGGTTGGCCGTGAGGAGCGGCGGCAGCAACAGCTCGAACAGCAGGAGCCCGACCCCGAACGCGAGCGACACGAGCAGCAGCCCCAGACCGATGCGTCGTCGCGCTCGGTCCGGGTCCGGCAACGCGATGTCGGACATCAACCCGCTCGGCGGGCTGCGAGCCGCTGCGTCACGAGCGGCACCTCGAGCGTGAATACACAGCCGCCGCCCGGGGGATCGCCCACGGTCACACTGCCTCCGTGTGCACGCACGGCGAGGCGTACGAACGTGAGTCCGAGGCCCTGGTTCAAGCGCCGTCGCGGCCCGTCGAGTTGCCCCTGCACCTGCGCGAACTTGTCGAAGATGCGCTCGCGGACGCTCTCGGGGACGCCCGGCCCGTCGTCGATGACCACGAAGCGGAGCGCGCTCGCGCTGCTGTCGACCCGCAGGATCACGCGCGACTTCGCGTAGCGGACACCGTTCTCGATGACGTTGTCGAGGGCGCGGCGCAGGACGTCTTCGTCGATGGCGGCGACGAGCGGCGTCTCCGGCGTCTCGACGTGGATGGTCACGCCGCGGAGATTGGCGAGCGTCCGCAGCTCATGCGCGGTCTCGGTCACGAGACGCCGGACGTCGACATCCGCGCGCTGGATGGGGAGCGACGGGCTCTCGAGCCGCGCGACGTCGAGGAGGTTGTGCACCATGCGCTGCACGCGGTTCGTCGCGCGGACCGCCCCGTCGAGGCACTCGCGCGCTTCGGGATCGGCGAGCACGGACTCCTGCTCGCGCATCATGCTGAGGTTGGTGAGCGCCACCGAGAGCGGGTTCTTCAGGTCGTGGACGAGCAGGCTGCCGAGCGTGTCCTTCATGCGCTCGACAGCGCGCTTCGCGGAGACGTCCTCGATGAGCAGGCAGCCGTAGGGCGCTCCCTCGACCTCGAAGGAGGTGAGCTTCGCGACGACCTCGCGCGGCTGCGCGAGGTGCGGGAACGGGAACGAGAACTCCAGCTGCAGCGCGATGGGCGCGCGCCCGATCTCCTCGTAGAAGCGCCCACCGAGCTCGCGCACGTTCATGCAGGGCGCGACCTCGCGGAAGAATTCACGCCCGAGGACTTCAGCCCGCGTGCGCCCCGCGAGCACCTCTTCGTAGCGGTTGTACTGCACGACGCGCCCACGGGCGTCGAGCAGGACGACCCCGACGGGGAGCTGCTCGAGCAGCGACATGAGCACTGGCATCGGGATCATTCGACCGTGGCAAGTTTGCCACGCCCCCGCCAGTTTCGGAAGCAAATTCTGCGTGGCGAAATGCGCGACACCGCGCTCTCCCATGCGGCCCGCGCCGCCACGCAGGTGGCGCTACTTCACGACGCGGAGATAGGACGGACGCTCGCCCGTGCGGGGGCGCGACGCAGCGTCGCCCGCGCGTCCGCCCGGGACCGCGCGCAGACCGGCCCCGGCCACGGGCGCTGGCGCCGGCGCTGCGGGGCGCGCTGCGGTCGTGGCGCGCGGACGCGGGGCCGCTGCCTTCCGCGGCGCGGACGGGGGGGAAGCCTCACTCGCCGACGTCGCCGAAGGCACGGGCTCAGGGCTGCGGCGCGCACGGCCGCGAGACTTCGGCCCGGGCGGGGGTGCCGACGCGTTCGGCGACTCCGGGGTCGCGGCGGATGTCGCAGGGTCTGGCGTGCGTGACGTGCGGGAGCGGGGACGCGTACGTGGCGCCGGCGCCGGCTCCTTCGCGCGGCCGCTCCGGTCCATCTCGGCCGACACCTCCGAGGCGATCTCCGCGGGCAGCGACTCGGGCCAGAGCACGCCCTGCCCCGCTTCGTCGAGCAGCGCGAAGACCGCGCGCCAAGGCACCCAGCACGGGAATGGCGTCCGCTGGAAGGAGAGCGTCGCGCCGAGGCCCTCGCGCTCGACGCGCAGATCCGGCACCGGCACCGGCATGTCGAAGCCGACCTGCAACACGAGCTGGGGCTGCCGCCGCAAGAACTCAGGGACCCGCACATCGGTGACGCGCGGGTCGAGGTGCAAGAAGAGATGGCCGCGAGCGAGCAGCGCGCGCGCGACGTCGGGCTTCGACGGGGGTGACTGCGGCTCCGACATGGCGGCGCGAGCCTAGCATCCGAGACTCGGGCGGCACGCCGGGCGCCGCCGACGTGAATTCCCGTCGACGTGGCCGCGCGAACGGGGGTGCCGACCCGGCCGCGAGCGAGGCCGCGCAGCGTCGCAACACGGACCGCTACACTGCATGGCTCCCGATGCCATCTCCTTTTGTCCCTTCACGCGATCAACGCCGCGGCTTCGACGAAGCGCACGTCCGCGCGTTGCTCGGCGAGCTCCTCGCGGAGCTGCGCCCCGACGCACGCAAGGGCGCGCGACCGGCGCGAATCGACGCGCTCCGGGAGGCGCTCGCGCTGCGTCCGCTGCGAGGCGGCGCGTTCTCGTCTGCGCAGGATCTCTTCTCTGAGCTGCTGGCATCGTGGACGACGGACGCGGCGCGTCTCGAGCGGCTCGTCGCGGCCCCCGAGGGCGCGCTCGCTGCACGCCTCGCCCGCGAGGTGCGCCGACTCGCCCGCGATGTGGGGATCGCCCGCCACGATCCGCGCGCGCAGTTCCAGAAATCGCTCGCGGCCGCGCTGCTCGTCGAGCGTCGCGCGCCGCAGCCGCGCATCGCGCAGACGGCACACGGCCTACGCCTGCTCCCTGCGGCGGAAGTCGGTCCGCATGCATGGCCCGACGACGTCGATGACCCGGCACGCGCGGGCTTCCTCTCGCGCGCGAAGCTCGTGTCGGCAGCGCTCGCGGCGCTCGCCGAGGCGCGCGATCGGACGCTCTCCCGCCGCGCGCTGCGACAGGCCATCGGGCGCCGCTACGCGCTCGACTCGGGACGCGCGGAGCGTGTCTCCGACGACGACGCCCTCGCCGATCCCCGCTCCCCCGCGACCGACGCCGTGCACTTCAATCCGGGGCTGCGCGCCGAGGAGTTGCTCCCGCACATCCCACCCGAAGACGCGCGCTTCTGGATCGCCTGCTCGGAACTTCTCCAAGCGACCGCGGGTGGCGCGCCACCGGACGCGCGCGCGATCGCGCAGCAGATCGGATGCAGCGAAAAAACCGTGCAGCGCTGGATGAACCGTGCGCGCAGCGATCTCGCGCCGCTGACGCAGAGCACCTCCCTGGAATCGATGCAGCGCTATCTGCACGCGATCGCGCAGCGGCTCCGCGCCGCGCGCTGAGGGCGGTGATGCTCGTCGGCGCGACGCCGGCGACGCATCTCGGCTACCCTCGCGCGCCATGCCCGATCCCGGTCTCTACCCGCGCAGCGGCCCACGCCTGACGAGCAGCCCCGCAGAGCGCACGGTGTACGAAGCGCTGCGCCGCGGACTCCCCGAAGGATGGTTCGCGTGGCACTCGCTCCGCGTGCGCAGCGACGCACGGGGCGAGGGCGAGAACGACTTCGTACTCGCCATCCCGGGGCGCGGCGTGATCGTGCTCGAGGTCAAAGGCGGGCAGATGCGCCTCGAAGACGGGCGCTGGCTCCAGAACGGCTGCCGCCTCGACGAAAACCCGCTCGATCAGGCCCACGGCTTCAAGTCGAAGCTGATCGACGTGCTGCACGGGCGGCGGCTCCGCCAGGTGCCGTGGATCGCGGTGGCCTGTTGCTTCCCGGACATGACCTTCGACGCGCTCCCGCCCCAGCCGAATCTGCGTGGCTGTCTCCTCGGCGCGCAGGACATGCCGTATCTCGCCGACGCCCTCCCCGCGCTCGCAGACCGCCTGTTGCAGCGCGCGCGTTTTCTGCCGAGCGACGACTGGATCGAGGCGATTCACGCGCTCTGGGGCGAGAAGTGGATCCCGAAGATCTCGCTCGGGCGGAGCGCGGCCCTGCGCGAGGCCGAGTTCGTCACGCTCGACGCGCAGCAGCTCGGGCTGCTCGATCTCCTCGCCGACAACGCACGCGTGCACGTGCGCGGCGGCGCCGGGACGGGCAAGACGCTCCTCGCGATCGAGCTCTATCGGCGCTGGTCGCGCGACGGGGCTGCGCTGCCTCGCCTGCTCTGCTGGACGCGCCCGCTCTGCCTCGAGTTGAAGACGGCGGGCGTCGAGGACGCCTGGACGATCCGCGAGCTCGGCGCCGAGTTGCTCGCGCGCGCGGGGCGAACGGTGCAGGGCGGTGATCCCCAGAGCGCGTGGACGTCGGAGACGTGGGCGCACGTCACGCGGGACGCCGTCGCGCTGCTCGAGGCCGAGCCGCAGCCGCACTTCCGGGTCGTGGTGGACGAGGCGCAGGACTTCGACGCGGACGACTGGGCGCTCGTCACCGCGCTCGCGGGCGACCAGCCCATCTGGGCCTTCGGTGACCCGGAGCAGCGCTTCTGGACGGACGGGCGCACGCCGCCCCCCGGGGTCTTCCCCACGCGGGCGCGCCTGACCGCGCGCTATCGCTGCCCCGCGCCGCTCGTCGCCTTCGCGGATCTCTACCGCTCGGAGCCGAGGAACGCGCCCGACGAGCAGGCACCTCCGAGCGACGCGCTCCGCGTCGTCGTCACCGTCCCGATCGAGACGCCCGCCAGCACCGACCCGAACCGCGGAGACGATGCCGGCGCGGACGACGCCGACCCGCGCGCCGCGGCCGACGCAGCCCGCATGGCTGCCCTCTCGGCCGAGCTCGACCGCCTGCTCGGCGCCGGGGTCGCCCCCTCGGACATCGCGGTGCTCTCGCTCGCCGGCCGCGCGAAGACCCGGCTCGCCGACGGCTCCCACATCGGGCCCCACGCGGTCGTGCGCGCGGACGATCCTGCGGCCCCCGAGCGACTCGTCGCGGACACCTGCCTGCGCTTCAAGGGCCTCGAGCGGCCGTGGATTCTCGTCACGGAGCTCGAGTTCGCCAACGTCGGCTACGACGTGCGCATGCACATCGCGCTGACGCGTGCGACGGTCGGCTGCACGGTCGTCGCCACCCCGGAAGAGCTCGCGCGAGACCCGCGCCTGCATCGGCTCGAAGGGGCCCCCGCCTCGGAGTCGTGAGGGGCGGCGAGCCGGGACGGGCAAGCCGGGACGGACAGCGAGCCGGGACGGACAGCGACCCGGGACGGGAGAGCCGGGACGGACAGCGAGCCGGGACGGACAGCGAGCCGGGACGGACGGCGACCCGGGACGGACAGCGAGCCGGGACGGACAGCGAGCCGGGACAAGCCCCGGCGGACTCGGTGTACACATCCCTTCCAAAGATGGTGTGCACTTCGGTCTTGGGGGGGCAATATGTACGCTGTGTCACAAATTCAGCTTTCCATGCAGGTCGCCAAACGCATCGCCTACCTCCGTGCGGCAGGCGGCGTCACTCAGGACGAGCTCGCGCGTCGGCTCGGGATCGCCCTGAAAAACCTTCAACGTCTGGAGTCCGGTCGCCAGAACCTCACGCTCGCGAGCATCGAGCGTGTCGCGGCGGCGCTGCGGGTCGACTGGCGCGACTTCTTCGTCGGCGAGTTCGCAGGGCTCGGGACGGGAGCACGGCGCGCGGTGTCGACGGCGCGCCGGCTCGACGGCCTCGCCGGCCCCGGCCGCGTGATCGTGCCCGCGGGCGACGAGCCGCCGCAGCAGGCCGTGCCCGTCACGACGCTCACGAACGCGGCGACGCGTCTGCGCGCCGGTCGCGCCATCGAGGCGACCGCGTGGGTGCTGCTCGGCCGCGCCCGCTCGCCTGAAGGCGCCTTCATCGCGCGCATCCTCGGCGGGGCGATGATGCCGACGGTCGCCGACGGCGCATGGGCGCTCTTCGCGCCGCCCGACGGCCGCTCGCTGGTCGGTCGTGTCGTTCTCCTCTCTCGCACCGGCAACGCCGAGGGCGGCGCGCAGGGCTACCTGCTCAAGCGCCTCGCCAGCGTCGAGCCCGCGTCCGGCGGCAAGCAGCGGGTTACCCTGCAGAGCGACAACCCCTCGTTCGCGCCCATCGTCCTCGAGGTGCGCAACCTCGACGATCTGCGCGTGGTGGGCGTGCTCGTTCGACCGCTCAGCGCGTCGGAAGAGTGAGTCGCCCCATCGCACGCCAGAGCGCGCGGGCCTGACGGCCTACGCGCTCCCGCGTTGCGTTTTGCGTCATACGTCTGCGCGCGCTTCTCACGCGGTGCGACGGTGCGGGGTACGGCGTCGTTCGGCGCGACATCGCAGTTCGGTCGAGCGTACGTCGTCGGACGACATACGCTCGGACCGCGCCTGCCGCGCGGACGTGCTCGCGGAATGGAGCAGACACGCACCGCTGCCGGGACCTTCCACGGCCTCGGGGGCCGTGGATGCAAACCGGTGTGCGGGCTGCAACGTGGTGGAGGCGGCGGGAGTCGAACCCGCGTCCGAGAGACCGTCACGATGGCTTCTACGTGTGTGTTCCGCGTTTTGATATCGCGCCCTCTTGCGCCCACGGACGGGCTCGCCAGAGCGCTATCGACCCTTTATTTTCGCCGCTCTCCCGAGTCGCGTGGAGGCCGCTAGCCAGTTCGGTGACGCCTCACCGGGGAGCACTGGCAGGCTCCCCGGCTCGACGGCTCTCTAGGCCCTACTCAGGCTGCGAGAGCAAGTGCGTTATCGTTGGCACTTGTGTTTCCCGGAAGGATTTACGTCGTTCCCGAGACCGACGACACGCGACCACCGATCGGAGACCCCCGTCGAAACCGTGACGCCCCCTTGCGTCGAGATGTTCTGGTGAGCCCAGAGCGGCCTGCATCATAAGGTCGTGCTCCTCGGCCGCAAGCCACGATCTTCGCGGAACGAGCGCTTTCGTGAACATGACGCCGGCCCAACGACCGCAAAAAGAAGGGCGGCTCGAGACGCGTGGGGGGACGCTGCCATCGAGCCGCCACAGAGGGCGACGGTCCGCCGGGCGTTGGGGGGAGGGGCGCCTGCGTACGGACCGTCTGTTTCAGGCGCATAGCAGGATGTGAGCCAGCGCGTGTTCCCCCGGCCACGGTGCCTTTTCTCGCGGTAAGTCGCGGGTGCAGCGATGCATGAGAGCTTCGTAGGAGTGCAGATCTGGAATGCGAGGCTCAGCGCGCATTGCAAAAACGCAATCACATGTATTCATCCGCTTCCGCACAGCGCGTGCGGTGTCCGTGATAGGTTCGGGGCCGATGGCCATTGCTCCCCGGAGCCCGCTCGAGCTGCTGCGCGATGTGTCCGTCCTCGCGGAGCTGCCTGCTGCCGATCTACGGACGCTTGCCGACGCGACGGACGTCCGCAAGGCCGCACGCGGAAGCGCGATCTTCAGTGAAGGTCACGCCGCCGAAGGCCTCTACGTCGTCCGCACCGGCGAGGTGAAGGTGATGAAGGGCGGCCGCGACGACCGCGAGCAAATCCTCTACATCGCGAAGCCCGGGCGCCCGATCGTCGAGGGGCTGCGCTTCGATGGCGGGACGTACGCCGCGAGCGCGATCGCGATGCGCGCCGCGACCGCGCTGCTCGTGCCGAACGAAGCGATCTTCGCGCTCGGCGAGCGCCGGCCGGTCGTGCTGCGCGCCATGCTCGATCTGCGGGCACGGCGCGCCGACCGCGTGCTGACGCTCGTCAGTGACCTCTCGCTGCGGACGGTTCCGGCACGTCTCGCGTCCTTCCTGTGTGCGCTCGTCGCGGCCCGGCAGGCGCGCGGCGAAGAAGGCACGACGCTGGTCCGCGACCTCACGACCGAGACCGTCGCCGGACGCCTCGGCACCGTGCGCGAGGAGATCTCGCGCGGCCTCGCCTACCTCGAGCGCGAGGGCGCGCTGAAGGTGAGTCCCGATCTGATCGAGGTCGTCGATCGCGACCGCCTCGAAGCCATCGCGTACGGCTCCCGCAAGGGCGGCTGAGCACCGTCGGCCACGATGCAGGCGCCTCCAGCGACGCCTCACGACGCACCCGCGGTCCCGCCTTCCGCAGCCTCCCGGCCGCGCGCGCTCGTGCGCTGGCTGGTCGTCGCCGACGCCGCAGCGCTCGCGGTCGTCGTCGCGTCCTTCGTCGCGCCGCACGTGCCGGCCTCGCCGCTCGTCGCGTATCTCGTCGGGTTCACGGCCGTCGCGAGTTCGGTGATCGCGACCGCACTCGCGACCCCGCGCCTCACCCGCGCGGCGCTGCCGGCCGTGCTCGTGGCCGTTGCGCTGCTCGTGCTGGTGCACGTGCTCGGGCTCGCCCGCGGCGCAAACGTGATCGGCGCCGCGCTCGTGACCATCGCGCTTCTCCTCGGTGGCTCGTGCATCGGCGCCGTGGTGGGTGGCCGGATCGAGCATCCGGGACACCTGCTCGTCGTCGCGGTCGTGTTCACGATCGCCGATTCGTTCAGCGTCTTTCACGAAGCGGGGCCGACGGCGGCGATCGTCGCGAGCGAGACGATGCTGCCGCTCGTCGCGTTGCCGTGGCCGCAGCTCGGCGCGGCGGAGCTCACGATCGCGCCGATCCTCGGGGTGGGCGACGTGGTCGCCGCGGCCTTGTTCGTCGCGGTCGCGAAGCGGAATGGGCTCGCCCTGTGGAAGACGGGGCTCGCGCTCTTCGCCGGACTCGAGCTCGCGATGGCGCTCGTGATCACGATGGCGCGCCCGATCCCCGCGTTGCCGACGATGGCGATCGCCGTGCTGATCGCGCACCCCGAGGCACGTCGCTTGCGCCCCGCAGATCGCCGCCAGGCGCTGCTCGGGCTCGGCGTGCTGACGCTCGTCTACATCGCCTTCCGGCTGCTGAACCGATAGGCTCCCGCCCGTGTCTGACGATGCCGAGCGAGGGCCCGACGCGCGGCGGCTCCCCAATCCCGCTGCGGCGTCGCTGCGCGCCGACGGCACGCTCTTCGCGGGGCGCTATCGCATCGAGACCCTGCTCGGGCGCGGGGGGATGGGCGCCGTGTACCGCGCGCGCGATACCCTCGTCGGCGATGCCATCGCGTTGAAGACGCTCGATCTCGGCGGCGCGCCGAGCGAGGCGACGATCGAGCGCTTCCGCCGCGAGGTGCGGCTCGCGCGGCGCATCACACATCCCAACGTCGCGCGGGTGCACGACCTCGGCGAGTCCGAAGGTCAGCAGTTTCTGACGATGGAGCTCGTCGACGGCGAGGACCTCCAGTCTCTGCTTGCCCGCGAGGGGCGCCTGCACACGTCCCGCGCACTGCGGATCGGCGCCGCGATCGCCGAGGGTCTGGCCGCGGCGCACGCAGCGGGTGTCGTGCACCGCGATCTGAAGCCCGCGAACGTGCTCGTGGAGCGCGGCGGACGCGTGGTGCTGACCGACTTCGGCATCGCGCGCGCCGACTTCGACGAGCGCGCAGCGCATCGCACCGTGGGCGCCGTGGGGACGCCGCTCTACATGGCGCCCGAGCAGATCAAGGGCGAGGCGACCGACGCGCGCACCGACGTCTACGCGCTCGGGCTCGTGCTGTTCGAGCTGCTCGCGGGGGTGGAGCCCTTCCGCGGACCGACGCCCATCGCCACCGCGCTCGCGCGGCTCGAGCGGCCCGCGCCCGACCTGCGCACGCTCGCGCCGGTCAGCGACGACCTCGCCGGGCTCGTCGCGGCCTGCCTCGCGCGCGCCCCGGACGAACGTCCCGCAGACGCCTCGCTCGTCGCCGCGCGTCTGCGCGCCCAATCCGCGAACGTGGTCACACCGCCGCCCGTATCCGCGGCGCCTCGTGCGCACGACCCGCTCGCGGCCACGATGTTGTCGCTCATGCCGCCCGCCGCAGCGACCCCTCGAGAGGCGCTCGAAACGGCCGCGCGCCCCGCGGCGACCGCGACGCCGAGCGCTGCGGCGACACCCCGGACGGGCCACACGACCACGTCGATTCCGCGCGCGCTCGCGGTGCTCCCCTTCCGCTATCACGGACCGCCCGCGCAGGAGTATCTCGCCGAGGCGCTCGCCGAGGAGATCATCGACCTGATGTCCCACACGCGCGGGTTGCGCGTCGTCGGCAGCGGCGCGAGCGCCCGCTTCAAGGAAGACCGCGACCCGCGCCGCGTGGGCCAGGAGCTCTCGGTGCACTACGTCGTCGACGCCAACGTCCAGGCGACCTCGCGCGCGCTGCGCATCGCGGCGCGGCTGATCGACACCGAGAGCGGCATGCAGCTCTGGTCGGAGCGCTTCGAGGGCTCGCTCGACGACGACTTCGAGCTGCAGGACTCGCTGAGCCGGCGGATGGCGGAGGCGCTGCGCGTCGCGCTCAGCGCGGGCGCGGCAGGAGCCGATGCGCCCGCAGAAGCCGTGGAGTTCTATCTGCGCGGACGCCGCGCGCTGGCGCAGGCGCGCTACGTCGGCGAGAGCGGCGCCGTGCCGCTGCTCGAGCAGACGCTCGCGCTCGCCCCGCACTTCGGCCCCGCGCTCGCCAACTACGCGATGGCTGTCGTGCGCTGCTGGTTCATCCCCGGCATCGACGCGACGCGCGACTGGCAAGCGCTCGCGAAGGACAGCGTCGCGAAGGCCCTCGCGGAGGCGCCCGATCAGGCCGAGACGCACCAGGCGAGCGCGCTCGTGTCGATGCAGCTCGGGCGGCTCCCCGAAGCGGCCCGCTCGCTCTGCCGCGCGATCGAGTTCGCGCCGACCTACGCAGGCGCGCACCAGTCCCTCGGCGCGCTGCTGATCGAGGCGGGGCGCACGCAGGCCGGGCTCAAGCATCTGCGGCTCGCGACGCAGCTCGACCCGTCGCCGCAGCTCGCGCTCACCGCGATCGCACGGCACCACGCGCTCGAAGGCGAGTGGGACGCCTACGAGGCCGCGGCGCGTGAGCTCTCCGCGGTGGGCTTCGCGGGCTATCCGTTCGTGGCCGCGCGGGTCGCGGCCTGGCGCGGCGACCTCGCGACGATCCGCCGGATCCTCGAGGGCGAGGTGAGCGCAGCCGTGCCGATCGTGAAGGTCGCCATGCTCTATGGGCGGGCGGTGCTCGGCGAGGCGGATCCGCGCGGGCTGCCGGCGATCCTCGAAGCCACTGCGCAAGGGCCGATGAGCCCGCGGTTCCGCGCGCTCGTCGCGCAGTGCGTCTGCGAGATCCACGCGGCCCGCGGCGACGTCGAAGGCGCTGAGGAAGAGCTGCGCAAGGCCGTCGACTGCGACCTCGTCGACCTCGCGTGGCTCGAGCGCTGCCCGGTGCTCGCGCCGCTGCGCGAGCGTGCGGCCTGGCGCGAGGCGCTGCCGGTCGTGCGCGAGCGCGCCGACCGGATCTGGTTCGCGACCGACCTCGTCTGAGCGCGCGTCAGCCCTTCACGCCACCCGCCGAGAGGCCGCGGACGAGGTTGCGCTGCAGCGCGTAGAAGAGCGCCATCACGGGCAGCGAGACGAGCGTCGCGCCCGCGGCGAAGCGCCCCCAGCGCGCGTCGTACTCGCCGACGTAGCGCTGCAGCACGACGGGCAGGGTGAACGTCTCCTCACGCGAGAGGAAGGTCGCCGCGAGGACGAACTCGTTCCACGCCGTCATGAAGGCGAAGAGCGAGGTGACCGCGAGCGCGGGCCGCGCGACGGGCAGCACGACGCGCAGGAACGCGCCCAGCCGCGTCGCGCCATCGACCATCGCCGCCTCCTCGAGATCGCGCGGAATCGCGGAAAATGCGCCGCGCAACTGGAAGATCGCGAAGGGCACGGCCGTCGTCGCGTAGACGAGGACGAGGCCCGTGCGCGTGTCGAGCAAGCCCATCGCGTCGAGGATCAGAAAGAGCGGGATGCTCGCGGCGACGCCCGGAAACATCTGCGTCGCGAGCAGCACGCGCTCACCGGCGCGCGCACCCACGAAGTCGAAGCGCGCGAGCGCGTAGGCGGCGGGCGTCGCCAAGGCCACGGCGACGAGCGCCGTCGCGCCGCTCACGACGACGCTGTTGAGCAGCTGCCGCCCGAAGAGCCAGCCGCTGCCCGCCTCCCCGTCGACGCCGAGCACGGCCGCGAAGTGCACGAGCGAAGGCGAGTCCGGCAGCGGCAGCACGCGCGGCGCGGGCGCGTCCCCCGGCGAGAGCGCGAGCGCGAGCACCCACAGCACCGGATAGAGCGCGAAGGCCACCGCGACGAGCACGACCGCGTGCACGCCCAACTCGACGACGAGCGCCCGACCGTCGCGTGCGCGCCGCACGTCCACCGCCCCGCTCATCGCGCCTCTCCCTGCGAGGTGAACCGCCCGAGCGCGCGCGTGCCGAGCGCGAGCACGCCGAAGATCAGCACCGCGTAGGCCGCCGCGTAGCCGAGCTGCTGCGAGCGCGTGAAGGCCCAGCGATACGCCTCGCTCACGAGGATCTCCGTGCCGCCGTCCGGCTCGCCGCCCGACACGAGGAAGACGACGTTGAACATGTTGAACGTCCACACCGCGCCCATCGCGATCGCGGGGCCGAGCGAGGGCGCGAGCAGCGGCCACGTCACGAGGCGGAAGCGCTGCGCGAGCGTCGCGCCGTCGACCTCAGCGGCCTCGTAGAGGTCCTGCGGGATCGCCGCGAGCGCGCCGAGCGTGACGACCATCATGAAGGGGAAGCCGAGCCAGACGTTCGTCGCGACGTTCGCCGCGAACGCCGTCGACCAGCGCGCGAACCAGCTGATCGGCTCGCCACCGCACGCGGTGATGACGGCGTTCACCGCGCCGAACTGCCGATGGAACATGCCCTTCCACGCGAGCGCGGTGACGTAGCTCGGCACCGCCCACGGCAGCACGAGCAGCACGCGGTAGAGCCCGCGCAGACGCAGCGTCGGGCGGTCGAGGAGCAGCGCGAGGCCGACACCGAGCACGAGGTGCAGCGCGATGTTCACCGCCGTCCAGAGCACCGTGACGAGCAGCACGAGCCAGAACGACCCCGTGCCGAGCAGCGCGCCCCCGCGCGCGGTGAGGACGTCGACGTAGTTCGCGAGGCCCACGTAGTGGAGCGAGCCCGGCGCACCCGCGAAGAGCGAGGTGCCCGCACCGACGACGAGCGGCGCAACGACGAGCAGCCCGACCGCAGCGACCGCATGCGCGACCCACGCGTAGGCGGGGAGCGAGCGACGCACCGCGACGCGAAAATCAGGATCGCGCGCGCGACGCACGGCGAACGCGACCGCGACGAGCAGCACGAGCGAGACGGCGAGGACGAGCGGCGCGGGCGAGCGCGCGGGTGGCAGCGGCCGCAGCAGATCGGCGAAGCGACGCGCACCCTCGGCGAGCGCGTCGTCGGCGCTGCGGCCCCCGCGGAGATAGTTGCGGATCGCGCGCTGCGCGGGCTCGAAGGTCACGCGCATATGCGGATGCGACGGCAGCGGGATGCCCGCCTCGGCCGCGCGCCGGAACGCGGAGAGGAACGGATCTCCGGCGGTTTCCGGTGACATCGCCGCGGTGCGCGAGGCCACGATCTGCCGCGCGACGCGCGCTCGAATCGCCGCGCCCTCGGGACCAGCGAGGAAACGCGCGAAGGCCCGCGCGCCCTCGTTCTCCTGCGCGCGCGCCGCGAGGAGCGCGGCCTCGATGGTGACGTAGGGCACGAGCGGCGCACCGCCGGCAGCGCGAACGCGTGGCAGCGGCGCAACGTGCCAGCGCAGCGTCGGGGGCAGATCAGGCGCGAGCCACGGACCGCCGATGACGGCCGCGGCGCGCCCACTCGTGAAGAGCTTCTTCACGAGATCGCCGGACGCCTCCGCGGGCACGACGCCCGTGTCGACCAGGCGGCGCAGATGCGCGAGCGTGCGCGCGGCAGCGGGCCCCGTGAAGGCGTAGTTCCCCTCGGCGTCGAGCAGTCGACCGCCGTATGCGTGGAGCAGGCCCGCGTCCCAGTACGCGCTCTCCGCCTCGAAGACGAGCGGATATGCGTCGCGGGGCAGGCGCGCGCGGAGCGACTCGAGATCTTCGAGCGTCGCGGGATCGGCGGGGAGCAGCGCCTCGTTCACGTAGAGCGCGCCGCACTTGAGCGCGAGCGGCAGGCCGTAGAGCGCGCGGTCGACGCGCAGCGCGTCGAGGTGCGCCGTGTCGAAGTCGACGAGCTCCCGCACGCCGAGCCCCGCGAGCGGCTGCACGAGCCCGCGCGCGACGTACGAGACGATGCGTTCATGCGCATCGATGAATAGATCCGGCCCCTCGCCCGTGGGGATCGCGGACTCGAGCTTCGCCGCATACGCGCCGAACGCGACGTGAAGCGCCTCGACGTGAAACGCGCGGCCCTCGGGCGAGCGCTCGAACGCCCGCACGACCTCGCGCAGCGCACGCGCTTCCGCCTCGTCGTACGCGTGCCACACGCGCACCGTGCGACGCGCGTCCTGTGCATTCACCGCGACGGGCGCGACGAGCGCGGCGAGCAGCGCGAGTGCGGCGACGACGCATGGCCACGTCGGCACACGCGACCGGCGTCGCGAGACGGCGACGCGACGTGCCCGTGACGTGACCGCGCTGCGCGCGCCGCCCGCGCTCACGGGGCGCCCGCCGCGGGCGAGTCGGAAGCAGCGCGGCCGAGCGCCGTGCCGCTCGCGGGGTCGAAGAGGTGCACGCCGTCCGCGATCACGTCGAGCGCGAGCACATCGCCGGGACGCACGCCCGCCTGCGCGTCGCCTTCGAGCCGCGCGACGAAAGGCGCGTCGCCGATACGGCCATGCGCGTACGCCTCGAAGCCCATCGCCTCGACGACCTCGACGGCGAGCCGCAGCGCGCCCTCCCCCGCGGCGCGGCGCACATCGTGCGGACGCACGCCGAGCACGACGTCGCCGCCGTGTGCGGCGAGCGATGCGGGCAGCGCAACGTCGACGCCCGCGGCCCGCACGCGCCCGGACTCCGCGCGCGCGGGCAGGAAGCCCATGCCCGGCGTGCCGAGGAACGACGCGACGAAGCGCGTGGCCGGGCGGCGATAGACCTCGAGCGGCGGGCCGACCTGCTCGACGCGACCGCCACGCAACACGACCAGCTTGTCGGCGAGCGTCATCGCCTCGACCTGATCGTGCGTGACGTAGACCATCGTCGCGCCGAGCTTCGCGTGGAGCTTCTTGATCTCGACGCGCACCTCGCCGCGGAGCGCCGCGTCGAGGTTCGAGAGCGGCTCGTCGAACAGAAAGAGCGCGGGACGGCGCGCGATCGCGCGGCCCATCGCGACACGCTGGCGCTGCCCGCCCGAGAGCTGCTTCGGCAGCCGCTCGAGCAGCTTCTCGAGGCCGAGCGACTGCGCGACCTCGGTGATGCGTGCGGCGACGACCTCGGGCGGCTCGCCCCGGAGCCGCAGACCGAAGGCGAGGTTCTCGCGCACGGTGAGGTGCGGATAGAGCGCGTAGCTCTGGAAGACCATCGCGACGTCGCGCTCACGAGGCGCGAGATGCGTGACGTCGCGTGCTCCGATCGCGAGGGTGCCGCGATCGGGCAGCTCGAGGCCCGCGATGGTGCGGAGCAGCGTGCTCTTGCCGCAGCCGCTCGGCCCGACGAGCACCGCGAGCTCGCCGTCGCGCACCTCGAGGTCGATGCCGCGCAGAATCGGGTTCGCGCCGAGGGATTTCTCGAGCCGGGAGACGGTCAGGGACGCCACGCGTGGCGGAGTCTATCCCAGTGACCGCAGCGCCGACATCCCACGTTCAGCGACCGTGCTCAGGCGTCGCGTGGTCGACGAGGAGCGCGCCCTGCCGCGGGTCGAGCACGAGATGGGAGCGTGCGCCGGGCTGCGGCTCGGCGAAGACGCGATGCCGCTCGGCGGGTACATGCGCGAGCGCGACCACGGCCGCCTGCAAGGCCCGAGGATCGAGCGGCAGGTGCACCTCGGCGCCCTCCGCGCGCGCGACATGTTCGTAGAGCGCAGCCTCGATCGCTTTGCGAAATGGGGAGATCTCCGACGGCCAGCCGGCTGGCTGTCCACCATGCGCCGCGACGAGCGTGACGAGCGGCGCACTGCCCGCACGCCGCTCCTCGGCGGCGATCGCGGCACGGCCGAGGTGCGCGACGTCGTTCAGGCCGAGGAGGCGCCCCTCCGGGTGCGCCGCGTCGAAGTGCAGCGTCGTGATCGCCGTGTTCGCGAGCCGCGCGAGCCCCTGCGCCGCCCGCTCGCCGCGCCGCCCGAGCGCCCGCGCGACGAGCCCCGAGATGACGCCGCCATGCGTGAAGACGAGCGCGCGGCCGTGCTCGCCGACCCGCGCACGCAGCGCCTCGACCGCCGCGTCCGTGCGGGCCCAGAAGCGCGCGAGGGACTCACCCCCGCCGAGCGCGACGTCGCGCCGACCCGCTGCGAGCGCCTCGAGCTGCTCCGGAAATCGCGCGGCGATCTCCGGCCGCGTGAGGCCCTCCCACGTGCCCACATCGGCCTCGCGCCACGCCGCGTCGAGCGACGCCTCGGGATACGCCGCGCGCCCCGTGCGTGTCGCGCGCTGCAAGTCCGACGCGAGCACGACGTCGACCGCCCAGCCTGCCTCCCGACGCGCGCGCAGCCGCGCGGCGAGCGCCTCGACCTGCGTCTCGCCGTGCGGGGAGAGCGGCGCGTCACCCTGCCCCTGCCAGCGCCCCGAGACGTTCGACGTCGACTCCGCATGACGAACGAGAACGAGTTCCACGGCGCGAGATCTACGCCGCATCGCGGAGGTTGTCGTGCCCGCCTGCGCCCGCGCCGTCGTCACGCGCGGCGCTTGATTCACGCGGAGGTGCCGCGCAGCATCGGGCGCCATGCCGTCCCGCACGCTGCCCGAGCTCCGCGAGATGATCGCCACGCTCGTCGCCGAGCCGTCTCCAAGCAGCGCGGATCCGCGCTTCGATCGGGGCAATCGCCGCGTCGTCGAGCACCTCGCGGGCTGGGCCGAAGGGCTCGGCCTGCGCGTCGAGCTGCTGCCGAGCGCGGCGAACCCCGACAAGGTCAATCTCCTCGCGACGCTCGGCGAAGGCGACGCGGGGCTCGTGCTCGCCGGCCACTCCGACACCGTGCCGTGGGACGAGGGGCGCTGGAGTCACGATCCGTTTCGTGTGACGGAGGTCGACGGGCGCCTCGTCGGGCTCGGCACGAGCGACATGAAGTCGTTCTTCGCGGTCGCCCTCGCCGCGCTCGCGCGCATCGACGCCTCGCGGCTGCGCGCCCCGGTGATGCTGCTCGCGACCTACGACGAGGAGAGCACGATGGGCGGCGCCCGCGCGCTCGTCGCGGCGGGGCGTCCGCGCGCACGACGCGCCGTGATCGGCGAGCCGACGAACCTCGTGCCGGTGCGCATGCACAAGGGCGCGATCATGGAGACGGTCGTGCTCACCGGTCAGTCGGGCCACTCGAGCGATCCATCGCTCGGGCGCAGCGCGCTCGAGGGCATGCACGCGGTCATCGGCGAGCTGATGCAGCTGCGCGAGGCGCTCGCCGCCACACACCGCAACGAGGCGTTCGCCGTGCCCGTGCCGACCATGAATTTCGGCGCGATCCACGGCGGCGACAGCCCCAACCGCATCTGCGGCGAGTGCGAATTGCGCTTCGATCTGCGCGCGCTCCCGGGGATGGATGTGCAGGCCCTCCGCGCCGAGATCCGCGCCCGCGTCGCGCGCATCGCCGACGCGCGCGGCCTAGCGGCGCGCTTCCCCGCGCAGCACGCAGGCACGCCGCCCTTCGAGACACCCGCCGACGCCGAGCTCGTGCGCGCCGCGTGCACGCTCACCGGGCATGCGCCGGGCGTCGTCGCGTTCGGTACCGAGGCGCCGTACCTCACACAGCTCGGCGCGGAGACGATCGTGTGCGGACCGGGCGACATCGCGCGTGCGCACCAGCCCGACGAGTCGATCGACCTCGCCTCGCTCGCCCCCGCGACGGAGCTGCTCGAGCGGCTCGTCCACCGCTTCTGCCTCCCCTCCTGAGCCGGCGAGCCCGACGATGCGCAACCGCAAAGACCTGCAGATCTTCATCGACTGGTTCCGGCACTCGGCGCCGTACATCCACGCGCACCGCGGGCGCACCTTCGTCATCGCGTTCGGCGGCGAGGCCGTCGCGGACGAGGTCGGCTTTCGCAGCCTCGTCAGTGACATCGCGCTGCTCCACAGCCTCGGCGTGCGGCTCGTACTCGTGCACGGCGCGCGCCCGCAGATCGCCGAGCAGCTCGCGCAGCGCGATGAAGAACCGCGCGTCGAGAAGGGCATCCCCGTCACCAACAAGGCCGCGCTGCTCTCCGTGAAGGAGGCCGTAGGCATGGTGCGCGTCGAGATCGAGTCGCTGCTCTCGACGGGCGTCGCGAACTCGCCGATGGAGGGGGCGCGCCTGCACGTCGACAGCGGCAATTTCGTCACGGCGATGCCCGTCGGCGTGCGCGACGGCGTCGACTACGAGTCGACGGGCGAGGTGCGTCGCATCGACGGCGACGCCATCCGCGCGCGCCTCGACGCGGGCGCCATCGTGCTGCTCTCGCCGCTCGGCTACTCGGTGACGGGCGAGACGTTCCGCATCCCGCCCGACGAGGTCGCGCGCGCCGCCGCCGTCGCGCTCCGCGCCGACAAGCTCGTCTGCCTGATCGAGGGGCGCGGCATCGTCGACGCGAGCCGCCGCACCGTGCACCAGCTCACCCCCGCAGACGCCGCGCTCTTCGCCCACAAGAAAAAGCGCTGGCTCTCCGAGGACGCGCGCCAGCACCTGCGTGCCGCGTCGCTCGCCTGCGCGAACGGCGTGCGCCGCGCCCACCTCGTGAGCCGCGCCACCGAGGGCGCGCTGCTGCTCGAGCTCTTCACGCGCGACGGCATCGGCACGATGGTCACGAGCGAGACGTACGAGGGCACGCGCCCTGCGACGCTCGCCGACGTCGGCGGCATCGTGAGCCTGATCCGCCCGCTCGAGGACGCGGGCGTGCTCGTCCGCCGGCCGCGCAAGCAGCTCGAGATGGACATCGAGAAGTTCACCGTCGTCGAGCGCGACGGAATGATCATCGCCTGCGCCGCGCTCTATCGCTTCGCCGACGTCGCCGAGCTCTCGTGTGTCGCGGTGCACCCGGAGTACCGGCGCACCGGTCGCGGCGATGCGCTGCTCGATTTCATGGAGCAGCGCGCGCGCACGCTCGGGATCGCGCAGGTCTTCGTGCTCACGACGCACGCCTCGCACTGGTTCGTCGAGCGGGGCTTCGAGAAGGCGACCGTCGACGATCTGCCGGTGCCGAAGCGGCAGCTCTACAACCAGCGGCGCAACAGCAAGGTGCTGATCAAGACGCTGTAGGTACGGCGCGCACGACCGCGACGATCAGCGGCAGAGATAGCCGCCATCGGCGGCGAGCGCGTGCCCGGTGACGAAGTTCGCGTCATCGGAGCAGCGAAAGAGCGTGGCCGCAGCGACTTCCTCCGCGTGACCGAGCCGGCCGAGCGGGTGGAGCGCCGCAGCCGCCGCGCGTGTCTCGGCCGAATCGAGCACGCCCGCCCGCGCGAGCATGGGCGTCTCGATGAACGCGGGCGAGACGGCGTTCACGCGGATGCCGTGCGGCGCGACCTCGAACGCCGCCGCGCGCGTGAGCCCGATGACGCCGTGCTTCGCGGCGACGTACGCGCTCGCTTGCTCGTACGCGACGTGCCCGAGGATCGACGCGCAGTCCACGATCGCGCCGCCGCCCCCCGCTTGCGCAGGTGCGCGAGCTCCTGCTTCAGGCAGTGACGCACGCCCGAGAGATTCACGGCGATCACGCGCGTTTACGTGTCGTCGGGCTGCTCGGTGAGCGGCGCCCGCACGCCCTCGATGCCGGCGTTGTTGAAGCCGCAGTC
>Ga0172372_10004352_pt1 | contig 20194 bp, 35 predicted proteins | sample LakKiv5m_2_FD_114544 | JGI IMG/M metagenome (GOLD analysis project Ga0172372, IMG submission 114544) | Freshwater microbial communities from Kabuno Bay, South-Kivu, Congo - kab_092012_9.5m | ecosystem: Environmental > Aquatic > Freshwater > Lake | place: Democratic Republic of the Congo...
CATGACCATCAGCTCTACGACGCGCATTGCAGGGCCGTTTGTCGGCAACGGAACGGCGACCGTGTTCCCGTTCACGTTCAAGGTGTTCGCCGCCGCCGACCTCGACGTCGTGCGCCTCAATGTTTCAACGGGCGTTGAAACGACGCTCGTCTTGAACTCGGACTACAGCGTCACCCTGAACGGGGACCAGAACTCGAACCCGGGCGGCAGCGTCACGCTGCTTGCCGGCGCGCTCGCGTCCGGCCTGACGCTGACGATCACGTCGGACATCGCGAACCTCCAGCCCACGGACCTGACGAACCAGGGCGGGTTCTACCCCGAGGTCATCACGGACGCGCTGGACCGGGCGACCATCCAGATTCAACAGATGTCCGAGGACGTCGGCCGCAGCCTAAAGGCGCCGCTGTCGGACGGGACTCCGAACATGGAGTTGCCCAACACAACGAACCGCGCCAGCAAGTACCTGGTGTTCGATGCCAACGGACTTCCTACCGTTTCTGTTGGAAGCGGAACTGATACGGCGCTGCGGACAGACCTTGCGAATACCTCTGTCGCCCTTGCCGGCGCAAGCCTCGTCGGGTTCCGGGCGGATGATGCATCGTCCACGGCTCGCACGGTGCTGAACAAGCTCCGCGATGTCGTGAGCGTGAAGGACTTTGGCGCGGTGGGCGACGGTGTGGCCGATGACACGGCGGCGATTCAGGCGGCGATTGATTCACTCGCGTCTGGCGGCACGCTGTGGTTCCCGGTCGGAACCTACATGATTGCCCGTACGGCCGGAACCGACGAGAACTTCGGATTGAAGATCACGGCGAGCAACGTGTGCCTGCTCGGCGCGAACGGCGCAAAGCTCCAGCGGCTTGACAGCATCACGACCAACGCCAACGCATATCCGATCCTGTTCATCGGAACACCGAATAGCAACGCGGCTGCGGCTACGGAAAACTGCGTCATCGACGGGCTGTGGTTTGTCGGAAGCGACGTTCGCCACGCAAGTGCGGGCGACGTCCCGTACGACCAGCGCAATGCCATCACGGTGAAGAACACCCTGGACTGCACGATCAAGAACTGCCGATTCACGGCGATTGACAGCACGGCCATTTACTGCACGGAGCCTGCCGCATACAGCCTGAAGAGCAGTTCGTACTTCAACACCACAAAGAGTTATCGTGCGAGCGTCACCGGGTGCGAGTTCATCGCAACGACGCACTCAACGGCTGGGCGCGCCTTTATCCATGCCGTTGTGCTTTCCGGCGTTGATCGTGCCATCGTCGCCGGAAATCAGTTCACGTGGTGCGACAACGGGGTGTACGGGTTCACCACGTATGCGCTGGCGACACAAGTCGAGACTGACACCTACACGCTGTCTGGCACCGCGTACAACCGTTGCGGTAAGGGGTGGGTCATCTCCGACAACACGTTCCTGAACAGCAGCGAGCACGCCGTCTACAACACCGGGTTCGAGACGTCCATCAGCGGGAACATCGTTCTGACGGATGCGCCGACGATCTGCACATCAAGCGCGGTCAAGTGCCGAGCCAGGTATGCAATCATCGACGGGAACGTCGTGAACAACTACGCCGAAGCCATTGAGGTTGCCGAGCCATCCGCGTTCGTAACCGTTAGCAACAACACGGTGAGCGCGTATCCATCGACCACTACGGGGGCGGCAATCAATGTCAATGCGGATGGCTTGTCTACGTTCCTGAATCCGGCGACGAGGCCGTGGTACGCGGCATACGACCCGATGGCGAGCATCGCCATCAACGGGAACACGGTCAACATGTCGCCTGGAACTACGGGGACCAACGACAGGGCGATCAGGCTCGTGACATCGAGCACTGACGCAAACTACCCGAACGGACAGGTACAGAACCTGTCGATCAACGGGAACACGATCAGCAACCACAAGGTCGGCATCTGGATCAAGAACGCGCTGTTCAGGAACATGAACATCGTCGGCAACGCCTTTCAAGCGAAGTCGTTCACGGTGTCTGGGTTCAGCGCAGGAACCACGCTTGACACGGTTGCGACGTTGCAACTGTCTACTAGCACGGGCGGTGGCGAAATCAGTTTCAACGGCAACAGCGTGTGGGGAACGCAGAACGTGTTTGATTCCGACACCGCCGCCAATACGCCGCCGCGACAGGTGGAAGGCAACGTGTTCAATTACGTTCGCGACAAAGTGTTCACGACGAACTTCAACACGCCCGGGTTCGGGCAGATGGTGACGAACAACAACGGTGTGTTCGTCTTGGACCGAACGAGCTGGGCTGGTGGAGTGGCGATCAACAACCAACTCAGCGACGGAACGGGGATGACGAATCGCAAGTACACAATTTCGTACACGGGATCACAGGTCGTGTTCACAACCGACGATGTGGGCACCACCATCGTGCTTGGATAACACCATGACCTCCCCCCACCACGACGAACTGTTCCTCGCCATCGGCCGCCTCGAGGGCAAGGTCGATTCGATCCTCGCCCAGCAGTCGCGCCAGACGGACGAGATCAAGGCGCACGACGCCCGCATCCGCTCGCTCGAGCACTCACGCGGCTACGTGCTCGGCTGGAGCGCCGCCATCGGGGCCGGCATGAGCCTGGTCGCCAACTACCTCATCAAGCACTTCGCGTAAGGAAACCCATGCCTACTGACATCGTCATCGCCACCGACAAGCCGGAGTACCGCACCACTGGTCTTGTGACAATTGTGAGTGCAGCTGCGTATGACGCCGCCAAGCCCACGGCGGTGATTCCGTCCACGACGGGACAGACATTCCTGATCCCGTCGAACCTCGGCGACAAGCCGAGCCTGCTGCGCCTGGTGCCGTTCTGCGGTTCATCGTCTGCCGCCACGAGCGGAAACTTCACGGCTGCCGGCGTGCGGGTGGTTGGCTGGACCACATACAACCAGACGGACGGAACGCCGATCTATGTTCCGACCGTTCTTGCGGATCTGACCGTGACACTCGGATCGTCCGTTCCGACGCTGACGATCAACACCGTGGCGCACTATTTCTTCAACACGGTGTCGGCGGGAGGTAGTGTTCCTACGGTGAACATCTATTCGCCTGGCACGGTTTCGGCGGCCAATGACAACGCATGCTCTGCCGTGATCGACACGATTGGGCAGCAATACATCACGTTGCAGGTCAAGGGTACGAACGCAAACAGCCCGAAGATGGGCTGCTTCTACGCATTCCTCTGATCGGAGGCCGCGATGCGGTACGACCTAGGCAGGTTCAGGCGCCCGATGCGCCGTTCGACCGAGGGCCAGCTGATGAGCCTCATCAGCCTGGGCGACGGCTCCACGCTCTCGCTTGACTTCACCACGGGCGTCCTTGACCCGCGCCTGACGTTCACGCGGACGAGCGGCGGCACCTACACCGGGAACGACGGTTACATCTACGGCATGGACTTCGCCACCAGCAGTTCGCTGGCAATTGGCACAGGCTCCAAGACGGTGACGCTGACGGCGACGGCAGGCGTTGACCGCCGCTACCTCGTCGGGCAGACGGTGTATTTCAGCAACGGCGCGAACAACATGAGCGGCCCGGTGACCGCATACAGCGCGTCCACGCAGAGCATCACGATCAACGCGACGGCATCAAGCGGCAGCGGGTCATTCACTTCGTGGGCCGTTGGCAACGCCTCTGCCCGCTTCGACCACGACCCGACCACGCTCGCGGCGCGAGGGCTGCTGATTGAGGGAAGTGCGACGAATCTCGCGCTGCGTTCCAACGACTTCAACACGACCGTAACAGACGGAACGCAATGGGTTACCGGCTACACACGCGGCAATGTTTCCACCACTCTTCCAGACGGCACAACCGGAAACGCGTGCCAAATATCTGGAACTGGTTCAAACTCGTTTCGATCCGCGGCGATCACCGTAACGGCAAGCACGGCGTACACATGGTCGTTCTGGGCGCGCAACAACGGTGGATCGCAGGCGCGATATCGCGTGTGGAATGTGACGGGTGGTTCGTCAATCGTTGACTACACGCTATCTGGCAGCAATTACGTTTCGCAGATCGGTGGCGCAAACAACACCTCTAGCACTTGGGTGCGCGTATCCGTGTCCTTCACCACTCCGGTTGGTTGCACATCCATTTACGTGTACCCGGCAAGCAGCGACAGCGGTACGGTTGATCTGCTGGTATGGGGCGCACAAGTGGAGGCAGGTTCCGGCGCGTCCTCCTACATCCCCACGGGCGCAAGTCAGGTGACGCGGAATGCGGACAAGATGTCGATGACCGACATCACCACCATGCAATGGAATCAGACCGCCGGGACGTTCTTCCTGCACATGGATGTTGCGGCAGAAACCAACACCAGCAGTTTCCCTGCCATGATGGGGATGTACACCGCGACTCCGGTTCGCGTGGTCCGAATCCTGTTGAACAACTCGTCGGGAACGAATCCGCGCATTGGTCTGGATTCGTGGACTACCGCTCCAGCGCAGATACTAGCAAGCCTGCTTACCAGATCGACAGCACCGACAGCGTTCAAGTATGCAGCAGCGTTGTCAAACACCGGGCAGGCTTTGAGTCATGTAGTCAACAACGGAAGTGTCACGACGGCTACAGGAACCGGAACCCTGCAAACGCCGACCCGATTGCTGTGGCATCAAGACCCATCGGCGGGCGACACCGAGTACTTCCCGGTTCACCTTCGGACCGTCAAGTATTGGCCGACGAATCTTCCTGACGCAACTCTCAAGGCCATCACCACCTGACATGGACTACCTCCTCCGCACCAACACCGAGTCGCAGATGGATGACGCGCTCGAAGCCGCAGGCATCCTCCGCGAAACCGACATCGGAGGCGGCACGGGCGAGATGGCCCTGCTGCCCGTCTCTGGCGCGTACCTCGACCGCATCGGGCCGATCCCGCCGCAGGTTGACCCGGACGGCATCATCATCAAGCCGGGTCACCCCGAGTACCACGCGAACCTGCGGGTGACCATCGAACTCACCGACGAGCAGGTCGAAGCCCTGCCGACGTTCGATCCGCTGCCGAGCATCCCCTACCGCGTGTTCGCATGAGGGCGCTGCTGCTCGTCCTCCTGCTCGCCGGGTGCAACCCGGTGCAGCGCATCTCGAACCACGCCAACGCCATCCGCACGGAGGCGCAGGCGCTCGGGGAACACGGGCAGGCGACGGGCGACCCCGTGGTCGTGGCGGGCGCACAGCGCATTGACGGCCTTGCGGCGGGCATCCACGACGAGCTGCCCAACGTGACGAACAAGGTGCCGGCGTGGCTGTCCACGCTGCAATGGTGGGGCATCGCCGTGGCCGTCGTGGCCGTGGCGTTCGTACTGTGGAATTCGGGAATTCTGCAAACTATCCGCATCGCGGTCGGCTGGTTGCCTAGGCGCAAGGTGGCCCAGGCCGAGCTCGCACTTGATACCCTCGATGACTCGCGGCCGGAGAACGACCGCGAACTCGTGGCGGCGCTCCGGGCGGACCCGGAGTTTGATGCCGCGTTCCGCAAAGCGCAGACGCGCAGAAAGACACGCACATGATCCTCGCAGACGCACTCGGCACCGTGTGGTTCACCGCTCTCGTCGCCCTCGTCGGCCTCGCAGCCGGGTGGTACCTGAAGGGCAAGCATGGGCACCGCTTCAAGCTCTGACCAGCCCAAGGGCGTTCGCGCCCACGGCACTGCGGGCGGGCGTGGCCTTCGGGCTGCGCCCGCTTTGCCAAAGGAAACCCCCTCGCCGGGTAACCGCATCCTGCGGAATCCGACGAGGGGGGAGAGGATGGACTTGCGGTTCAGCGGATTCGCAGGCTTGTGCCGCGAGGCAGGAGCTCGCAGCCGGCGATGGTAGCGCCGTTCTCGAGCGCCTGACGGATCGCGTCCTTGTTGGCCGCCACGGTCACCGTGGTCAGTTCCTTCGGCAGGCTGGTGGCATCGCACGTGACCGACAGCGGCTGCTTCCCGCCGTTGCCTGCGACCGACAGCCGGAACCGCGCCGTGTCGATCTTGGTGCGCCCGGTCGCCTCCATCGCCTCCTTCAGGCGCGCCTTGAGGCGGTCGGCGAGCGCCTCGTCGGTCGCCGCCAGGTCGCGCATGCGCTGGGCCTCGACGCGGCGGGCGTCGGCCCGGGCGGCGAGGTGCTGGATGAGGGCGGCGTAGTCATCGGCCTTCTCGTCGAGGGCCGCGTCCAAGCCGGCCAGGTGCGCCTCGAGCGCCTGCTGCGCCTCGGCGTCACCACCGTCGAGGATGGCGTCCACGATGTCGTTGATCTCGTTCTGAATTGCGTACAGGCTCATGGTGTGTTCCTCCGGGTAGGGTTAGAAGGGGAGATCGCTGCCGTCCGTGACGGGCGCGGGTTCGGGGGCGGGCGGCTGCTCCGAGCGCAGCACGCGCATGATGGTGAGCGCCTTGCCGACGCGGGCGACGTCCATCGTGAGGTGGCCGTTGAGCGACTCGTCGGCGAGGTCGGCGTACTCCTTGACGGTGGTGGCGATCCAGACGGCACCGTGCTCGCCCGTCGCCTCGATGGCGATGGCACGGCCCGGGCGGCGGAACACGCGGTGGATGCGGAACGTGCCCTCGTACTCGTCGGGGTAGGCGTCGGTCGGCCCCGCGACCGGGACGTCGTTCGGGCTGGGCTTGGCGGGCGCAGGCGCCTCCTGTGCCTTCCGCGGCTTGCGGGCGGGCTTCGGGGCGTCCGCGACGGCCGGCGCGTCCTGGGGCAACGTAGCGGCCTCCACGGGGGCCGGCAGGGCCGGGGCCGCGACGGGGGCTGCGGCGGGCGGGTTGTCCTGCTGCCCCATCTCCTCGGCGGTATAGAGCCCGCTCAACTCGGCCGGGAACGCCTTCCTCAACGCCAACGCCTCGGCGCACTTGGCGATCATCACGGACGGCATCTTGGGCCACATGCCCGAGAGGCTGCCGTCCTTCTTGCGCTGCGCGTACTCGCGGAACAGGGCGACGGCGGTGACCGCCTCCACGAACCCCTTGCGGTACACCCCGACGCGGGCGGCGGCGGGCGGCTCGTCGTGCAGCCATACGTCGGTCCACTGCCCGTCCGTGCCGCAGAACGCCACCGAGGTCTGACCAGCGTACTCGCCACTTCGCTGGGCAACCAGGCGGAACCCGTCGATGCTGACCTGCGTCTGCATCACCTCGCGGCCAGCGCGGCTGTCCCACCGCTTGACGGCGTAGATCTGGCGGGCGAACGGGTCAAGGCCCGTGCGGTCGCACACGCTGAAGAACAGCTCCATCTCGTCGCGGCTTGCGCCCGCGCACAGGGTGCGAGCGAGCAGGTCGCGCTTCTCATCGTCCAATCGTGCCAATGCAGTCATCGTGATCTCCTCTCGTGAATGCCGCAGCAGGCAACGCGCCCGCCGCTGACGTGGTCAGTATACGCCCCGGTATGGCGTTGTCAAGCCCAGACTTTGACGCGGGTTTCGGCCGTGTCCCCCCACTCCTTGCAGGCCGACAGGATCGCCACCTGCGAGTCATCGGCGTACACCACCCCGGTCATAGCGTCCAAAGCAGCTCTGGCAAGCTTGTCCAAATCGGGGCGTCCGGGCGCACGCGGCGCGCTCGAGCGCAGGGCGCCCGTGCTGGTGTAGTGCGACTTCGGGCGCGGGAACAGGAACAGCAGTTCGACCGCCACGACCCCCGTGGCCGGCGGCTCGGTCCACGCCTGACGCGCCGCCAGCGCGAACACGGCCCGGTACGGCCTCACCCGGGCGGATGACTCGAGCAACACCGTGCGCCCGTTCCGCAGGCGCACCGCCCGCTTGCTTCCTTGGGGGGCGGCGAGTCCTGGCACCGTGAACTCAATCATCCCGCCTCCTGTGGTTCGTCTCGCGCAGCACGTAGTCGTTGATACGCCGTAACACCTTTGCCAGCTCCGACCGCAGGTACACGACCTCCTGCATGAGCTCAAGGGTGAGCGGGTCATCGGTCCCGCTCGCCCGCACGCGGTCTACGACGTCCTCGTCCGTTTCCCCTCTCCCCGGTTTCATCAGCCGCTCCCCTCGTACAGGATCTTGGCGATGTGCGTCGGCAGGCACCGCTGGCATAGGGCGAGCTCGCCGCGCAGGCGCATGATCTCGGCGCGTGCCTCGGCGCGTTCGGCGTTGGCCATCTCGCCCATGCCGGCCCACGTCACGGCGAGTCGGTCGCAGATGTCAGCGCCCGGGGGCGGGAACGCCCCGCCCCCAGGCTCTCCATAACACGAAGGTGCGGTGTGCTCGTCGCCGTAGTCACGCACGGATGGCCTCCCTCCGTGCGTCCGCGGCTTCGCGCATGAGTTCCTCCATTGCGTCGGCCACGCGCCAGTAGAACGCGGCCTCGGCGCGGCACGTTTCGGCGAACTCGGCGTGCTTGGCAGGCTGCTTCTCGGCGGCGGCGAGCTTGTCGTTGGCGCGCTGACGCACCATCGCGAGAACGTAGTCGGGGGTTGGCATCACGCCTCCTCCGTGGGCTTGTCTAATCGGGCCATGCGCGTTGCTAGTCGCCGGCGCTGGTCATCGCTCATGGCAAGGATCGTTGCCACGACCATGTCGATCATGGCATCGCCGCCCTTGGCTGCCGCGTCGTGCGTCGGCCCGAACATCATCTGCATGCGGTCTGTCGGGAGCGGGGGTTCGTCGCTGGTCATGGCTTGGTTTCTGTCCCGAAGCAGTCCCAGCCACGGATGTCCTCGGCCAGTTTCCGGGCCAACACTTCAACGGGTGCGCGGTTGCCCGTCTGTGCCAGAATCGACCGGATGCACACTTCGCGCCGCGCCTCATCGCGCTTGTGCAAGGCCGCCAACAGCGCAGTCTCAAGTCGCACGATCTCATCCGCGGCCTCGTCCATCAGGCATGGGGCAAGGCAGTCGCGGTTCGTCCGCAGGCGGTTCACGATGTCGCTCATGGGTCCTCCTTGTGTCGTTCAATCTTCACCACCTTCGGTGCGATGATGACGATATGGCATTTCCCGAGTTGCTTTGGCGTCGGCGCGACTACGCACACCGTGCCGTCAGGGTGGACGAGCGACACGCTCTGGCCGTGCCGAAGCGTCATGGCGACTTGGCCTGTATCAGCTTGCATTTCGATCCTCCCACGCCTGGATGCGCTCCCCGATCCACTCCATGCAGTTCACGGCCATCGAGTTCCCGAGCGCCCGGTAGCGTGGCCCGTCCGGGCACTCGTCGGCGCCCTTCTTGCGCCACGGTATGAGCGTCCAGTCATCGGGGAAACCCTGGAGTCTCTCGCACTCACGCGGCGTCAGGCGGCGCACGGTCATTGCTTGCGCCACCGCCGGAGTCTGGCACCTCTGAAGCTGCGCGGTGTCCTTGGATCAAGCCCTCGGGAGTCGCCGCCGGATTGCCAATCAAACGCCATCACCGTCGGCCCGCTCGCGTTGACGCTTGATCCCGGCGTCCCCATCGTCGCCGCGACGTCGCCCGTGATCGCGCCGTTGTAGCAGTCGGTGCCGACCACGGCCATTGACGTGTTCCGTGCGCTGGCGTTGCCCGTCGTGCCGACCGTGAACCCGACCGGGCTGGTGAAGCATTCACCTACTTGGTTCTGATGGAACGCCACCGCATGCACATCGTTCCCACTCGGCTTGCACAGCGTCGGGCTTACGCTCCCGTCACCGACGTTCGCGTTGCCCTTGCAGGCTTGCATATCGATGGTGCCGACAACCGCCGCGTGCGCCGCGTTGTCCCTCGCAAGCGTGTGGCACGGGTCGCCGGGTGCGCGGTTCTGCCGATTGACCGGGGCGGTGATCTGGAAGAGGTCGTAGGGGACGGGCTGCGGGATGTACGCCCCGTGACCATCCAGTTCCGTGTGCGAACGCAGGCCGCGGTTGCCGAGGGTTGAGGCGACGGGCTGCGGAACCAGCCGCCCGGTGTACGCATCTTGCCCGCTGTACGCGCCCGCTTGCGTGTCCGCGCACAACGCACCTACGGTGTCGTGGATGCCTGCTCGAGCGCCTGCTTCAGCATCGGGGGCAACGCCTTGCCCCGGCGCTCGGCGCGGCGCAGAATCCCGGCACACGCTTTCGCGCTCAAAGAGAACCGCGGCGGCAGCGGCCCCGTCTCCAAGACATCCAACAACGAACACACGTCGCCGGCGCTGCGGGACGGCGCGTGGATGCCGTTGTGTTCGCACCCATTGAGCGTCCAGCACCCGGTAGGCCCACCCATACCCCAGTTCCCCCAACGCCCCGAGGAAGGAACCAAAGTCCCGTCCTCTTCCGCTTGACAGGACACCGGGCACGTTTTCCCAGACAACCCATCGAGGCCGAAGACGTTGAGCGATCTCAAGGTAGGTAAGCATGAGTCCTCCTCGCGGGTCGTGCAGTCCCTTGCGGAGTCCTGCGACGGAGAAGGACTGGCAAGGGGTTCCGCCCACGAGAAGGTCAACTGATCCGGGTTCGAGGGGCCATTCGGCATGGCGGGTCATGTCTCCGTAGTTCGGGACGTTGGGGAAGCGGTGCTTCAGCACCGCCGCCGGGAAGGGTTCGATCTCGCTGAAACCGACAGGCTCCCAGCCGAGGTGATGCCACGCAACGCTCGCGGCTTCAATGCCGCTGCATACGCTCAAGTACCTCACGCTCGCCTCGCTTCCACGCCGGCGGCGCGCAGCATCTTGGCGATCTCGCCAGACTCGAGCGCCTTGAGGATCTCCTGCATCGGGAAGTCGGCGGGCACCTTGGACGGGTGATCCAACGCCACGCCGTCAAGCACGATGCGGAAGGGGTGCCAGAAGCGCACCTCCCACGCCTCGCGCACGACGCTGCCGTGCTGGTGGAACCGCTCGACGCCCTCGCGCTCCCACCGCACGTCCAGGATCGCCTCAACGTGGTGGGCTGCGAGGTACTCGAGCACGGCGGCGTCGGGGCCGAACAGCGCGTCCGACACCTCAATCGTGACCTCGGTGGACAGCATCATGCCATGCTCCATTCGCGAATGAGGCGGCCGTGCGTGGACGGGCGCTTGCTCGGCATGACCCGGCCCGTCCATTGGAACTTGTGGTCGAACACGCTGCCGGCGGCGTTGCCGAGGTTGCTGTAGTCCAGGCCGTTGGCGGCCATGAGCTCGGCAACATCGTCTGCCGTCACGGTGCCGTGTTCACGTGCAATGAACGCGGCGAACCCACGGGCGGCCGCGAGCAGTTCGTGCCTCGCGTCGGCGGCAAGGGCCATGCCCACGGCCTTGCGGCGCTCGGCCTCGGCTTGATTGAAGAGGGTCACTTGCGCCCCCGTGCGACCACGTCGCGGTTCAGGATGCCCGTGTCGTGCAGGACGTAGCCCTGCCCGGGCACGTGCTCGAGCCGGACCCGGAACAGAGTCCGGGCCCGGTTGAGGGTGTGGTTCACGTTCCGCGTGGTGCAGCCCCATTCCCGCGCTAGGTCGGCACGGCTGCGCGGGGCGCGGTTCAGGAGGCGAACAAGGGAGCAGACGCGACGGACGAGCTGTGCGGTGGAATTGCTCACGACAGGCTCCCGTACTCGTCCCCGGTGATGGGGCAACGGTCAGCGGCGGGGCGGTCCTCCTCGGCGCGGCGCTTGATCTCGAGGTCGATCATCGCGAACATCTGCGCCTCGAGCTCGGTGTGCCTGCGCTGGGCATTGAGCAACTTGCGGGCCTTCTCCTGCGCTGCCAGCATTTCGGTCGTGAATCGGTCCATGGTGTCCTCTCGTTGTTGGCGGCCTCGGCAACACGCCTCGGCCGACTTGGGTGGTGTACTGACTCGTATATCGACCGCGCAAGGGGGCAGCATGAGAAAAAATCAGAAATATTCTCGCCAACGTGAAATGCGGGTTGCACTTGGTAGGGTGCGGCCGGATGGGTGTGAGCATCAAGCAGCACCACCCCGGATCGTTCACGGTCGAGATGACCGAGGAGCGCGATGGCAACATCCCGAGCAGCGCCTGGGAGCAGTACTTCCTGCTGGTGTCCGATGCACACATCGACAACGCGCACTCGGATAGGTCAATGTTCGACAGACACATGCGCCAGTGCCGCGAGCGGGGCGGGAAGTGGTTGTCGAACGGAGACTTCCTGTGCCTGATGCAGGGCAAGTACGACCTGCGGTCGGACACCTCGGCCTGCCGGCCGGAGCACCAGCAGGGTCGCTACCTTGACGCGGTCATCAACACGACGGCCGACTATGTCGCGCCCCATGCCGACATGGCTCTCTTGTTTGCGCCCGGAAATCATGAGCAGGCCATTCGCAAGCGGCACGAGACGGACATGAACGAGCGGCTGGTCGAGGCGTTGCGCCATCGCAGGCCGGCCGATTGTCAGGCGTATGCCGGGAAGTACGCGAACTGGGTGCGGTTCCTGGTGCGGAACAAGTCGCGCCGGCAGCTCGTCGGCGGCAGCGTCGTGATGTACATGCACCACGGCTACGGCGGCGGCGGTCCCGTGACACGCGGCACGATCCAGACCTCCCGCATGGCCGTGTACCTCCCGGACGCCGACATCATTTGGACGGGCCATACCCACGACGAATGGATCATGCCGATCCAGCGGGCGCGGCTGTCGCCGCACGGGCGACCCTACCTTGACCGTGTCACGCACGTCCGGTCGCCGGGGTACAAGGACGAGTTCAGCGAGCAGGCCGGGTGGGCCGTGGAGAAGGGGATGCCGCCGAAGCCCAAGGGCGCGCTTTGGCTACGATTCTACATGGACAAGTTCCGCAACGAGTACAACGGCGAATCGACCCGCGTGCTGCGGTACGAGGTTCGCGAAGCACAGTAACTGGCCGTTTCAGAAGGACAGATATGCCGACACCAGCCAAGGGCAAGCGATTCGTCAAGGTGGTCAAGAACCCGGATACGGGCCGCACGCGCAAGGTTTCGTACGGTCAGGCCGGCAAGGCCAAGAGCGGCGGCGACCGCATCAAGCCAGGGACCGCGAAGGGTGACGCCTACTGCGCGAGGTCGTTCGCGCAGATGAAGTCGCACCCGGCGGCGGCGCGCAACCCGAATAGCCCGCTGCGGCTCTCGCGTGCGAAGTGGAAGTGCAGCGGCAAGACCTCGAGAGGATGAACATGGCGAAGAAGCAACCACGCGGCCTGTACGCGAACATCAACGCCCGCCGCAAGGCTGGCACCAGCCGGCCCAAGTCGAAGTCCACCGTAAGCGCCGCCTCGTACGCGGCGATGCGCCGCGGGTTCAAGTGATGCGATGCGCGTCCGCATCGGCGGCAAGTACTGGACGTTGAGGTTCTCGGGGAACCTTCGGGACTACGGCAGCATGGTCGATCCCGGCCACGCCGAGGGCCGGCTCATCCGCATCGGCACGTGGCAGGGCGAGCAGGACACGCTCGACACCATCATCCACGAGGCGCTGCACTGCGCTCGCCCGGAGCTTGACGAGGCGGCCGTGGACGCGACCGCCCGCGATCTTTCGCGCCTGCTCTGGCGGCTGGGCTACAGGCGCACCCCGTAAGAAACTCTTACAGGTTCTTCTTTCCGCTGACGCGGTTGCTCCTGTTCACCGAAACGCATACAGAGCGGCTAACGATCCGCAATTAAGTTCAACAAAGTGGAAGTCGCGTACACCTTATCGGGACATGTACGTCGGGTCGCTATTCCTCCCAGTACATTCGCTCGCCCCGGCGGTAGTGCTTGAGGTCATCGTCGCGCTGCAAGTGCGTGAAGTGCTTGTCCATGAAGCGGCAGAAGTTGTTGGGGTACAGGAGGTAGCGCCCGTCCCACCGCTCAACAAGGTTGAGCGGCTTGTGCTCCTGGGGGTAGCGGCTGAACCCGTCCGACCAGTCGAGCACGATGCCTGTGTGTCGGCCCGTGAACCCCGGCCCCTTGCCGCTGCCCATGACGAGGAGCCCCTCGAGGTAGTGCATATGCACGGCGGATATGCATTCACCCATCGCGCCCCACGGCTGGAGGTCGCCGCCGCACGGCTCGAACGCCGTAGCGTTGGCCTTGAATGCGCTTGGGTCGCTTCCCAGTTGGTGCAGCGGGATGCCGCACCATTCGGCTCCTGTCTCGAGCAGGACGTGCGCAGAGACGATTTGGCCGGGTCGGGCGTACACGGCGTGCCAGATGCCTCGCGTGGTCCCTGCGGGCATCGTAGGCCCGAGGGCGCGATTGTCTACGTGGACGTACAGGTGGTACGGAAGATTCGCATGGCGCGTCATAGGTGTTCGTATACTACGGGTGCGGAGACGCAGGGCTGCGGCTGTCGGAGCCAAACACCTGCATGGGGCGGGCCTGAAGGCCGTGAGGTACGCCGCCCGCCAGCGCCACCATTGGGGTAGAAACAACCTCCCGCCAGGGGCAGGCACGACGAAGCTCGTGCGCTGCTCCACCTACTCGGTGCAGTCGCAGGGGATGGTCGTGTCATCAAGGTGCTGGAACAGCTCGCCTTGCACGGTGATCTGCGTCAGGAGTTGCCGATACGTAGGGCGATCCTTGCGGAAGCGGGCGTTGATGGCGCTTTCCTGTTCAGCCCACCACGCTGCCCGATGTGGTTCGGCCCGGATCACGCGCTCTATGCGGGCGCTGCCCTTCAGGAAACACAGGTCACAGTTGCCGAAAGCCGGATCGTCGTTGGGCAGGGCGAGGTCAAATGGCTGTCGCTTCCACCACGCCACGATGGTTTCGCGGTCAACGCCGGCGTCGGCCAAAGGCATGGCAATGTCCCGCGTAGGGTCAGAGCGCAGCCGTGCGACCCGGTGCGGTTCGTCAGCCCGCAGCCCTAGCACGGAGGTGAAATCGCCGTACCCGTGGTTGGACATGAATTTCTGCATGGGGATGACCTTGAGGTTGCTGGTGCAGAACCTGGCGATTGGGTTGGGCAAATAGTTGCGCTTGGCGATCATGGCAGCGAACGGCTCCCCGTTCCGGCTGGCCGTGTCGGGCCGAACGAGGTTGTATCCAAACGGCGACCATTCGATCCAAGTCACGACGCACCATTCACGCCCGATGCGTTCCACGAACTCGTAGGTGGCATCGTGTTCCTTGCCCGTGTTGGCGAACAGGACATGGCCTCCCTTTGGCATGGTCCCGCCCCATGCATCAAGGACGTGGCGCAGCAGATATCCGCTTGTCCTGCCGCCGCTGAACGACACGTAAAACGGCGGCTCAATGCGATACGGGTTCATACTGGCGAGTATACGCTTGTGACGAGTTTGCTGGTCATGGCGCGAAGTGACTACAGAACTGCACAAGTGTGTGTCGGACACAGCCGGAAACGGCCGGACACTGCCGGACACTGCCGGACACTGCCGTTTCGGGTTGCGCTCGTTAAACGAAACACGCCGCGGACCGTGAGGTCTACGCGGCGCGCTTCCGGGGGCAAGAGAAGGTGCCGTCCATGGCACCAGGTGTCCGGTCACGCCGCGCTCGGCGGCACATGCCGCGTTGCCTCGTCAGAGAGGCGCGCCAGACAGGGGGCACTATACCCCGACAACAGAACACCCGCAAGCGAACTTGCGGGTGCCTGCAAATTTTGCTCGCAGCTCGCGATTGTGTCGCTATGCTGCGGCCAGCTAATCCGTCGCGCTTGCATTGTAGCGAACGTGCCTTCAGGGGCAACAATGCCGCAGGACGCTCCCGGCGCGGTAGGGGAGCATGGATGTAGTCGCAGGGACGTGACCCTACCCTGCGCCACCGAAAGGTGCGCTCACCCACGATTGAAGCGGCTGGCAGTCCTCCAGCGAAATGGTGAAATTCGTGGCATCGACCGACAGCGCGGCTCCGTGCGGGCTGGTTGATTGTGGCCTCATTGCGGGGTCACACTCCCTCTGCGCTCACCATGCGAACTGCAAGCCCTGTCCGGGGCGGATCGAGGGGCGCGAAGCGCCCCGGAGCGTCCCGAGCGAAGCGAGGGAGACTGTCTGCTTCGTTCCCTTTCCGGTTGCGCCCGTGCCGCCGCGAAGCGGAGCCACAGGCGAAGCGCAGCGGAGCGGCGGCATACGACAATTGCATGACCGCAGCGAGTCGAACGGTAAACTCGGCGCATGGCGCGCCGGCCGTACTCGATCCTTCTCTCGGACATGGACGATTGCCTCCTCGGGATCATGTACCCCAAGGCAACCGAACGAAACGGTATACCCGTCGCCGTATATAGCGCCGACATGATCGCCGCCCGCCTGCGCGACAATCACAACCTCACCCTGCCCGAAGCACGCGCATTCGTCACCGACAACATCGAAACCAACGAGCTCGGGCCAGGAACTCCACGAATCATCTGGGCCGCAACAAGCGAGGATTTCGGGCAGCGCGTGGATGCCTGACGCTATACTGCGCCCAATGAATATCCGTACGTATGACGATTTCAAGGCCGCCGTCACCACGGCCGTGGAATCGCAAGGCCATACGCGCTGCTCAATGGCACGACTCCTCGAGGAACAGGGCGCCCTACGCGCACACACCGTCATGTGCCTGCTGTCCAACGCCCCCGTCATCGGGCGGCGGAAGCCCACATTCGACTCCGTCCTCAAGCTCGCCGACGCGGCAGGGCTCGAGATCACCCTCACGCCGAGAGAACCGTGACGAAACTCGTCGCCTACGGCGAGAACGGGCGCCGCGTAGGGGAAAGCCACCACCATGCCACGATCCCGCAAGCCACAGTCGATGAAATCCGCGAGCTCCACGAAGAGCACGGATGGGGCTACCGACGCATCGCCAAAGCCCTCGGACTCGCCTGGTACACGGTCGCGAAGATCGCGAAGTACCAGCGCCGCGTTGCCGTCCCCCGCCGATGGGAGCGCGTCCCCGAAGCGCCCCAGGGGCCGACCGCCTGAAATGACGCAAGCAATTGCGGATGAACTCGTTGCGTGGATTGCGGAAGGCAAGCCAATGCGCGAGTGGTGCAGGCTTCCGGGCAAGCCGCACTTTACGACGGTGTATGACTGGATGGACCGGGATGAGGGCTTTTCCCTACGCATCGCACGCGCCCGCGAGGATGGCTACGACGTGATCGCCGACCAGTGCATGACGCTGGCCGATGATGAGCCTCGCGACCAGGTCTACGTCGCATGGCGCAGGCTTCAGGTCGATACCCGGCTCAAGCTCCTCGCCAAGTGGAACCCGAAGAAGTACGGCGACCGACAGGCCGTAGCCCACGAAGGCGGCATCACCCTGAACGTCATCACGGGCGTGCCGGATGCCGACGAAGGCTGAAACCGTCACGCTTGGGTACGTCCCGCGCACGTGGCAGCGCAAGTGCCACAAGGAACGCAGGCGGTTCACGGTCCTCGCCCTGCACCGCCGTGCCGGCAAGACGGAGCTCGCCATCATGCAGCTCCTCAACGCCGCCCTGAAGTTCACGGGGGAACTGGGGTTCTTCGTCTACACCGCGCCGTACCTCAAGCAGGCCAAGGCCATCGCCTGGGCGCGCCTGAAGCAGAAGCTTGACCCGTTCATCCGCACGGGGGCCGTGGACATCAACGAGGCCGACCTCGCCGTCACGTTCAGGCACAACAAGGCGACCATCCGCCTGTTCGGCGGCGACAACCCCGACGCCCTGCGCGGCGTGCGCCTCGACGGCTGCGTCATCGACGAGGTCGCCCAGATCAAGCCCGAGGTCTGGAACGACATCATCCAGCCCGCCCTGTCTGACCGCAAGGGCTGGGCCATGTTCATCGGGACGCCCGCAGGCATCAACCTGTTCAGCGAGCTGTTCTACCGCGCCGGCAGCCTGCCGGATTGGTATGCGGCGCGGTACACGGTCCACGACACCGACGCCCTTGACGCCGACGAGGTGGCCCGCCTCGAGCGCGACATGCCCGAGCAGGCGTTCGCTCGCGAGTACCTGTGCGACTTCAGCGCCGCCGGCGATGACCAGCTCATCAGCCTGTCCGATGCTGAGAGCGCCGCCGAGCGCATTTACCCAGACGGGGACGTCATTGAGTTCCCGCTCATCGTCGGCGTGGACCCGGCCCGGTTCGGGGATGACCGCAGCGTCATCGTCCTGCGGCAAGGACTCCGCATGGAGAACCCGCGAATCTATACGGGCATCGACAACATGGCGCTGGCGTCGGCGGTGGCGAACGTCATTGAGGACCGCGACCCCGACGCCGTGTTCATCGACGCCGGGGCCGGCTCGGGCGTCATCGACCGCCTGCGGCAACTGGGCTACGAGGTCACCGAGGTGTCGTTCGGCGGCAAGGCGACGTTCCCGAACCTGTTCGTGAACAAGCGCACCGAGATGTGGTGGGCGATCAAGGAGTGGGTTGGCCAGGGCGGCGCGATCCCCAACGACACCACGCTGAAGCAGGAATTGTCCACGCCGCTGTACTGGTACGACGCCGTGGGCAAGCGCGTCCTCGAGTCCAAGGACGAGATCAAGAAGCGCCTGCAAGGCGGCGGCAGCCCGGACATCGCCGACGCGCTCGCGCTCACGTTCGCCTACCCGGTCGCCAAGATGTTGCCCCGCGAGGTGCGCGAGAAGCTGTCGCCAAAGCCCAAGGACTACGACCCGTACGAGCGAGTCTAGTACCCGTAACGATTAGCGAGGGGAATACAGTCATGCCCGTCAGGCTTGCCACCACCGATGACCTTGACGCCATCGCTGACATGGCGATGAGGTTCATGGTCCGTACCCGTTACGCCGCGATCCTCTCGCCGAACCGCGATGACCTCAAGAACACCATCGTCGGGATTCTGGAACATGGCCGCATCTGGGTGGCGGAAATTGACGGCGTGGTTCGTGGGTTCCTCGCAGCCGTCATGCAGGGCGCATGGTTCTCGCCAAGCACCCGCATCGCCCTCGAAGCCGCGTGGTGGATGGACGAAGATGTCCGAGGCCGGCCTGAAGGCGTGCGCCTCATGCTCGCATTTGAGCGGTGGGCCAAAGAAGAAGGCGCAGACGCGATCTGCATGTCAGACATCGTCATCGAAGGGAACACCGCAGCCGCGTCGATCCTCGAGCGCCTCGGCTACACGGTGAGCGAACGCACATTCATCAAGGCACTCCAATGAACGAATACCGCATCCGCAACCGACGCGACCTGACCGCCCGCCGTGAACGGCACTTTGTGGTGTCAGGGATTGGCGGGCTTCTCACCGGACTCGGAACCGCGCTTGGTGCAGGTGGAGCCGCTGGTGCAGGTGCGAGCAGCGCGCTCGCCACTGGCCTCGCTGCCGCCGCCGCCGGCACCGCCGCGGCCGGAACCGCCTACGGGATCGTTGCTGGCGAGCAGGGCGCCAAGATGCAGCGGCAGGCTATGGGCGAGCAGAAGAAGGCGCAGGACGCCGCCGCCGCCCAGGCCCGCTCGCAGCAGCGCCGCAGCCAGCAGGCCATGGCCGCCGCCAACCGAGCCGAACCGAACGTCGCCGGGATCATGGGCGCAGCAGGCGCCGAGGCCGCAGGCGGTCCCTCGAGCACCATGCTGACCGGGCCCATGGGCGTCAACCCGCAGGATCTCCAGCTCGGGCGCTCCACGCTCCTCGGAGGCTGACGTGAGCCAGTACACCGGAGACGCATCCTCGTACCCCAACGCGCCCACGCGGGATCGGTTGTTCACCCGCTGGGGGCAGCTCAAGAGCGAGCGCGCATCCTGGTACGCACACTGGCAGGAACTCACCTCGTACATCCTGCCCCGCAACGGCCGCTACTTCGTGCAGGACCGCAACCGCGGCTACCGCCGGCACAACAACATCTACGACAACACCGGGACGCGGGCGCTCCGCACCCTCGGCGCAGGCATGATGTCCGGCGCGACCAGCCCCGCCCGCCAGTGGTTCCGGCTCGCCACGCCCGACCCGGAACTGAACTCGTTCTCGCCTGTCAAGCTGTGGCTCGATGACGTGACCAAGCGCATGCAGCGCGTGTTCCAGAAGTCAAACACGTACCGCACGCTGCACCAAATGTACGAGGAACTCGGGTGCTTCGGCACCTCGGCGGCCATCATGCTGCCCGACTTCCAGGACGTGATCCACCACTACCCGCTGACATGCGGCGAGTACTGCATCTCCACCGACGCCAAGGGCCGCGTCTGCACCCTGTATCGCGAATTCGATATGACCGTCTCGCAGATGGTCAAGGAGTTCGGCCTCGAGAACTGTTCCGTCAGCGTGCAGAACATGTACCGCACGGGCAGCCTGGACCAGTGGGTGCCCGTCATCCACGCCATCGAACCGCGGGCCGACCGCGACATCGGCAAGCGCGATGCGAAGAACATGCCGTTCGGGTCGTGGTACTTCGAGGTCGGCGGCGAGGACGGGCAGTTCCTGCGCGAGAGCGGGTTCATGCAGTTCCCG
>Ga0172372_10004353_pt1 | contig 20185 bp, 12 predicted proteins | sample LakKiv5m_2_FD_114544 | JGI IMG/M metagenome (GOLD analysis project Ga0172372, IMG submission 114544) | Freshwater microbial communities from Kabuno Bay, South-Kivu, Congo - kab_092012_9.5m | ecosystem: Environmental > Aquatic > Freshwater > Lake | place: Democratic Republic of the Congo...
GGCCATGGGCATCGAGGCCCTCGATGGCGCTGAAGGTTTCGATGTGCGGCAGGGAGGCGCGCAGCGAGTCCTCGTCGAACAGAACGACGCTCGTGCGGCGTTGAAACTGGTCTGCCGTGAGACCCGCAAATGACCGACCGGCCCCGCCTGTGGGAAGCTCGTGGCTCGGGCCGGCTAAAAAATCACCGCCTACGACAGGCGAAATCCCACCAAGGAAAATCGCTCCCGAGGTGCGGAGTTGCAGGGCGATTTCGCCCGGAGCCTCCGTGGCGATGGAGACATGCTCGGAGGCGTATTCATTCGCGATCTGAATCGCGGCCTGCATGTCCTCGACGAGGATGAGCTTGGTGTTTTTGAGCGCCTTCGCGAGTTCGGCGGGGCGTTTCGAAAGCTTGGTCTGCCGCTCGACGGCTTTTTCCACGCCGGTGAGGATTTTTTCCGAGTCCGTGACCAGAATCGCCTGGCTGCCGTGGCCATGCTCGGCCTGCGCCAGAAGATCGGCGGCAACCCAGTCCGGCTTGGCCGTCTTGTCGGCGATCACAAGCACCTCGCTCGGGCCGGGAAGGAGATCGATCGCAACCTTGCCGAAGACCTGGCGCTTGGCTTCGACGACATACGAATTGCCGGGGCCGAAAATTTTCTGCACGGGAAGAATTGTCTTCGTGCCATGCGCCAGCGCGGCGATGGCTTGCGCTCCGCCGACACGGTAAATCTCGCTCGCACCGCAGCGGGACAAGGCGGCCAGCAGCGCGGGATGCACCTTGCCATCAGGCCCGGCGGGGGTTACGGCAACGATCTCCGGCACGCCCGCAGCCTCGGCGAGTGTGCAGGTCATGACAGCGGTCGAGACCAGCGGTGCCGTGCCACCGGGAATATAAATGCCGACGCGTTGAAAGGGATCGAACCGCTCGCCGGTGATTGCGCCCTGGCGGTTTTTCATAAACCAGCTCTTGCGCAGGCTGCGCTTGGCAAACGACCTCACATTCGAGCGCGCGGCGTCTATCGCCTTGCGGGTTTCCGCCGGAAGCGCATTGCAGGCCTCCGCAATCTCGGAGGCTGTGACGGGAATCTGGTAGGGGACGAGGTCCGGACCGGCGAATTTTTTGGTGTAGCGGAGCAAGGCGGCGTCGCCTTCCTTGGCCACCGCGCCGAGGATTTCCTCCACGGTTGCACGAACGGCAGCATCCGCTTCGTAGGAGCGTTTCAGGGCCTTGATGCCGCGCCGGTAGGCTTTGTCTTTCGGACGGAGGATTTGCACCGGGCGCGGGTTATTTGATGTAAGCCAAAACGAAGGCGGTGATGAAAATATTCACCAGCGCGAGTTCGAAGAAGAAATACCAACCCAGCTTCATGAGCTGATCGTAGCGGAAACGGGGAACCGTCCAACGCACCCAGATGAACAGCACCAAGAGCGCGCTCACCTTGGCAAAAAACACGCCGATATTGATGAGGCCGAAGAGCACGCCCGGCAGACCCGGCATCGAGCCGTCGGGGATCATCGGCAGGCTCCAACCACCCAGAAAGAGGGTCACGATCACGCCGGAACCGGCGATCATCGCCGCGTATTCACCCAGGAAGAAAAGCGCGAATCCCATGCCGGAATACTCGGTGTGGTAGCCGCCGACTAGCTCCTGCTCGGCTTCGGGAAGATCGAACGGCGCGCGGTTCGTCTCCGCAAACATGGCGATCAGGAAAATGAGGAACGAAATCAGCATCGGAACCCAGATGAGCAGGCGGGACAGGGAAAAGCCGTTCACAAAGGTGTCCAGCACGGCCTTGAGATCACCCGAGAGGAGCATTTCCCAAGTGAGGCCCTTGGCCCAGAAAGGAGCAACCATCCAGCCGTTCTCGCGCTGCCAATTCACGATGTCTGGCATGTTCAAAGTGCCGCAGAGCATGAAAACCGGAATCACCGAAAGTCCCAGCGCGAGCTCGTAGGAGATCATTTGCGAACTCGAGCGGATGCCGCCGAGGAAGGGATACTTCGAGTTCGAGGCCCAGCCCGCGAGCACGATGCCGTAAACGCCGAGTGACGAAACCGCAAAGACATAAAGCACGCCGATATTGATGTCCGCAATCACCATCGGAACCCCGAAGAGCGAGCTTCCGAAGGGCAATACCGCGAGCACCAGAATCGCCGGAACCATCGAGAGCTTCGGCGCGATGTAGTAGTAGAATTTGTTCACCTCGCGGGGGATGAAATTTTCCTTCAAGAGAAGCTTCAGCGCGTCGGCAATCGGCTGGCCAAGGCCAAGAAGGCGAATTTTTGTAAGCGGAATGCCGGTGCGATTCGGCCCGACGCGGTCCTGGATCCAAGCGCAGATTTTACGCTCGGCATAAACCGTGTAGGAAACCAAACCCAGAATCAGACCGAGGAGGCCGAGCGTTTTTGCCAGAGAGGTCCACACGAGGAACGGCTCCGGCTTCATGAGAAAATTCAGTATCTCCATATTTGACAGGAGTCCGATTTAACGACACGCGGCGCACCTGTCGAGAGACAAGGCAAAAAAACTCTCCGGCTTGCATTGCGCAATTGTTGACGCGCCGGAAAACGCTTAAATTCGGAATTAATGCCTGACCAATCCGTTTTATCCATCAGCCAAGAACAACGCAGCCTGATCGACGAGGCTTTGCTCAAAATCGCCCCCGCCCAATTTCAAAGAGGCACCGAGCTCTTGATGCGCAATGCGGTGGGAAAATTGAAATGGAACGGGGATGGGCGAAACAGAATCCTCACCCGAGTCAAAGGCGGAGAACATTACCCGCTGGAATTGGCGTTCGTAGATGGAAACTTGAGTGTGCATTGCGCCTGCCCGTTTAACGGACTTTGTAAACACCTGGCTGCGGTCATTCTTCGAATGAGAATGCTTCCTGTGGATGAAAAAGGGGAAGAAATGCCAGCCACCCCGCTGGAAACCACCGGAGAATTGAGGAGTGCGATCATCCACAGAGTCTCGGAAAACCTTCCCAGGCAGACTTTGCGTTTTTTGAACAAGGCCCAAGCGTGGTGGGAGACCAAGGAACGGTTGATCAATTTGAACAGCCTGAAAGAAGCTTGCGGAGAGAGGGCTCACTGGCATGCGGCAGACTTTGAAATTTTCCCCGCCGAGACACCTCCTGCCGATGCGGTGGAGTATTTCACCTGCCTGATCATAACCTGCCAATCAAAGGGCCTGAAGGTCCCCAAGCCACTTGAAGAGGCGGTGGATGCTCAAGTGAGGCAACGCATTGAGCGGTCTTGGAATCGACTGGGGGAGATCAAAAAATGGAAATCCCAATTGGATAAATGGGACGATCCGGAAACCACAACCGCCGCACCGGATGTTGATTTCCGGCTTCAATTGTTTGATTCGGGCGCCGTCGTGCAAATGAGGCTTGCCGGGGAGGCAAACTTCCAAAACGCCCACCTGAAAACAACCGTCAAATATTTGGACAAAGCCCTCCAAACCCGTCTCAACCTGGGTTCCCAGCTCGTGATCCAGTCGGCCACGGATGAATACAACAACATTCAGAGCCTCGAAATCAAACCGCTGCGCCAGAAGCTTTGCCGTGGCTTGGCGCAACTCAGCGCGAGCCGGGAAATTTTCAAAGAACATGTCGTGGGGCAAGATGGGTTGCCGCTGCAGATTTTCGATGAAGCCCTCCACTGGGAAATCACAACGCCCGGAGATTCGAGCGGCGATTACCAGCTAGCGTTGGTCGATGCCAACGGCCACCACGCACCTGCGCCGGTTGCCATTCTTTATGGCAAGCCGCTCCGGTATGTGACATCGCAGGCGGTTTATCCGATTCCGTTCTGGCCCTTTGGTGAGGAATGCCCCGCGTGGCCGATTCAAATTCCCGCACCGGCCATGGAGTCACGCCAAGGCCTAGGGGTGCTGGGAAAGCTCGGGATTCCGCTCCCCGGGCACATGGCCCAAAAGGTTCGCCTCATCAAGGCGGCCATCACTGTCGTCTGCCGGATTTATCGCTACCACGGCTCGAAGAGTGATTATTTCCAATTCTGTGGAACCACGGATTTCGAAGGGCACGAGAAGCCTGTTATTTGGAGCGGCACAAGTTGGTGGAACAGGAACCCTTGGGATTTCAAACCCAAACCCGAAAGCGACGGCCTGGTTCAAATCGACAAATCCGCCATGGCTGCCACCGCCGACTGGCTGGCATTAATGCCGAACAAGCAGGCAACAACCTCAGGCAGCCATTTTTGGCTTGAGCAGCGCATCACGGGCAAAGACTGGCCGGAGCAATTCCTCGCGTGGCTGGACCGCAAGCCCGAAGGGTGCATCGTGGAGCTTGACGGCCAGCTTGCCAGCCTCCGCAACGGACAAGTCGCCGGTCATGTGCAGATCGATATCGAGGATTCGAAGGACGAGATCGATTGGTTTGACCTCAGCGTGGCCCTGCATGTGAACGATTCCACACTCACCCAGGAAGAGATCGACCTCCTCCTCAAAGCCAAAGGCAAATGGGTGCGCCTCGAGGGCAAAGGCTGGCGGAAACTCGAATACCAACTCACCGAGGATCAACTCAAGGAACTCGCCGACCTCGGCCTCTCGGTGAACGATTTCAGCAACGAAAAACAACGCCTCCACGCGCTTCAACTCGCCGGCCTCACCAAAAAAACCACCTCTCTCCTCGGCTCCGAGCGCGTCGCGCAGGTTCGCCGCCGCGTGGAGGAAATCCAAACACGCGTCACCCCGCCCGCGCCGGATGCCATCACCGCCACACTTCGCCCCTACCAGCTCGAGGGGTTCCATTTCCTCGCCTACCTCACGGCAAACAACTTTGGCGGCGTGCTGGCAGACGACATGGGCCTCGGAAAAACCCTGCAGGCCCTTTCCTGGATCGCCTGGCTGAGGAAGGAGGAAAAAATCACAGAACCCGTGCTCGTGGTGTGCCCGAAGTCTGTGCAGGACAACTGGGCCAACGAATGCCGCAAATTTTTTCCCGAGCTCAAAGTCGAAATCTGGAGCCGCGCCTCCGCCGGCAAAACCGGCCTCGACAAGTCGGTCGATCTGCTCGTCATCCACTACCCGCAACTTCGCTCTCATGAAGACGCCTTGCGCGCAGTCTCCTGGGGTGCCGTGATCCTCGATGAGGCCCAGGCCATCAAAAACCCCATTTCCCAGAGCGCCAAAGCCGCCTGCGCCCTGCCCTCGAAATACCGCCTCGCCCTCAGCGGAACCCCCATCGAAAACCGCCTGCTCGACCTCTGGTCGATCTTCGCCTTCGCCATGCCCGGAGCCCTCGGAAACCGCACCGCTTTCACCAAGCAGTTCGACAAAAAAGACGACCCCTTCGCGCGACGCCGCCTCGCCGCACGCACCCGGCCGTTCCTCCTGCGCCGCACAAAAAACGAAGTCGCCCGCGACCTGCCCGACCGCGTGGAGGAGGACCTCGTTGTGGAATTCGAAGGCATCCAATCAGACCTCTACAAAGCCGAAATCAAACGCGCCCGCGCCCAGTTGCTCAAAATCGAAACCTCCAAGCAGCTCGATAAAATGCGCTTCAACATCCTCACCAGCCTCCTGCGCCTGCGCCAGATTTGCTGCCACCCGCGACTGCTCGGCCTCGAGGATGCGAAGAAAAAGAAATCCACCGACGAGGACAGCGCCAAACTTTCCGCCCTCCTCGAACTCCTCGAGCCGCTCATGGAGGAGGGCCAGAAGGTTCTCGTGTTTTCCCAATTCGTCGAAATGCTCGAAATCATCGAGTCGGAAATCAAAGCCAGAGACTGGAAAACCTTCAAACTCACCGGCGAAACCGACGACCGCGGCCCGCTCGTGGATTCCTTCCAGAAACACGAAGGCTCCGCCGTTTTCCTCATCAGCCTCAAAGCCGGCGGCTCCGGCCTCAACCTCACCGCCGCCAGTTATGTCGTCCTCTTCGACCCCTGGTGGAACCCCGCCGTCGAAGCCCAAGCCATCGACCGCACCCACCGCATCGGCCAAAAACAAACCGTCTTCGCCTACCGCCTCCTCATCAAAGGCACGATCGAGGAAAAAATCCGCCTCCTCCAAAAAAAGAAAGGCGCCCTCGCCAACGACATCCTCGGCGAAGAAAACTTCGCCCGCGCCCTCACGCTCGAGGACTTCAACTTCCTCTTCGGCGACCCCGCCGAATAAAACCCAAACGAAAAGCGCGAGTCGTTTTCTTCCAAAAACAATCCCAACCGACCGTGGCATTTTTACTCACTTCAAAAGCCGAATTTTTTTCATTCATCTCCGCGCAGGTTGAGATTAAAGAGCCAAGGTTCGTCTTGCCTAACCAACTTTTTGCCTTTAGTTGGCCGATACTTTAATTCATGGATTCCGAGAAAAAGTCTTCCAAGCCGAGTGTCTTGCCTGCAAGGAAGTCGAAGGTTTTTCAAAAAGAGCCCGTATCCGAGTCGCCGATTTGGGTTCCGCCATCTTTTACATCTCGTAGTCAACCCGAGCATTCCGAGCACGGACGCAGCTTCAAATCCAAGAAGCTATTGTTCACTCCGAAGCCCGTCGAGCCGGTTGTGGCGACTTCCAACGACACGGAGGCGGGGGAATCCATTCCGCATGCACCGGGTTTCCAAGCCGTCCCCGCAACCAGAGACCAAGCGCCTGCGGCATTTTCGCCCGTTCTTGTGGCATCGCTTCTCATTGGCGCGGTTTTGCTCTGCCTCCTCGTTGGCTGGATTTCCTACAATCAGGGATTCTCTGCATCGCAAAACCGTTTTCACGAAATGCGCATGGAGCCGCCCGCAGCCATCCCGCCGGAGTTCCAAGCCGCGATTGATTCCGCTCTGCAGGCCTACAGCAAGGGCAACGCCGCCGATGCTGTGGAGATTTTGGCCGGGGTCTATCGAAAGAACCAAACGATCCCCTCCACATGCTATCTCATAGCTCTCACCGCCATTCAGAGCGGGAATCTCCAGCTCGCCGGTGAAAAGGTGAACGAATCGATCTTGAAAGGCGAGAGGCTCTCCGACGCGCTCGCTCTCAAGGCCGCCTTGGAAATGGAAAAGTCCAACAAAGTCGGAATGGGAGATCCCAAGGTGCGGGCGGAAAGCCTGCTCCGCTCCGCCATGGCAGCGGATGTTTCAAATCCCCGGCCCTACATTGAACTCGCATCCTTGCTCCGCTTTCAAGGCAGGAACGACGAAGCCCGCGAATTGTTCGAGGCGGCGGGCACGCGTCTGAATCCCGTCGAAGGCCAAGCCTTGGTCGACACATCGCTCGCCCTTCTGAACCTGCAGCAAACCCCGAACGACAAGTTGCCGGACAACTTGGACCCCGACAAAGATCCTCGCTCCCTCGTATGCGCAGCGTATGTCGCCATGCGCAAAAACGACATTCCTGCCGTGCAGACCCTTCTCGCCAAGGCACGCGCTAGGCTGGCACCCGCACTCTACGACTATCTCATGAACGATCCCGCCATACGGTCCTTCTCCAAAAACCCTCAAATGTCGGGACTCTTTTAAAATTTTTTATCGTTCCCGAGCGCAATTGTGACGAAATTGTCACACAACAAGTCTTCTAAAATTGGCACGAGCTCCTCAAAAACATACTTTAGTCGCATGAAAGATAATCCATCGCGAATTCCGCATCCAAGTTCCGAGCGCAAGGTTTCGCCCATCATAGGTCGGGGCGCCCGGCCAACCCGCGTGGCAAGAAAAAAAAGGCGGCTGGTCGATGAGGATTATTACGAAATTTCCGAGGACGATCACGAGCGTGGCTTGCACGACGGATTGCTCGAGGAATCACCGCGCAAGCGCACGCCAACACGCAAAGGTGACAGCGCCAAAGTTGAGATCACTGATCTGCCCGTAACCCCAAAGATGGCGGAATCCGAACCTCAATTCCGGCTATCCATAACGGCGGAGGTTTCGACCATAACCCCAAAAGCGGCGGAATCCGAACCCGCTCCATCTACCCTCCAGCCCGCAGCAACTGAACTGATAGCCGCCCAAACCGCAAATGATGATGGCAACGCTTCGCAGTCTTCCAACTCGTTGAGGTCTGATTCTGTTCAACCCCCCCCAAAAGTGGCCCCGGGGCAGATCTCTAAAAGGAACAGTTCCGCCAACCATGACCCTGCCCTCGAAGAACCAGTATCCAGTTCTGAAATCGTGGAGGAACCCTCCGAGAAAATCGTCTACGCAAACCAACGGGGAATGGCTGTCGGCTATTTTCAAAAAATCCGCGCCAAGCGCCCCCGCATTCTCGCCGCCGCCGCTGTCTTTCTGCTGCTCTCGATCGGGTTTCTTTCCGGCCGACTTCAGACAGGGACTTCGCCCTCGGAGGAAGATCGCGCCGCAGCCAAGGCCGGTCCGCAACTCGTGAAGGAACTCAATGAGGCTCTCGCCCTCATCGAAAGCGGTGAATCCTCGACAGCGTTCCAAAAAATTCAGGCTCTGAGTGAAAAGCATCCCGATGTTTCTTCGCTCGATTACCTCGCCGCTCTAGCTGCCATGCAGGCCGGGGACCTCAAGTCAGCCCAGGAAAAAGCCACTCTCTCGATCACAAAAAACCAAAAAATCTCGGACTCCCTCGTGCTTCTTTCCATGACCGAGTCGAGTGCCGCAGCCGGTGAGAAATCCTCGCTGCGCGATCCAAAAATTGTGCGCGAAAACCTGCTCCGCGATGCCGTGAATGAGGATGTAGCCAACCCATTTCCCATGATCGAACTTGCCTCCTTCCTTCGCAGCCAGAAGCGCGACGATGAAGCGCTCGATCTTCTTCATGCCGCCAACGCACGACTGCACCCCATCGACACTCATGTCGTCGTGCAGACTTCCATCGCGCTCATGAAACTTCAGCAGTTGCCGGATGAGGAACTCCCCGCCGCCCGCGCCGAGGGTTCGATCGCCGAAATCTTTTCATCCGTTTACATCTCGCTTCGCAGGAAAGATTACAACCAAGCCGCCATTGCGTTGGAAAAAGGCCGGCATCAAGCCTCCCCGGACCTCTTCACCTACCTCATCAATGACCCGGTGTTCAAACCCTTCCGCACCGAACCGGTTATGACGAACGTCCTCTGACAGGTGGCGGCACTTTTCCCTTCAGGTCAGCACCGGCCTTGATACAAGCCGGTGGTCGTCAAGGTTGGGAAATTTTCAGATTTTCAAATTCCTTCAGCGCCATGCCGACCACTTGGTCCATGTTGTAGTAGCGGTAGGTGGCCAGGCGGCCGATGAAGGAGATGCCTGTGCAACCGCAGTCTTTTGGAAGATACGCATCCGGCTTTTGTGAGGCTTGGTCGGCGAGTTCCTTGTATTTTTTATAGAGGGCGGAGGAATCCGGCGCCGGGACCGGATAGTAGGGCTCTTTGCCGGGGCCGAAGTCATCCGGGTATTCGCGAACGATCGTGGTATTCGGGCAATCCTGTCCTGTGGCGTGCTTGATCTCGACGATGCGGGTGAATGGCTCGTCGCCAGGATAGTTGACCTGCATCGCAGGCTGGTAGTGGTTTGGAGGAATGCGAAATTCGGAATGGGGGGATGAGGCGGTAGTGAGCGCCTCGGGCGTGAAGGATTCCGCCTCGAAGCGGAGCGATCGGTAGGGAAGGCGGCCCAACTGGAAATCGAAAAACTCATCGATCGGGCCTGTGAAGACCAGGTGTTGGAATTTCACATGCGGCAGGATGTCGCGATAGGAGGTGTTCAATCGCACCTCCAGTTTCTCGCCGCAGGCGCGGATCATGTTCTCGAAAAGCTTGGTATAGCCATGCTTCGGGAGAGCTTGGAACTCGTCGCTTAGATACCGGTCATCGCGGTTCGTGCGAAGCGGAATCCGACCGCACACGCTGGCATCGAGGTCTCTCGGGTGCCTCCGCCACTGTTTGAGCGTGTAGCCTTTGAAGAATTTCTCGTAAAGTTCCCACCCCACTTGTGAAATGATGACTTCCTCGGAATTCGTGGGATTTTCAATCGGAACGCGCTTCTCTGCGAGCCAGGATTCCATCTCCTTGGTCGTCGATGCACGGCCGAGAAGTTGTTCGAACGTGTTGAGATTGATGGGGAAATTCCAATAACGGCCGTCTGTATGTGAGAGGATTTTATAATCCACCGCATGCCACTCTGTAAACTGCGAAAGGTATTCACGAATCCTTGGGGAGTTCGTCCTGAAGTAATGTGGTCCGTAGGTATGAATGAGCACGCCATGCGAATCATAATGGTCGTAGGCATTGCCGCCAATGTGGTTGCGTTTGTCCACCACCAAACAACGCTTGCCCAGCTGCGTCGTGAGACGCTCGGCCATGGTTAACCCGGAAAAACCGGCGCCAATGATGAGGAAATCGAACATGTTTTGAGACAGAATTTACAAAATTTATGGAATTAGGGGAATATGAAAAGCCTTGGCGCGTGGAGGGGCACAGGTGGCTGGTATGCTTAATTGTCAGTGTGAAACTCTATAGCATGCGGACCAGTTTGCACACGGCTGGGACGGCCGTGCGCTCTTTTTTTTCAGGCAAGCGAAGGATCTCACTGAAAAACTAAACTTTCTTTCGAAAATATTAAAAAGGAATACCTTTTGCAAAAACTAGACTTTTACTCAATGGTTGAGTAATAGACCTCAATCATAGCCTGTGTATAAGAAAAAGTTTGGGGTCGCTAAAAAGTGGCGCAGGCAACTTGAGCCAAAAAATCTCGCGGATTTTTCGAAAATTGAGAAAAATTTTCTGGCGAAATGATGATGCCCTTGGCTCCGGGGAAATTTTCCAAGAAAGTATTCAAGCCTCGGGCAGATTTTTTTCGGCCCGATTTGACTTCGATGGCATAAAGTTGACCTTGATATTGGTGGATGAAGTCCACTTCGGCCTGTTTTTCGCGCCAATAGAAGAGTTCGCCAGGCAATTGGAGCAACTCTGCTCCGACAGCAAGCTCGAAGACGCGACCGCGCCGCTCGGGATCAGAGTGATCCATCTTGCCGGTTGCCATAGTATGAAGTGCGGGACATGCGGGTATCACTTTTGGGCTTGAGCTGCGCGCCAGCCATGCTTTGGCAGAATATTTTTGGAGGGCATGGATCAAGAAAGCTCCACTAAAAAGCTCGATGTAATACTTTACCAAATCCGTGTTTCCACGATCCTGCAACTGGCCGAGCAGCTTGGTGTAGCTTATTTCCTGAGCAGGATAGTGGCAGAGGATTTCAAAGGCTTGCCGGAACAAGGCAGGGTTGGCGACTTTTTGGTTCTGGAGGATATCCTTGCCAATCACTGCTTCAACGATGGATTCCTTCATGTAGGCATACCAGCGGTCTGCATCACCCTCAAAGGGAACCGCCCCGGGATAGCCGCCAAAGGCCAGGTAGCGCGTCAGATCGTAGCCAAAAGCTTCGTGCAACTCGTTAAATCTCCATTGGTAAACGCGAATCAATTCAAAACGCCCGGCAAGACTCTCGGTCAATCCGCTATGAAGCCGAAGCGCACTCGATCCCAAAAGCAGAACTCTCACTCGCCCCGCATGCGAATCCCAGAGAGCCTTGATGGTTTCAGCCCAGTTGGCCACTTTTTGAATTTCATCGATAATGAGCAGGGTGCCATCGCCCATGGCAAGGGCCTTCTGCCACTGTTCCAACAACCAGTTCTGGTTGCTGACCAGCAAACCATCGGCATTGGCGTAAAAAAAAGGCCCCTGCCAACGCTGCAAGAGTTGCTTGACGCCCGTGGTTTTACCCACTTGGCGAGGCCCGATCAGAACTTGAATGAGCACATCACAAGAGCGAAAACGCTCTTCTAGAGTCCCAACAAAAGCTCGCTCGTAGGTCGGCAGCACAAGACAAAAAGTAATTGATAGGTTAGTCTAGCAAAAGTAATAGACCTGTCTATTGAAAAGTAGTTTCCATGTGGACTTCCGAGAGAGGAGCACAGGCGTTTCGCTTTGCGAGGTGTAGGCTACGAGCTGGAAGTAGGTGGTCTTATATCTTTCGATATCAGAATGAAATACTGAGCTTTAAAAGCTTGAGAACATTGAAATCAGCTGCGCAGGTGAAGAAAATGGAGATTTTCAAAAATGCCAAAATCTTGATCGAATGAAACCAGGCGGCACTGATTACATCGAGCAAGGGCCGCGAAATAACAATCTGTCCAAAGGTGGTGGGAAGAATTTGTTTGTCGAGATAAGGGTCTAAACATAATATCGATCTCTGGGGAATCTCCAACAAAGCCAACATGGGCCTCTGTGCGGTAGCGCTGATAAATTTCCCATGCTTCATCCACGGCCAGCAGGCGACTCAAGACACGCGGGTGAGTGGAAAGGCGCAGGAAGGCAAGCATTGTGACGCGGCAGAAGGCAATTTCCCTGACGGATTGGTCTTGCCAGTAAGCGAGTGCCCTCTCGTGGTGAACATGGTTTTCATCCACCAAAGCAAGCCACACATTCACATCTAAAAGATCTGTCACAGGTTTGTTTCTGCGTGGGTTTAAGGTCCCGGTTTGCAGAACGCTCGCAGATCTTCTTTTTCAAGAATGGCTTGGAGTTCTCGGTTCGTGAGCGCAGGAGTCTGCGGTTGTCCTGAAGCCCGGCGAATAGCTACCGGCGGTGGCGTCCGGCGCTCGGGTTGGGAAATTGTGATCGTCTGGCTTCTTAAACCAGCATGAATAAACTGGGTTATCAAGTTTTTAAGCGTTGTCCGTTGTTGGACCGCCCTCGTTTTTGCCTCGAGAAAGAGTTCGTCGGGCAGGTCAAGCGTGGTTCTCATAAACGCATATTCTCATAAAATTTGAACTCGTCAAGTTCTGATGACAGAACAGCTCTTTATTCCAAAGGCACGCTGCTTTTGGACTTCCGGGAGAGGAGCACAGGCATCCCGCCTGTGCAAGGCGTTATGCTCCTTTGCACCAGCGGGCAACGCTGCAGTAAGCGAACCGGTCTACACACGGCCGAGACGGCCATGCTCCCTTGGTTTTTCAAACCGGAAAAGGATTTTCATACAGGAGAACAGGTTACAGCAGGTAAAACCACTGATGACCACTGATAGACACTGATAAAAACGGATTACTTCCGGGAGAGGCGCACAGGCGTCCCGTCTGTGTCGGGCGCTATACTTCTTTGCACCAGCGGACAACGCTGCAGTAGCTGGACCAGTCTGCACACGGCCGAGACGGCCATGCTTCCTTGGTTTTTCAGCCGTAGGTCAGGATTCTCGCCTGACGGGGAAAATATACGAACGCAAGTAGGACGTCGGGCGTTACACCTGAGAAGTCTAAAACAACCGGCTTTTGATATGAGCAGAATTACCATCTTCTCCCCTGGTTCTGAGACTATTTTTTAGCCACGCTTAACTTTCGGTTCTGTTGCAAAATAGATAACCCATGGCGCAGGGTTTGCATGGAGTGAAAATGCACCGCTTGAAAGGCTGGATAAGTATCCAAAATCCAGTTCACAAACATCCGTTCCTCGTTTTGATGGGCGTAAGAGCTTTCATTTATCCAATGTTTCCCATTTTGCTCTTTAACAAAATCAGAGTGGATATCCAAGAAGTGGGTTTTATTCCATAAGCCTGTGTCGTGAATGCAAACAATTGATTCATTCGATAAACAGGGATAAATAAGCTCGAATGTTTTTTGGTTAAGCCCCAACTCGTGGGCAGCATCAAAAAAAACAAGATCGATCGATCGATTTTCTACATCCAAAGCACAAAAATCGGTTTGTGATTTGTGTAGGAATTTAAATCGGCCATCCTTTGGAAACTCTTTAGCTGCTCTTTGCGCAGATTCATTGCTTATTTCATAGCTGTATAATCGTGCATCTTTTGGCATAGCCTGAAGGAAATTAAAAGCGCTGTGGCCATGAAAAAAACCAAATTCCACAATAGTCTGTGGCAATGTGGTTTTAACAATCGAAAACAAAAGAAGCGCCTCGGGTTGTTGAAGGGGTCCAATCGCATTTTCGTCCGTGTAAGAAATTAAATGGGAGATTGATATGTTTTTTGATCGCCCGACGAGGTGAGATATGAAACCAATACACTTTCTTGCGGATGATGAGTGATAAAATAATTTTCGAATGAGTCTTTTAATTGACATGGAATTAGTTAGAAGTTGTTTGTTGAAATGCTACGAACGACATAGCCGAGATTCCCGGAAATTTTTTTAAGTATTTTATCACGGGTATAGTTTATTAAAAATGATAGAGCTGTCTATTCAAAAATAACTTGCATGTGGAAATCCGGGAGAGGAGCACAGGCGTCCCGCCTGTGTCGGGCTGTAAACTTCTTTGCACCAGCGGACAACTCTAAAGCAGCTGGACCAGTCTACACACGGCCGGGACGGCCATGCTCCCTTGGTTTTTCAAACCGGAAAAGGAATTATATAAAGGAGAACAGGTTACAGCAGGTAAAACCACTGATGAACGCTGATAGACACTGATCGCTTTCGGGAGAGGAGCACAGGCGTCTCGCCTGACGCGGAACATTTTATGCCACTGAACAGAGGGCTTCTTCCATGCGGTGCCGGAATTTATCGATGGTAAATTGCTCCTCGTATCGTTCGCGGCCAGCTTGGCCCATGTGCTCGCGTAGGCTGGGGTTTTCCAAGAGAAGTTGAAGGCGATCAGCGGTGGCTTCGGGATCTTTGGGGGAGACCAGATAGCCGGTTTCACCATCGACTACGATGTCTGGTAGCCCCCGCCAGTTTGATGCCACGACGGGCAAATTGCACATCATGGCCTCGATGGCTACCAAGGGATGTGCTTCCGCCGAGTAGAATGTGGGAAAACAAAATACATCGGCTTGAGCAAGGGCTTTCCATTTTTCAGCTCCGTGCAGGGTGCCAGTAAACTCCACCTCATTATGAAGTTTTTGAAGTTGAACAAAATCGTCAAATAACTTTTGCTCCATGGCAGACGCCGCGCGGCCTACGATCCGGCATCGGAAAGGAACACCCCTATCCCGCAGTCGCTGACAGGCCTCCAACAGGATGCCGACACCTTTTTCCCTTGAAACCATGCCGCAAAATAAGATGACGGGGATTTTGTCCGGCCTATCGATTGAAACTTTTGGAAATTCGCGTGCATCTGGAATTCCATTAGGAATGACGACCGTCTTTTTGGATCTGAGAAATTCTCCGTCCCGTGCGCCCTGTTGGGAGATGGCGATCGAGAGAGCCGGACGGTTGTAGGCCCACAGAAAAAGTCGTTTGAAAATAATGGGTAGCGTTGGATAAAAATCACAAAGCCCATTGGCGTGAAAATGAAAGACGATCCTCCGGAAAAGCCAGCGCGTGCCAATGAGCAGCACGCAATCCCGTAAAAATGGCACTTTGTTCGGGCTTGCAGGTGGATAATAAAGAATGCTCGATCCCGTCTGAAAGCGGAGGCGAATAATTTGGAAAAAGATTTCCATCAAATGGATGATTTTCTTCCAACGAAAAACACCCACCTCTTGGATGTCATCCGAAAAAGCCATGCGCACATGGTGGAAGCGGATTTTGGAATAGGTGCCCTCCAAGAGCAATTGGTTCATCACCGCCTGCCCATGAACCGGTGGTGGTGTTTGTGCCACGGCGATAATCGAGATCACTTGCTCGGGCATGAGTTTATTTCAAGATTTTTTAAACCACGGATTGCACGGAAACACACGGATGGGAAGAATGGGGAGCAGACTACTCACAGATTGCTTGGGTGGTCATTTAAGACAATCTGGACTTCCACACTCCAAAGCGGCCATGCTTTTCAAATTTGGCCCGTGCGTTCGGACTGGATTTTGTGTAAATCGAGTATTTTATTGTGCATGGCGCATAACATCCAGTTAGGAACTTCGTGAGGCGATGTCTAATCACATAAATGCATTTTAGCCTCTTTAAGTAGGATGGTATCTTGCTTTGAAGGTAATTCGCCTCGGCGCGCGCGTTCGGCAGCAGATTCATATTCTGACCCGTATCAGCGAATGCGCTTGTGTAAAAAGATGCCCTTTTGAAATGGCGTTTTTCAGCCAGTCGATCAATCATCCAAAGCATATCGGCTAAGTCTTTATATCTTGAGTCAAATAGGTTCCACTTGTTTTTAATGACTTCTTTTCGATAAAATAAAGATGCTGTAAGTGTGGGCAGATGATCAGTGAGAATGTGACCCAATGAGGGAACCAATCCCGGGCGAATTGTTTCCAAATCACCCTGCGAATTTACAATCAAGCAACCGGCGCTGAGAATTTCGCAATTTGGATTTTTCCTGAAGAACTCATAGACATTTTGAACCGCTCCTTCCAAGAGTTGCTCATCGCAGTTTAAGTAGCAAACGATGTCTCCGGAGCACCGCTTGAATCCTCTATTTACGGCATCATACATTCCTCCATCTTGTTCTGAAAAAATTTTGAGCATGTATAATTTAGACTGTTCTTTAGTTGATTGTAAATTTTGCAGATTTCCATCTTGAAAAAATTCAGCGTCAAGTTCATTAGCCAACTCTTTGATACCAGGTGTGCCCGCGTCTTGGATGATATGCTCAATCGAGAGCGTTGAGAGACCAGAGTCGAGAGTCGGAGGCGTGGAAACGACTTGATCTCTAATGCTGGAAACACACAAGCGGAGCCATTCCAATTGATTGTAACTTGGTGTTATGATGCTGAAGATCATGCTTAATATTGGTTCACAACGCTATCTTTGGAGGTGCCGGATTTCATTTGGTCGTAAATCCAAGCATAAGTTCTTTCCAATCCAGAGCGGAGCGAGATCGAGGGCTGCCAACCGAGGAGACTTTGAATCAATGTGTTATCACTGCTGCGGCCCCGCACGCCCTTTGGGGCATCGATTTTATAGCGCCTCTTCAGTTTAATGCCAGCGATGTCCTCCACGATGTCAACCAATTGATTGATAGAAACCATTTCCGCCGACCCCAGATTGATCGGATCAAGAATCTCGCTGTTCATAATCGCCTGGGTGCCATGGATACAATCATCGATGTATTGGAAGCTGCGGGTTTGCAATCCATCGCCCCAAATTTCAATTTCCTTCGCTCCGCCAAGCTTGGCTGCGATGACCTTTCGGCAAATGGCCGCAGGGGCTTTTTCTCGACCACCATCAAATGTGCCATGCGGGCCATAGACATTGTGGTAGCGGGCCACGCGCGTCTGGATGCCGAAATCCTCTCGGAAATGTCGACACATGCGCTCAGAGAAAAGTTTTTCCCAGCCGTAGCCGTCCTCGGGATCGGCTGGATAGGCGTCCTCTTCTTTCAGCCCGGGGTTATCCGTGTCGCGCTGCTTGTATCCAGCATAGACGCAGGCTGACGAGGAGTAGAAAAAATGGCGTGCGCCGCAGTGGCGTGCGGCCATGAGGAGGTGCGTGTTGATGAGAACGCTGAGCATGCAGAGCCCTTTGTTGAGTTCTATGAAGCCCATACCGCCCATGTCGGCAGCCAGATTGTATACTGCTTCACAGCCATTCACGGCTTGGATGCAGGCGTCCTTGAGTTCAAGATCCAATGTGAGGTTATCGGCTTCGGGAAAGCGCTGATACCATTGCCACTGGGGTTTTTTATCAACAGCCCGGACTGGGTGCCCTTGGGCAAGCAGGGTTTTAACGAGTTCGCCGCCGATGAATCCGCCGGCGCCAGCTACGAGGATGGGATGTGCGTTCATTATTTGAGTGTGTTTTGTTGTTGTTTTGAAAGTTTTGGTTTTTTTGGCTTAGGTGTCTTGCGTAACGATGCTAAAATTAGGACTCAAGACAAGTTATGGCAGAATGATTGTTGGCAAAATCATTGGTTGGAATTTTTTATAACCACGGATGGCACGGATTAACACGGATGGGGGAATTGGGTTATTGGCAACCCCGGCTCAGGGAAGATTGGGGCGTGCCTACTCACAGATCGCTTGAGTGGCATGGATTATCCTGCGAAGCGGGGTTGGCGGAGAAAAATCGAAACTCGTGAAAGCTCGCTTGCTGGAGGTTTGTTGTTTCTCCGCCATATTCGCCCGGCGACTGCATCCAAGCCCCTCTTTATCCGTGAGTATCCGTGTCCTCCGTGGTCAAAATGCTTTCAGGTCATCCGCAGCCAGAGGCGGCCGCTACAGTGTTTCGAGGGAAAAATTTTTCGAAATCTTCTTGAAGCCTGCACCGCTTCAGCCTATGCCAGTCTGCATCATGGTCGCTCAGGTCTGGAATCACAAGCTGAATGAATAAAAACAAAATTTTCCTTGGCATCGTGATGGCTGCGGCCCTTCTTTTTGCCATCGTGGTGGGACAGAATGTGGCAGAAAATAATTTCAGCCGCCTGGGGATGTATGCGGCGATTGCAGTGCTTGGGATAGGCGCGTTGGGTCTCCGACAAAACGCCTGGCTTCTCATTCCGATTTGCTCGGGTTTTGGGGGAACCTTTGGTGGGGGCAGATTGCCGGCCTCGATCGCTGAAATGTCTGTGGCCTTTTGCTTCGGGCTTTTTATTTTGTTCAAGGCGCTCAAGGTTATTCCCAGGTTCCCTCGATTGAACTGGTGCGACAAGCTGCTTATCCTAAACTTGCTCTACCTCGCCACCGTTTTTGCTCGGAATCCTGTGGGCGTTGATTTTATACGATCCAACCTTATTGGAGGCAGGCCCTATTTTGCCATTGCTCTGGCCTGCTGTGGATTTTGGGTTCTCCAACATGTCACGATCAAGCCGAGACTTGCGATTTTACTGCCTGCGCTCATGTGCTTGGGATCGATCGCAAATGCTGTGAGTGGTTTGGTTGGCAATTTTGCTCCCAGCCTCGGGTATCGGCTGACCACCCTTTATTCCGGATTCATGCCAGGCGGTGACCAGAATCCGATGGAGCCTGTGGACACTGGCCGAGTGGAGAGGCATGGTTATCTCGCAGGCTTCGGAGTGGAGGTCGGCCGGGCAGCCGTAGCTTACGCAAACATTTTCAAGCTGATTTTTTTCCAAAACATCGTTCTTTCTGCCTGTTTTTACCTCTCTTTAGTTGCCATTTTGTTTTCGGGATTTCGCAGTAACCTTATTGGCTGGATTTTTGCAGCGGCGCTGGCAACTTATATTCGCGGAGGCATTCGGCAGGTGTTTCCCTTATTCGCCGCGGCCTTTGCGGGTATCGTGCTCATCGTTGTCGTTCAGACGGCAGGCTTGCATGTTCCCTTGGCAGCTCAAAGAGCACTCTCTTTCATTCCTATATCTTGGGATTCGCGAGCCAGCGTTGACGCGAAAGGTTCCGTGGAATGGCGTGTGGATATGTGGCGCTTGGCACTCACCACAGACCGATACATCAAGAATAAGGCCTTGGGTGATGGCTTCGGTTTCGACCCCTCGGAGTTACGCGCCTGGGCAACGATGTCCGCCTTGCGAATGGATACGAGTTACGGACTGCAAGATTATTATATGATCACTGGCGATTACCATAGTGGCCCGGTATCTGCGATACGATTCGTTGGCTATGTCGGCTTATTTCTCTTTACCGCATTATTGATTGCCAATGCGAGATATGCCTGGAAGATCATTGAATCAGCGAAAAAGACCGATTTCTTTCCATTAGCGCTTTTTTCCGGTATTCCTGCAATCATCCACCCGATTTTTTCTGGCTCATTTTTGGAGGATATGGAGGAGATTTTGTTCAAGCCATTTTCACTTTGGGAATGCTGAATCTCATGGATCGGTCTATCAAGAAAGAAAAAGAGATCGCGGCGGTGGATCAAACAGAGAAGAATTTATAATTTATTCTCTCTATTTTGATAAGAATCTGGTTGTGTCTGCGGTTCGTTAAACTTGATCCATTTACGAGCAACCCACTCTGATCTCTCGACAAGAGTTGCGACTATCTCGATGACATTACCTCTTAAAGAAAGGCGATTTTTTTTACCGCTCAGAAATTTGGCAACTTCGCTAGGGTGCTTGGCATCTATGGAAGGCTTGTCGCGGCCTATATCTATGCCTTCAATGCAATGTTTGAAGCAAACAAGACTCAATAACGACTGGTCCCATCGGTGCTCATAAAAATCTGGCAATTCCGACAAACCAAGTTTGCTGGGATCATCGCTGATCATTTGACGATTTGCGCATAAAATCATCCATGCGTTCATTATATCCTTGGAGTCAGGACTACTAATCCAAATGGAAAAACTGGCCTGTATTGGTGCAGTTGCATGAATGGAAGGCGTATCCATCGACAACGATAGAAAAGCATCGCGTTTCGTCCACATCGACATAGGCCCGCACCATGGAATTTTTATTCCAGGCATTACGGTCTGCTCGTGTCTTTGCATCCAATCCAAAAAAACATCTAAGGAA
>Ga0172372_10004354_pt1 | contig 20182 bp, 11 predicted proteins | sample LakKiv5m_2_FD_114544 | JGI IMG/M metagenome (GOLD analysis project Ga0172372, IMG submission 114544) | Freshwater microbial communities from Kabuno Bay, South-Kivu, Congo - kab_092012_9.5m | ecosystem: Environmental > Aquatic > Freshwater > Lake | place: Democratic Republic of the Congo...
CGCGTCGCACTCGATGACGGAGGTGCCTGCTGTGTTGCAGCTCAAGGAGCCCGGCGTGCAGACGCGCGTGGTGCACGCGGCGCCCGCGCCGGCGCCCGTGCAGATGCGGCCGGTGGCCGTGCAATCCGTCGTCGTGCGCGCGGTGCCCGAGGCGTTGCACTCGCTCAGCACATCCCCGACGCATTCGCGGGTGCCGGCTGCGCACGTCACCGTGGCGCAGGCACCGAGGGCGACGAGGCAGGTCTGCCCGGAGGGGCACGCGGCCGTCGCGCCCCAGCTGCGGCCGTCGGCGGCGCACGTCTGAAAGCCCGTCGCCGCGCAGCGCGTCGCGCCGGGGGTGCAGAGGCGCGTCACGCAGGCGCCGTCGGCGCAGGTGCAGCCATAGGCGCTCGACGCGCACTCGCTGCGATCGGCGCAGGCCTGGAACGTCTCCATGCTGCCGAGGGCGTCGCACATCACCGTGCCATTGCCCTCGCAGCGCACGCTGCCGGGGGCGCACAGCAAGTCCTGACACACGCCCGCGCCGCAGAAGCGGCCGCTGCCGCACGGGGTGTCCGTGCGCATCGTGCCCGTCGCGTCGCAGACGAACGCCGTCGTCGCGTCGGTGCAGCCGACTGCGTTCGCCTCGCACACCACCGCTGCGCACGCCGCAGAAGTGCCATTCACCACGCAGCGCGAATCCGTCGCACACGTCTCGGTCGAGGCCATCGTGCCATCGGCGTTGCAGCGCTGGACGTTGCGATTGTCGGCGCTGCACGACTCGGCGCCGGGCGTGCACACGAGATCGTCGATGGGCACGCATTGGAAGCGCTCGCAGCGAAACCCACCTTCGCAATCGCGCGTTGATTCACATTCACGCGATTCGCAAGCGCCGGTATCCGTGCGACAGAACTCGGTAGCGCGGCAGGCCGAATCTTCGGTGCAATAGAACTCGCACGCATTCGCGGTGCAGCGTTGATTGGCCGCGCAATCCGCGGTCTCGGTGCACTGCACGCAATATTCGAGCGTCGTGTCGCACACGGCGAGGGGCGCGGTGCACTCGGTGTCGGCTGCGCAGGCCGTGCGGCAGAACATCGCGCGGCACACCTCGCCGCCGCCGCAATCGCGATTCGTCGTGCAGGGCGTCAGATCGAGACCGCCGTCGCGCACCCGCGGCCGGACAGCCGACTCACCACACGCGGTGACGAGCGCGAGGAAGGCGGCAATTACCCCCCAAATCGCGAAATTACGGGGCTTGTTGGCATCTTCGGCATGAACTGCGCTCCGGCGTCGAGGCGCACCGCGAAGTCGCAGCGCGCGGCATCGTCGGCGATGGTGCCTTGCGTGGGCGGCGCGGTTCAAGCGGGATGTGCAGCGGGCGGGAGCGATGCGGGTGCGGGCGCCGCGACGTCGTACCACGCTGCGGGTCGACCGCCGAGTGAGGCCGCGTAGTGCCGTCGTCTCGTGAGCACACGGAATCTCGCGGACCCGGATGACGAGCCGACGGACGCTGCGCTGCGCGAGCTGCTTGCGAACGCTGCACAAGACGCGCGGGCGCGTCATGCACGCGCGCAAACCGTGATCGACGAGCGCGTCCGCGCCGAACGGGAGCGACTCGGCATTGCTGCTTCGTCGGCTCGGAAGGGCGGATGAGTCCAGTCCTCCTCGTCATCGCGGGACCGAACGGCGCCGGCAACGGCGGCGGCGGCGATCGGCGAGATTCGCGACAACGCGCAACGTTGCGCCGCCCTCACGCACGGTCAGACTCTCGACGTGTCCGCGGAACTCATCGACTCCCTGCGAGCCGCGCTCACGGACGCGCCCTGTGTCGCGGCGTGGCTCTTCGGGAGCCGCGCGCGGGGAGATGCGCGGACGGACAGTGATGTGGATGTGGCCGTGCTCTTCGGGCGGCCGCGGCCGACGCGTCTCGAGGAACTGCCCATGTCGCTGCTTGCCGCGCTCGAGCGCGCCGCGGGGCGGGAGGTCGATCTCGTGATTCTCGATGGGGCCGATCCGGACCTCATCCATCGTGTCTTGCGCGACGGCATCCTGCTCGCAGAGCGCGATCGCAGCGCGCGTATCGCCTTCGAGGTCGGCGCCCGCAATGCCTACTTCGATCTCGCACCGATGCGCGAGCGCTATCGACGCGCGCGGAGCCGCCCATGACCGATGCCGAGCGCGCAAAGCAGCGTCGTCACGGAGTACGCGATGTCACCGCCCTCCGCCGCGCTCACGGGGTGCGGGCGGGGCGGCGGTGCGCGGATCTTCGGGCCATGAGTGGCGCGGATAGCGGCGCATCAGCTCTTTGCGGATGGCGGGGTAATGGCGAATCCAGAAGCCCGCGAGATCGGTGGTGACCTGCACGGCGCGTTGGTTGGGCGCGAGCAGGTGCAGGACGAGCGGCACGCGGCCTTCGAGCAGCTTCGGGCCCTCGCCGAGACCGAAGAAATCCTGCAATCGCGATTCGACGAAGGGTGGTTTGCCGGGCTCGTAGTGGATTGCGGTGCGGCGACCGCCGGGGAGCACGATCGACGCGGGGGCGAGGCGCTCGAGGCGCGCGCGATCGGCGGAGGGCAGACGCGCGAGGAGCGCGGCGAGGAGATCGGCGTCGCGCAGCTCGGCGAAGCTCGTGCGGCCCTCGCACGCTTCGCGCAGCACCGCGTGCATCGCGGCGTCGTCGAGCGCGGCGAAGTCGGGGAGGTGCGATGCGACGAAGGCTGCGCGGCCCCGGAGCGCGGCGAGCGCATCGGCATCGACGAAGCGCGCGACACCAACGGCGAGCGCGGCCTCGGCGAGACAGCGCGCGACCTCAGGCGTGCGCACGTTGCCGCGGCGTGACTCGTCGAGCGCGATGGCGCCGTACGCGAGGCCGACGAGCGCCTCGACACGCTCGGTCTTCGCGTCGAAGCGGGCCTCGGCGAGGTCGCGCACGCGCTCGGGAAAGAGCTCCAACACCCAGTCGGGCTCGACGCGGCTCGCCATGCGCACACGCGTGCGACCGCGCTGCACATCGGCGTCACACGCGACGAGGAACGCGGCCTCGCGCACGCCGCAGCCCTCGTCGAGCGTGGCGGCGCCACCATCCGCGAAGACGACGTCGGGCGAGGTCGGCGCGACACGGCGCGCGACGCGATCTGGAAACGCCGCGAGCGTCGCGACGAGCAGCGCCTCTTCGTCGTCTTCGAGCGCGCGCGACGGCTCGCGCGGAGCGCCGATCAGGCGGGCGAGCTGGTCGCGGGCGCGAAGCGCGGCGAGCGCGGGCTGCGCATCGAGCTCGTGCGCACGCAGGCGCGCCGGGGTCGCGCCGAGCGCTTCGACGGCCTCGAGATCCGCGACGCGCGCGAGCAGATCGGAGTCGACCGTCTCGCGGGCTTCCCTGTTTTTGTGGGACTTCGGGCCTCCTGAAGCGCCGCTCAGCGAGGCGCGCGAGGCCATGCGCACATCGCGCTCGGAGAGCAGCGCCGCCGCGAGACAGCCGCGCGCACCCGCGTCGCGGGCGTGCGCTTCGAGCGCGAGCCGCGCCGCGCGGGGATGCACGGGGAGCCGCAACATCTGGCGCCCCGCCGCGGTGATCGCGCCCGTCGCGTCGATGGCGCCGAGCCGCGCGAGCAGCCCGTCGGCCGCTTCGAGCGCGGCGGGCAGCGGCGCTTCGAGCCATGGAAACGCGGCGAGATCGCGCTCGCCGAGCGCGTGCAGCGCGAGCGCCGTCTCGGCGAGATCGAGGCGGCGGATCTCGGGCGCTTCATGCAGAGGCCGCGCGTCGTGGTCGGCGCGCGTGTAGAGGCGCACGCACACGCCCGGCCGCAGGCGCCCCGCACGCCCCGCGCGCTGCGCCGCCGCCGCCTGCGCGACCTTGCGCGTCTCGAGCCGCGACACACCACTCCACGGCGAGTGCGACGCGACGCGCGCGAGCCCCGCGTCGACGACGGCGACGACGCCCTCGATGGTCACGCTGCTCTCCGCGACGTTCGTCGAGAGGATCACCTTGCGCCGCGGCCCCGGGCGCACCGCGCGATCCTGCGCATCGGGCGGCAGATCGCCGTGCAGCGGCACGAGCTCGACGCCCTGCGCCTGCGCGAACTCCGCGAGCGCATCCCCGGCGCGCCGGATCTCGGCCGCACCGGGCAGAAACACGAGCACATCGCCGAGGAGCGCGGGCTCCGACTGCGCGCGGAGCACGAGGCGACGCACGGCGGCTGCGACCTGCTGCTCGAGCGGGCGTTCATCAGCGCGCTCCGCGTGCTCGAGCGCGACGGGGAAGACGCGCCCCTCGACGCGCAGCAGCTGCCCTTCGAGGAAGCCCGCGACGCGCTCGGCATCGAGCGTCGCGCTCATCGCGACGAGGCGCAGATCCGGGCGCTTGCCCGTGCGTTGCAGGCGCCGCAAGAGCGCGAGCGCGACATCCGCGTGCAGGTGCCGCTCGTGCAGCTCGTCGAGCACCACGACGCTGACATCACGCAGGATGGGGTCGCTGACGAGGCGCCGCGCGAGGATGCCCTCGGTGACGAAGCGCAGCTTGGTGCGGGCGCTCGCGACCTCTTCGAAACGCACCTGCCAGCCGACGCGCTCGCCCGGCGCTTCACCGAGCTCCTCGGCCACGCGCCGCGCGGCCATGCGCGTCGGCAGGCGGCGCGGCTCGAGCACCACGATCTCGCCGCGCTGCGCGAAGCCCGCGTCGAGCAGCGCGCGCGGGACCCGCGTCGTCTTGCCCGCGCCCGGCTCGGCGACGAGGACGACGTTGCCCGCGCGCACCGCGGCGACGATCTCCGGGAGGCGCGCGTCGATCGGGAGCGACTGCACGCGCCCGCCCCGCGCCTAGCTCCGCGTGAGTTTGCGGTACTTGATGCGGTGCGGCTGGAGCGACTCGGCGCCGAGGCGGCGCTTCTTGTCCTCTTCGTAGGCCGCGAAGTTCCCCTCGAACCACTCGACGTGACTGTCGCCCTCGAAGGCGAGGATGTGCGTCGCGATGCGATCGAGGAACCAGCGATCGTGCGTGATGACGATCGCGCAGCCCGGGAAGTCGAGGAGCGCCTCCTCGAGCGAGCGCAGCGTCTCGACGTCCAAGTCGTTGGTGGGCTCGTCGAGCATCAGCGCGTTGCCGCACGTCTTCACGAGCTTCGCGAGGTGCACGCGGTTGCGCTCGCCGCCCGAGAGGTTCTTCACGAGCTTCTGCTGGTCGCCGCCCCGGAAGTTGAACCAGCTCACGTACTGCCGCGTCTGCAGCTCCTGCTTGCCGAGGAGCAGCGTGTCGGCGCCGCCGCTGATTTCCTTCCAGACGTTGTTGTCGCCCTGGAGCGAGTCGCGCGACTGATCGACGTAGGCGAGCCGCACCGTCTCGCCGATGCGCAGGGTGCCGGAGTCGGGCTTCTCCTGGCCGGTGATCATGCGGAAGAGCGTGGTCTTGCCGGCGCCGTTCGGGCCGACGATGCCGACGATGCCCGTCTTCGGCAGACGGAAGCTGAGGTTGTCGATGAGCAGCCGGTCGCCGAAGCCCTTCGTGAGCCCCTCGGCCTCGATGACCACGTCGCCGAGACGCGGGCCCGCGGGAAGGAAGAGCTCGTTCGGATCACGGCGCTTCTTGCCATCTTCCGCGAGGAGGGTGTCGTAGGCCTGCAGGCGCGCCTTGCTCTTCGCCTGACGCGCGCGCGGCGCGGCGCGCACCCACTCGAGCTCTTGCGCGATCTTGCGCTTGCGCGCGGTCTCCTGCTTTTCCTCGAGGGCGAGGCGCTTTTCCTTGGCCTCGAGCCACGCGGTGTAGTTGCCCTTGAAGGGGAAGGCCTCGCCGCGATCGAGCTCCAAGATCCACTCGGCGACGTTGTCGAGGAAGTAGCGGTCGTGCGTGACCGCGACGATCGTGCCCTTGTACTCGGCGAGGTGCTGCTCGAGCCACGCGACGCTCTCGGCGTCGAGGTGGTTGGTGGGCTCGTCGAGGAGCAGCAGATCGGGCTTCTCCAACAGGATCTTGCAGAGCGCGACGCGGCGCCGCTCACCGCCAGAGAGCTTCGCGAGCTCGGCGTCCGGGGGCGGGAGGCGCAGCGCGTCCATCGCGAACTCGAGCTGGTTGTCGAGGTTCCACGCGTCGACGGCGTCGATCTGATCCTGGAGCTTGCCCTGCTCCCCGAGGACCTTCTCCATCTCGTCGTCGCTCATCGGCTCGCCGAGCTTCATCGAGAGCTCTTCGAAGCGCGCGAGCAGCTGGCGCGTGGGACCGACGGCCTGGTTGACCGCTTCGATCACCGTCTTGGCGTCGCCGAGGTCGGGCTCCTGCGCGAGGTAACCGCGGGTCGCGCCGGGTTTGAGCCAGGCCTCGCCGTTGTACTGGTTGTCGACCCCCGCCATGATGCGGAGGATCGTGCTCTTGCCGGCGCCGTTCGCGCCGATGACGCCGATCTTCGCGCCGGGGAGGAAGGACAGGTAGACGTCGGTGACGATCTTCTTGTCGGGGGGCACGACCTTCGAGAGGCCCTGCATCGTGTAGATGTAATCCGCCATGGGTCGGGGCTTCTGCCACAAGCCCGCGCGCGTTTCTAGGGGCGGGGCAAGGTGTGGACGCGGCAGGCACCGCCCCCCGTGCGCGATGGCCCGCGGCAGCGCGGTGCGTAGTTCGAGCGGCGCGGGTCTTGAAGCCCCGGTGGGCTGACCACAACTACCGCGGCGCAACGGTGGCTCGCGCATGGTGGCGCGCTCCGCGCCGCGCAGCCCATTTGAAGGAGGGATCTCTCAATGAATCGCTTTTCTCCCGGTGGAATGACGCTTTCGAAGTGGATGGTCGCTGCCTCGCTCGTCGCGGGCGCGGGCTTCATCGGCGCCTGTGGCGACGATGACGACACCCCTCCCCCGCCCCCTACGCCTGCCGATGCCGGCACGGATCTCGGCGGTGACGTCGATGGCGGCGGTGACGTCGATGGCGGCGGCGGCGGCACGGGCCAGATCCGCATTGTCCACGCCTCGCCGAATACCCCGGGCGTCGACGTGTACGCGGGTGATGCAACCACGCCCGCGGTGGACAACCTCACGTACCAGAACGTGACGGACTACCTCACGCTGCCCGCCGGCACGTACACCTTCAAGGTCCGCGCGGACGGCACCGCGCCGACGAGCGATCCGGCGCTCACCATCCCCGACTTCGTCCTCGAGGCGGGCGACAAGTACACGATCGTGGCCGCGGGCTCGCTCACCTCGACGGACGCCGCGGACCGCCTCCGCGTGCTGCCGCTCAAGGAGGGCTTCGGCGCGCTCGGCGCGGGTCAAGGCCGCGTCCGCATGGTGCACGCCGGCTACAACGCGCCGACCGTCGGCGTGGACGTCGGCAACGACGGCACCGTGGAGATCGCCGCGATCGAGCGCTTCGCAGACACCGGCGCCGAGGGTGTCGCGCTGCCGGTCGGCCCCGCGCAGGTCGGCGTCGTGACGACGGGCGCCTCGCCCACGACGATCTCGTCATTCAGCGCGGGCGTCGCGCCGACCGAGATCTTCGTCATCGCCACGGGTGACGCGACCGCGCACCCGAGCAGCGATAGAGCCTTCGGCATCCTCGCCGTGACCCCGACGGGCTTCCTGAGCTTCATCAAGCAAAACCCGCGCATCTACGCGCTCCACGGCAGCCCGGACGCGCCGGCCGTCGACATCTTCGCGGGCCCGGCCGAGCTGGTGGGCGACATTTCCTACGGCGAGCTTGCGGGCCCGCTCCAGGTGCCGCCCGGCGATTACACGCTCGACTTCTTCGCGACCTCGACCGGCACGACGCGTCCCTCGGGTGCGCCCGCGGCGAGTGATTCGGTGACCGGTCTCACCGCCGGCAACGTCTACCTCGCGATGGCGAATGGCTTCCTCTCGCCCATCACCGGCGAGCCCGCCTTCGAGGTCCTCGCGCTCGCGGACGGCTTCGACCGCACCGACGCCGCCAACGTCCGCCTTCGCGTCGTGCACGGCTCGCCCTCGGCGCCCGCCGTCACGGTCGGCGCGGTGACGGGCACGGCGATCACGACGACGCTCGCGGCGAACGTCGCCTACGGTGCGTCGACGGACGCGGCGGGCATCTCGCTGCCCGCGACCACGTACACGGTCGGCTTCGCGGCCGGCACGACGACGACGCCGGTGCTCGCGAAGTTCACGGCGCCGCTCACCACGGCAAATACGCGCTTCTTCGCCATCGCGCACGGCCACTTCGGCACGCCGGTCGCGGGCCGTCAGGGCTTCGGCGTGTGGGCCATCGACGCGTCGAACCCCGGCGCATGGGCGGCCATCTCGCTCCCGGCAGCCCCTTGAGCGAAACGTCTCCCTCGCAGGAGACGTGAACGACACGACGACGCCCGCTGCGGGAAACCGCGGTGGGCGCCTTCGTTTTTGCGGATTCGGAAAGGGAAATCGCGCCAACACAGCGCAGGGACTGAATCGTGATTCAGTCGCCGGAGACGACCGAGCGCGCCGGGTCGTAGCCGAGCTGCGGCGAGAGCCAGCGCTCGGCCTCTTCGACGCTCAAGCCCGCGCGCCGCGCGTAGTCTTCGACCTGATCGCGATCGATGCGCCCGACCATGAAATAGCGGGCCTGCGGGTGCGCGAGGTAGAGGCCGCTCACGCTCGCGGCGGGCCACATCGCGAGGCTCTCGGTGAGCGTCACACCGATGTCGTCGGCCGCGAGCAGCGACCAGAGCGTGCGCTTGGGCGTGTGGTCCGGACAGGCCGGATAACCGAACGCCGGTCGGATCCCGCGGAACTGCTCGGCGAGGAGCGCCTCGGGCGCGAGGGCGGGCTCTTCGCCGTGGCCCCACTCGCGGCGCGCGCGCTCGTGCAGGAGCTCCGCGAAGGCCTCGGCGAGGCGGTCGGCGAGCGCCTTCGCGAGGAGCGCGCTGTAGTCGTCGTGCGCGGCCTCGAGCTCCTTCACGAGCGCGTCGAGCCCGAGCCCCGCGGTGACGACGAAGGCGCCGACGTGATCGGGAAGATCACGATCGCGCGGCGCGACGAAGTCGGCGAGCGAGCGGTGCGGCTCGTCGTCGCTCTTGACGGCCTGCTGCCGCAGCATCGGGAAGCGCGCGAGTTCGCGCGTGCGTTCGGCGTCGTCGAAGAGCACGACGTCGTCGCCGTCGGACGCTGCGGGGAAGAAGCCCCACACCGCGCGCGCGGTGAGCCGCTGCTCGCGCACGATGCGCTCGAGCATCGCGAGCGCGTTCGCGTGCAGCTCGCGCGCGACGGGCCCCTGCTCGGGGTGCTCGAGGATCGCCGGGTAGCGGCCGACGAGCTGCCACGCGGTGAAGAAGAAGGTCCAGTCGATGTAGGGGATGAGCGCCTCGATCGAGACATCCTCCACGCGGCGCGCGCCCGTCCACGCGGGCGCAGGGAGATCGTCGGCGCGCCACTCGATGCGCGTGCGGTTCGCGCGGGCGAGCGCGAGGGGCACCATCGGCTTCTCGTTCTTGCGGGCGAAGAGCGCCCGCAGCATCGCCTGCTCCTCGCGGTTCTTCGCGTCGAAGTCGGGGCGCTGCCGCGCGTCGAGGAGCGCGGAGGCGACACCCGCCGCGCGGCTCGCGTCGAGCACGTGCACGACGGGCTGCGCGTACTGCTCGGCGATGCGCACCGCCGTGTGCTGCCGGCTCGTCGTCGCGCCGCCGATGAGCAGCGGCTGCGTCATGCCGCGGCGCTGCATCTCGCGCGCGACGCCCACCATCTCGTCGAGCGAGGGCGTGATGAGCCCCGACACGCCGACGAGATCGGCGCCGACCTTCTGCGCCTCGTCGAGGATCGTCGCCGTCGGCACCATCACGCCGAGGTCGACGATCTCGTAGCCGTTGCAGGCGAGCACGATGCCCACGATGTTCTTGCCGATGTCGTGGACGTCGCCCTTCACCGTCGCGAGCAGCACCTTGCCCTGACTGCTCGGCCCCGCGCCCCCCGCCGCCTCCTTCTCGGCCGCCATGAAGGGCTCGAGGTACGCGACGGCCTTCTTCATCACGCGCGCGCTCTTGACGACCTGCGGCAGGAACATCTTGCCCGCGCCGAAGAGATCGCCGACGACCTTCATGCCGTCCATGAGCGGCCCCTCGATCACGCGGATCGGGCGGCCGAGCTTCTGCCGCGCCTCCTCGACGTCGGCCTCGATGAAGTCGACGAGCCCGTGCACGAGCGAGTGCGCGAGGCGGGCCTCGACGGGCTGCGCGCGCCACGCGACGTCCTGCTCGCGCTTCGCGCCGCCGCCCTTCACCTTCTCGGCGTGTGCGACGAGGCGCTCGGTCGCGTCGCGGCGCCGATCGAGCACGACGTCCTCGATCAGCTCGCGCAGTTCGGGCTCGATCTCGTCGTACACGACGAGCTGCCCCGCGTTGACGATGCCCATGTCCATCCCCGCGCGGATCGCGTGGAAGAGGAACACCGAGTTCATGGCCTCGCGCACGTGATCGTTGCCGCGGAAGGCGAAGCTCAGATTCGAGACGCCGCCCGAGATGCGCGCGCCCGGGCAGCGCTCCTTGATGCGCCGCGTCGCCTCGATGAAGTTCACCGCGTAGGCCGCGTGCTCCTCCATGCCCGTCGCGATCGCGAGGATGTTCGGGTCGAAGATGATGTCGTGCGGGTCGAAGCCGAGGCGCTCGGTGAGCAACGCGTACGCGCGCTCGCAGATGGCGATCTTGCGCGCGATGGTGTCCGCCTGACCCTGCTCGTCGAAGGCCATCACGACGACGCCCGCGCCGAAGCGCTGCACGACCGCGGCCTTCTCGAGGAAGTCGGCCTCGCCCTCCTTGAGCGAGATCGAGTTCACGATCGCCTTGCCCTGCACGCAGCCGAGCCCCGCCTCGAGCACCGACCACTTCGACGAGTCGATCATGATCGGGAGGCGCGCGATCTCGGGCTCCGTCGCGATCAGGTTGAGGAAGGTGACCATCGCCTGCTCCGAGTCGAGCAGGCCCTCATCCATGTTGACGTCGAGGATGTTCGCGCCGCCGCGCACCTGATCGAGCGCGACCTCGAGCGCCGTCGCGTAATCGCCCTTCTTGATGAGGTTGCGGAAGCGCGCCGAGCCCGTGACGTTGGTGCGCTCGCCGATCATCACGAAGTTGGTCTCGGGGCGGATCGTCAGCGTCTCGAGGCCGCTGAAATACGAGTACGCCTTTGGTCTTCCGCCCGGCACGTGCGGGCGCGCGTCGGCGAGCGAGTCGGCGATCGCGCGGATGTGCGCGGGCGTGGTGCCGCAGCAGCCGCCGACGATGTTGACGAGCCCGTCGTCCGCGAAGCCGCGGAGCAGCGCGGCCGTCTCCGCGGGCGTCTCGTCGTACTCGCCCATCGCGTTGGGCAGACCCGCGTTCGGATAGCAGCTCACGTACGCGTCGGAGAGCTGCGCGAGCTCCGCGATGTACGGGCGCATCTCCTTCGCGCCGAGCGCGCAGTTCACACCGACCGAGAGCGGCTGCGCGTGCGCGACGCTCGTCCAGAAGGCGTCGACCGTCTGCCCCGAGAGCGTGCGGCCCGAGCGATCCGTGATGGTCACGCTGATCATCACGGGCACGCGAATCCCGCGCTGCGCGAAGATCTCTTCGATGGCGAGGAGCGCCGCCTTGGCGTTGAGCGTGTCGAAGATCGTCTCGACGAGGAGGAGGTCGGAGCCGCCGTCGAGCAGCCCGCGCACCTGCTCGGCGTACGCGTCGCGCACCTCGGCGAACGTCACCGAACGGAAGGACGGATCATCGACCTTCGGCGACATCGAGAGCGCGCGATTCATCGGGCCGATCGAGCCCGCGACGAAGCGCGGTTTGTCGGACGTCGAGAAGCGCGCACACGCGGCGCGCGCGAGCTTCGCGGCCTCGACGTTCAGCTCGTAGGCGATGGGCTCGAGCGCGTAGTCGGCCTGCGCCACGGTCGTCGCGGCGAAGGTGTTCGTCTCGATGATGTCGGAGCCCGCCGCGAGGTACTGCGCGTGGATGTCCGTGATGATGTCGGGGCGCGTGAGGACGAGCAGATCGTTGTTGCCCTTCACGTCCTTCGCGTGATCGGCAAAGCGCGCACCGCGGTAGTCGCGCTCCTCCAACTTCCAGCGCTGGACCATCGTGCCCATCGCGCCATCGAGGATGAGGATGCGCTCGTGCGCGAGTCGCTCGAGCAGCGCACGCGCGCGGTCGGTGGTGTTCGTCGGGCTCGTCATCGCGGACCTCGGGTGGCGCGCGGCGGAGTGCCGCGAGCGGCCGTGTCCGTGCGACGCAGCCGCAGGCGCGGCTATGTCACTCAGCCGCAGGCGCCGCTAGTGCACATCGTGACGAAGTCGCACGCCGGCCCGGTGCCGCACGTGCAGCTGCGCGCCGTGCAGCGATCGGCCTGCGGGGTGCACTGCGCGCCGCACGCGCCGCAGTTCGCGAAGTCCGTGTTCAGATCGACGCAGCCCGTGCCGCAGCACGTCTGGCCGGGGCCGCACGGCTCGAGGCCGGGTGCGGTCGAACAATCACACACGCCCTCGGGCGTGCAGACGTCGGCGCGGTCGCGGCTCGCCCCGAGGCTCGCGCAGGCCGTGCAGCACGCGGCGCTCTCGTCGATGCGGCCGTTGCAGTCGTTGTCGCGTCCGTCGCACAACTCGGGCGCGCCGGGCAGCGTGCCGAACGGCGGGCGCACATCCGCACGCGCGTCGTCGCAATCGCAGCGGGTGAGATCGTCGCCCGTGCGGCACGCGTTGATGCCGTCCATGTCGGTGTCGCCGCAGGGCGTCTCGCGGCCGTCGCAGTTCTGATCGATGCGGTCGCCGCAGATCTCGATCGTGGGCACGCACGCGCCCCCGCCATCGACGCCGAGATCGACGGGCGGCGGGGGTGGCGGCGCGCCATCGGGACGCGGCCCGAGGTCCGTGCCCGGCGTGCCACCGCCACCATCACGGCGGGTGGTCCCCGAGTCGTCATCGCCCCCGCAGGCGGCGAGCACTCCGGCGAGTGCGATGGTCGCGAGCACGGCCGAGAGACGCATCCGAGGGGCGAAGCGCGCGCGCATCAGCGGCTCCCCCGGCGGCGACGCACGACGATGCCGAGCAGCGCGAGCGCGGCGAGCCAGGCGGCCGTCCCGCCCTGCGCGTGCGGCACATCGCAGCCGCAGCTCGAGCTCGTCGCGCGGGGCACGCGGCGTCCACGACCCGCGTCGACACCCGCGTCCGGGAGCGGCGCGCCCGCGTCCTCGCCGCCGGCACCACCGCCCGCATCGACGGGGGGAGGCGGCGGAGGCGGCACGCCCGCGTCCACGGCCGGGATGGGCACGCACTCGCCGAGTTCGCACTGCTCGCCGCGCGGACACACCGCGCTTGCGCACGCGTCGAGGCACGCGCCGTCCTCGCAATACGTGCCGGGATCGCAGATGCGCACATCGCAGCCCGCCGACTCGCACGAGCCGTCCGCGAGGCACGTCTGACCCGCAGGGCACGGCGCACACGGGCACTGCGGCACGCACGAGCCATCGACGCACACCTCGCCGCTGCCGCAGACGAGGATGTCGCAGAGGTCCGCGCAACGGCCCGCGATGCATTGCTGGTTGTGCGGACACACGATGCCGTCACACGCGCCGACACACGCGCCGCCCGCGCAGCGCTCGTTGGCCGGGCAGCTCACACCGACGCACGCGATCTCCACGCAAGAGCCGGTGTCCGCGCACATATAGCCATCGGCACAACCGCCTTCGAAACACGGCGGCACGCACGCCCCGGAAATGCACACATCGAGCCCGGTGCAGAGCCCGGGGCCGTCGTCCGCGAGACCGTTGCAGTCATTGTCGATGTTGTCGCAGCGCTCCGGCGAGGGGACGCCGATGGGCGCACACACCGTCGAGCGGCCCGCGCACTGCGTGATCCCGACGCTGCACGCACCGACGCCGTCGGCGACGCACGACTCGCCCGTACCCGGGCACACGACACCGCCGCCACGCACGCTGAAGCGCCAGATCCCCGGCTCACCCACGTTGGAGTCGCTGCACAGCGTCCGCGCGATGCCCGCCGCGCGCGAGCCTGGAATCTCCACGAAATTCACGCGATCGCCCGCGTCGAAACCGGCCTGCGCTTGCGTGCCGCCGAAGCCGCGCGAACCCCCGCTCGCGTCGCCCGTCTCCCACTCACAGCGGTTGTAGCGAAACTCGACGTCGAAATCGCCGAGTCCACAGCCGAGTGCGGCGGTGACGATGAGCTGGAAATCCATCTTCAAGTCATCGTGGGTGTTGTAATAACCCACGTTGTGCCAGGTGATCTGCATGCGCCCGGGCGCCAGATTCCAGAACACGGTGTTGTTCGTCGGGCCGCCGCCGCCGCGCGTATCCACATCACCCCAATAGGGCGCGATCATCGGCTGCGACGCGACGGGGAACGGATTGGGCGTAAACGTCGGGAGCGGGCCGCCGAACGTGATGTTGCCATTGTTGTTGACATACATCTGCGAGTAGACGCCCCCGAAGAAACCGAGCCCACCGGGGAAGGAGCCCGTGATCGAGATGGCCGAGGAGGAGCCATCGTCGTTCGTCGGCAAGATCCCATCGCCGGGGCCCGGAACGAGCGGCGGCAGCAGCGGGACGGCGTGCGCGCGGAGTCCGGGTACGAAGGCCAGAGCGAGGGCGACGAGGGCGAAGGAAAGACGACGCATCTCGCGAGCCTATCCCGCCGGATGGCGCAGGGGAAGCGGGGTGAAATCGAGCGCAGCAGCGTTCCAGAGACGCGCCCGGACGCGCTCAGGGGCAGGCGCCCCAGAGCCCCGCGCGGTCGTCGCGGGCGGCCTGCTCGTCGGCGGTGAAGAGCGCCTCGTAGGTGGCGTTGTCGCTGAAGATGTATTTGCGCGCGAGGCCGCGGCGCAGGAGCTGCCGTTGCAAGAAATCGCCGTCGCCGCCGCCGAGATGCGCATAGGCGAGCGTGCGGCCGAAGCGATCGAGGCAGGTCCGGCCGTTGCCGAAGGTGAGCCAGATCCAACGGCCCGAGAGGTTCATGCGGATGTAGTCGCGCGACTCGGCCGCGTAGCAGTCGGCGGGCGCGGGATCGGACGGATGCGCGAGCTCGGGCGCGTCGATGCCGATCAGGCGGATGTCGGTGTCGGGCGCGCCGTCGAGGCCCGCGACGTGGAAGGTGTCGCCATCGACGCCGCGAATCACCTGCACGAGCGCAGGCGCGTGACAGGGAGAGTCACCCTCGCGCAGCGAAGAGGGATCGAGCGACATCACGCGCGCATCATCGAGGAGCAGCGGCCCGGTGAAGGGCATGCCCAACACTGGGTCGTAGGGCGCGCCCGCATCGAGGGGCGGGCCACCATCGACACCGACGTTCGGCGCGCGGGTGTCGATGCAGGCGGCCAGGAAGAGAAGCGCGGCGACGAAGGAAGGGATACGCACGACGCGTCGAGAGTAGCCGATGCCGTGCGGGCGCGGGCGATCAGAAGCGGAATTGAATCTCGAAGCGACCCGTCTGCTCGTTGACCGGCGCGTCGAGGCGGTCCGGGTTCGCCTCGATGGTGCGGTTCGTGTAAACGAGCGAGGCGAGGCCGATGTTGCGATACCAGTAAAGGTGCGCGCCGAGACGCCACTGGAACTCTTGCAGCGGGCGGCGGACGGTGTCCGAGCCGTAATTGCAGGTATTCGAGCCCGTCGCGCGGTCGACCGTCTCGCAGTCTGGCGCTTGCGGATAGAAGCCGCCGACGTCACCCGAGAGCAGGAAGAGCTTGGGAATGACGAGCACGCCGAGCTGCGCGACGAAGGAGGGCGCAAACGCGCCGAGCTCGAACTCCTGCTTTCCGTAGTGCTCGACCGAAAAGAGGAATCGCGAATAGCGCGCGAGGAAATAGGCATTCCACGCGACGAAGCGCTCGACGGGGCGCTGATCCCACTTCACGCCGAGCGAGAGCGCGACGGTGAGCGGCGAAGGCGTGTAGAGGAAGGGCGAGTCGAAGCGGCTCGCGCGGCCGACGAAGTTGACCGCGACCTGCGCGCCCGCCGTGTAGCTGAAGTTGCGGTCGTTGTTGGTGAAGAAGGAGCCGCCGACGTTGCCGGTGGAGTTACCCGAGCCACCCGCCGCGAAGACGCGGTATTGCAGCGTTCCGTCGAGCAGCGGGCCACCGACCTCGACGGCCGCGCCATTGCCCTGCTCGAAGGCGGAATAGACGTAGAAGGCCGGATCGAGCAGGAGCTGACGCGCCGCGCTCGTGATGAGCGCCGACGAGAGCGAGCCCGAACCGCTGTTGATGTTGAGATAATGCCCGCTTCCGCCGAGCGGGATCTGGAACATCGCGAAGGTGAGTCGCGGCGTGCGCTCCGCCCTCATGTTGATGAGGAAGAAGCTGTTCTGCATGAACGGGATCGGGCCGAGTGCGCGGAGCTGGATGCGCGAGAAGCGCGCGTCCCACACATCTTCCGGCGCGGGCACGCCGGCCGCTTCGGCATCCGCAGAGAGCGTGTCGTGCTGGTACGTCGCGCCGACGCCGACGACCGCCGAGAAGCGCACGCCCGGGCCGCTGTTGCAGACGGTGACCTGCGGATCGAAACGACAACCGAAGTCGGCGCAGTCCATCCGGCCGTCGTTGTCGTTGTCGATGCCGTCGGCGCAGACCTCGTCGGTGCGCTCGCCGTCGGCGTCGCCGCCGGTGCCGATCAGGTCTTCGACCGTCATGCCCGCGCCGAGCTCGGGGATGTCCTCGTCGAGCCCCGCCTGCGAGGCATTCGTGGCGGGCGCGGCGCCGTTCGCCGAGCCCTGCCAGGAGCCGCGGCAACGCGTGACGCCCGGGCCGTTGCAATCCTCATCATCGCAGTCGATGGCGTCGTCGCCGTCGTTGTCGATCCAGTCGCTGCACGCCGCGTTCGTATTCTCGGCGCTCTGCCCCGCCTCGCACGCACGCGCGCTGAAGCAATCGGCATCCGCGCAATCGACGAGCCCGTCGCCGTCTTCGTCGCGGCGGTCGTCGCAGGTCGACTCGCGTGCGGGTCGCGGCGCATCCGGCACGGACTCGGCCGCAGCGGGCGCGTCCTGCGCGAGCACCGCCGGTGTGACGGCGAAGGGCGCAGCGAGCGCGACGAGCGCGGCGAGGGTGAACCGCGCGGACTTCGGGGCAGCGTGGGAGTGGGAGCGCGTCATTCTCTCGGCGTCTTTCTGGAAGGGCGGCACGGCTTCGGAGGCAGCGCAGGAAAGGTGATGGAGCGGAATCAGGGGCAGACGCGACGCGCGGTGGCGCATGCGCCCGCCGCGATGACCGCGGGGTTGTAGTAACAGTCCCAGTCCGCGCAGTTCGCGAAGCCGTCACCGTCGTTGTCGCGCGGGGCGCCGCGCTCATCGGTGTCGGTGCAGAGGCGCACGATCTCCTCGCGACCGGCGGCGCTCTCCGGGTCGAGCACGGCGCTCTCGAAACACACGCGCCGCACGTTGAGATCGTCGGCCTGCGCGCAGGAGTAATCCGCGCAGTCGGTGAAGCCGTTGCGGTCGTCGTCGAGGCCGTTCGCGCACTTCTCCGGCGTCGACTCACCGACGCTCAGGCAGTACGTCACGACGGCGGGGTCGTCCGCGCGAGAGCAGCTGAAATCCGCGCAATCGATGAAGCCGTTTCCGTCCTCGTCGAGGCCATTCATGCACTCGGCGAGCGTGTCTTCCGACGGCAGGCTCGCGCAGTAGGCGGCGACACCCGGGTCGCTCGCGCGCGAACAGCTGAAATCATTGCAATCGACGAAGCCGTTTCCGTCGTTGTCGACGCGGTCCATGCAGCGGGCGAGCGTGTTCTCCGGGCCCATCTCGGGCGGCGGGCCGACGCGGCAGGCGTCGCTCGCGGCGCAGTCGGAATCGGCACAATCGGCGGTCGAGTCACCGTCGTTGTCGTAGTCGTCGGCGCAATCCGTCTCCGCGTCGCACACCGTCACGTAGAGGCCGTTGCGACAGCCGAAATCGCGGCAATCCGCGAAGCCGTTGCCGTCGTTGTCGCGGCGATCGCTGCACGCTTCGTTGGTGAACTCGTTGGAGCAGCAGTTTTCGGGGATGGCCTGACAATCCCGATCTCCGCAGTCGAACTGCCCATCTCCATCGTTGTCGATGAAGTCGTTGCAGCGCGCGTAGGAGTTCTCGGCGTCTTCGTTGGGGACGAGCGGGATGATCTCGCCGCAGACCGTCGAACGGCGGAGGCAGTCGTCGTCGATGCAATCGATCTGACCATCGCGGTCGTCGTCGATGCCGTTCGAACACGCGTCGTCGTTGGTCTCGTAGCCGAGCACGAGGACGCCCGGGGGCGTCCAGCAGGCGCCGAGAAACATGAGCGCTGCGAGGATCGAGGAGGTGCGGAGAATGGGATTCACGCGGCGCATCAGTGCCTGAGACAGGCCGCGCGGGAGAGCCCGTAACGGCGGTTGAAAGCCACGTTGACCATGCAGGAGCCGCGCGCCTCGGTGACGGTGCCGAGTGCGCCCGCGGCCTTCTTCGCGGCGAGCGCAGCGGCGAGCGGGGCGCGCGACGCCTCGGCCACCCACTCGGGGAGCTCGTCGTGGCGGAGATAGAAGGCCGTCGCGTTGGAGAGGTGGAGATTGTCGATGTCGGCGAGCGCAGCGGCGAGCGCGCGATCTTCGCGGAGCTGCGCGGCGACGGCGTCGACACGCGCGTAATCGACCTGCTTCTCGGTCATGCAGACCGTCTGGCACTCGCCGTACGTCTCGCGGTGCTTCATCGAGTCGGAGTGGCCGTCCCGCGTGGAGATCATGCGGTTGTAGGCGAACTCGCGCTCCGGGTCTTCGTCGATGGAGTGAATGGAGGTGACGACGAACTGCGGAACGCCGTGCGCCCACATCCCGCGCCGCTCCTGGATCGCGAGGCGCTGCGCGCGGATGAGGTGAATGGCGCCGGGGCGATCATCGACGTTGTAGACGTGCGCGAGGCCCTTGCGGATGTTGTCGAGGGCGAGATCGGGGCAGTCCCAGAGCGTGCGGCCGTAGCCGTCGCGGTTCATGTCGCTCGTGCAGTGCCAGACGCCGCGGCGACCGTTCAGCGTCGCCATCTTCGCGTTGACGTAGAGTTCCCACGCATTCCACGTGCCCCACGAGTGCGCGGGGCCGAAGCTCTCGAGCGTGTTGTAGCCGCCGAGGCGCGCCTTGCTGCCGGCGTGCGGGCCCGCGAGGACACGGAAGCTGTCGCCGTCGTTGAAGTAGACGGGCGAGGGGATACCGTTGAGATAGACGCGCGACGCCTGCTCCGCGTGGGCTCCGCTGCGCCAGGCCGCGAGCGCGCCTGCGACGACGACGGCGACGACGAGCGAGCGCGCGGGCCGCGTCTGCCGGGACTGCGTGTTCATCTCGGCGCATCCAAGCCCGCTGCGCGCGGGATGTCAATCGCGACGACGCGTCGGGCGCGTGCCGGACGCGTCACGCATCACGGTGCGGGCGGCACCCAGTCGATGAGCGCGCGCATCTTCGACTCGAGGCGCGGCCAGCCCTCGGGACCGATGCTGTTCGTCTCTTCGTAGTGATCGCCGGGCGCCTCGCTCGTGTACGGCGAGGGGCCGAGCTCGTAGTCGAAGGCCGGCACGAAATAGCCGAGGAAGTCCTCGGCGCAGCCGAAGAGATAGACGTATTCGGCGTCGGGGCGCGCGGCGAGCAGGCGCTCGCGGAGATAGCCGTCGTCCGGGGCGAGCGCGAGATCGGGCGGATTCTCGCGCGTGGTGTCGACGACGGGCACGCCCGCGGGGGTGTAGGAGCCGTCCTTGCCGCCGACGAAGAGCATCGGGTCGAGCTCGCCCGGCGCGGTCAGGATGCGGGCGCGGCCGATGTCGAGGACGGCGATCTCGGTCTCGGCCCACGGCGGGTTCGAGGTGCTCGCGCGGCGGTTCGGGTTGTAGGCGAAGAGCTCGCGCGTGAAGACGCCGAACTCGCCGCCGAGCTGATAGAGGACGTTCTCGATCTTCAGTTTCAGGACGTAGTTGCGATAGGCGAGCGCGGCCGTCTCGTCGGTGACGACGCCGCTCGTGTCGGAGAGCGCGCGGAGGACCTGCTGCGCGAGGCGCGTACCGAGCACCTCGGCGGCGCGGAGCGAGCGGTTGGGCAGCGCGGTCGTGCCGTCGAAGTCGCGCGGGCTCGTGCGGCCGGGGCCGATCTGCGAGCCGAGCGCGCCCTGGTAGAAGACGCAAACACCGCCGAGGCCGGGTAGATCCGACTCCGTGGGCGTCGGTGCGGGGACACCGTCTTCGACGCCCTCGCGCAGCCAATGGACGAAGTCGCTCGAGAGCAGCTGATTCTCGCTGCCGATGTACTCCGGGTGGGC
>Ga0172372_10004355_pt1 | contig 20179 bp, 11 predicted proteins | sample LakKiv5m_2_FD_114544 | JGI IMG/M metagenome (GOLD analysis project Ga0172372, IMG submission 114544) | Freshwater microbial communities from Kabuno Bay, South-Kivu, Congo - kab_092012_9.5m | ecosystem: Environmental > Aquatic > Freshwater > Lake | place: Democratic Republic of the Congo...
ATCCCAAAAAAGTCAAAATGCAGAATTTCAATAAATTAGGTAAGTTGTTGTTTCTCATTGCAACAAATTTTACAAAATTTCTGCAACCTTTTTCCTATTGTGCGTCATAAAACCGAAACTACTTGTTAACACATGAGCAAATCATAAAGGGCTGTATCAAGAACGATCGAAAAGTGCAAAAAGAACTTTTTGAGCGTTTCAGTCCAAAAATGTATGGTTATTGTCTCCGTTACTCAGGTAATACAGCAGATGCTCAAGATGTATTGCAAGAAGGTTTCATCAAGGTCTTTGAAAAAATTGGTACTCTCAAAAACCCAGATCAACTAGAAGGGTGGATGTCACGAGTTTTTATCAACTTAGTTATAAGTCGATTTCGTAAAAATAAAATCGCACCGAATATGCTTAGTACGGATGATGTAGACGTTGTTGACGATGCCCCTTTGGAAGAGATAGAAGAACTGACACCTGCTGAAGTGTTGTTGAAAATGCAAGAACTTCCAGAATTGTACAGAACGGTTTTGAATTTGTATGCAATAGATGGTCACTCACACAGAGAAATATCTCAAATGCTTGACATCACTGAAACAAATTCAAAGAGCATTCTAAGTAGATCCCGGAAAATGTTAAGAGAACTAATTTCAAAAAAGTCCCAATAAAAAGCACAAGATTCTGGAAACCAGGAATATAAATATCGACCAACAACTAGCTGAAAAATTCAATCAATTTTCTGCAGTAGTTCCTGCATTCTCTTGGGATGCGGTAGAGTCGAGTTTAGATCGCAAAGAATCCAGACGTAGAGGGATAGTTTGGTCATCGGTGGCTACAGTTGTTCTCATGGCGGTATCAGGAGCGTTATTATTCAATGCTCCTGCTGCCGATATGAAAGATGATTCATCAACTTCTGTATCTAATCAGAGTGATAGTCCCCAGAAAATCCAAAAAGAACAAGCAGAGAGCAGCAACGCTGTTCGAACAGATCGTCATAGCCAAGAAGTTTTGCAGTTGTCAAGCACAAACTCCTTAGAAGGAAGAATTTCAAAAACTCCTGAAGTTGAGCAACCATCCATTGCATCAACTTCAGGAGTCGTTTTGGAAGATGTAGCAACTTCAAGAGCTGAAATGACCAAAGAATATGATTTAGTTTCAAAGAAATTGGGTGCATTCAATATTGGGCCATGGATATTGCCTGCGGCTCAAAAGATTACTGAGTATAAAAATTCGAAGAATTCAAATTTAAATAAATGGGCTCTCGAAGTTGGATATGATCAAAATCAGACTCAATTTAGCTATCAAGTATCAGAGTCTAAAGAGAAATACGTTCATAAAAATTATCTTAACAGAATGCGCGATGGTGAATTTTCTCTGTCCGCACCTCAGTTTCATACTGCATTGCGCTATGATATTAACGAAAGATGGCATGCTTCTGTTGGATTGGGATTTGCTCAAACAAGAATCTCTCAAAACTTTAATTTTAGAGACAGTGTGCCAGTAAGCGTGGCACAAGGGCAAGAAGCAGACGCATTTGGAAATTACCCAATTTTTGGTTATATTGGTTTGGGTCAACAAGTTGATTACGAGGGTATCCAAACGGTAAACATGGTTTCTATCCCTTTTAATGTTGGTTACAATTACCCAATCAACAGGTTTTGGTCTGTTTCTGCTGAAGGTTCAGCTAGATACAATATGATTTCTGGGACTATGGGTAAAACTCTCAATTATCATACTTTGGAGTTGATGAATGCAGATCAAAAAGTTTACAGAAACAGTTTAGTAACTGCTAGATTTTCTGCTGGTTTAGAACGTAAAATGAGTTTGAAAAAATCATTCGGGGTAAGATTGAATACACAGGGAAGTATTACTCCGTTGTTCAAGCAAGATGCTGCGGTACAAAATAGAGGTTGGTCAGTGGGCATGTCTGCATATTATTACTGGAAGCTATTTTAACAATAAGGGGTGACTAAATTTTCAATCATATCGCGTAACTTGCAGGGAATGAATAAAATATTCCTAGGGTTGGTGACTTTGTTGCTCGCAAACATTGCGAGCGGTCAGGTCTTACAACCTTTGGGTGCGGGATTGCCTGGTAAAGTTGTGGCATCTTACGCAACCGATAGCGAGTATTTTGCTCTGTATGAGGATGTAGAAACTGCAATTCCTAACGATTATACATTGGCCCGTTGGAACGGTGTTTTTTGGCAGTTATATCCTGGGCTTGAAACACCTGAGCCTGTTGAAGTTACTGACGGGGTATACAATTTTCATTCTATTGTTTTCTATAAAAATACCATTTATGTCGGTGCGTACATAGCGAATGCTTCAAAAGATGCAGAAGTGCCTGTAACCCATTTATACAAGTGGAGTGATGTAAAACAAAGTTGGGTACCAGAGATTGGTGTTGTTGATACCAGAAACAATGGAATTGTTTCGATGTCGGTTTTTGACAACAAATTGATGATAGCAGGCCGGTTTGAATCGACTGTTGCAGGAAAAAGCATTAACAACATCGCTGTATTTGACGGCAATCAGTGGGATTACATGGGAACCAGTGATATGGTTCAAGGAGCAAACGGATTGATTCGAACTTTGCAACCGTTAGGTAATAGACTGTACATGGCGGGTGATTTTTCAACCTTTGCAGGTACTTCTACTGGGAACATAGCCTATTACACTGCCGCGAACGGAGGTTGGGGTGGAATTGGTAGTCCGTTCACGGGAGAAATTTTAGACATGGCTACCTATAACGGCAGTCTCGCAGTGTTGGGCACTCAATCAAACGGTAATCGCGAGGTTCGCATATTTAAAGGAACATGGTCAGCGGCTCTTGATTTCAGTGGTTTTTCTACAGCCAACATCAAAAGTATAGCTGGGGCAGGAGATAATTTACTGTTGGCTGGTGATTTTGTAAAAGGTGGAAATGGTTCATCTCTTTTAGTTTATGACGGAACACAACTTTCTTTCACTGGTAATCGATTAACCGGTCAATTTAGTTTGGGTCAAAGAGGAAGCGAAGCTTTTGTTTGGGGTGACTTTAGGGAGTTAAATACAGATTTAAAGTACTTCTCAACCATCGTATTTGCGACAGGGAATTTGTACGGAGATCTTTATTTTGACCTAGATGGCGACTGTTTAAAGGATGAAAATGAAATTGGTATTCCTGAAAGCATCATTAGGGTCATTCGGAAGTCTGATAAACAACAGTTTTTTACTGTAACAGATGAAAATGGACATTTCACCTTGTCATTACCCGAAGGTGACTACAGTATAGAGCATTTGGCTCGCAGACACATGTACAGCATTTGCTCAGGCAATTATGCCACACAAGTTAGAAATGGTAAATATTCATCTGTTAGTTTGGGTGAGTATATGAGTCCTACCACCAAAGATTTGGAGGTTTCTTTGAATCCAATTTACCCAGCAGAATTGAAGGCTGGCGACACCGTTAGGGCCTTGTTAGTAGTTAAAAACCACGGAGCACAAAAGGTGAACAGTACTGTTCACGTAGCACACGATTTACCTTTGGCTGATTTTGAGTCGTTTCCCGAGGCGGACAATTATGATGGCATTGAAGCGACTTATTCATTGTCAAATTTAGAGCCCTTTGAAACTAGGTCAATTGTTTTAAAATATAAAATCCCTCACACAGCAACCAGTGAAAATAGATTTGGATTGTATGTGAAGACGGGTTCATTATCGGCCCAAAATGATGCATATGCCAAGGATAATTTTGACACAACTAAGTTGAGCATAGGAAAACGAGGAAATGGGTCAAATTCTGTAGAGAAGGTAGCCGATTTTGGTTCAACTGTTGATTACAGAACGAAAACTTGGATTTATACAGTGAATTTCAGGAACACGGGCAGTTCATTTGTGAAAAAGGCCGTAATGATAGATACATTGTCTGATCAATTGCCGTTACAAAGGGTATTATTGAAATCATTTTACCCGATGAAGGCTCAATATACCATACAAAAAGGTCGTATTTTGGTTGTGACTTTTGATCCAGCTGATTTGAAGACCTACGAAAGCAGTCCTACATTGTCAACCGGTTGGGTTCAATATCAACTTGATTTTTACGAACAAATGGGAGTTAAAACCCGTATTGACAATGTTGCTTATGTGAATTTCGATTCTAAATGGGTAGGAGCGTCTGAAAATTGCCAAGTAATGGTTATTGATGGTGCTATGTCGGTTAAACACAACCTTGCCAAGAATGAATTAAAAGTATATCCCAATCCGGTAAAAACTACTTTAAATGTTGAATGGTTATTCAGTGAAAGTGGTCAAGAATATCAGATTCTCGATATGACCGGTAGGGTGGTTTCTACGGGCATTGTGGGAGAAGAAAGAGTGAATGTATCGGGATTGAATTCAGGTATTTATTTATTAAATACCAGCGTGAGCAGTACGAGATTCCAAGTACTTAAATAAATTAAATCCACCTTTTTGAAGTTCAATTTCAATCTCTGATTGCAGAGTTTGAAGGGAAACGTCTTTCATGCGGTTTCGCTGAATGATTTTATACGCTTTTTCAGCAAACAAATGTTTTTTACGTTGATTCAGTTGATTAACTGCTTGATGTTCGTTGATTGCTTGGGATAGCTGAAGTATGCCTTCACTTTTCATGGCTTGGGTCAATACCACAGGGCACTCCCAAGTTTCATTGGCTCTTGTATGGGCAAGTTTCATTAAATACGATGCGAATGCAGAGGCGCCTTCGCGATCTGATTTGTTGACAACGAAAATGTCAGCAATTTCCATGATTCCACTTTTTAATGTTTGGATTTCATCGCCACTTTCGGGCACAGAAACCACAATTGTAGTGTCGGCCAACCCAGCAATTTCAACTTCGCTTTGTCCAACACACACTGTTTCAATGATAATTTTATCGAATGAAGCGAATTTAAGCACTTCTACCATTTCAATGATGCTGGCAGATAGTCCGCCCAAAGAACCTCGAGAGGAGACGCTGCGAATGTAAACGTTGGAGTTTAGAAAGAGTGATTGCATTCTCAATCTATCGCCTAAGAGAGAGCCAAAATTGAAAGCGCTACTAGGGTCAACGGCAAGAATGGCTATACGTAAATTCTCCGAACTCCATTGGTTGACAAGAGCATTTACCAATGTTGATTTACCTGCCCCTGGAGGACCTGTAATACCAATTACTGGGATATCGCCATTCATTTGTTTGAGTAACTCTAAAGCTTGAGGATGCTGGTTTTCTACCCATGATAAGGCTCGGGCTAAATGAAGCTCATTGCCTTCTTTGATTTTCGGTAGTTCTGGGATCAGCATGTTTCAAATATACGTCTCAACGGTGACTATTATATTTCAACTCCTTGTGTAAGGTAAGTCGGAAATGCGAAGTGCATGACCCGATTGATGTAAAAAACTGCCTGCAATGGCTATCATTGCTGCGTTGTCAGTGCAATATTCAAATTTGGGAATGTATGATTTGACTGAGTACTTTTGGGCTGTTTTGGTAAATTCATGTCGCAATGATTTATTGGCGGAAACTCCCCCAACCAATCCAATGGACTTTGGATGAAACTGTTTAATTCCTTTAATCAATCGCTTACTGAGCATTTCAATCAAGCATTGTTGATAAGACGCACAAACGGATGAAATTTCTTGTTTTAAAAAGTCTGGATTTAATTCAATTTGCTTTCTTAGGAAATACAAAAGTGAGGTTTTAATTCCAGAAAAACTGAAGTCTAATTGGGTTGTTTGACTATCGGGAAACGCATACTTTTTGTGATCTCCTGTTTCAGCTAATTGCGAAATGATTGGACCTCCTGGATAGCCTAAATTCATGAGTTTAGCTCCTTTATCGAAGGCTTCACCTACCGCGTCATCAATGGTGTTTCCAACTATGGTCATTTGGTCAAATGTTTCAACCATAATGAGTTGTGTGTGTCCCCCGGAAACCAACAAACAGAGCATCGGAAATTCAACGTCGTTGTCTATAAATAATGCGGCAACGTGAGCTTGAAGGTGATTCACGCCAATCAATGGTTTATTCAATGCGATTGACAGCCCCTTGGCAGTGTTTAATCCAACAATCAAAGAACCCATGAGCCCTGGGCCTTGTGTCACAGCAATGGCGTCTATCTTTTCGAGGGATGTTTGGGCTTTTTTCAACGCCTCGTCGATGACGGGAATGATGTTGCTTTGGTGCGCGCGCGAAGCAAGTTCTGGCACTACTCCACCGTATTTTCGATGAACATCTTGAGTGGCCATAATATTCGATAATACCACTCCGTTTTGAATTACGGCAGCGGCAGTATCATCGCAGCTACTTTCAATGCCCAATATAGTGGAGTTATGCTTCATAGGTGGATTGACGAATGTGATTAAAAAATATCTTTGAGAGATTTGAAAAAACGGCATTCAAAATTAAGAAAGTTCTTGCTTAGAACTCTATTGGCATTGGTATTTCTTTCCAGTGTTGCTGCCGTTTTAACTCGAAACCGAACCATTCAAACTGAAATAGCACGGTATTTAACTAAAAAATTCACCGATTTAACTGGTGCCGATATCCACATTGGTTCAGTGGAAGTTGATTTCTTGAGGAATTTTCACATCGAAGATCTAGTCATTTTAGATCTTCATAAAGATACTTTAATAAAGCTTAAGAGCCTTGATTTTAGGTTGGAAGAAGTCAATTTTCCTAAAAAGAATGCTCAACTTGATAAAGTTGTACTGAATGACGGTTTCTTTAGAATGGGTCAATATACCAATGAGCCTTTGTTCAATTATGAAATGATTCTCGAGAAATTGTCATCTGATTCAAGCACTTCTGCGCCTTGGGGGATAATCATAAATCAGATTCAACTAAATTCAACGGATTATGTCTATTTCTCAGGTGATTATCCTGAAAAAAGCAACGTTAAAGGAGAATTCAATCCCAGCTATATCAGAGCCAATGATTTGAATGGGGAAATTTCGAGAGTTGAAATATTTAAAAATGGAAAGTTTGCTTTTGATGTGAAGACCTTAACTGGTAAGGAGAGGGGTGGTTTTGTGATTGATGATCTTGCAACAAAAGGCGAGTTTTACAATAAAAGGTTCGAATTAAATGCTTTGAAATTGTTCTCCGGAGATACAGAAATTGAGGGTTTATTTAGCATGGATTGGACTGCAAAGGATGCAATGAATGATTTTTACAAAAAAGTAATTTTTCAATTGACGGTTGCCTCAAGTCCCATTCGGATGAGCGACATCGGTTCATTCGCTCCGTGGTTGAAGTCTCATAGTATTCTACTTCTTTGCGATTTTACTTTAAAAGGACCTCTGTCTGATTTAAGGAGTAAAGATTTCGTGGCATTAACATCTGCTGGAACGGAGTTAAACATAAATTACAGGTTAACAGGTTTGCCCAATGTGTCAAAATTGGTCAGTACAGTCAAAATGAGTGATTGTGTGATTGAAATGACTGATGCAATGGAGTTATTTGCAGGTGAAACATGGGGAGGATATCTTGGTAGGTTTGGAACAACTTATTGGAATGCGGATTTGAGTATTCCACTAGATTCATTTGTTTTTTCAGGGCTTGCACAATCGGATATTGGAGAATATAATGGGAATTTTGCAATTGACTTTTCCAAAGAAAACACCTTGCCTTTCAGGGCTGATGGTCAAACTACCAATCTTCAATTGAATGGATTTTCAGAGAGCTTGAGCGCTTTTGGCGGACTTACCGCTAGATTAAATGTTCGCGGGAATAGTTTTGATGAAAAAGCCAAAGGTGTATTTGATTTAGATATTTCCGAACTGAATTACAACGGAAGAAATATTCAAAATGCTACATTGGTTGGTAATTTGAATAACGGTGATCTCAATTTGGATGTAAAGTCAACCGATGTTAAATCGAAGTTCGAACTCAGTTTAATCGGTGGGAATGTATTTGGCATTCAAAAAAGCATCAACGCACAATTGAATTTGAATAAATTGGATTTAAAGGCGTTGGGTTTTGATACCGCCAATTTAGATTTTTCGGGGAAATACAATGTGGCATTAAACGGTACCAAACTGGATGATTTAACGGGTTTGATTTCCATTCAAGACGCAAGATTCCACAAAGGGAATGATGAGTATATTTTAAGAAATCAAATCATTCAAAGGCCCAATACTGAATATGTGGGATTCAAAGGAGATTGGGCAGAAGGGAGTATTTCTGGCCCATTGAAATTTACCCACGCACCAGACTGGATCACGCATCTAACCAATAATTTGGCACCTGAGAGATTTAAAAAAATGGGTACAGCCTTGAATGATTCCATTTACTTTGATCTTTTCTTGCCTCAAACTTCTTGGATTGATGCATTTTTTGTAAAGGGGCTAAGATTGGGGCCGTTGAATGTAAAGGGGCATTATTTCGCAAAGAATAATATTTGCGATCTAAAAATAGGTCCGTTTAGTTTTGAGTACGGAAACATCTATAGTGAACGTGTTAGATTGAGTTTGTTAAAGCCAACCACTCACGGAATGACAAAATTGAGGGTTACTACCAATTATATGTTGATAGATAATACCGTTTATGATACTTTAGGATTTGCTTTTGATATCATGAAGGGCGGGTATCAAGTGAAAACCATGCTCCACGAGAAGTTGAATAGATATTCTCTCGGTGTTGCAGGTACAGGTGCAATCCATGAAGATTTTGCCAATTTGTATTTTCAGGAAACCTATTTACGTATTCAAAAACAATTTTGGACATTAGACGATAAGGCCCGTATTAACTTTAACAAGAATAACATCGAGGTTAAAGATTTTTACATTGCAGATGCTACCCACTTTTTTCAATTGGATGGCGTGGCAAGTAAATCGCATTCAGATACGTTGAGGATGGAATTTGGGAATATTACGCCGCGGGTGCTAACTCCATTTTTCCCGGCAGGAACCTTTGATAGTTTAAATTTTAGGTCTAATGGCAATGTAGCTATGAGCGGTGTTTTTGGGGATCTTCAATTTTTAGGAAATTTGGATATCAATAAAATAAAATATCAGAATTTTGATTATGGTAGTGCCTCTGTTTCCATCGAAGAGTCTGAAGTTCGCGGAAAATTGAAGTTGGATGCTTCTATGAGAACCGGGCCAATGGAAAAAACCAGGTTTTACGGAACAGTTAATTTGCGTGAAAATGAAGCAGCTGATTTAGATATTTTGGGAAGTATACCGGCAAACTCAAGTTTAAAAATTTTAAAACCCTTTTTAGATGGAATTGTCACTGTAAAAGAGGGGAAATTTGGAGGGAATTTTAGAATTTCAGGAAAGAGCAATCGACCCAAATTAATGGGATTATTAACCACTACCACTGCTAAATTGGGGGTTGATTACTTGGGTACTGATTATTATTTGGGAGGAAATTTCAAACTTACAGATCAAGGGTTGTTCACCATGAGACCCATGAAGTTCTTTGATGAATCAAAAGTCAATTTTGGTTGGTTGACTTTGGCATTGACACACGAAAATTACAAGAATTTTGCACTAGATCTTAAGGTAGATAGTATTCGAAATGTTCGCGTTCTTAAGACCACAGAGAAAATGAACAACCTGTTTTACGGCAATGCTTGGGCGGATGGAAATTGTAGAATTTATGGGTTGTTTTCAGAAATAGATATGGACATTAATTTAAAAACAAGGTCTCAAACATCCGTTTCCATTCAATATCCCGAAGTCACAGAAAACATTGTTTCTAATTCAATCAAATTTGTCACCAAAGTTCAAGCGAATAAATCTGCACCGTTAGTGAATGTTTTAGAAAGTGATGCAATCGGAAAAATAACTTTAAATATTCAAGCCACTGATGATGCTGAAGCACGATTTATAATAGATAAAAGATTGGGTGATGTAATTAAAGGCAATGGAAATGGGAATTTGCGTTTGATTTATGACCGAGATGAGGAATTATACTTGTACGGTAATTACCTTATTAGTAAGGGGGAATATGCATTTTCGCTCCCTGGTGTTAACTTGCTAAAAAAGATCAATCTTCAAAAAGGTGGTAGCATCGCCTGGGATGGAGATCCATTCAATGCCAGGGTTGATCTTGCTGGAAACTTTGAGAAACGTCTTTCTCCTTCTACATTAATGATTAGTAACGCAGGGTCAGGCAATTCGTATCCTGCATCTCGATTTGTAAGTACTTTGTTTATGAAAGGGAATTTATTTAGTCCCCAGATTTCTTTTGACTTAGATGCTCCAGACTTGATTTCATCGGGTGGAACATCTGCCAATGAAGTGAATTCTGTGGTTCAAAGAATTAAAGCAGATAAAGATGAGACCATGAGGCAATCTATTGCTTTGTTATTATTTGGGAATTTTTTGCCACCTTCATTTTCATCGGCTTCGGCTCCCAATACCAATGCCTTTAGCGGAACTGGGTTTGCAGGAAATAGTATTTCTACTATTGCAAGTAGCGTTGTTAATGATTTATTTTCAAAATATGGAATTCCTACTCGTATTCAAGTGAATATTGATGATGTTAGAAATGCAACCGGAACCAGCAATACCCAATTGTTTGTGAACAGCGAATGGTTTCTTTCAGATAGATTGCGACTTGACTTGAATTATGACCCCACCGTCGCTGTTCTAGTAAATAGTGTGGCTGTTCCCATCAATTTTAATCTTGAGTATAAAACCAGTGATGAAAATTGGCGATTGAAGGCATTTTCAAGGTCGAATAATTTACTATTACAACAGAATAACGCTACTACTACTAACGGTGTATCGGGTAATACGCTGGGTACTGGAGTACTCTATCGAAGAGAGTTTGATACCTTTCAACGAAAAAAGTCCAAAAAATCTAATTAATACATCTAAACTCGCAAAATGAAATCCGGATGGGGACTGTTCTTAGAATCAGTCAGAATGTCGACAGACTCTGTCAAACGCAATAAACTCCGGAGTTTATTATCAGTTTTGGGAATTACCATTGGTATATTTTGCATCGTTTCTGTTTATGCCTTGGTGCACTCTTTGGAATTAAGTTTAAACAATCGATTTTCAAAAATGGGCACACAGGTACTGTTTATTCAAAAATGGCCTTGGGATGATATGGGAAACGATTATCCTTGGTGGAAATTCTTAAAACGGCCAGTTTCTAGTGTTCAGGAGGCTGAGTTTTTGCAACGAAAATTATCCAAGCAAAAAGTATCTAATTTGGCCTATGTTTTTGAGTCAAATTTGAATGTCTCAGCGAATAAACAGTTATTGAATAATATATCCGTCAAGTTTGTTACTCATGAATTTGAGAAAGTTCAAGATGTCAGTATTGCTGATGGGCGATACTTTACTGAACAAGAATCAAATGCTGGAAGAAATGTTTGTTTATTAGGTTATTCCATTTCCCAAAATTTATTCCCCGCTGGGAATGCAATTGGAAATGAAATTAGACTTGGCAATCAAATGGTTACTGTTATAGGCGTATGCGAGCAACAAGGCAGTAGTATCGTTGGTCAAAGTACAGACGACATCTTAATTGCACCCGTAAAATTGGGTTTGAATATTGCATCTTACAGAACAAGCGAAGACGCACAAATATTGGTGAAAGCTCAAAATGATGTAAACTTAGATGAGTTGAGATTTGAAGTAAATAGGCTGATGAGGCAAGTCAGGAAACTTCCTCCCCATGCTGAAGATGATTTTGCAGTGAATAAGATGTCAATGATTACCGATGCCATTTCGGGGTTGTTTTCTCAAATTCAAAAAATAGGATTGGTCATTGGGGCTTTTGCTATGATTGTAGGAAGTTTTGGTGTGGCTAACATCATGTTCGTATCAGTTAAGGAACGTACTCGAGAAATTGGAATTCAAAAGGCATTGGGTGCAACCAATTCTTTTATAAGAGCGCAGTTTTTATTAGAGAGTGTATGGTTGAGCATTGCAGGCGGAGGCATTGGTTTACTTTTGGTTGCAGGACTCCTCAAAATTTTAGATGCATTTGCAAAGTCAGGTATGGGTGCAGACGTTGTTTTAGCGCTAAATTTGGAAGATGCTTTTTTGGGTGTCTTTTCATCAATCATTGTTGGCTTGGCTGCAGGATATCTTCCCGCCCAAACTGCCGCAAAATTGAGTCCAGTGGAAGCGATTAGGTCGAATTAAAATGAAAAAAAGTATACTGATTTTTGGATCATTTTTGTTTTTCTTTGGACAAATACAAGCACAAGTTGATAGCCTCACTAGGTTAAAAGAAAAATCATCCTTCGAAGACAAGAAAGACACCGCAAAAATTGGAACAGTTGAAATCAAAGTTCAAAAGAACATAATTGAAAATCAGGCAGATAAATTGGTGTATAATGCGTCTGAAGATTTGACTAGTCAAGGCCAATCAGCAAGCGACTTATTGGCAAAAGTACCGATGGTTGATGTTGATATGGACGGAAATGTTTCGTTGAGAGGAAATAGAAATGTACGCTTTTTAGTTAATGGCAGACCCTCTGGTCTCATATCTGGTAGTCCAGCAGATGCGCTTCGTGCAATTTCAGCTGACGATATTGAAAAAATTGAAGTAATAACTAATCCGTCCTCTAAATACGATGCCGATGGTTCTGGTGGAATCATCAATATTATTATGAAGAGAAAGATTGTGGGTAATACTGGAAACATGAGATTGGGAATTGGAACTCGCAGTGCTCATTTTGGGGGTCAATATTCATTTGTAAAGGGCAAGAATAATTTTTCAGCCACCGCGGGCGGACATTTTTGGAGAAGCTGGGGAGATGTAGTTACTACACGGACCAATGTAAATGCATTGGGTGAAAACTGGGTTTTAAAGCAAAATGGATATGCGAATAATTGGGGTGGTGGACCTCGAATCACCTTCAATCTAGACAGGCAAATTGACGATAAACAATCCTTGATACTCACAGTGGGTACCAATTCTCAAATGAGAAGCAATAAGCAGAGTTGGATTAATTTTCAGGGAATCAATATTTTAGATAAGACTTCTGATCAATCTGCAAACCGTTTTAACTTTGGTATGGGATATGATTTAGGTTTTGATTACCGCAAGAAGTTTGAAAAGAAAGATCGTGAATTATCAGTTTCAGGGTTAATGGCCTTAGGTACGGGAAACGATGATTATTTGGCAAAAAGAGATTATTATGGAATTATCGTAGCCAAGGAACAGGAGCAAAGTTTGAATACGACTTTGAACAATGAGACCTCTTTGCAAATTGATTATACTGAACCTTTTTCAGCCGCTTTGAAAGGTGAATTTGGATTAAAATCTATATTCAGGACGGTGAATTCTGATTATTTGTTCAATTTTTATAATGACACATTAGGCAAATTTGTAGAAGCCAAAGGACGTACCAACGGATTGGAGTATTTTCAGAATGTTTATGCTGCTTATGGCCAATTGAATTACTCATTCGCGAAGGTTTATTCTGTTAGACTGGGGCTTAGATATGAGGTTACAGAATTTGGTGGAGCTTTGACACAAACACAAAAAAGTCAATTTAAGGGTGAGCCTTATGCAAATTTAGTCCCATCTTTCAATCTTTCGCGTTCAATTGGAAAGGGCGGCTTCGCGAGATTTAATTACAATCGCAGAATTCAAAGACCGTCTCTCTTTTTCTTGAATCCATATGTCAATACCTCTGACCCTTTGAATATTTCACAAGGGAATCCATATCTATCACCTGAGTTTGGAGATAATTTTGAATTTTCGTTTGGTAATTATACAAAAATTGGAGGCTATGGATTCAATCTGTTTCACAAAAGAGTTGATCAAGCCATAGAGACCTACAGAACCGTTAATGCTAATGATGTTTATGTTACCACCTACGGTAATTTTGGGTTAAATAGGCAAAATGGCTTTGATTTGAATGTTAATTTTAAAGGGAATGGTTGGTCTTTGTTTTTGAATGGAGGAGCGGCATTAATTCAGATTTCTACCTTGATAGATACTGGTGCTATCGCTGGTTTATCTGTTCAGGGTGTTACCTACAGTGCAGGGCTTCGTGGCAGTGTTAAACTTGGGAAAAACTGGATGTTGGAGGCATTTTCGAGAGTTAATGCTCCTAGTTTCTCGCTTCAAGGTTATTCACAGAATTGGCTGTTTCATACCATTGGATTTAAACGACAGTTTAAAAATGATCTCGGAGGCATAGGTTTTGGATTTGATAATCCATTCACGCCAGTGGTTCATTTGAAAACCGAAAACAATGGAAATGGTTTTACTTATTTCCAAGACAGGGAATTAAATATGTGGGGAGTTCGAGTGAATTTTGATTATAAGTTTGGTAAAATAAGCAGTCAACCAGAGAACATTCGTGAGATCAAAATCAAGAATGAAGACTTGAAAAACGGTGACGGGCAAGGCGGAATGTAAATGGAGTAAATTCGGTTGGATTTTCGTAGTTTTGTGCAATGGACATTCAAGGTAAAATTGTACAAATTCTTCCTAAGCAGACAGGAGAAGGTAAAAACGGAACTTGGGAGAAGCAAGATTATATTTTAGAAACCCAAGCACAATACCCCAAAAAGGTATGTTTTTCAGTTTGGGGTGTGAAGATTTCGCAATACAACATTCAGATGGGTGAGTTTGTTAGCTTAGGCGTTGATGTTGAGAGTCGCGAATACAATGGACGTTGGTACACCGATTTGCGAGCTTGGAAGGTTGATAGACCTGGTGCTGCGCCAATGAACAATGCTTCTGGTTCTGCTCCAGTTAGTCAACAAGCCAATGATCCTTTCGCAGATACTGCGCAAGTAAGTGATCCATTTGCTTCATCTTCAAGTGGTGATGAAGCAGATGATTTGCCATTCTAATGTCATTTTAATGTCTTCAAGCAGGCAGCAGTAAACGTTGTTGACTGAATTGATGTCTATAATTAGTTAAGATGTGATTTTTATGAAATTGAACTTATACAAAAAAATATTTCTTTTTGCCTTATTATCTGTTTCCTCTGTTGTATTAAGAGCAACAGATTATTATTTGAGCACCACTGGAGATGATGCAAATAATGGTACAGCAATATCTACTCCTTGGAAGACTTTGTCAAAGGCAGTAAGCACAATGGTGGCAAATGATAAACTATTCATTGCTTCTGGTAACTATTCAGGTAGTTTAAATGTAGGGGTCGCTTTAACAGTTTCAGTGGATGGAACTGTTAGAGTAGATCACCTTCGAATGAATGCAGGTTCATTGAGTTTGGTGGGTACGAATAGCGCACTATTAAACGTAAATGATTCATTTGTTTTAACCAATGGAATTATCACCGTTAACTCTAGTTCTAGATTGCATGCATTAGCAACTTGTCGTTTAAAAGGTGGAAATAAGAATAGTTTTGTGATAGGTGGTTACGCTGTTCATAATGTAAATTCAGGTGGCCGCAAATTTCTTTGGCACATTGGTGTTGCAAATCAATACAGGCCTGTTCAAATGGAAGGATTTTATCAACCCTCAGTTTTAGATCATTGGTTTCACGCTGATTACATATATAGCGCTCCACCGGCGGCACCAACATTGCCCAGTACTACACGCAATATTTCCAAAACGGGCTATTGGTTGGTAACATCTTCTGCAGGGCCCACAGAGGCTAGAGCTTATGAAATGTCATTTTATTACGATTCAGTAACCGCAGATGATGGTGTTTTTGATGCACCTAAATTGCAATTGTTGAACTCTAATGGTACTAAGCCCTGGACTGTCAATAAAACGGGAGCTACTTTTGATCGAAAAGGATACATCACATCAAACACAACTGATAGTATAAAGTATTTTGTATTGGGTAATGCCAAAGGAGGTTCAACCTTTCAAGGCGGATCAAATACCCTTGGTGATAACACCAATCCATTTGCGAAATTTACATATGACACTAAGGCCTTATGCGTTGGTGATACTATTTATTTCAAAGACCAATCAAAAAATGCAACAGGAGTTATCTATTCTTGGAAATTTGGCGATGAAAGTCTAACTGGATCTCTTGCTGGTAAAAATGTACTTTCCACAGGTCCAACGAGTAAAAATCCAGTACATATATACAATGGTGCGGGTAATTTCAGGGTGCGATTGGAGATTAGAAATGGAAATAATGTAATAGATACTTCTATTTTGATTCTTTCGGTTGGCGTTAGACCCAAATTGACAGGCTTAAATGCCATTCAATTTTATCGTTACCCCATGAACGCTCTTGATACCTTTGATGATGCAACAATTTGTCAAGGGCAACGTTTTTGGGCTGTAGATAACTATGATATCACCTTCGGGTACAACCCCAATAACGATTTTGTAACAAATCTTGAAATTAAAGTAGTTGGTGTTACCCCTGAGCCTAAGATTCAAACAGTGATGCCTGTTCCAGGAATGGATACACTTAAAACCACCATATCTCAGCCGGGAGCGTATCAAATATTTGCCACACGAACCACTAGCAAAGGTTGTAAGGCTTTTGACGTTGTAGACGTTATTATTTATGCAAAACCTGCTGCTGCATTTACATGGTCGAAACAATGTGAAACACCACCAAACACTAAATTTTTAGTGACAAATACAACAGCCGATCCCACAACAACCAATAAAATCCAGAAATGGAGATGGGAATACGAAGGACAAGTTGTTACCGGAGATGTGGTCAAAAATCCGTCAACCAGAAATTATTTGTTTTCTGGTGGACATCCCGGCGTAAATATGGTGAAGTTGATCATGGAAACTAATTTTGGTTGTATTGATTCATTCAGTGAGGCTGTCTACATTTACCCTCAGCCTATCATAGGTTACCAACTAGACAAATTGTGCGATGGCGAAGTGATGGAAGCAGATGCAACAAGTTCTCAAATTAAATTTGGAGGTAGTATTGATGATTATGTTTGGAAGTTTGATGTAACTGGTGCTGGACAAGCTGATACTGGAAATCAGGTAACATATCAATATCCAGGACCTGGTTTGTATAGAAATACCTTAACATTATTTTCGTATAACAATGGATTGCCCTTGTGTAGGGCAGATTCTACATTCTTTGTAAGAATCCATCCAAAACCAACTCCGAGTTATCAGATCAAAGAAGTATGTTTTGGAGATTCAACTTCATTAAGACGCGTGATAGATCGATATCCACACAGAGATAGCATGATTTATTATTGGTTTTTAGACTACAACTACATTGGCAGTGATACCAATTTCAACTATAAATTGCCAAAACCTGGTAATTACGCTTTAACTATGCGAGCTAGTTCTCTTGCTGGTTGTAGAGATTCGGCTGTTGGTATTTTGAGATCTTTCTATGTTCCAGATGTATCGTTTAATTTGGATATGACCGTTCCTGGAAACGATACATTTCAATGTTTGAATTGGAACCGATTTACTTTTGATTATAATTTCGGCTTAGATCCATACGATACCATTCGCAACTCTTACTGGGATTTTGGAGATAGTATAACTGAATCACCGGTAACCAATAATTATCACGGTTATTCAAAGGTTGACACTTTTACGGTAAAGTTATTTGTAGATAACGTAAACGGTTGTGCTGACAGCGCCTATCAAACCGTATATGTGTGGCCCTCACCGGTGGCCGGATTTACCCATGAAGGTATTTGTATGCCAGACACAGTAGTATTTACTGATACAATTTCAACTTCGATAGATCCAATTGTTAAGCGATTTTGGGATTTTGGCAATGGAAAGACCGACACCAATAATTTGAATATTTCCAGAAATCTGTATATGAATGCAACACCGGTTACGGTTACATATGTAATAACTACAGATAGAGGTTGTGTAGATTCGGCAGATAAATTATTAGACTCCTTGATTGATATACCCAAAGCCAATTGGCAAATCATTGCAGGTAGTATGCCTTTGTGTAAGGGTGATTCTGCATTTTTTGAAGTACTTGGGGGTGATTCTGTGAGCTGGAAAAATGATTTGGATACTTCGAGGCTTAAGGCGTTCAATGTTACTGGTACTTATGTGTTTAGAGTTTATAATGGACCAGGAACTTGTTTTGCCTCAGATTCAGTTCAAGTCTATGCATATCCACCTGCTGATATTCAGGCCTATGCAGATACAACTATATTCAGGGGTCGTCAAGCTCAGTTGCGTTTGAAAAATGCTTACAGCAACATTAAATGGTCACCATCTAATTTGCTTCTTGATAGCCTAAGTGATTTCGTTGTGACCAAAAGGCTGACAGACAGTACGGTGTTTTATGTGACGGCTTTAGATTCTAATGGATGCCCTGATTTGGATTCAGTTATTGTTAGAATTATTGACCCGCCATTGGTGAAAATACCGAATATTATTACACCTAGCGGAGATGATAAGAACCAAACATGGAATTTGATTGATATTCCAGATTTACACTTGTTTGATATTGTAATTTCTGATAGACAAGGAAAAAGAGTATATTCGACCAGCAATTATGAAAATGATTGGGCAGCAACAGACCAAAATGGGAACCCTTTGCCCGATGGAGTTTACTTCTATTATATGAAAAATCGTCAAACCAATCAGGTGTATAGAGGATACATTCAGGTTATCAAATAAACATGAAGAAATTATCAATTTTGTCAATAATGGCTGTTGCATCGGTGCAAGTTTTTGCACAAATGGGAGCTAGAATTGACCAATATTATTTAGATCGCTCTGCGGTAATACCAGCAGCAATTACGGCTACAGATGAAGGTTATGCTTCCCTTTATTACAATAAGTTATTTATTGATGTACCTGGTTCACCTCAACATACACTTTTTAATACGGCAATGCCACTTCCAAAGCAAAATACCGCATTTGGTTTGTTCTACATGAAGGAGAACATTGCGTTTTCTGAAATGCACAATGCATATGCTACCTATGCATATAAAATCCCTTTGGGTAATGACATAAATTTGAGTTTGGGAGTAAGTGCTGGTGTGTTGGCTCAAAACTTCGATGCTTCGAAGGCAGTATTTTATGATGATAATGATCCTAAAATCATTGCATTACTGTACAGCCCTCCAGTAGTAAGAGCCGATCTGCGTGCATCTATGTATTTGAGTTCTGAAAAATTCTTTGCTGGATTTGCTGTAACCAGATTGCCTAAGCCTCGTTTTGATTATTCATATTACAATTATGCCGCGAGTTATGATTTGCAATCTCAAGCTACATGGATGTTGGGCTATAATGCAGTGATTGACGATAATTTCACCTTGAAACCTTCGGTCAATTTCAACATGTATAATTGGGATTACCTTTATTATCAGGGAAATTTAACATGCGATTTTCAAGGTAAATTTTGGCTAGGTTTTGGATTGAACAATCTTTGGCAAGCAGGATTTAATGTAGGATTAAAACCTCAGGAAGACGTTACGTGCGCATACTCTTATACTGTTCCTGATGGAGTTCAACGTGGATTATTGGGGCCTATGCATGAGTTTACCACCACTATTGGGTTTGGAGCTTTAGGTGGCGGTGTTGCTGGAAATGGAGATGGAAATGGTTCAAGCGGAGACGGAGATGGTTCCAATGGAGGATCGAGCGGTGGAGACGATGAGAATGGTGGGAAAAGAAGACGTGGTGGTGATTTGAATGGACAAGGAGTATCACCAAGTGAGCGTGTGCGTAAAGATGTTACAGTTAAGGCTTTCGAAGATATGGAGAGATTTGGTAAAGGAAATGATACTAGTGGTATTACTTTGCCTCCTATTCCAAAGGTTAAACCAGAACCAGGTCATTATTTGGTAGCAGGTCTGCATGCATCAGAAGATAAAGCCAATAAAATGATTAAAGATCTTTACATGAAAGATGTATTGGCCTTTAAATTTTATGATCCAAGAAATAAGAGTTACTACGTTTATATCAAGCGTTATGACACCGAAAAAGATGCCAATAAAGGAACTTTCTATTTTGAAGTTTCAGTGCCCAATATTTGGGTGAGAGAAATGCAATAACATTAAGGTTTTGATGAACCCATAAATGTGAAACGTATAAGATTGCAACCCATTTGAAGGGCTTGCAATCTTATGCTTTCAGGGTCTTTATATACTACTGGATCTTCCCAACCATTTCCAAGATCTGACTCGTAATCATAGAAGCATACGAGTTTCCCTTTGTAAAATAATCCTAAACCTTGCGCGGGTTTCCCGTCGTGTTCGTGAATTTTTGGAACACCATTGGGGAACTTGAATTGTAAATTGTAAATAGGGTGGGACAATGGAACAGGGGTTAATTCTAATTCAGGAAATACTTTTTTTA
>Ga0172372_10004356_pt1 | contig 20175 bp, 8 predicted proteins | sample LakKiv5m_2_FD_114544 | JGI IMG/M metagenome (GOLD analysis project Ga0172372, IMG submission 114544) | Freshwater microbial communities from Kabuno Bay, South-Kivu, Congo - kab_092012_9.5m | ecosystem: Environmental > Aquatic > Freshwater > Lake | place: Democratic Republic of the Congo...
CTTGTTCAGGATTCTCTGCCGTTGGCAAAAACAGGCTGATTTTTTGTCAGTTTTTGCGTTTTTGAAGGCGCATAGTCGGTGCTACGCAACTGAAAAAAGGTGAAAAATGGCGAAAAATGAGCCGTTTTTGACTCGGTGAGAGAATCCTGAACAAGCTCTTAGTTCTTCTTCTTCTTTGCCTCTTCTTCGGCGAGCTGCTTCAGTCTTTCTTCGGCTGCCTTTATCTCGGCCTGAATTTGCTGAAGTTTCTGGGTTTCTGCCGCCTGTCCTTTTCTGGCGGCCTCTGCCCGCTGATTTTCAGCAGCCACAGTTGCTTCAGTTTCCTTTTTGATTCTGTTTATTTCTGCGGTTGACTGAGACCTTACTTCCGAGATTGTTTTTGCTTCAGCCTCCCTCGTCTGGTTGATAGTTTCAGCTGATTCCTGTCGCGCTTTCTGAACTGCGTCAGTGGCGTCTTTCTGGGCGTTGACAATTTCTTCGGCCGATTTCTTGCGTGCTTCGGCGGTTTCTGCGGCGTACTGCTGGCGTTTGTCTTCAGCCTCTTTGCGGGCAGCTGCCACATCGGCAGCTGCGCTTACGCGGGCTTCATTGACCTCCTTTCTTGATTTCTCGAGTGCTTCGGCGATTTCTTTGGCATAGGCGGCTTTTTTATCGTCGGCCTCCCTTTTGGCCAGCGTGATAGCTTCCACCGATTGTTGTTTGGCGGCGGCCACCTCCTTGGCGCTGGTTTCACGGGCAGACGCCACCTGATTGGCTGCTTCTTCTTTGGCTTTGGCGATGGCCTCGGCGGCTGCCTGTTTTTCGCGGGCGGCTGTTTCGCGGGCCGTTTTCACATCGTTGGCGGCATCCTGATTGGCTTTGGCGATTTCGGCGGCAGCCTTTTCGCGAGCCTCTGCCACATCGCTGGCGAGTTTCTGGCGCAGATTGGCACTGCTTTCCCGGGCGATACGGATACTGTCGGCTTCGGCGGTTTTGACTGCGAGGACAGCCTGACTGCTCTGTCGCTTGGCTTCAGCCACACTGTTGGCTGATTCCTGTTGAGCGCGGACGGCAGCTTCACGGGCAGCTGCCACATCGTTGGCTGCCTTTTCGCGGGCTGCTGCGATTTCAGCGGCTGCTTTTTCGCGGGAGTTGATAACCTCTGCTGCACTGGCCTCGGTCGTTTCCTTCTGCTTCTTTTTGGCTTCTGATACTGCGGCAGCGGCCTCTGCCTGAATCTGTTTAATCTTGTCTTCGGCCGTTTGTTTGGACGAGTTTATTTCGGTGGCATACTGCTTTTGCACCTCACTGGCCTTGGAGTTGGCCTCCTGCACACGCGTCCGGGCTTCTTCCTGTGCTTTGGCCACTTCCTGCGCGCTGCGCTCGCGTGCGAGGCGAACAGCTTCAGCACTTTCCTGACGAATCTTCTCTTCGCGGGCTTTGGCGGCCTCTACGGCGGCGGTCAGTTCAGCCTGAATTTTTGCGATTTCAGCTTCAGCCTTTTTGCGTGACTCGGCTACTTCCAGCGCAATAGAATCGCGCTGCAGTTTGGCATTTTTCTGGGATTCGGCGACAGCCTTGTTGGCTTCTTCCTGGATTTGCTGAGCATTCTGCGCGGCTTTCAGCTTGCTTTCCTGTACTTGCCGGGCGATTTCCGTCTTTTCAGCCTCGGCCTTTTTCTGCTGATCGGTTACCTCAGCGCGTATTCTGGCTACCTCTTCCGAGGCCTTCTTCCGGGCTTCAGCTACCTCGGTAGCGGCAGTTTCCCGCTGTTTTGAGATACTTTCCTTGAGTTCGGCGAGTTCTGTAGCGTTATTTTGCTGAATAAGGTTCTTCTCTTCGGCAGCCTTGCGGCGACTTTCGGCGATGTCGGTAGCTATTTTCTGTTTTTCGAGGACAGAATTTTCGCGGGTTTTGGCTACCTCATTGGCAGCATCCTCCCGTGCCTTCAGAATCAGTTCGGCAGCCGATTTTTTGGCTTCTAACACATCGGTGGTTGTTTTTTCGGACTCTTGGGAGGCCAGTTTCCGGGCGTCGGCAATCATGCGTGCATTTTCCTCCCGGATTCTTTTCAGTTCATCAGCCGAATTGGTGCGGGCAGTTGACACTTCATCGGAATACTGCAGTTTGGCCTGTTCCAGGCGATTTTTGGCGTCGGCTACTTCCTTCGCAGCTGCTTCACGGGCTTTTTTCACTTCTTCGGCAGATGCTACCCGGGCCTTTTGTATCTCTTCACCGGCCTGTTTGCGGGCATCTTCCACATTTGAGTTGATTCTGGTGACCATGGAGTCGGCCTTTGCCTTGCTCTGCGCTACGAAATTCTGGGCCTCGGCCTTGGCTTTTTCAATTTCAGCCATAGAATTCTTGCGGGCTTCCAGCACTTCGTTGTTGAACTCCAGTTTTCTTGCATTGGCAGCTTCGCGTGCGGCCAGTACTTCCTGCTGAATTTGCGCTTTTGTGGCTTCGGCCCGGTCCTTTTCGGCCTTTATTTCTGCCCTGAGGCGTTCTTTAGTCTTTTCCAGTTCACTTTTCAATGCTGTCACCTCGCTGTCGGTGGCTGGTCCCGACGGGAATGCGCCCGGTTTGGCCGGAGCGCCCGGTTTTCCGGTTGAAGTGCCGCCGGAAGGTGCTGATTCAGGTTTGGCTGGCACCGCCGAGGAGGCACTTTCTGAAACATCCTTTTCCAGAATAGACAGGAAACAGTTCACCAGATGCTTGAGTTCCAGTTGACGGTCTGCATTAACAGTAAACTTGTACTTCTGTCGGTCAACGAAATTGATAAAATTAATACCAACAATATTTGATTCGCCGATCCACTTCAGCGATTCGGTGTCGAGGCCGAGTTTGTTTTTGTGAGTAGGCACCGATGCACCGGGCACCCGCTCGTCGTTTCCAATAAACTTGAATGCGCGTTCCTGTCCGCCGGCGTCCACGAAAACAACCTGATCATCGCGGTTGAATTCTATACCTCCCTGAGAGGTAATACGGGCATATATACCGGTTTCGTCGGTAAACACCTCGAGAAAGTAGATATAGCCACTCCGTATGACAATCGAAAGCTGACTGGTAGAAGCGGACTGAATACCATTGACTTTCTTGTTTTCCTTTATGACTTTACCACAATCCTGTGCAAATCCACTGGTAAATCCCAGTGTGAGGAAGAGGGTAGCTAGAGTAATCAGGCGAAATATGGGACGCATGTGACAGAGATTGAAAGGTGTTTTTACAGTTTGATCCGGTTTCAGGCGCAATATAAAGGCTTTTCTGATATTGACATTTATACGATGTGCATTTCAAGTGGGTTGCCCGAATTTTAGCAAAAAATTACGTGAAATTGTTGCTGAATATTCCGATTTTGCGGCCTGCTTATGGGTATGATTAAAATTTTTTTAAAATCAGGCAAGGATGTGCCGGTTCGCCGGTTTCACCCCTGGATTTTCAGCGGAGCCGTGGCTCGCGTGGAGGGCCGTCCGGAAGACGGAGATTTGGTGGAGGTGTACGACCGCGGCGGTGAACTGCTCGGCGCCGGACATTTCCATCACGGAAGCATTGCTGTACGACTGCTGAGTTTCGGTCCCGCCAATATGGCTGATTCCGGCTTTTGGGAGGATAAACTGCGCAATGCGCTGGCTGTTCGTGCGTTATTCACCGACATAACTGCCACCGATGGTGCCTACCGGCTTGTGCACGGAGAGGGCGACGGTTTGTCGGGACTTATCGTTGACGTGTATGGCGATACGGCCGTAGTGCAGTGCCACAGTATTGGCATGCACCGGCAGGTTGAACTCATTGCGGGCGCACTCGAGGCTGTTTACGAGGGCAGGCTGCGTGCCGTATATGACAAAAGCTACGAGTCGCTTCCGGTCAGGTATGCCGAGACACAGTCGAACGGATACCTGCGTGTATCAGACGGGTATGACCCTGCTGCCCGGCATATTGTGCGTGAAAACGGAGTTCAGTTCCGGGTTGACTGGCAGACAGGTCAAAAGACAGGCTTTTTTCTCGATCAGCGCGACAACCGGCAATTGCTGAGCCGTTTTGCGCCGGGGAAAAGCGTGCTCAATGCTTTCTGTTACACGGGAGGATTCTCCTGTTATGCGCTCAAGGCCGGCGCCCGTTTGGTCCATTCGGTAGATATTTCCCAGCGAGCCATGGAGTTGTGTGCGGAGAATGCAGCCTTGAACGCTCCCTTCAGCGGTACACACGAAGGCTATACCGAGGATGTGCTCCGGTTTCTCAAACAGCACACTCAACGCTATGAAGTGGCAGTTATTGACCCCCCGGCGTATGCCAAGAGCCTTGACAAGCGCCACAATGCCGTACAGGGTTACAAGCGGCTCAACGTGGAGGCTATCAAAAGTGTGGCCCCGGGAGGTGTACTGTTCACATTCTCCTGTTCGCAGGTAGTTGACCGCGAGCTGTTCTATCATACCATAGCAGCGGCCGCCATGGAAGCGGGGAGGCCGGTGCGCGTATTGCACCACCTGTCGCAGGGTGCCGATCACCCGGTGAGTCTGTTCCACCCGGAAGGCTCTTATCTGAAAGGACTTGTTTTAAAACTGGATTAATATCGGTCTTATGTCAACGTATCAACCCGACGACCCCTATCAGGGTTCAGAATCAGGAAGAAGTCAGGCAGGTCAGCAGGTTGTCCTGGTGTTACTGATCTGTGTGGCGCTCGTACTGTTGTACAACATTTTTTTCAGCGATGGCAGCACATCACTAACCAGCTTCTTTCAGCCGTCTAAGGAGGTAAAACTCACCTATGTGCCATCCGATTTCAATCCCAATCTGGATGAGGAGGCTACCCTGCGCGTACTCGCGCAGCCGGACGTATATGCGAAGGAGTTTGATGACATTGTGTATCACTTCAATGTCAACCTGCTATACCACGTTGCCAGCCGCATGTCGCTGCCCGACAGTCTGAAACGCCGGCTGGAACCCGAATATGTGAAGCATCATCAGTATCTTAAAACGCTGTATTACAACGACTTTGTTGCCCTGAAGGATACCAGTGCCACCCTGTATGAAACCTGGTACAACGACAATGCCAATCAGGCGGTAGAGCTGTTCAGCGAGGTGGCAGGCAAATACACCTGTTTCTTCGTTACCCAGATCATGGCTACGCTGCTGAAGGCCGACAATGGCAAGCTCATGGCCAAAGGCGATGGAGTGGATTCTCCCTGCGGGATAGCCATCAGGGAGGGCTTGCAACCACTGGTGGAGCGATTGAAGAAAAAGGCGGCCATCATGGATTTCAGCGCCTCCCAGGGACTGCTGAAGGAGCGTGTGAGGAAGGGAATTGCCGAACTGGCTACATACGAACTGCAAAGCCGGCTTGCACTGGACAAAAAACTGCAGTATGAGCTGTTCGGATATGCTATTTCTGAAACAGACATCAGGGTAGAGGCTATCAGTGTCATCAAGGCCGGATTCAAACTCAATGACTATCTGGACGTGACTTACAGTCCGTCGAAAGATATAGTATATGTCACACTCCCGCAGCCGGTTATCCTGTCGCACGAGGTATATCCGAAAATTGACAAGCTCGACGTCGGGTTTCTGGCAGGCATTACCGGAGAGGAAATGAACAGAAATTTCAATGAGCTGCGGCGCCAGTTCAGGGAAGAGGCTATCGGGCAGGAGCGCGTGCTCGACAAGGCAAAGGAGCGCGCCGACTCTGTGATGACGATGCTCATTGGACCAACCATCGGTGCCATGGGTCGAAAAGTGAAACTGGAGGTGCGGTTTGCCGAGTCACAGGGACAACCGGCGCCAGATGACAATGATACAAAGGGTAGAGAAGAGCCGCCGCCGCCCAAACTGTCGGAACCGGCCCCGCCAGCCGTTCCGCCCGGCAAACGCCGCAATCTGGCGAACTGACACCATAAACAACCTCTGCATTATGAAAAAGGAAGTCATGAACGCGGCAGTAATTGTAGCTGCACTCGGATATTTTGTGGATATTTACGACCTGCTCCTTTTCGGGTTTGTCAGGGTAAAAAGCCTGACCGAACTCGGATTTTCCGGACAGGAGCTGACCGACAAGGGTCTGTCGCTGCAGAACTGGCAGATGTTCGGCATGCTGCTCGGCGGGGTGCTCTGGGGCGTACTCGGCGACAAAAAAGGGCGGGTCAGGGTGCTGTACTTCTCCATAGCACTATATTCCATAGCCAATATACTGAATGGATTTGCCACAGGTTATACCGATTATGCCTTCTACCGGTTGCTGGCGGGTATTGGACTGGCCGGAGAGCTTGGAGCTGGTATTACGCTGGTATCCGAAGTGCTTCCCAAATCAAAAAGAGGAATCGGTACGATGCTGGTGGCGACTATCGGACTCACGGGCGCGTTGCTCGCGTGGGTGATAGAGCATTATTTTCACTGGAGAACGTGTTATTTCATCGGTGGCGGACTTGGAGTGTTGCTGCTGATCTTCAGAATCAGTGTGGCAGAATCGGGTATATTCAGGCAGGTGGAGGCGAATACTACCCTGAGCAGGGGCAACTTCCTGGCACTGTTCACCAGTCGCGACCGGCTTTTCCGGTTTCTGCGCTGTATATTTATAGGTACCTCCACCTGGTTTGTTATCGGCGTGCTGATATTTTTTTCGCCGGAATTCGGGAGAGCCAAGGGGGTTGACGGCATACTGGCCAGCAATGCCATCGCCATTGCTTACTCCGGACTGATTCTGGGTGATCTCACCTCCGGACTGCTGAGTCAGTGGATGCGAAGCCGGATCAAGGTGATGGCCCTGTTTCTGATGCTTGATGTGCTGGCAGTAGCCGCTTATTTGACCTTTCCGTTTGCGAATGCCACACAGTTTTATGTGAGCCATTTTCTGCTCGGTTTTTCAGTGGGTTTCTGGGTAATATTCGTGACCATTGGAGCGGAACAGTTTGGTACCAACCTGCGTTCAACGGTAGCTACCTCGGTGCCCAATTTTGCCCGGGGGATGCAGGTGCCGATTAATGAGGCATTCAAATACCTGAAGAGTCCGGCAGTGACTGGCAGCGTAATCAGCGCAGGGTACATCGTCGGGGCTGTCTGTCTGATCATCCCGCTTATTGCCTTGTGGGGTATGAAAGATACATTCGACAGGGACATGGATTATGTGGAAGAGATATAAACGAAGTGTCACAATCGTGCAGAAACATGGTTTTTGCTGAAATTGTAACATAGCGGCGGAATTGTAACATGCGGTTTCTTTGTCGGGCGGCAGGATAAGGCGACTTTTACCAACCCGTTTAAATCCTCGTTCCTGTTGTAATCTGATGATGAACAATTCCGGTTGTTTTCCCCGTCGTATGTCCAGATTTTTTTCGATGAATCGCGCACTTTGTGTGCTGTCGCTCGTGTGTTACGTATCGCAAATCCGGTCGCAGACGCTTGTTGCCCGGTACGACTCCATTTATGCCCAGCTTCCGGCCCGGGCCGACGATGCCTACAAAAAAGCTTATACCCTGCGGCTTGATGCATCGGAAGAGGGCGTTGATTCAATGGTAGCCCGGGCAGACTATCTTCTCGGACTGGCGTCGTTCTATGAATCCAGATTTTTACTGGCCGAAAAACACTTTGGGGAAGCGGTAGCGTCCGAATATGCGCTTTCCAACCGCAACTTCAGTGACCGTTGCTGGAATAATCTCGGTATAGCATACGATAAGCAGAACAGATGGTCGGAAGCCAAGGATGCCTACTATCAGTCGGTTAAAATAGCCGAGCAGAACGGTGACTCCAGCTCCGTCATGCAGTCTTACATCAACATTTACAAGCTGGAGGGGCGCTACCACGATTATCAGAAGGCTACAGACGGTTTCCGGAACCTGTTAAGCTACTTTGGAAGAACAGGAGACACACTTCATATCGCCCTTTGTCACCTGAATCTCTCCAGTATCTATCTGGAGAAATGGAAGCGCACTGAATTTGAGTACCACATTAATGAAGCGCTCAGGTGGTTTGAGTTCACGGGTGACCAGTATGGAATTGTATCAGCACTCGTGAATAAAGCCGAGGGACTTACCCGGATGCAGGCGTATGCTGCGTCGGATGAAGTGGTCAAACTGGCAATTCAGCGCTGTGACAACCTTCCGTTTGAGGAGTTGAAACTTGTACTGAAACTGGTTTATGCCTCAAACAGACTTCGTTCGGGGAGTGATCTGGGTGAAGCAGAGAAATTACTGAATGAAATAACACGGTCGGCTGAAGAGATGGGCGCCGAGTTTATTGGATTGAAACTCAAGGAGGAGAAAACTATATTTTACGCCAGAACAGGCCGTTTTGATGAGTTTCTGGAGGCTTTTGGAACTGTTGTCACCGAAATGGAATCGGAAAACCAGCAGTCGGCGCGGCGTTTGTACGAAGAGGTGCAGGCGATATACGAAAATGAAAAACTCAGAAAAGAACAGGCGCGTTTATTTGAGAACGTGGAGGAACAGCGCATATGGATTATCACGCTTGTTATTCTTCTCCTGGTCATGCTGACAGCGGGCGTAATCATCATCCGGCTTTTTCTACGGCTGCGGAGCCGTACCCGCTCCCTTTTTTATGTAAACAAAGAACTTGCCAGGAGCAAGCCGGTAGTGGCAGAGCCGGTGGCAACCGAAATCGCGGTTGGTACTGACGATGAAGACGACCGGTTGTCGAATCTGTACGAGATGATACTGCTCAAAATGGAGCAAAAAAAACCATACCTGGATCCCAATTTCAGCCTGCAGGTACTGAGCCATATGCTTAACCGAAGCGAGCGCTATGTATCACAGGCAATCAATAAAATGGGCAAAACCAACTTCAACCGGATGGTGGTGCGGTATCGAATCAATGAAGCGCGCAGGCTTATCACGGTACATGGAGAAGGCATTACCATGAATGAGGTAGGAGAGCAGTCGGGCTTCGCCAACAGGATTTCATTTTACCGCAGTTTCAGGGAGGAGACGGGTTTGTCGCCGACTGAATTTTTGACCCTGTCACTTCGTAATGAAGATTCGGAGCCTGAAGCTGCGGCAGAGTAGAGTAACTTAGAGCTTGTTCAGGATTCTCTGCCGTTGGCAAAAACAGGCTGATTTTTTGTCAGTTTTTGCGTTTTTGAAGGCGGATAGCCGGTGCTACGTAACTGAAAAAAGGTGAAAAATGGCGAAAAATGAGTCGTTTTTGACTCGGTGAGAGAATCCTGAACAAGCTCTTATACACATTTTGCGAGTATTGTAACCAGATGCGGAAAATGTAACATATAGAAAACGGTATGCGAGATTTCTGGTGCGTTGCTTTGCACCACTAAAAGCAAATCTCATGCAACTAATCAAATCGTCTCTCACTATCCTCGCTCTGCTGACCGTGTTTGTTTCAGACATGTCGGCCCAGTTTGCCGGTGGCGCAGGTACTTCGGCCAGTCCCTATCAGGTAAATACACTGGCCCACCTTAATACTATTGCCGGTAACTCATCCTACTGGGACAAGCACTTTATCCAGACGGCCAATATTGATGCCAGCAGTACCAGCACGCAAAACAGCGGAGCCGGATTTCCGGGGATTGGCACCAACAGTAATACATTCGTAGGCTCGTACGACGGACAAGGCTATTCTGTTTCAGGCCTGGTAATGAATCGTCCGACAACCAACTTCACCGGTATGTTCAACCAGGTTCACCTGGGGGCAGTGATCAAGAATTTGAATCTGGTTAATGCCAGTATCACCGGACTCGACTTTGTTGGCGGTATTACAGGTTATGCAGATGAAAATACAGAGCTGCTGAATCTAACCGTGGATGCACAATCTACTGTTACAGGCGACGATTATGTCGGTGGTATTGCAGGGGAGGCAAGAAATGCCACCCTGACAGGTTGCATTTCTGCAGCGACGGTTTCCGGAACTACTGCAGTGGGTGGTGTAATCGGTGAGAGCTGGGATGACTCCAACCCCAAGATTATTTCAGGTTGCTCGTCCAGCGGTACCGTTTCGGCCACTTGCTGCGATCTGGGTGGTCTTGTTGGAATAAATTCAGGTCAGACGATTACCAACTGTTCCAGTTCTGCCACGGTGAACTGTATGGGCACAACCTCCACCAATGTTGGCGGACTGATTGGTATGACAGACGGACCGGTCAGTTTTTGTTATACTACCGGCACTGTTACCAGTACTACCAAAAATGTGGGTGGGCTCATCGGAGTAATAGATGTGAACGGATCAGTAGAAAAGTGCTACACCCGGGCTACTGTTGAAGGTACGCAGGACAATGTGGGCGGTCTGGTCGGTCTTGCCTTTGGCAATGTTACCAACTGCTTTGCATTGGCCAATGTGAAGGCGGCCTTTGATGTGGGTGGTCTGGTTGGTGTGACCAGGGGTACATGCATCGTCTCATTCAGCTATGCTGCCTCCAGAGTGATTAATACCACGGACGACAATACAGGAGGGCTGATTGGAGACAATGGTGCGAGTGAAAGTAATTGCTTCTGGATTGATCTTTTCAGCGATGACAATGCCACTGCGCCCGATGAAACCAATGATTTTGATGGTGACTTCAAGATAGTGTCTGATGTGACCGGCGCTACCAAAGATTTTACTGTTTCTGCGTTGACGGGCTCCAATGCGCCAACTACCATGTCGGCATTTGATTTTACCGATGTGTGGGATGTAGCCCCCGCGGGTGCTCCAGGCAGTTTTCCGGTGCTCAGAAACCTGACAGCCCCTTCCGGTGCACCGGCTGCTCCTACGAAATTCACCATTGCCTCGGGTAATAACCAACTCACACTGGCATGGGCATCCAACTATGAAACGGATATTGCCTCCTATAAAATATACAGGTCAACTACCGCGAACTTTACGCCGTCAGGAGGTAACCTGCTGGCAACTGTGACGCATGCTACGGGCGGACTCACCTACACCGACAACGGCAACGGCGCACTCGCTGCACCGGTTAATGGTACACTGTATTATTATGTGCTGGTGGCAGTTGACAATTCAGGGAATACTTCGTTTTATCACCGTGGCGCTCAGAAACCGGCTGAATATTTCGCCAACGTGTCTGTCTCTGTTCTGACTACCAGCGGTGTCACCTATGCTGATATTCACGGAAGCTCCGCGTCGGATATTTCGGCGGTGTATAGTACCACACAGGAGGGAAATATCACCAATACCAATGCACTCACAACAGATGGCAGCGGAACAGATCAGGGTATTGGTCACCCGGGCACTATCACAGGTGGAGCGCTCACGATTACGCCAAGCGGTTTGCAGACGGGCCAGAACTGGTATTTCTACTACGACGACGCTACTGTGTCGGGGGCCCCGATCAGAAACCTGACGGGTGGTGCCGGTACCGGAACCACGCTCGTAACAGGCAAGGGGAATGCACCTGTTACGGTTACTGCCGGACTGGATCCTGATTTTACTGACTACCTTTTCTATGTGGACGCGCTGCGCACCAACTCGGCACCATCACTGAACAATATCAACACGCTGAATGCGACGTTGGCGCCGGTAATATTGGACGCGGATGTAACAGCCACTGATCCGGAATCATCCGCTGAAAATGGCGGAGCGGGCAACTTTAACGGATTCAGCCTGACGATACAGCGGCAGGGTGGAGCATCGGCCAACGATGTGGTGGTACTGTCGGCACCCGATGCCAACTATGGCATTTCCGGTGGTATTGTGAAATATGCCGGGAAGCAGGTGGCCACCTACTCGCTCGTAGCAGGCGTATTCACACTGCAGTTCTCGGGAACGGAAGTGATTCCGACGCAAACCATCGTCAACAGCCTGCTCAGGGGAATCAAGTACTACCATAAAACAACGCAACCAGCACAGGTTACGCTGAACTGGACACTGAGTGACGGAACAGCATCTGTAACTGTTTCTCAACTGATTACCGGCTCTTTCGAACTCAACTTCTACTCGGGTGGCAGTGGTGATGTTTCTGATCCCTGGAAACTGTCCAACCTGACCGACCTGAGAGAACTCAGCAGAAATACATTCCACTGGGCCGACTACTTCATTGTAACAGCCAATATCAATGCCTCCGGTACTGGTAATTATGATGATACCGACGATAATGCCGACGGTAATTTATTTAATGATCCCGATGATGCTACTTCGGCCGGTACCAACACCGGATTTTCACCCATTGGTTCGTCTGGAACAAACTTCACCGGTAATTTCAATGGCCAATCATATACTATTTCCGGACTGAAAATCTTACGAAGTGGCACTGATAATCAGGGACTGTTTGGCAGAACCAATGGAGCTGTTATTAAAAATATAGTCATGACCGGCGTTAATATTACCGGTGATGATCAAACCGGTGGCCTGATTGGTGTGGCAATAAATAGTACCGTTATCAATTGCTCGGTTGCAGGTGCTATTTATGGAGGTGATGACGAAATTGGAGGTCTGATTGGTGAAACCAGAGATACTGATGTCGATGGTTGTTCCTACGCAGGAAGTGTAAGAGGAAACTCCAATACTGGAGGGCTTATTGGTTTGTCCGGTTTTGTCTCGTTGGCCAACAAAGTCATAAAAAACTCCTACACTTCCGGAACTGTAACGTCTGATGGTAACGACGTGGGAGGGCTGATCGGTGAATCAGGCTATCGCGTTGACAGTTGTTACAGCACTGCCACGCTAACCAGCACCGATCCCACCGGAGATTCACAGTATGGTGGACTCATCGGTTACACTACAGCTGACGTACTTAATTCCAGTGCTTCAGGTAATGTCACCGCCTCGGGTTCATCGGTGGGTGGTTTGATTGGCGAGGCAGAGAACTGTAACATTAAATGGTGTTTTGCAACGGGTAATGCTACTGGTGTGGGTAATATTGGTGGTCTTATCGGTTTTTACGATGACAACGCTGCTACGCAGAGTTATGCCGTAACTAACTGTTACGCCAGAGGAAATGCCACTAATACAGGAAGTGATGCAGGCGGTCTCATTGGTGAGTCGCAATTGAATGTTTCAAAATGCTATAGCACCGGCACCTCGTCTGCTACAAGCAACTCCGGAGGGTTAATCGGAAACAAGAGCGGGGGTACTGTCACATTCAGCTTCTGGGATCAACAAACATCCGGCAAGACAACATCCGGCGGAGGTACCGGCAAAACCACAGCCGAAATGAAATTCCCGTGTACCTATGAAAGTGCAGGATGGGATTTGGCCGTTGAAACAGCCAATGGCACTTCCGATTACTGGACCATGAGCCCTACCGATAACGACGGATATCCTGCACTGTCTCAGCAAGGCTATTTGCACACACAGAACTGCCCGGCTCCGTTTATTACTACCTGGTCCTTCCCGGCCGGCGGCTCTGCTATTGATGCAGATGTACTCACTGCAGGGCCGGTATTTTACTCCTGGTCTGCCAGTCCGTCGGGTAACAGTGGAAGTGGTTCCTTCGACCAGGTTGTCGAGGCGCTTGTTACAATTAACATCAACGCTGCAGCAAATGATGTAGTTACACTGAGTATTGAATCGCAAAATCTGAAGCGTTTCTTCAATACCTCGAGCAGTGGCGACCTCACCGATGTAGTTCAATGGGGAGGCGCAGCATGGACAAGCATGGAAAGAATGTTCTACGGATGTGCCGGTCTGGGAGTGCTGTCAGCAACAGATGTACCTGACTTGTCTTTGGTGACGAATATGAATCAAATGTTCAAAGATGCATACTCTTTCAATACAGATATCTCCGGATGGGATGTTTCCGGGGTGACCCTCATGAATTCGACATTTGAGAATGCTGCTGCTTTCAATCAGAATATCGGTTCCTGGAATGTTTCTAATGTAACAGAAATGAACTCCATATTCAAGGGCTGCACCGCTTTCAATCAGGATATCAGTGGATGGAATACGGCCAACGTTAATAATATGGGTCTAATGTTCGCTGGTGCATCTGCGTTTAATCAGGATATCGGCAGCTGGAATACATCCAGTGTGCTGAATATGCTGGCAATGTTCGGCGATGCATCTTCGTTTAATCAGGATATCGGCAGCTGGAATACATCCGGTGTACAGGATATGTCGGCCATGTTCTTCGGAGCGACCAGTTTCAATCAGGATATCAGTGGCTGGGATGTAGGAAATGTGAGTGGAATGCTGGAGCTGTTCTCGGGAGCGACCAGCTTCAACCAGGATCTTAGTGCCTGGAATATAGGCAGCGTAACCAATATGTATGCCATGTTCAAAAACGCGACCAGCTTTAACCAGGATATCAGTACCTGGAGTACAGGCAGCGTAACCAGTATGACTGGTATGTTCAAAAACGCGACCAGTTTCAATCAGGATATCAGTAGCTGGGACGTAAGTGGAGTACAAGGTATGGATGAGATGTTCAGTGGTGCCACCGCCTTCAATCAGGATATCAGTGAATGGGATGTAAGCGGAGTACAGAATATGAGTGCAATGTTCAGCGGTGCTACGGCCTTTAATCAGTCGCTGGGCGGCTGGACTCTGGCCTCCGGTGTGAATCTGACCGGTATGATGGACAACTGCGGTATGAGCTGCATCAATTATTCCCTAACCCTGGTTGAATGGAAAAATAATTCCGCGACGCCCTCTTCTCTTAACCTGGGTGCTGCAGGACTTGAGTATGGTACGTCCGCAACCTCCTCCAGAAGTAACCTGATTAACAGCAAGGGCTGGACGATTACCGGTGATATGGCAGGAACGGGTGCCTGCCTGGCTTGTCCAGTCTTCATTGCCGCCCCTGATGAGGTAACCATTGTAAACAGCTCCTGCAGTTCAGGCTGTACACTGGCTGGTGGTACCATTTCTGCGCCGGGTAATTTGGGTCTCGGAAAAGGAAGCTCAACACCCGTTTCTCCTTGTCCGGAAGGCTCAAGCATCCAATACCAGGTTAATGGCGGTACGTGGACAACCACTTTGCCGGTATATGATCAGGATGGCCCTGCGCAGACTATCAAAACCAGGTGTAGTTGCGACAACGATAACATGCTAATAAGCGCAGCGTCTGCAGGGGTCACTACGGTGCCCGGCGCCTCCTGTGTTTACCCGGTTCCTGTAATCGGAGTCGCTGAATCGTCCCTCACGTCCAATGACGGTACTATTTGTTCGGGCAGCTCCGTCACACTGACCGGAAGCGGAGGTGCTACCTATCTCTGGAGCACTACTGGTACTGCCGCTGCACTGATGGTGTCGCCAGCTTCAACTACGACCTACACTGTCACGGTTACTGCCGCCAATGGATGTACAGCTACTTCCAATAACATGGTTACTGTGCTTGTCTCTCCTGCGGCTGCCATCAGTGGCACCACTGCCATCTGCAACGGCGCGAGTACCACGCTGACTGCCTCGGGCGCGGGCGCAGGTACGTATGCGTGGGCGAACAGCCTGGGCAGCAACGCGGGTATTAACGTGTCTCCTGTCACAAATACAACCTACACGGTGACGGTGACGGACGGTAACGGTTGTACAGATACAGAAACTTCATCTGTTACAGTTAATACACTGCCAACAGCGGTTATCACCGGATCTACTCCGGTTTGTCCGGGAGGCAGCAACACGCTTACCGCTTCGGGTGGTACCACTTATTCCTGGAGCAACAACGGCAGCAACGCCGCCATCATGGTTACACCCGCATCTACTACCACCTATACGGTGACTGTCACCGACGGTAATGGCTGTACAGATACTGAATCAGAAATAGTTACAGTTTACATCAGTCCTGTGGTATCCATCAACGGTCCTATTTCTGTTTGTTCAGGCGGTAATACCACATTAACAGCCACAGGCGGTGTATCCTATATATGGAATGGAAGTCTGGGTACCAATGCCTCGGTCATGGTGGGCACCGGAAGCTACACCGTCACAGCCACAGACGGTAACGGATGTACGGGTACCGCGGGAGCTACCGTAACTGTTTATCCTCCCCCCGTAGCCTCCATCACCGATGTAGAGGACTCCGGTTCTGCCGACGACGACGGTATTATATGTGCTGGCGCAGGAGTAACTGTTACCGGATCTGGTGGCGTTGATTACGCATGGTCAGAGGGACAGACGAGCTCGTCCTTCTTCATCCGTCCGTATTGCACTACCAGCTATGAACTGACGGTCACTGATGCCAATGGCTGTACTGCTACAACAGGTACTACGGTTTTTGTCAATTATACACCTGTCATTGAAACGGTTTCACCCACCAGCGGCAACGCAGGAACGATGGTCACGATCACAGGCACGAATTTGTCTGATGTCACCGGCGTAACATTTAACGGTGTGGCAGGTACCAATGTGAATGTCATCAGCTCCACCGAGGTACGCGCCAATCTGCCTTCCTCCGGCAGTCTGTCGGATGTAACAGTCGTCAGTCCGTGCGGCGAAGCCACCATAGACGTCGCTGCGCCTGTGATTAACTCGTTCACCCCCGGTGCGGGTCCGGTGGGTACGCTGATTACTGTCACAGGCGACCACCTCGATAACCTGACAAGCGTAACGATTGGAGGTGTGTCGGCAGCCGTGGTCTCCAACACCGGAAACACACTGGTGATAGCTGTTATGCCCGGTACTGTCACCGGTGGTATTTCACTGATCAGCGGAGGCGGTGCCGCCGGAACACAGGGCAGCTTCACTGTCACGTCCACGCCATATCCGTATTATCAGCAAGGCGGGAAGCGTACAGGAAACAACGGCTCTGGAACCTCCCAGCAGGCTACTGCCCTGGCCATCAGCAATGATGGCAATACAGTGGCTGTTGGTGCCCCCGGCGACAACTCCATTACCGGAGCCGTGTGGGTATTCGCAAAGAATGGCCAGAACTGGATACAACAAGGCGGCAAGCTGGTTGGAACAGGATCGGTCGGACAGTCGAAACAAGGTACATCGGTTGCGATCAGTCTGGATGGGAATAAAATGGTGGTCGGTGCCCCCGGCGATAACCTGAATACCGGCGCTGTCTGGATATTTACCCGTGAGGGTACCACCTGGGTACAACAGGGCGACAAACTGGTTGGTACAGGTGCTGCAGGTGCCGCTCAACAGGGTACCTCTGTGGCCATCAGTGGCGACGGTAATACCATAGTAACCGGAGGCGTAGCCGATGACAACTACATGGGAGCGGTCTGGGCTTTTGTGAGAACTGACGACGCCTGGACTCAGCAGGGTGCCAGGATGGTCAGTTCCGGAGCCACAGGCAAGGCACGTCAGGGCGGCTCGGTATCCATCAGTGCCGATGGGAATACCATGATGGTAGGTGGTTATCACGACAATACCCGCAAAGGTGCGGTATGGATATACACCCGCACCGATTGTGAATGGATGCAGGCTGGTGCCAAACTGGTAGGTACCGGCGGTTCCTCGCAGGCCTGGCAGGGTTATTCGGTAGCCCTGAGTGCCAATGGCAACACGGCGCTGGTGGGAGCACCTGCAGACAACTCGCTGGCAGGAGGTACCTGGGTGTTTACGCGTTCCGGAGGCAACTGGACGCAACAGGGTAGTCGCCTGCTGGGCAATCATGCGGCCGGCGCTGCCCGTCAGGGTACCTCGGTGTCGCTGAGTGCCGACGGCAATACCGCAGTGACAGGTGGTGTGAACGATGACGGAGCCAAGGGAGCCATGTGGGTATTCACCCGCAATGGCGCAAGCTGGTCACAACAGGGATCCAAACTGAAGGGTATCGGAGCTGTTGGCGCAGCCCGTCAGGGTACGTCGGTAGCCGTGAATGCGATTGGCACCACCGCGCTGATTGGCGGCCCTGCAGATAATGGCAACAAGGGCGCTTTCTGGGGTTACTCACTGGGCTCCATACCGAGTGTGCAGAAGGTAATCACAGAAGACCGCAATAACGAACAACCCGAACTGGCACTGGAACAGAGCGTTCCGAACCCATCAGCCGGTCGCTTCAGTATCGGATTTACAATGCCGGAAGGCTGTATAGCGGAATGGACGTTCAGCGATATGAACGGCCGGGTAGTGCTTTCACTCAGTCGGGAATATCCGGCAGGAGCCAGTCAGGAGTCATTTGACCTGCAGGGCAAGACGGGTGTGTACTACTATCAGTTGAAAACACCCCACGGTATCAAAACAAGAAAACTCACTATAGTCGGATACTGATCCGGCAGCGTTGAGTCACAAACACATTTATGACGAGGAAAAGGGGGCGTTCCGGCAAGCCGGGGCGCCCCCTCCTGTTTGTATCTGTACTGTCCGGGGAATGGTCTCTATTTCCTGGACCTGATCTCTGCAAGGGCCTCCTGCATGAGTGCCAGCACGTTGTCGAGCATGGCAAAATCGCGGTCGGCATTTTCAGGTTTGCCAGGATCGAAAGCATGACCGTCGAACGCCACCAGTGTACGCCGCATGGCCTCCAGTCGGGAACGGTCGGAAGTACTGCCATACTCGCCTCCCGCTACCGCAGCAAGCTGGTTTATTTCCAGACGGAGCGCCATGAGTACTGCCGATTCACAAACGGCTATCTTTCCCATGTCGCGCTCCGAAAAGGCAGTTTTGAGCTGCGCCAGCCAACTGGCGTAATTCTGCACTTCTGATGCTTCCTGCTCCAGTTTTACCTCTTCTACTGTTGGGTAGCGGCGAGGTTGCCCTGTGTTGTCAGTCTGTGCCTGCGCGCCGACCGAGAACGCAGTCGCAGCAGCCATTGTCATAATGATGTTTTTCATTTGAAATTGGTTTATATTGTGAATTACAAAGATACGTGCTTTTCACCTTACGAGTCAAGTGCCTGTATCAAATCGTACTGGGTCACGATGTGGGCACCGCCTGAACGGTCGTAGGTAATCACTGCAGGTATTTCACGGGAAATGTAGCGACTCAGCTGGCTGATGGGCAAATCTTCTTTCACCGTCGGGAATGCATCTCCCATGACTGTTTTTACGGTCTTTTCTGAGTTGTTCAGCGGGTTCTCCAGCAGAAAATGCAGTACCTGGGTTTCGGTAATCGAGCCAACCACTTTGTCGTCTTCCAGTACGGGCATCTGACTGATATCGTTCGATTTCATGATATTAAAGGCATTGCGTACGGTATCTGCCGCCTGAACGCCGATAAAGCGGCGGTCTTTCTTTCTTGAAATGAGGTCGCTCACTTTCAGCTCGTCTTCCAGAAAACCGCGCTCACGCATCCAGTCGTCGTTGTATATTTTGCCCACATAACGACTTCCATGGTCGTGGAATATCAGTACAGCCACGTCGGACGGCTTCAGTCTGGCGCGCAGTTGCCACAGTGCGCCCATCGCACTTCCGGCGGAATATCCGAGCAGAATACCCTCCTCGCGCGCGAGCCTGCGCGCCCACAGGGCTGCATCCTTGTCGCTCACTTTTTCAAACAGGTCTATCAGGCTGAAGTCCACGTTGGCAGGCAAAATATCTTCCCCGATGCCTTCCGTGATGTATGGATATATCTCTTTCGGATCAAAAATGCCTGTTTCATGGTATTTTTTGAAGACGGAACCGTACGTATCGGCACCCCACACCTGCAGATCCGGATTTTTCTCCTTCAGGAACTTCGCAGTACCACTAACGGTACCACCCGTGCCTACGCCCACAATCAGGTGGGTGATTTTGCCGTCCGTCTGATCCCAGATCTCCGGACCGGTGCTTTCGTAGTGCGCCTGCCGGTTGGAGAGGTTGTCGTACTGATTACACCAGAATGAATTGGGTATTTCGGTACTCAGGCGGCGTGCTACTGAATAGTACGAACGCGGATCTTCGGGCTCCACGTTGGTCGGGCATACAATTACCTCCGCCCCCAGGGCCTTGAGCAGATCCACTTTCTCTTTACTTTGTTTGTCGGTGGTGGTGAATATGCAGCGATACCCGCGCACGCAACCCACGAGCGCGAGGCCCATTCCTGTATTTCCCGATGTACATTCAATAATGGTGCCACCGGGCTTCAGATCGCCGCGGGCCTCGGCATCGTCAATCATCTTGACGGCCATGCGGTCTTTGATACTGTTGCCCGGATTGAATGTTTCCACTTTGGCGAGTATGAGTCCCGGGATACCGGCGGCCACTCTGTTTAGCTGAACGAGGGGGGTGTTTCCAATGGTCTGGAGTATGTTCTGGTGATATTTCATGGTGAAGGCTTGGTTTTAAAAAATTTGTCGAAGTACAGGATCTGGTAGTCCACGGCGTTTCCCCAGTAGGCATGGTTGTGCTCTCCGGGCCGCTCGGTGTAGTCATGCGGATATTTCATCTCCATGAGTACCTGATGCGCTGTCCGGTTGACCTCCAGAAAGAAATCGCC